>Ga0315277_10000483_pt1 | contig 63813 bp, 61 predicted proteins | sample YL17G05_15_MG_FD_203695 | JGI IMG/M metagenome (GOLD analysis project Ga0315277, IMG submission 203695) | Sediment microbial communities from Yellowstone Lake, YNP, Wyoming, USA - YL17G05_15 | ecosystem: Environmental > Aquatic > Freshwater > Lake > Sediment | place: USA: Wyoming | collected...
GTTGAAGGGTGGAAAGGTGGAAAAACCCAAGAAACCTTAGAAACCCTAGAAACCTTAGAAACCGAGAAACCTTGATTTCCACGGCTTGAATATTCCTCCCGTGCCATTCAGCGTCAACAATGCCTCTGATTGATCGCCCTGGCGCCTGGGCAAAAAAATTTTGTCCTTGAAACAGCAAAAGCGGAATTGACGGGAGAGGTGTATGCAGAGAAGGTTGAAAGGTTGAAAGGTTAAAAGGTTGAAAGGTTGAAAAGTTTAAAGGTTCCGAGGTTTCAAGGAACTCAGTATAAATTGGGGTCAGGAAAAAAACTCGGGCCGAATTTCAATCAGGATCGCGGCTGCGCGGGGAACGGGGAGCGATTAACCAGGAAGGAAAAATCGCGGCTATGCCTGGTCGTGACGGGACAAATAATGAAGGGCTTAAGGCTCAGGATGCGCGGTTTTTTATTGCTCGGTCAAATTCAGGAATCAAGGGCTGATAGGATTTCATTTCGGTTCTAACCACCCAGGCAAGGAGCCACAGGCTGACCAGGTTGGGAAGCGCCATCATTCCATTCAGGATGTCGCACAGGTTCCAGACCAGGTCTATCTTGATGCCGGCGCCGATGAGCAGAAACAAGCAGAAAACATAACGGTAGGGGATAACGGCTTTCAGTCCGAACAGGTAGCTGAAGGATCGGTCTCCGTAATAAGACCAGGAGATGGCAGTGGAGTATGCGAACAGGATCACGCCGATGGTGACGATCAATTTCCCGAGAAAAGCGGTGTTGAAGATTTTGCTCAGGGGAGCCAACCCCTGCGAAAAGGCGTTGGCCGTCAGCTCGGCGCCTCCAATGTGGGCCGGGCCGTGCCAGGCGCCGGTGAGCACGATCACCAGGCCGGTCATAGAGCAGATGACGATGGTGTCAATGAACGGCTCCAGGAGCGCGACATATCCTTCCCGGATCGGGTAATTGGTCTTGGCCGTGGCGTGGGCGATGGGGGCGGAGCCCATTCCGCTCTCGTTGGAAAAAATTCCCCGCGCAACCCCCATCCGCATCGTGAAGATAAAGGCCGAGCCGAGAAATCCGCCTTTGGCCGCGGTGCCGGTAAAGGCATCGTGAAAAATCTGGAAAAAGACCGAAGGAACTTTTTCCAGGTTCATAAAAATAATCACCAGCGCCGCAATTACATAAAATACGCACATAAACGGAACCAGGGCGCCGGTCACTCTTCCCAGCCGCTTGATCCCGCCGATGATCACCAGCCCGGTCATTACCGCGATCACCAATCCGGCGCCGACCTTGACCAGGTCAAATTCTCCGACCGGGATCGCCTTTCCGACCAGGCAGGAAAACGATCTTGCCATTTCCCCGGCCTGGGCCATACAGCCGACTCCGAATGCGGCAATGGACGCGAAACCCGCGAAAGCCACTGCCAGCCATTTCCAGTTCTTGCCCAGGCCGTTCTCAATGTAATACATCGGCCCGCCGGAAACCGTCCCGTCCGGGTTGGTTTTCCGGAACTTGACCGCGAGCGAGCAGCAGGTGAACTTGGTCGCCATCCCGAGCGCCGCGGTCATCCACATCCAGAACAGCGCGCCCGGGCCGCCTTTCTGAATCGCAATGGCCACGCCGGCGATATTTCCGATCCCGACGGTGGCGCTGAGCGCGGTGGAAAGGGCCTGGAAATGCTTCAAGTCTCCGGGATCATCGGGATTGTCATACACGCCCGCGGTGAGCTTGACCCCGTGCCAGAAGCCGCGGATCTGGACCAGGCGCATCCGGAGGGTGAGATAGACCCCGGTCCCGAGCAGGAGGGTGACCAGGACATAGCTCCAGAGAAAATCATCCACTTGAGAAAGCAACTGATTGAAAACTTCCATCCCGGCCGCAATCAAATTATCACAATCAAACCCCGGGCTCAAGCGGCTGGATCAAAATGAAAACAGCCGATGTTTTCTTTCGTTTTTTCATCTCTGACCAGGCATCGCGGGATCGTCTGATTAAAAGTTCTCCCGGTTGACCTTTTCAAGCCCGGGGATTATTCTGGGTCAGGATGAGAGATAGCAAGATCCAAAAACTGGTTGATGAAATTGTTCAGGGATTTCATCCGGAAAGGGTGATCCTCTTCGGCTCGTGTGCTTATGGCAAGGCCGATTGGGACAGCGATGTTGACCTGCTCGTGATTATGAACACCCGGAAGAACACTCTGGAGGCCGCAGTGAAAATCCGTCAGGCGGTTACTCACCAGTTCCCGATTGATATTATTGTGCGCACCCCGGGCCAGATCCGAAAACGGCTTCGCTGGGGGGATTCCTTTATCCGGGAGATAATGGAAAAAGGAAAGGTGCTCTATGAAGCCCCAGGCAAAAGAATGGATTGAAAAGGCTGAAGAGGATTTGCAGGCGGCGAAAAGGCTAATCCGGGGCCGGAAGCCTTTGTATAATCTGGTTTGTTTCCACGCCCAGCAAAGCGCGGAAAAATATCTCAAGGCGTTCTTGGAAGAAAAAGGATTTTCTATTCCGCGCACTCATGACCTGGTGGCTTTAATAAATATCGCCCAGCCCGAGCTGAATTTTCTGTTATTACAAAAGGATGATCTGGAAAGGATCACCGGCTATGCAGTGGCCTTTCGCTATCCAGGAGAGAGCGCCACAAGGAAGGAAGCCAAACAAGCCCTTGAGATCTGCTCTGATCTTGGTAAATGGATTCAACCAAAACTAATACAAAAGAATAAGCAGAATACTTCTTCCCACAAATAAATAATTCAAATACAACCCTAAACCCAGGGACGGGTAAGGTTTCCTAATAAGTCCTGATGAATTTCAAAACCTCCTCCAATTCCGGACCGCCGGATTTACGAAGGCCAGTGGCCGTGGCTAAGTGATTGCTGGAGGCATACCGGACCGCCTTGACCTGATGGCCGTTATCTTTGAGCTTTTTGGCGAACGCTTCGGCCTGGTCCGGCAGCAAGGGCAGATCGCGGCCTCCCCAGATGACCAGGAAAGGCGGGAGGGATTTTCCGGGATCAAGGTAATTGATGGGAGAAGCCTGTTTTATCCTTTCCGGATCCCGGCCGGCAAATCTGTTGATGATAAATTCAAATGGTTTCGCGGCCAGGCAATTGGGCAGAGTGGCGAGGTCATACCCGCCGCTGATCGGAATTGCTCCGCGGATATTTTCAAGGGACAGCCCCTGCTCCTTGAGCCAGCGCTCGTCCGTGCTCAAGAGCGCGGCGAGATGTCCGCCCGCGGAATGTCCCATCACGAACATCCGGTCCGCGTCTCCGCCATAGCCGGCTATGTTCCGGCGCACCCAGGCAAAAGCGCGGGCGACATCCTGGACCGGGACCGGGTATTGAAACTGCGGGCTCAAGCGGTAGTTGACGCAGGCCACGCCGACCCCGTTCCTGGCAAAAGTTCTGCCTAGATCCCCGTAAGGGTCCGTGACCCAGCGTTTATCTCCCTGGACCCAGCCGCCGCCGTGGATGAAGATCACCACTGGAAATCCGGTCTTTCCTTCGGGCAGGTAGAGGTCCAGCTTATGCTTGACCGGGTCCGCGTCCGGGCCGGAATAATAGCTCAACTCCAGCGCCTGCCTGACTCCTTCCGAGTCCACCCGGCCCTTGCCGAGCCAGCCGTGCCTGGGCGACTGCATCCAGGACCAGCTTGTCCGGCACGATCCTTCTGAGCCCAGAACCAGGAGCGGCAAAATCATTCCGCAAACCCAGCCGACTTTGGCGATCAATTTCCGATTCATTTCCCCTCCGGCTTGAAATTTGGTTGTGAAAATTTTAAGCTTTTGGTCAGGGAGATTCAAATAACTTTGTCGGCCGGATTCAAAAATCGGATTTTACTTGACGGGGTTTTGGGTTCGGGCTAATCTTGGGGTTGCCGGAGAGGAAAAATGGAAAGGACTTTGCCGCATAACCTGGAAGCCGAGCGGGCGGTTTTGGGAGCCTTGCTTCTGGATCCGCGCGCGTTTGATGTGGTGCTGGAGATTTTAAGTCCGGACGATTTTTATTCGGACGCCCACCGCCTGGTTTACCAGTCAATGGTGGAGCTGGAGTCAAAAGGAACGCCCATCGACCTGATCAGCCTGGTGGATAATCTGAAGGGGAGAGGCGCGCTGGAGAAGGTTGGCGGAGAAGTGGTGGTGGCGAGTCTGGCCGACGGGGTGGCGAGCGCGGTCGGGATTGAGCACTGGGCAAAACTGGTGCGGGAGAAGGCGCTTCTGAGAAGGGTGATCAATGAGGCGGCCGCGGTGGTAGAGGAAGCCTATACCGAGCCGGAAGATGTGGACATTTTCCTGGATTACACGGAAAACCGGTTTTTGGAAATCTCGGCCAAGCACACGGAGCAGAAATATATTACCCTGCGCGAACTGTTGAAAAGCGGGATTGATCTGTTGCAGGAGATCGCCCAGCGGAAACAGCTTATCACCGGGGTGCCGAGCGGATATGATGACCTGGACAAATACACTTTCGGCTTTCAGGCGCAGGAATTGATTATTATCGCCGGCCGGCCCTCAATGGGCAAGAGCGCGCTGGCGTTGAATATCGCCCGGAACGCGGCGGTGGATTACGGGAAGAGCGTGGCTTTTTTCAGCCTGGAGATGAGCAAGGAACAGCTTTTGATCCGGTTGATGTCCTCCGAAACGGAGATTGATCAGAACACGCTCCGGTCCGGCTTTTTCAAGCCCTACTGGGAAAAGGTGATCAAGGCCGCGGGAAAATTGAGTCCGGCCAAGCTCTATGTTGACGATTCCAGCGCGCTCTCGGTGCTGGAGATGAAGAGCCGGGCGCGAAGGATCAAGGCGGAATTCCTCGGGCTGGATCTGGTGGTGGTTGATTATCTTCAACTGATCAGCCCGGCATTGATCGGCGGCAAGCGGAGGGCGGCGAACCGGGAGCAGGAAGTAAGCGAGATCAGCCGGTCGCTCAAGGCCATGGCCAAGGAATTGAAAGTGCCGGTGATCGCCCTGAGCCAGTTGAACCGGCAGGTGGAACACCGGGACGATAAACGGCCGCGGCTGGCGGACTTGCGCGAGAGCGGCGCGATTGAGCAGGATGCGGATGTGATTTTATTCGTGCACCGGCCCGGGATGTATTACTTGCCGCCGGAATCCTCAAGTCTATCCGGGCAGAATAAAGGAAAGAAAGAGGAAAAAAATTATAATCCCTATGCCGCTCCCGAGGAAGGGACGGACCGCGACATACCGGACGACCGCGCGACCGAGATTATTATCGGGAAGCAGCGGAACGGCCCGACCGGGATCGTATCAATGAATTTTTTCAAGGAGTTTGCCAAATTTAAAATCAGGGAGACCCGGGATGACTTTGGCAAGATTCCGGAAAAGGATCGGGCGCGCGAAGGGGGGTAGTTCCGGTCCGGGGAAAACCGGGAATTTGATCAATGCGGGAAAAAATGATATAAAATCTGGCCTGAGCTTTTAACAAGGAGGAGCAAATGAAAAGGATAAAAATCGCGCTTCTGGGCATTCCGGCTTTGGTCTTGCTCTTGATCTCGTGCGGAACTGATATTAATGTCAGCCCCAGCTCGGTCAACGATCGGTTTACGGACAGCACCGAGGGGAAAACCAAGCGGTTGATCCCTCCCCTGGTCAAAGACCCGAAGCATTTTAACTTCCTCTGGTGCACCGATATGCATATCCGGACGGATCGGGACGATTATTTTCCCGAGCTGGGCAACTACTCCCAGAAGCATAATTCCAGCTTCATCATTACTTCCGGGGATCTGACCGATGGCGGAGAAGATGACCAATACGATCATGTTATCTATCAGGAGAATCGGTATTTGCTGATGCCGTTTTATTCGGCGCTCGGCAACCACGACCTTTTCGGAGACGGCTGGGATCAGTTCAAGGATAAGATCGGCCCGAGCGTGGCATCCTTCAAATACGGCAGCAACCTGTTCATCATTCTGGATACCGCCACTTGCGATGTGGGCCGGGATCAGATGGACTGGCTGGAAGAAACCCTGGATCATTCCGACGCCGCGCATAAATTCATCTTCACTCATTTCTGCCTTTATAACCAAGCGGCGGAAGCTCCGATTATCCTCTGCGATCCGGACGAGCGCTTTGAGTTGATCTCCCTGCTGAAAAAATATGATGTGGACTTCTACCTGTGCGGACACGGACATTACGCGGAAGAGACCAAGATCGGCGACACGGTTCAGATCCAGGGGGCCACGGCCTCGGCCTGGAACAACCCGATGAACGGCGACCCGGAGTTTTTTATCTTCTCCATTGACGGGGACGATGTGGACTATGACAAAGAATATTTTAAAGATATAGAATTCTGACTCAGAAAAGGAGTGGCGTGATGAAAAAATTTTTGACCGGTTTGGCGATTCTGGCCCTGGCCACGGCTGCCGCTTACGCCCAAGAGGAAAAGCCGGCGCAGGAGCCGGCGCAATGGGGCTACCAATTTAAAGGCATTGACTATAACTGGGTGGCGCGGTCCTCGGCCGCGCTGAGCAATACCTATATCCAGCTTTCCAGCGATCTCAGCTTTCATCCCACCTGGCTCAACCTCACTCCCGGACTGGAAATAGATTTCTCCGACCCCGGCATAACCCGCTATTTTCTCCAGGAGCAGATCAATCTCAACCAGAAAAATTCGGTCGTGCTCAGGCTCAATCACTGGGAAGATCAAGACTGGGAAATCGGAGCTAATTTTGTCAATCTATATTTTCAACAAATCCTGCCCAGGCTGGACTGGGCCCTGGGCGCGGCCTATATCGCCCAGTTATTGGATGATTGGAGAAACCCCCTGAATTTTGACGATGACCTCTATCAACTCCGGGTCCTTTATTCCATCGGGTACGGCTGGAAATTCTGGAAGAATAAGCTGGACTTCAAAGTCGGCGCGGAAAATTTCACCGAGTATGAAAATTACGGATACGACCACCTCGGACCCTACTTCCAGCTCGGCTGGCAGGTCTCCGAGCGGACTCATCTCGCGGCCAAGATGGATCTGAGAGTGATCGGGATCGGCACCGCCCTGCCTCACCTGGAGCGGGAAACCTATATGCTCCTGATTGACTGGCGAAACCTCCCCAAAAAACCCAAAACCGAAATTGAGTAGGGGCAGACCCAAGTGTCTGCCCTCTGAGAAACGAGGAACGGAAAATGGTTTCCAGGTTCCCGGGTTCCTGAAAAAAACCCGAAAATTCTCTCCGGTCTCCGAGTCTCTGCGCTGAGGATAAATCTGATACTCAGAGATTGCTTGATTGAAATGAAATTGCTAAAATTGCGGGTGAGGAGGAAGTGATGAAAGATAAGGGGAAGAAGAAGTGGGAGCAGGAGTGTTTGAAGCCTTATCTGGAAAAGGCGCCGGAGAGATTGAAGAGGTTCAGCACGGTTTCCGACCTGGAGATTCCGGCCTTGATTGGTCCGGAGGACCTGGCCGGATGGGCTTTTAAGGACAAGCTGGGATTTCCGGGCGAGTATCCTTTCACGGCCGGGGTGTATCCGACAATGTATCGGGGCCGGCTCTGGACCATGCGGCAATTTGCCGGGTTCGGCACGGCCAGGGATACCAACCGCAGATTCCGCTATCTGCTCGCGAACGGAACCACCGGCTTGAGCGTTGCCTTTCATCTGCCCACGATTTACGGACGCGACTCGGATCATCCGTTGAGCCGGGGCGAGGTCGGGGTTTGCGGGGTGGCGGTGGATACGCTCAAGGATCTGGAGACATTATTTGACGGGATTCCGCTGGATCAGGTCACCACTTCAATGACCATTAACGGCCCGGCCTCGGTTCTGCTCGCGATGTATATTGCGGTGGCGGAAAAGCAGGGCGTAAGCAAAAAGCAGATCGGCGGCACCATCCAGAACGACATTCTCAAGGAATACATTGCGCAGAAGTCCTGGATTTTTCCGCCCGAGCCGTCAATGCGGCTGATCGTGGATACTTTTGAATATTGCGCCCAGGAGGTTCCGCGCTGGAATCCCATTTCCATCAGCGGATACCACATCCGGGAGGCCGGGTCAACCGCAGTGCAGGAGTTGGCCTTCACCCTGCGGGATGGAATGGAATATGTGAAGGCCGGGATGGAGCGCGGGCTGGCGGTGGACAAATTTGCGCCGCGCCTGAGCTTTTTCTTTAATGCCCATAACGACTTTTTTGAGGAGATCGCCAAATATCGGGCGGCCCGGAGGATCTGGGCGAAGGTGATGAAAGAGCGGTTCCGGGCCAAGAATCCGGAGAGTATGCGGCTCCGGTTCCATACCCAGACCGCGGGATGCTCGCTCACGGCTCAACAGCCTTATAACAATGTGGTCCGGGTCGCGCTTCAGGCTTTTGCCGCGGTGATGGGCGGCACCCAGAGCCTGCATTGCAATTCGCTGGACGAGACCTATGCGCTTCCGACCGAGGCAGCCGTGACCATCGCGCTCCGGACCCAGCAGATCATTGCGGAGGAAAGCGGAGTTGCGAACACGATTGATCCGCTCGGAGGGTCTTATTTTGTGGAATGGCTCACGGATAAGATGGAGGCCGAGGCCTGGAAGTATTTTGAGACCATAGACAAAATGGGCGGGATGATTGAGGCGATCAAGGTGGGATTTCCGCAGAGGGAAATCGCGGATGCCGCGTACCGGTATCAGAGGCAGGTTGACCGGCAGGACAAGATCATCGTGGGCGTGAACAAATATTGCTCGGAAAAGGATGCGGAGATTCCGCTTTTGCGCATTGACCCCAAAGTGGAAAAAGAGCAAATCGCTCATCTTAATAAACTGAAAAAAGAGCGGGATAATGCGGCGGTGAAAAAAGCGCTTTCCCGGCTGGAAAGCGCGGCGACCGGCAAGGAGAACCTGATGCCTTATATCCTGGAGGCGGTGAAAACCTATGCCTCGGTCGGAGAAATCTGCGATATTTTGAGGCAGGTGTTCGGGGAATACAAGGAAGTGGTTGGATTTTAAGCGCGGGCGTTTCGCTGGTTAACTTGAAAGGAGGCGACGATGGAATCTTTGCCCTTGATTAATCTGGTTTCAATCATTCATCTGGTGTTCCTGAGTCTGTGGGGAGGAGTGGTCGCGACCGAGGCGGTGCTGGAATTGTATTCCTACCGGAAGAAAGAGATGCACGATAATGCGATCCGGTATCATTTCTGGATTGATCTCCTGGTGGAACTCCCCTTGGTCCTGGCCGTGATCGCAACCGGCCTCTTCCTCGCGGTCCTGGCCTGGCCGATTTCGGCCCTTCATCTGCTCAAGATTGTTTGCGCCATGGTCGCGGTCAGCGCAAATCTGGTCTGCATTGTGCTGGTAATTCAGCGCGGCCGGAGCCTGAATCAGGGAGCCGGAGAGACCGAGTTATGGAAACAGACCCGCCGGATCGTGAGGTGCGCCGTGGTGGGACTGCCGTTCGCCGCAGTCGCGGCCGGGGCCGGCTTCTGGCTGGCGTATCACCGCCTGTTGGACCTTTTGAAATGATGATCGGTTGACAGGGAGATCGGAAGGAGGGGATAAATGAAAAAAATCCTGATCGCTTCAATGATCGCGGGTCTTTTTAGCGCAACCGGCCTCGGGTTTTCCGGGCAAAAGCCGTCTCCCCCGGTCAGCCTCAAGGTGGACCTGACCCAGCCCCAGATCGTGATGACCGCGGAGTATATGACCGTGGAGCAACTCCTGGACCCGAAGGTGATCGGCCTGGCGGCGCGCCGGAAGCTGATGATCGCTCCCTGCATCTGGCCGGAAAACCTGGGCGAGGAACTCCACCGGCTGATGACCATTTACGAGCAGAACGGGATTCAACTGGTGTTCTGGCCCCAGCTTTCCCGCGACCATTGCCTGTATCTGAACAAGGAATATGCCGAGGAATACCTGGCCTACCTGGACGCGATTTACGCCTGGGCGGATAAATACGGGCATCACATTGACGCCTTGATCGTGGACATTGAGCCCCCGGACTGCCAGCCCGGATCCGACCTGGGCCCGGCCCCCTCCGAGGTCCGGCTGGTTTTGGACCAGCAGACCTTCGGAACGGTTTTAGGCGGGATCGGCAAAAAAAGTTTTGACGCCTCCATCCCCAAGTTCCAGGCGGTGCTGGACAAGCTGCACCAGCACGGCACGCTCGCGATCTCCACCGCAATGGATTACGCCGCAGTGGACCTGGCCATCAACCGGCCGGTGCTCCAGGATGTGGCTGGAGGACCGAGCCTGCTGATCCAGTGGGATATGTTCTCGTTTATGAATTTCGGGACCGCCAATTACGATTCTCTGAAAAAAATCGGTTTCTCCAGAAAAGATGTCCGCTACCTGTCCTATCTGCTTTCCCAACAGGCTTTTCAAGCCTACGGCACCCGCGTGGGAATGAGCATCGGCCAGACCATTCCGGGCGAGGGCCACGCCTCGGTTTATACCGAGCCGGAGCCGCTCGGCTTGGATGCAGGCGCGATCAAGGCCGCGGGGATCATTCATTTCGCGATTTACGATCTGCAGGGAGTGGTGGACAAACCGGACCCGGACGCCTGGATCCTGGCCGTGAAAGACGCTCCTCCCCAGAAGCCCCCTTACAGCATCAAGGCGGTGATGCTCTGGAACACGATCAAGGCCGCGGCCTGGGTCGGTGAAATTTACCGGACCGCCAACGGCAGATAAAGAAAATTTAAAGCCCGGATCAGCCGGATGATTAGAAAATTATTTAAAGACAATTATAATAAAGGTCTAAAATGAATTTTTAGAGGTTGAGGATGGAAAAAACTCTTGCCATAATTAAACCGGATGCGGTGCAAAAAGGCTTGATCGGGGAGATTATCAGTTGCTGGGAAAAGGCCGGCTTCAAAATCCTGGCCGCCAAAATGGTTCAGTTCACCCGAACCCAGGCCGAGGAATTCTATCAGGTGCATAAGGGAAAACCCTTTTTTGAAAACCTGCTCAATTTTATGATTGCCGGGCCTTGTATGGCGCTGGTGCTGGGGTCCGAGGGCGCGATTCAGAGGAACCGGAAATTATTGGGGAACACGAATCCGGCGCTTGCCGAGGAGGGAAGTTTGCGCCGGAGATTCGGGACCGAAGGCACGGCGAATGCGGTTCATGGCTCGGACAGCCCGGAGAACGCGCGCTGGGAGATTCATTATATGTTCACGGCGTTTGAGATTATTGATTATCAGCACTATTTGACCGATGTTTTTGAAAAGATTGATTATCAGGATCATTGATTTCAGGCGGGATTCCGGATTGATGGAAAGAGTTGGTGAAAATGAAACCTAGTGTAGTGTATCATAATTGTGGTGCAGGCTTCCAGCCTGCTAAGCTCTTGAAAATGCAGGCAAGATGCCTGCGCCACAAGAGGTTTTCTAAGCCGTTATTTTTGATACACTACACTAGAACCGCGATAAAAATTTCCATCCTGATTCTGGCGTCAAGCATCGCTTTCGGGGCGAATCCGCCGGAAAAGATCAGCCTGGGCAAGGAGCCTTTCACCCGGGAGCTCAAGATCGCGGACAAATGCCATACCCAGGGGATCGCCTTTGACGAAAAGTTTTTATACCTGAGTTGTGTGGACCAGCTCCAACGCCTGGGATGGATCTACCGGCTTGAGCGTTTGGGCTTGGAATCCGGCAAGCTGATTTATCAGAAGCTGAATGTCACGCGGGGCGGGCAATATCATCCCTCGGGACTGGACCTCACCGGGTCCTGCCTCTGGGTCGCGGTGGCGGAATATCATCCGTCTCCGGCACGGTCCACCCTGGTTTGTATTGAGCGGGATTTTTTCAAGCCCGCCAGATACCGGGTTTTTGATCTCAATGATCATATCGGCGCGCTTGCCACTATGAAAAACTGGCTGGTTGGCCTGAACTGGGACGCCAAGGATTTTTATCTTATGGATTATACCGGACAAATCCTGGTCAAGGGTCCGAATCCCGGCAAGACCGCTTACCAGGACTGCAAATATCTGGAGGGAGATGACATCATCTGCTCCGGCGCGGCAAGCGCGCTCTCCGGCTCCGGCTATGTGGACATCATCCAGATTCCGGATTTAGACCCGGATAATTGGAAAGTCAAAATCCGGATCACCGCGGAAAGGCTGGAGAAGAGATCTACCCCTCTCACCCGCGAAGGTATGGCGGTCTGGAAAAATAAAATCTATTTCCTGCCCGACGACCTTCCCAATCCGGTCCTCTACCAGTTTGATCTTCCGGGCGGGCGGAAATAGAAGCGGGCGCGCAAGGACGGAGATGGCTGAACCGCAGGCAAATATCCTGAATCTGACCTGGCTGGAGCTGGAAACCTGGATGAGGCAAAACGGTCTGGAGCCATACCGCTCCCGCCAGATTTTCCAGTGGCTTTATAAAAAGTCGGCCACCGACTTTGAGCAGATGACCGATTTGCCCAAAGACCTGCGAACCTCCCTGAAAAACCGTTTTTATTTTCAGGTTCCGAAAATTATCGCGGAGAAGCGGACCAGGGACGGCACGGTCAAATTTTTATTTGAGCTGGAGGATCAGGAGCGGATAGAAGCGGTGATGATTCCGGATCAGGAGCAAAAGGAGAATACGCTTTGCCTGTCCTCCCAGGCGGGCTGCAAATTCGCCTGCGGATTCTGCTACACCGGCACCATCAGCTTTAAGCGCAACCTGACCAGCGCGGAAATTCTCGGACAATACTTTTCGGTTCAGGGCCGGCTCCCGGGACGGGCTGAAATTCACCGGCTGGTTTTTATGGGAATGGGAGAGCCCCTGGATAATTTTGAAGAACTGAGCAAAGCGATCGGCATTTTCACTTCCCGCAAGGGCCTGGATCTGTCCCCCCGCCGAATCACCATCTCCAGCGCGGGAATCACCCCGCTGATTCCCCAAGCCTGGTCGCTCGGGGTTAATCTCGCGGTTTCCATCAATTCCGCGGATCCCGGGAAAAGAGCCAGGCTGATGCCGCTGAGCAGGAAATATCCGCTCCCGGAATTGGCCAAAGCCCTGAAGCTTCTGGACACCTCGGGCCGACAGAAGCTCACCGCCGAATATGTGATGCTCAAGGGCTTCAACGATTCCATTCCGGACGCCCGCGGATTGGCGCGGCTTTTGGGGGGCTTGAAAATTATGATCAATCTGATCCGGTTCCATTCCTTTCCGGGCTGCGAATTTGAGCCTTCCGCGGAAAACCGGATTCTAGCTTTTCAGGACCATTTGAAGCAAGCCGGTTTTATGGTCTTCATCCGGAAGAGTAAAGGCAAGGAGATTCTCGCGGCCTGCGGTCAATTGACCGGGAGGGGGGAATGACCGGGAACTGGCTGATTCCGGCCGTCATCGCGCTGGTGATCCTGGGGATTGCCGGTTCGGCCTGGCTGGTGCGCGCCCGGGTCCAAATTCCCGGAACCTTTCGGATCAAAAAATTATCGCCGGAAGATATTGATTCCTCTTCCGCAACCATCATCGGCCGGTATGACCAGGACCTGGCTCAACTGGGTTTTGAAAAAGTCGGCGATTTTGAGGTCGCGGATTTAGCCGGAGAAAATTTGCATCGGGGTTTCATTCATCCCGCGGATGCCACCGAGGCAATGGTCAGCGTTGTAATGAGCGGCCTGCGCCGGATTCCCAACCTGGAATTCTTCACCAAATTTGACGATCAGAACTCCTTGAGCACGGACCAGGGCGCCGTGCCCAACTATTTTGAAATCCCGCCGGAAAGAATGATGCAAAGATTTCCGGGCCTGAAGCCAACCCGGCTTTACCAGATCCACCGGAAGCGCTTGAGCGAGTTGATGGCCAAAGGCGCCAGGCCCATCGCGCTCAGCAGGGATTCCATCTTCAAATTCATTGAACAGGATCAGCAGGACCTTTTGAACCATCAGGTCAAGAAGGGATTTATGACTGCGGATTCGGAAAACGATCTGCTCAAGCCGACCTGGAAATTTTCCTTCTATTTCATCATCCGAAACCTGGACCCGTTTCCCTTTGGAATCAGCGCGGCCAGATTCATCTCCGCGCTGTTGATTTGCGCGGGAATAATGTATGGATTATTTGCCCTGGCCCGCTGGGGCAAGATCAACGAGTTAGCGCCCGGGATTTCACTCTCTGAAGCTCAGATTGATTATGCCCTCAGCTCCCTGGCCGCGGTTCTCTCAAGTCTTTTGATCGGATGGATGATCCGGCGCCGCGGATTTCTCTGGGCCGGCCTGATTTCGGTCCTGGGAATTCTCGTCTTCATCTATAACTTGTTCCCCAATGCCTGGATCCTGATCCTGATCAGCGCCCAGGCCGGCCAGGCCGGAAACCGAATCTATGAATCCCGGCTCACCCAATCCCCCTCCCGGCTCCCATCTCAATTGCTGGTATTGCTGGTTTTGATCGTCATCGGCTGGATGATGCTCACCGCCAAGTAAATTTGGGGTCAGGTCTTCAAACTTATATTAAACATAATATCTTATCATTTATATACATTGTTGCATTAACTTAAAACTTAAGACCTGCCCCCAATGGTTACCAGGAGCAGATCCGGCGCGGAGGATTTGATTTCGGAATGAAAATTGAGGAATAGCTGGAGGATCTGGAGATTGGTATGGAAGTGTGAGGAGAGGAAGCTGGTGGTGAAACTGCCGGAGGAGATTGCCAGGTAGAGGAGGATCTGGTCAGCGAGATACGGGTCAAGCTGGGCCTGGCTGCGCGAGAAATTTTTCGCCTCTCTTGCCACTTCCTGGGCGACCCTTTCCGCCCGTTTTCCTTTTTCGCCGTATCCGGTGAAGATTTCGGTCCGGCGATCGGAAAGATATTTAAGCAGGATGACATTTCCCGGCCCCTGGTCCGAGGGCAGGAATTTTAATTCCACCTGCTCCGTGCTGAGGTTGAGCCGGGCAATCAGTTCTTCGCGTTCGCGGTCGGCAATATGTTGTTCCAGGCCGGCCAGAAGAATATCCGCCTTTGGCCCTGACCAGCGAACCGGCTCCGTCAGATCCAGGGCTGAGCGCTTTTGCCAGGGATGAATTTTGAATCTGACTTCGCCGCCGCCTCTGGGATAAAAACCATAACCGTAAATTTCAGATTCCACCTCAATGCCGATGATTTTGAGCAAAGGCAGGAAACAGTGGTTGAGAAAATCAAAGCAGGGGCTTTTCGGGTTATGGGTTCCGCCCTTGATTTCCAGCCGGCTTTCCGCGTCAAGGTTCAGCAGAGCCGGGAGCAGAGTCTGAAAGACCAGGCTGGTTGAGCCGGCCGTGCCAATGTCAATCCGGTAATTTCCAGCTTTCACCGGACCGGGAAAGAAGATCAGTTCCTGCGAACCGATCTCCGCGCCTTCCGCTCTCGCGCCGCTGATCTTGAGCGCGGCTTTGACCGCAGAGAGATGCTGGGGCCTGAGCCCGGGCTTTTCCCGTCGCGCGCGGAGGTTGAAGAGCCGGAAGGATTTGCCCGTGACCAGACTCAGGCTCAACGCGGTTCTCAGGATCTGCCCGCCGCCTTCTCCAAAACTGCCGTCAATCAGCATTTGGGGTCAGGCCATCACTTTATACTTAACAAGGGTCTTTGACCCTTGACCCGATATTTTTATCCTTCTTGTCCGATGGATCATAATAATCATTATATAAAATTCTCCACGATCTTCTGGATTATTTCCTGCGCCTGCCCTGGATTTTCCAGACCGAGCCGGCTGACGATAGATTCCACCCGGGTTCGCAAGTCCGGATTCTCCAGGTCATCCAGCTCCTCAAAATTGCCGGTTCTTCTGCCGATGATGAAGGTCAGTTGATCTTTGGGCGAGAGACTTAAGAATTTATCGCAGAGGCCAAGAAGTCTTGTTTTATCCTCCGGGAATTTTCCTTCCAACTCGGGCAAAAGATTGAGCATATGGTCGGAGACGAAACAGCTGGCGATGCCTTCCAGGTTTTCAAGCAGGAGCCGAATTTCTTTGACCATCTCCACATCGTTCAAGGTCTGAAATTCACCGTCTTTCCAGGATTGGCAAAGAGGCGCGCGCGGAGGGATTGCGAGCGAACGGAGCCGGATGAAATCCGGATTGATCCGGTTCAGGGCCCGGGCGGTTTCCAGCGCGTGCAGATGGCTCAGCTTTTTCCCGCCTAATCCGGGCATCACATATTCGCTCAGCTCAAATCCGGCGGATTTCGCTTTCTCGCCCGCCCCAATTTCCTCGGCCTGGGTTGCGCCTTTTTTGATCAGCTCCAGAACCTGGTCGGAGCCGCTTTCCATACCGAGATGAAGCCGGTTCAGGCCGGCCTCGCGGATTGGCTTCAATTCGTCCAAAGATTTCCTGGCAACCGTGCGGGTTCGGGCATAGCTGGTGACGCGCGCGATTTCCGGGAATTTTTCGCGCAGGTATTTCAGAATTTTCACCAGCTCCCCGGTCTGGATGATCAGGCTGTCCGCGTCCTGGAGAAAAACCGTTTTGGCGCCGCCGAGCTGGAACAGGATCAGGGAGTAAAGAAAAGGATTGTTCGGATCGTTTTGATAAACGGCCTGGAGCGCGGATTGATGGAGCGAGCCGCCAAATCCGAATTTCCAGCTTCTTGCTTTGAGCTCATCATACCAGGCTCGCATGGAGTCAATATCCGCGAGAACTTCCGCAACTTCCCGCCGGGAAAATTTTTCCGATTTATAAACCGGGCAGAATTGGCATCGGTTCCAGGGGCAATTTCGGGTGATGCGCAAAAGCAGGCTGAAGGCCTCGCTGGGCGGCCGGATCGGGCCTTGCTCAAATCCCTGGAGGAGCGGGTCCCTGATGCCGGTCATTTTCTTTTGCTCAAGGCCGGATAGAGTTCAACGATTTTGGCGAGCATTTGCGCGGAGAGATACAGCCGATCCAGATTCAATTTCTCCTCCACCGTGTGCACCTGCTGCATTCCCGAGCCCAGGATGATGCTCTCAATTTTATGCGCATTGAAAATATTGGCGTCACTTCCGCCGCCGCCGACCTTGGGGGCAATTTCTTTGCCGAGTTCTTTGCCGGCTTTGCGGATCAGCTTGAGCAGGAAGTGGTGATGGGGAATTTTCATCAGGGGATAGTCAAAGATGATTTCTTCTTCCAGCCGGGGCCGGCCTTTGAATTTGCGAGAGCGCGCTTGTTTGACCGCTTTCTGGAAATGGCTCCGCATCCGCGCGATTTGCGCCTTCAGCTTTTTCCGGTTATGGCTTCTGGCTTCTCCCCGAACTTCCACCAAATCGGGCACAATGTTGGTCGCGGTTCCGCCCCGGATGATTCCGAGGTTGGCCGTGGTTTCAAAATCTATCCGGCCGAGCTTGATTTTGCTGATGGCCCGGCTCGCAATCTGGATGGCATTGATGCCGCGCTCGGGCGAGACCCCGGCGTGGGCGGTTTTGCCGAGAACCTTGAAGATCAGGCGGTATGCCTCGGGCGCGGCAATGATCGGCTCCAGAGGGCTGTCGCTGTCCAGGACAATTCCGTGTCGGGCGCGAAGGATTGAATAGTCCAGGTTTTTTGCGCCCAGCAGACCGACCTCCTCGGCAACGGTGAAAACGATTTCCAGGCCCGGATGCCGGGGCCGGGATTCTTTGAGATGCTCAAGCACCTCCAGGATCACGGCCACCCCGGACCGGTCATCTGCGCCGAGGATGCTTTTGCCTTTGCTCAGGAGGCAATTCCCGGCCCGGCGGAATCCGTAATTCTCCATCGGGCCGACCGTGTCAAGATGGGCATTGAGCAGAAGCGGGGGAGCAAAAGAGTTTCCATTCAGATATCCGATCAGATTTCCGGTTTCGCCGCCTTCTGCCAGGCCGCGGTCAAACTGGACCTTGACTCCGAGCTGGTTCAGCCTCCGGGCAATCTCGTTCGCGATTTGGCCTTCTTTTCTGGACAGCCCGGGGATTCCAGCAAGCTCAATAAAGGTTTTAATCAATCGGTCCTTCCTGATCATTCTTCATCCTCATCTTCCGTAATTTCAGTTCGGGGAACTTCCCGGAAAGCCCTCTCCAGCTCATCCTTCACTTCCTGCTTTTCATAACAATCCGCGCAAGCCGCGACCGGACGCGCCTGGTCCATCCGGAAAAAGTGCAAACTCTCCCGCTCATCCTTCGGATTCTTCATAACGATCGGGCTGAGCTTCCCGGTCCAGACCAAATAATAATCCACCTGGTAGCCCTCCGGGAGTTTCCGGGAATGAACCGTCTCCCGAACCTCCCGACCGCAAAATTTGCATTTGAGCTTGCCCGCCATCTCTTATTTACTTTTAATACCAGATCCCCCCGCTGTCAACCAGTGTTTGGGGTCAGAGCTTTACTTTAAACTTAATAGTTGCAAAGGTTTGTTATTTATGCTAATAATTTGATATGGCCAGACCCTGGAGAATCCAATTTGAGAATGCGATTTACCATATCACTTCCCGGGGGAATAATCAGCAAACGATTTTTCTGAATAACAATGACAAGAACAAATTCCTTGAACTAATCGGCCGAGCCAGCGCCCGCTTTGATCTGGAGATTTTCGCTTTCTGCTTGATGGATAACCATTATCATCTTTTCCTGCGGACTCTGAAGGGAAACCTGAGCAAAAGTATGCAATGGCTGAATGGCACTTATACCGGCTATTTTAACTGGCGTCATAGCCGGAGCGGTCATCTTCTTCAAGGCAGGTATCGGTCGGTGTTGGTTCTGGACGAAAGGCATTGGCTTCATTTAAGTATGTATCTTCACTTGAACCCGGTCCGGGCGGGGATGATTGATGATCCGGCGCGATATTTCTGGTCAAGCTATTTAGATTATACCCGCCTCAGCCCGCGATTCGGCTGGCTTCGTCGGGAGGAAATCCTATCTCAATATGGTTCTGGCAAGGCCGCCCGGATCAGAAATTACCGAAAGGAATGCCTGACCTTGCTCGGTAAGACGCCCGGTTTTTTGGAACAATTGAAGAATGAGATTATTTTAGGCCCCAGAGAAGCTATTGAAGATCTGCTTAAAAAATATCAGCCTTCGGGCAAGGTGAAAGCTGTAACTGATTATACGATGACAATGAAAACTAAGATTGATCCTTTTGAAGAGATCCAGCGCGTGGCGCAAGTCTTGAATATTGAGGCAGATACTTTATTGGAAAGACGCCGGAACTTTCCCGCAAAATTGATCGCTTACTTTCATCTGGTTGAAAATTGCGGATTGAGCGTAACCGACACCGCCAATTTTCTAAAAGTAAGCCCGATGGCGGTTTCCCTGGGAATTACCCGACTCACCAAATGTTTATTAAAGGAAAAAGACCTGCAAAGAAAAATTAAAAAGTTAAGTTTAAAGTAAAGCTCTGACCCCAATTTACTTTCGATGGATACCAAAAATAAAGGTTATCTGGGAAAAATCCTTAATGTGGATCTGGCGGGCAAAAGTATTCAAGAAGAAGCCATCCCGGACCAGGTTTACGAGCAATTGCTTTCGGGCGCGGGGCTGGGCGCGCGCATCCTTTTTGACCGGATTCCCAAAGGCGCGGATCCGCTCGGACCGGAAAATATTCTCGGGCTGGTGAGCGGATTGCTCACGGGCACGGGCGCATTCCTGATGGGAAGATGGATGGCGGTCGGGAAATCGCCGCTCACGGGCGGATACGGCGAGGCGAACGGGGGCGGCAATTTTTCTCCGGCGATCAAGCGGTGCGGATATGACGGTATTTTCTTCCGGGGCATTTCCGAGAAGCCGGTCTATCTCAAGGTGGTGAACGGCAAGGCCGAGTTGGTTGACGCGGCTCATCTCTGGGGCAAGGACACGGTGGAGACCGAGGAGTTGATCAAGAAAGAAATCGGATTAAAAAATGTCCGGGTGGTTTGCATCGGGGAGGCCGGGGAAAATCTGTCCTTGATCTCCGGCATCGTCAATGAGGGCGGAAGGATTGCGGCGCGGTCGGGTCTGGGCGCGGTGATGGGGAGTAAAAAGCTGAAGGCGGTTGCCCTTGCCGGGAATCAGAAGATCAGCGCTTATGACCAGGAGCAGGTCAAGGAGCTGAGCAAGAATTTTGCCGGATGGATGAAAAAGGGAGAGGCGATCACGCGCCATTTTCCGGGCCGGATGCTTCAGTATATGGGAAAGTTTTTAAGGGTCACGCCGGTCTTTTTTGCGAACAGCGGGGAGGGGACCAAATACGCGCTGATGTCTTATGGATCCTGCGTGAACACGGTGATGGCGAGCGAGAGCGGGGACTCGCCGGTGAAGAACTGGAAGGGCGCCGGGTTCAAGGACTTTCCGATCCAGAGCCATTCCATCAAGCTCTCGCCGGACGCGATGATCCGGCACGAGCAGAAGAAGTATCATTGTTATTCCTGCCCGATCGGTTGCGGCGGGATTCTGAACCTGGAGGGCAAGACCCGGTTCAATTTAAAGGAGACGCACAAGCCCGAGTATGAAACCATTGGCGCGTTCGGGTCGCTGGTTTTGAACAATGATCTGGACGCGCTTTTTTATATCAATGATTTTCTCAATCGCGCCGGGATGGACACGATTTCCGCGGGAGGCGCGACGGCGTTTGCGATGGAATGTTATGAAGATGGAATTTTGAGCAGGGATGAATTGGGCGGGCTGGATTTGAAATGGGGGAACGCGGAGGCGGTCATTGAACTGCTCCGGAGGATGGTCCGGCGCGAGGGGATCGGGGATTTGCTCGCGGACGGGGTGAAGAAGGCGGCGGAGAAGATCGGGAAGGGTTCCGAGAAATTTGCGATTCATTCCGGCGGCCAGGAGTTGCCGATGCACGACAGCAGGTTTGATCCGGGATACGGGGTGGGGTATTCAATGGAGCCGACTCCGGGGAGGCATACCAATATCAGTTATCTTTATACCGAACTGATGGCGCTGCACAAGATTTTCAAAAAGCTCCCGTCCTTCCAGGCCCTTTACACCAAGGCGAGCAAGCTGAATCCGGAGGGCAAGGAAATTTTGCTCAGCGCCGCGAGCAAGTATGTCCAGATTTGCAACGGCGCCGGCGGCTGCATTTACGGACTGGAGCTGGGCGCGAATCTTCCGATCCTGGAATATTTGAACGCGGCGACCGGCTGGAACAAGACGCCGGAGGAATATCTGGAGATGGGCGAGCGGATTCAGCATTTGCGCCAGGCGTTTAATATCAAGCACGGCAAAATTCCGGCAAAAGATTTCCGGCTTCATCCGCGAGCGGCCGGGGAGCCGCCGTTGGAATACGGCCCGTTGAAAGGAGTGAAGCTGCCGATGGACGAGCTCAACCGCAGATTTGCCCAGGCAATGGGCTGGGACGAGAGCGGAGTACCGCGCAAGGAGCGGCTGATAGAGCTTGGACTCAAAGATGTGGCGGAGGAGCTTTATTCTTGATCTTGAGTAGCTAATTCAGCCGTTCCGGGTTTCGCGTTTCGGGTTGTCGGGACTAAAGTCCCTCGCACGATAATGATCTCAGATTTCAAATTTCAGATTTCAGAATTCATCATTCATAACTCATAATTCCAGGTTGTTCCGTCCTCAAAAACCGTAATGGTATCAAATTGCGGAGTTTGGTCCAGGTCAATGGTGAGAATGGTTCCGCCCTTTTTAACTTTTCCCCCGCCGTATCCGCCGTAGCCGGTGGCGCGCAAATACATCAATCGGATCCCGTCCATCTCTCCATAATAATTGTTGATATGGTCGTGCCCGGCGAAAAAGGCCTTGATCATTCCGGAATTTTTGATCGCGTCAAAAGCCTTTTTAGTTCCGCCCTCAAACATCACCGGCTCGTTCTTGATGCCTTTTGCCTTGCCGGATTTCCACAGGTCGTTGAACTGCGGGAGCGGGATGTGCGCGAAAATAAAGGCCGGGACCGGGGCCGGATATTTTTCCTTGATCCGCGCCACTTCCGCGTTGAACCAGTTGATCTGATACTGATTAAAGCCGCGGTCCGGGAAATAGTCGTTGACAATGATCAAATTCCAGAACGGGTCATCCACGCCGGGGTTGCAGATTTCCACCCGGTAGTCTCCGTAGTTGGCCGAGCCCCGGAACAGGGAATTGGGGGCATTGGCCAGGGTCTGGTACACCTTGCTGAAATCCTGGATCGCGTCGTGGTTCCCGAAATTGAAAATCCAGGGCACTCCCAGCCTGCCGATCTGATCCACCGCCCACTGGCAATGCTCAAACGATTTTCCGCCGAGGTCCTCAAACCACATATCACCATTGACCAGCATCAGCTCCGGATTGAATTTTTCCACCAGCGCCTTCAGCTCCGCAACCGTCTTCTGATTGTTATCCTCCGGCGTCTTGCTGTCAAAAAAATGCAGGTCCGTGACCGCCAGCAGTTTTAACTTGCCCGCCTCTCTCGTGAAATATCGCGCCACGCCCTCTTCCGCGCCCGCCCCTTGCCCCCATCCGCTCCGGCTGAGCAGAGCGCCGGTTCCGACGATTATCGCGCTTTTAATAAAATTCCGGCGATCCGTCTTGTAACTATTACTCATCATCTCCCCCGTTTTTGCTCCATTCTCTGAATGGTTATGCCCGGAATCAGGTTAATTCAAATCTTTGAAGATTTCTTCCGCCGCCTTGAGAGCATTTTGCTGAATGATTTCTAGGCCCGATAAATCATCCGTGTAATCGCACAGGTTACCAAAGATTCTTAAATCCTGAAGATTGTCCGCGATCCGCTTTTTGAGTCCCTTAAAATGTTCCCGGACCCTCGCATGGTCTTCATCATGGTAAAATGGCCGAAAGCCTCCTCGATCCCTTGCATAATTCCTCAGATAACAAAAGCAAGAAAAATAAGCCCGGCTCACGGATGACCTTAAACCCGCCTCGGAATCAAGGTCGGGATTGGGTTTGCCCAGGAATTTTGCCAACTCAAAGAATTTTTTCCAATCAAACGGCATTTTCAGGTTACCGGTTTTTGGAAATCGGTGGTGACCATAAAATACCCATCTTGATCGTTAAATAATGAATCGTATGCGATCCGGAATTTCCTGAGCTCAGCATAAAGATTTTTATCATAGTTGACCTGTCGGACATAAAGAACCAGAAATTTATCGGCGATTTCTGGATCAGAATATACTTCCAGGGATAACTGCGATCCATTTCCAAATTTTTTGGCCGTGGCCCGGCTTATTGATTTCACCAGATCAACCAGATCAGGATAGCTGGAGAGATAATTTATGATTCCCGCCTCGTCCGGGATTTTAATCTTATGGCCTTTGAGTAATCCAACCGTATTTTCAATGAGGTTCATTTCCGCAACAGACGAATTGGCATATTTCCTTCCCATCTCGTCTCCATTTTCAAGGTGTGTTTAGCATATCATCAACCAAGGCATTTAGCAACTTTATTCCAGCCAAAGCTGATATGGTTTTTTATTGCGCGGGAGTTTGGCCGGCAAGTCAACCCATCTGCCGAGTTTGGCGGACAAATATCCGGCCATCATCGCCTCCAGCACGATCTTGCCATCCTCCGGGGTTTCCTTGGGAGACTTATGATTGATCAGCGCGTCCAGGATGTCGGCCAGTTCTCCTGGATAGCCATACATTTCTTCCTCCTGGTAAATCACAAAGCTCCAGCCCTTGGTGGTCTCTGCTTTTTCCACGGCGTATCCCAGGCCGGTCGCGGTAAAGACCCGGAGCGCGGACCCGTAAACCAAATCGCAAAACGCCACTCCCTCAGTCCCCTGCACCTCGGCCCGGTCGTCCAGACCTCCGCGCAACGCCCAGGAATTTTCTATCACGGCGCGAGCTCCGGTTTCAAACTCAACCAGAAGCACGCTGTCATCCTCGCCTTTGGTGATTTTTTTGTGGAGATAGGTCCCGAGCGATGCGAACACGCGCTTGATTTTGGGCTTGCCCAAAAGCCATCTGGCAAACTCAATCCCGTGGCAACCCATATCCATCATCGCTCCTCCGCCGGAGAGCTTGATGTCCCAGAACCATTTGGCGTGCGGGCCGCCGTGGCTTTCGCGGTGGCGGATATAAAACGGCTTACCCAATGATCCCTCGTCAATCAACTCCTTGAGCCGCGCATATTTGGGAGCGAAGCAGAGGTTCTCTCCGTAAAAGAGTTTCACCTTATTCTTCTTCGCCGCTCCGATCATCCGGTCCGCCTCTTCCAAAGTGGTGCAAAGCGGTTTTTCCACGAAGATATTTTTCTTCATCTCAGCCGCTTTGCAGGCGTATTTGGCGTGCTGGTAATTCGGGATGCAGATATAAACCAGGTCAAGCGCCGGGTCCTTGATCATCTTCTCAAAGTCATTATAGATTTTGGGAATCTGGTGATGCTTGGCAAAAGCCGCTCCGCGCTTCGCATCCATCTCCTCGCAAACCGCGGCCAGCTCGCAAAGCTGGTTGCGCTTCATCGCGCCGGCGTGAATGTTCCCGATATATCCGCTCCCGCAAAGACCGATCCTGACTTTGCTCTCCCTCATCCTCTTCTCCTTTTCGCGCGAGCGACTTTAGCTCAAAAGTCACCTGATTTACTTTTTTGGCTAATGAATTTTTCTAAAGGGACTTTGCCCAGCTCTCGTCTAATATAGCCTTCAATTAGAGATGGTTTCATGCTCACTAATTCGTGCTTGAAGCCTAAAGTGCGATTTAATGCGACTGCCACCTGCTGGGGCCAATATCCTCCGCTCATTTGGATAATTGTGCCCTCAACTTTCTGCGCCAGCTTTTCAATTCGGCTGTTTTCACCAATTCGGTCAACAATGATTATGGTAGCCAAATACCAACGGGAACGGCCCATAGAAATTTCGCGCTCAAATCGGGTAACCTTATCCAGGGATATTTCCGGATTGCCTCTGCCAATAAATCCGATGTCAAATCTTACTCCCTTGCCCGACTCGTATAAGAGCGTAGCATCACTCTCGCGTCTCTCGCCCCGAGAAGCCAGCCAAAACACCCGCTTAAGCTTTTGGGCTTGACCCTGCGATACATACCTGAATCCCAATATATGAAGCAAGGAGCCGAGAATAAGCTTTTCAAATAATTTACCATAGGCAGATTTTTCCGAGCCGCGGATGGCTAGAGTCTGCGCCCCAACGGTGTTTAACAGGTAGGTAATAAACAACCAGTTTATTTCGGCCATCATTTCCGAGCTAATTTTTAAAGATCCGGTTAGTTCCCCAAATTCCTTTTGATGATTTGAAATTATATCGCGGCAAGCTTCAATGTAGCGGTCACGGTATTCTGAGATTGCCTTTGGATCGTCTCTGAGGACATTCTGAAATGCCTTATCAGTTAAGCCCAGCACCCATTGACAAAACCATTTCTCCGATTTTGCTAATTTTTTGCGAACTAATAACTCAGATGCGATTTGAGGAAGGTTTTTCAAAAAGTCCGCGGAAAGGGATGATCCTTTCAGGAAAAGATTTACCGTGGCGAGATTGAGGGATGCCAGCCGCCGCCGAGTCAATATTTCTGTGGAATCTCTGAGGTTTTTGCCCGTTAGAATATCAAAAACCACGCCGCGCACCACATCAATGCCCATTTGCTTAACGAAATCATCGCCGCTTGCTGTAAGCAATTTTAAGGCACTTGGCGCCATTAATTCTGTGAGTGAATTGAACTTAGTCATAACAGCATATCTCCGGATTCTATTGGGGGACAGTTTATCGTCAAAACCTGAGACGCTTCTTTTCCCAGCCAAACCTTTGCCTCCGCACGAATAATGTCAATATAGGTTTTCTCTTTTTCAATTAAAATAAAATTCCTTTTCAAATTAATAGAGGCCTTCCCGACAGTGCCAATCCCCGCAAATGGATCCAGGACTACATCTCCCTTGAATGAATAATACTTTATAACCTTCTCAGCTAATTCTAATGGAAAAATAGCAGGATGGCTTTCATCATGAGCCGGCACAATGCGCCATATATTGGTTCGATCATAATCATCGCCAATTTTTGATTCCTTTACTGACTCCTGGTTTGGATGTGTTCTAATATTCCAGTCAATCAATTTGGAGGTATGCTTGCGATAAACCAATATATATTCTGTAACTGGGACTGGTTTATATTGAAGCGGGTTGCGGTCCGCGGCAAAGCGCCGGCCTCTGCTGGTGGCCCAGCCGGCGCCCTCTGGTTTCTCCCAGATTATATCATCTATGAAGTCATAATTCTCGTCCATAAAAAGGCCATGAATATCAAAAGGAACCGCAATCCTTTGCGATGATTCATTCCGATTCGCTCTTCTGATCAACACAGGAGATATATTTATCACAAAAAACCGGCCTTCGGATAATACTCTATGGCTGTGATGAATTACTTTGCGCATTTTTAAGAGATATTCGTCATAGCTCAAATAATCATTATACTCAGGCTTTGCATTATAATAAGGGGGAGAAGTGAACACCAAGTCAACGCTGTTGGCCGGCAAATCCTGCAGAATATCCTCGCAATCTCCCATTGCAATAGTATTCCTTATAGAGGACAGAAAATCTGTCATCAAGGTTGGTGAATCATGTTTAATAGGACGATCAAACTTTCTTCCCAGCAAGCGCGCTTCTAGGGTTTCAAGCGCCGTGGACTTATCCTCTATAATCAGGGAAGTCCTTGCATCTATCACAACTTCACCAAGCCTTTCCTTATTGGCTTTATTAATCAACGGCACCCGCCAATAGTGATAACGGTCATCTACCTCGGGCAAGCCGAATCCTATGGCATTTTGCAATTGAGCGCGCTCAAGCCACAGCAACCCAATCTTCTTGGCCGACTCAACATTGACCACATTGTAATTCCTTTTTTCCGCCACTGTATGATTTCGTTTAGACATAAATTTCTCCAGATTATTATGTCTGGTCATTTTTTATATTTTAGCGCCACTCTCCGGACTTGTCAAAAGTTCTCATCATTTTTTCAACTCCTCAATATTCTCCATCACTTTTTCAAACGCATCCGCCATCATTGCGGTCTGCTTTTGGGTTCCGAGGAACATCCGATGGAGGACCCAGATGGTCTCGTGATAGGCGACATTTTCGGACACCGGGCAGGTGCCGCGGTATTTTCGGTAGTCAACTTTCCCGCGCAGCTGGCGCAAGGTCTTGGGCGAGCCGTCATCCGCGAGCGGGAAGATGCCCACATTATAGACCGGCTCGTAGAACGCTCCGAAGGCAGGGATGCCTTCGGCATTGAGCGCGGCCACTACCTTGTCCCGGGGCACTTGAAACTCATCCTCGTCATACATCACGATAAACCCATACCCGCTCTTGCGCGTGATGTTCTTGTCGTCCGGGAGCGTATTAAGGGCAGGGATCCCGGCGATGCGTTTCTTAAAGTATTTGTAATTTTTCTGCTTGACGGGCATCTGGACTTTGAAGAGCCGGTCCAGGCCGACTTCCAGGATTGCGGCCTGGAACTCGGTCATCCGGAGCGCCCAACCAAAGGTGTCAAATTTGGTTCCCTCGCGCGGACCTTTGCGGCCGGCATTGGTGAGCGCCACGCATTTATCATAATATTTTTCCTCGTTGGTGGTGATGGCGCCGCCCTCGCCCGCGGTCATCACCTTGGAACTCTGGAAGGAGAAGCAGTTGATGTGTCCCCATCCGCCGGCGCTCTTTCCTTTATATTTCATTCCGTGCGCGTGCGCGCAGTCCTCAACCACATAGAGATTATGCTTCTCCGCAATCGCCATAATTTTGTCCATCTCGCAGGCGTGCGCGCCCAGGTGGACCGGGATGATGGCCCTGGTTTTGGGAGTGATCGCGGCTTCAATCTTATCCGGATCAATGCAGAGGGTGTCCGGCAGAACATCCACAAACACCGGAATCGCGTCCAGGTAAAGGGCGCAGGACGCCGTGGCCACGAAGGTCAAGGCCGGAACAATCACCTCGTCCCCCCAGCCGATGTCCAGGGACTGAAGCGCGAGCATCAAGGCCACGGTTCCGCTCGCGTTGGTGAAACAATATTTGGAATCGTGCTTTTTTGCGAACTTGGCGCAGAAGCGTCTGGTGATGGCGTTGGGAGGCGGGTATCCTCCCCAGTCGGTTTTACGGAGCGCTTCCAAAAGCGCGCGCTCCTCTTTCTTGTCCCAGGCCGGCCATTGCGGAAGCGGACCTTGAAAAACTTTTTTTCCGCCGGTAATCGCGAGTTTGCCCATAATCCACCTCCCCTTTGGAATTGGCAATATCATAGCGGAGACTGAAAAATATACAAGTTTTGCCAGCCAGATTTGATTTGCCAGGGGGTCTTCTTTATACTAAATGTGGAAAACCGGGACGGCGCGAGACCAATTTTTCCAAAGCCGCTTGGGATTTCTCAAGGATAAGATAAATGGAGGTAAAAACCATAAACAGCATTGAGGCACTCCTCGCCGTTTTGCGCAAGCAGATTCCTGAAATCAGAACCCACTTTCGGGTCAAGGGAATCTGGATTTTCGGATCCTATGTCAAGGGTCGGCAGAAACCAGGGAGCGATGTGGACCTCCTGGTTGAATTTGAGCCCGGCCAGAAGACCTACAAGAATTTCATCCGGCTGAAATTCTTTCTGGAAGAGACTTTGGGGCGCCAGGTTGATTTGGTCACAAGAGAATCAATCCGAGAGGAGATCAAGGAGAAAGTTTATTCGGAGGCAGTGAATGTCTGAGCGAGACTATCGCCTGTTCTTGAACGACATCAAAGAATGCGCCGATAATGTCCTGAATTACACACGCGGCAAGTGTTTTGACGACTTTATGCATGATCGAATGTTGCGAGATGCGGTCATCCGGAATCTGGAGATCATGGGCGAGGCGGTTAAGAATCTTCCGGACGAGGTAAGGGAAAGGCATCTTGAAATTGAATGGAGAGAGATCGCGCGCTTCAGGGATGTGGTTGCACACCGCTACTTCGCCACGGACTACGAAATCATCTGGGACATTGTCCAGAAGGACATTCCCGACCTGGTTCCGAAGATTGAAGAAGTCATAGAAAAGGAATCAAAAGCCAGACTATAGATCAGAAGCTTTGTCCTGCCTTTCCAATAGATTGGGCTATTTCTGCGGCCATTCCTTGCCGGTGAACTGTTTCCAGGATTCCTTGGCCTCTTTCTGCGCCAATCGGTTTTTGGCAAGCTCTTCCGGGAAGATGTTGGGGTCTGCCCGGAGCGCAAAATCCAGTTCTTTCAAAGCCTCGTCCTTTTTGCCCATCCGCCAGCAGAAATTCCCCTTATACACATAATTCAGAAGGTATCTCGGCTCAAATTTAATGGCGTCATTCAGAGACTGATAAGCATCCTCCGGGTCGGCCAGGCCCATCTTTAAAAGCGCCTCCGGGACCTCGGAAACCACTTTGCTCCAGAGCCTGGCGCCTCCTCCGTAAAAGTATCCCGGGTCGTGCGCATCAATCCAGTCGGTGTTTTTCTTCAAGGTCGGGAAGAGTCTGGCCTGGACGAGCACGCTCCGGTTCTGATTGCCGGAGGCGAGATTGGCGGAATACCAGTAATAAGCTCCGGCGCATTCCTTGATCTTGAGCGCCTGGTCCGCGTAGCTTTTGCCCTTGTTGAAATAAACATTGCGCGCGTCAAAGTCCTGATCGGTTGCCTTGGGCATCTGGTCCCCGCGCTGCCAGCAATAATTGGCAAGCTCTATCATTATGTCCGGATTATTAGGATCCAGCTTGAGCGCTTTTTCCAGGATCTGGATCGCCTGGTCAAAGGTCTTGACGCTCATCTCGTTCTTGACTAAAGCCAATGCCTGGTCAATCAGCTTCTGCGCCTCGGGATTAGCGCTTTTGGGCCTGGGCATTGCATCGCTCCCGAGCAGTCCGCTCCCGGCCAGGAAAACCAGCGCGAAAAGGGAAATAATGACCGCGGAAATTTTAACTCTTTTCATTTTCGCCTCCTGATCGTTCTTGCTCCCATTTTAAATTCCCGATTCACTCAAGTCAAAAGCCATCCGCTTCCTTATCAACCTATCAACTTATCATCTTATCAACCCTTTCTCCTGCAATCTTTACAATCCCCCTCTTCCGTGTTAAATTTATTTTCATCGGGGAGTAGCGCAGTCTGGTAGCGCACCTGCCTTGGGCGCAGGGGGCCGGCGGTTCAAATCCGCTCTCCCCGACCAGGGACAAAGTCCCTGGACCAATTCCAAGAAAAGCTAATTCTGCCTCGCTCGGCCAAACCCGGCTTTGCGGAGCAGCGAGGAAAGAGAAAGGGAAGATTCTTCATTGCGAAGAAAAAAATGCGCGTGGCCTTGCAGAAAATCATTCCGCGGGGCATTGCCGGGCTGGAGATTTCGGGCGGTAGCGTCGGCCCTGCGCTTCGCTCCAGGATGATGATCCCTCAGAATCTCTTTATTATTTCAGGCTCGCGCCCGGGAATTCATATTTATTTCGGTTTGATTTCAATGCTTCCCGGTGAAAGTTCAACCTGGGTATTGCCATTCCCGCCGAACTGAAATTCAAGGGTGTCCCCGACTTTCACCACCACTTTGGCGAGGCCTCTAAAAGCGCTCAGGGTTAAAAAAGATCCCTGATTTCCAAGTCTTAACTTAAGGCTTTCCGAGGCAAAGGCAGTCTCATCCGCGAATTGAATGGTGGAAGGCTTCAAGGTCGCTCCGGCCAGATCGGATAAATCCAGGACGGCAACCGGATGGGTCTCGGGATAAATCTTGAAGGCGCTGGCCGGCTTTAAAATTTGATCGGCATTTGCCCGGATAATCAGCTCGTCAATGGCGACAATACTCTGGTTGTCCGGGTAGAAGAAACGAAGGAACTGCTCCCGCTTACCATCTCCAGGTAAACTGGGGTCATAACTGCCACTAAAATCAGCGCTTCCAGCCAGCGCATCATCCAGGTAAAGATGGAGATTGGCGGGCGAAACAACAAAGTTCATCCAGTGCCAGATCACCCATAGAGGCCAGTCAACAACTACCGTTATAGAGACCGGTTGCTGATTCTGATCCCAGGCGGTGGCGCGAATAGAATTGATGTGGTTGCCGGCATCTGCCCGGTACTCTATTTTAAATTTATGCTCCTGCTGAACAACAATTACATAGGTATTGTAGGGAGAATGCATTTCATCAAACCAGATGCCGTGTGCGATGGAAAAAGAATCAAGCGGAGACAAAGTTGAAAACGGTGGAACGATTCGGTTTTTATCCGTACGCCAGTTAATGTTATTCTCAAGACAGTAATTCCCGAACATATTGCTCCCACCCATAGCTCCAAATGACAAATGACCATCAACCCCATAAAATCCCGGTGGATAATCAACCGGATATGCGCCCACCACCCCTCCCTGGGAACCGGCATACCCCAGATAGGGGTTCTCAAAATGAGATAATAAAATAATAGCAGGTGCGAATTGAATTATTTCCTCCGGGGTCAGAACCAGGCCCGGGCCTAAGGTCATTTCCGCGGGACTGATTACTTGCTTAATCATATAAATACCTCCTTTGTCATATCATAATCAATCTTCCAGATCTTGCCGTCTTTGTCAACCCGCCCCCGGCTCTCGGTTCTCATCGGCTTCTCCCGGCGGATTCCGTAAATCACTTCCCGGCCTCCGGCGGATAATGGCCAAGGACGCTCCGAAGATCAAATTCAACTTCACGCTTCAACCCCTGAAACGGTTCCTCAAAATCCCCGGCGGGTTTGGGGGTCTCGTTTTTCTATGGTTTGGGACTTGAATTTGGGAGATGGAAATACTAGAATCGTTGATAAGAGGCAGACCTATGAAGAAAGAGCTGATTGTGGTTGATCCGAAAATAATGATGGGCAAGCCGGTGATTAAGGGCACGCGGATACCGGTGGAGTTGATTCTGGAGAAGCTGGCCGCGGGCGAGAGTGAGGATCAGATTCTTAAGGAGCATCCGCGGCTGACGAGGGCGGCGATTCATTCCGCTCTGGCCTTTGCCGCAAAAACCCTGCGGGCGGATGTGGTTTATCCTGCTTCCGGTGCTTCCGATTGAAATTTGTCTTAGACGAAAGCGTTGACGCCCCGATCGCCGTTCGCTTGAAAAAAGACGGGCATTCCGTAATTTGCGTTTGGGAATCAGCTCCGGGAATTTCAGATGATCAAGTCCTGGATCTGACCAACGAACAGCAGGCGATCTTGATTACCGCGGACCGCGATTTCGGCGAGTTGGTATTCAGATTGCAAAAGGTTCCTTATGGGGTGATTTTGATCCGGCTGAGCGGATTGTCCTTGGAGAAAAAGACCGAAATTGTGTCCAAGGCAGTTGCGGAATATGGCGAAGAGCTATCAGAATCGTTTTCGGCGCTTAAACCAGGACTGATCAGAATCAGAAGCAAATCATAAATTTCGTTCCCCCCATTAAAACAGAAAAGCGTCTCTTGATCCCGCCTCGGCTCGCTCCGCTCGCGGAATTTGTCGTTTCGGGTTCCGGGTTCCGGGCCTGCCTGAGCGCGGCTGAAGGTTTCAGGGGATCGGGGTTGGCAATGGTTCGGGTTCTTCGTCCGGAGCGATTACCACTCCGGTCTGTTTGTTCTGCAAGCGCTTTTGGGCGGAATCCAGGCGGGTCTGCGCTGATTTTTCCGAAGGGTAACGGGTTTGTAATTCCTGGTATTTGGCGATTGCCTCGGGCAGGTATCCCTCTTCTTCCAGCGATCGGGCGATGCCCATTTCGGATTTGAAGGCGAGTTCTCCTTTGGGGTATTGTTTGAGATATTTCTGGAAATATTCCCGGGCTAATTTCTGGTCTCCTTGCAGGAAATAGCTTTCGCCGATCCAATAGACGCAATCATCCGCCCATTCGGATTGGGGGAATTTTTTCAAGAGTTGCTCGGACTGGACGCGCACGGCCTGGTATTCTCCGACTTCAAACAGGCAGGTGATCAATTGATACCAGACCAGGGGGATTTTTTCATTATCGGGGAACAGATTCAAGAAACGGGCGTATTCGGTCAGGGCCCTGGAGTATTCGCGGCGGTTGCGGAAGATGTCCGCGACCAGGATTTGATCCTGGGGGCCGTAGCTGGAATCCGGATGTTCCTTGATCAGGCGCGAGAAAGCGGCAATGGCGCGATCCGGGAGGTCCAGGTCAACATAATAGGTGACGCCGATCCAGTGGAGGGCGTCGTCGGCGTAGGCGCTTTTGGGGAAAGAACCGAGGATGATTTCCCAGTTGCGGATGGCTTCCAGGAAAGAGCCTTGCTGGTAGAGTTTTTGACCCTGGTCAAATTCGCGCCTGGCCCTCTGGTTTTCGCAGGAGATGAACAAAAGCATGGCCGCGAAAATCAGGAACGGTTTATTCAGTCGTTGGTTCTTCTTCCTCTTCATCCTCGGCCAGCCTGCAGATACCGGTGACTTTTTCGTCCGGTTCCAGGCCGATCAAATGGACCCCCTGGGTGACGCGGCCGATGACGGAGACTCCGGATACTTTCATCCGGATGATCTTGCCGTGGTCGGAGATAAGCATAATCTGGTCTCCCTCTCCGACCTGGAGCACACTCACGATCGGGCCGGTTTTCTCGGTCAGCTTCATCGCCATCATTCCCTGTCCGCCCCGGTGATGAATCGTGTATTCCTCAACTTTAGTGCGCTTGCCGAATCCGTGCTCGGTGCAGGCCAGAATGGCGGTTCCGGCCCCGACCACTTCCATCGCGATCAACTGGTCTTTCTTGGCGAGCCGAATCCCGATCACGCCCCGGGTCGCTCTCCCCATGGGCCGGACCTGGCTCTCCTTGAACCGCACCGCCTTGCCCTGCTTGCTCACTAAAAGCAGTTCCTTGTTGCCGTCGGTGAGCGCGGCCGCGATCAACCGATCCTTTTCCTCCAGGTCGCAGGCGATCAGGCCGCTGGACCGGATATTGGCATAGGACTTGAGCTCGCTCTTTTTCACCATCCCGTTGGCCGTGGCCGTGACGATGAATTTGCCTTCCTCAAAATCCTTGATCGCGATCACGGCCTGTACTTTTTCGTCCTGGGCCAGGTTGAGCAGATTGATGATGGCCTTGCCCTTGGTGGCGCGTCCGGCTTGCGGGATTTCATAAACCTTGAGGCTGAAGACATTGCCCTTGTTGGTGAAAAAGAGCACCTTGTCGTGGGTGTTGGCCGTGAACAGGTCTTCCACGAAATCCTCTTCCCGGGTGGTCATTCCGGTCTTGCCCTTGCCGCCCCGGCGCTGGGCGCGGTAGAGCGCAACCGGGTTGCGCTTGATGTATCCGAGATGAGAAATGGTCACCACCATCTCCTCTTCCGCAATCAAATCTTCCAGCTCAATCTCCTCGGCCTGGTCAATAATCTCCGTCCTCCGTTCGTCCCCGTATTTCTCCTTGATCTCCAGCAATTCCTTCTTGAGCACAGCCTTAATCTGATCCTCGTCCTCCAATAGCTCCTTGAGGAATTTGATCTCGGCCTGAAGTTCTTTCAGCTCATTCAGAACCTTCTGGCGCTCCAGGCCGGTCAGCCGCTGCAGTTTCATATCCAGGATCGCCTGGGCCTGGATTTCGGTCAGCTCAAATTTTTTCACCAGCCCCTGCCGGGCTTCTTCCGGGGTCTTGGATTTCCGGATCAGGGCGATCACTTCATCCAGATAATCCAGGACTTTTTTCAACCCTTCCAGGATATGTTCGCGCGCCTGGGCCTGGCGAAGATCATAGAGGGTCCTCCGAACCACCACCTCGCGCCGATGTCGCAGGAATTGCTCCAGCATTGGCTTCAGGCCCAGCAGTTCGGGCCGGCCGTTGACGATGGAGAGCATAATAATTCCGAAGCTGTCCTGGAGCGGGGTGTGCTTGTAAAGCTGGTTCTGGATCACAGCCGGCTCCGCGTCCCGCTTCAGCTCCATCACGATCCTCATCCCCTCCCGGTCGGATTCGTCCCGGATGTCGTTGATGCCGTCAATTTTTTTCTCGCGCACCAGCTCCGCAATCCGCTCAATCAAACGGGTCTTATTCACCTGATAGGGAATTTCCGTGACCACCAGGCTGGTCTTGCTCGTGCGCGGATGGGTTTCCACCGCGATCCTGCCCCGGACCTGGACCAGACCCTTGCCCTTTTCATAGGCGTTGAGCACGCCCTCCCGGCCGTGAATGATTCCTCCGGTCGGGAAGTCCGGGCCGGGAATGTGGCGCATCAGCTTCCGCACCGTCAGTTCCGGATCTTCCAGCAATGCCACCAGGCCGCTGATCAGCTCGGTGAGATTATGGGGCGGGATATTGGTGGCCATTCCGACCGCGATTCCGCTCGCGCCGTTCATCAAGAGGTTGGGAATCCGGCTCGGGAGCACCACCGGCTCGGTGGTGGTCTCGTCAAAGTTGGGAATGAAATCCACGGTCTCCTTTTCAATGTCCTGAAGCATCTCCTCGGCCAGCTTGGAAAGCCGCGCCTCGGTGTACCGGTATGCCGCGGGCGGGTCGCCGTCAATACTTCCGAAATTCCCCTGGCCGTCAATCAGCGGATAGCGCATATTGAAATTCTGCGCCATCCGGACCAGAGCGTCATAAACCGCGGCGTCTCCGTGCGGATGATATTTTTTCAGGACCTCTCCGACCACGCCGGCGCATTTGGAATATTTCTTGTTGCTTAAGAGGCCCTCTTTATACATCGCATACAGAATCCGGCGATGCACCGGCTTGAGACCGTCGCGGACTTCCGGCAGGGCGCGGCCGATGATCACGCTCATCGCGTAATCAAGATAACTTCGCTCCAGCTCCTCCTCAATGCTGACTTCAACCGTGAGTCCGGTTTGGCTCATTTCGGCTTTACCTCTTCTCCTTGATTTTTTCCCCCGGAATCCTTGCCCGGCTCTGATCCGGGCGGAGAGATTTTCTCCACCCCGGTGGGAACCGTGAAATTGAACATCTTCTCGTCTATCTTCGGATTGACTTTCAAGTCCAGGAATTTAAGCTCATTGACATTTCCCAGGCTGTCCCGCAGTTTGGCTTCCTTGACCAGAAAGGTTTTCGCGTCAACCGCCAATTCCAGGGTTCCGATCAGGATTCGGTCTTCTTCCTTTTTCGGAGTCAACTGCAAATGATACTTGCCATCCTTGTCGTCCGGATGCGCCGGATCAAAAGCAATCGTGAACTGGTCCGAGAGTTTGGCCATTCCGAACAGGAATCCTTTGGGAAGATTGCTGGAAATCGCCTGGTCCAGTTTCATTTCCAGCGCCTGCTTGACCGAAGGCAGATAGTCCCAGAAGAGCCGGCCATTAGTGATATACCAGTGCTCTTCCGGGCTTTGATAATGCCAGACCATTTTCCCGGGCTTGACATAAAAAAGCTCGCCCGAGCCTTTGGTCAGGCTTCTGCCGAATTGCTCGCTCCGGACCTCCTGCTCAAAGCGCGCCTGATAACTCCTGATGCTCTCAAAATTCTGCTCCAGCTTCTTGACCACCTGGTCCAGGGTCAGGGCGGGCTGAGCCGCAAAAAGAGGAATGCCCAGCAGGCAAAGCAGAACCAATTTCAATGATCTCATCCGACTCCTTTCATCCGCCGGGCCAGCCGTTGTTCCAGCCGGATCGGGTCCCAGAGCACTTCCCGGGGCTTGATCCCGTCCGCGGCTCCGACAATGCCTTCCTGCTCCATCTGCTCTATCATTCGCGCGCTCCGATTATAGCCGATTCTGAGCTTTCTTTGTAGCATGGAGACACTGGCCTGGCGGGTGCGAACCACCAGCTCCACCGCCTGCTCGTAAAAGTCGTCAATTTCGCCGATCTTGATTCCGGCTTCATCTTCGGGAACCGCTTTCAGGATCTCATCATTGTATTGCGGCTGGCCCTGTTTCTTCCAGAAGCCGACCACCCGCTTGATCTCAGCCTCGCTCACAAAAGCTCCGTGCACCCGGACCAAATGGCTGGTGCCCGGCGCCATAAAGAGCATATCGCCCATTCCCAAAAGCCTCTCGGATCCCTGCTGATCCAGAATGGTCCGCGAGTCAATCTTGCTGGCGACCTGGAAGGAAATCCGGGCCGAGAAATTGGCCTTGATCAACCCGGTGATCACATCCACGCTCGGCCGCTGGGTGGCCACGATCAAATGAATCCCCGCGGCCCTCGCCATCTGCGCCAATCTGGTGATACTCGCCTCGCAATCCCGGCTCGCCACCATCATCAAATCCGCCAGCTCATCAATCACCAGGAGAATCAACGGCATCTGCTCGGCCGGATATTTCTCCGGAACCTTGTCCAGAACCAAAGTAGAGCCGTCATCCCGCCGCCTCCGTTTCCCCCGCTTCCGGCTCTTCTTGCCTTCCTCTACCAGCCGATTGTAAGAATCAATGTTCCGCGCCCCATACTGCGCCAGGGTCGCGTACCGGTTTTCCATTTCCATCACCGCCCATTTCAAAGCCACCGAGGCCTCTTTCGGCTCGGAAATCACATTGCTGAGCAAATGCGGGATGCCCTCATACATAGAAAGCTCCAGCCGCTTGGGATCAATCAAAAGCATTTTAACCTGCTCCGGAGTGGCCCGATACAAAACGCTCATAATCATTACATTCAGGCTCACGCTTTTGCCCGAGCCGGTTGCGCCGGCTACCAGGAGATGCGGGGCTTTTCTCAGATCAATCACAAACGGCTCTCCCAGGATATTCTTCCCCAGCGTCAAGGTCAGCAGGCTCTTGGAATTCTGATACGCGGAACTGGCAATCAGTTCCTTGAAATGAACCGTCTCGCGCTCCTGGTTTGGAATTTCTATCCCGACCACTCCCTTGCCCGGAAGCGGGGCAATGATCCGGACGCTCAAGGCGCTGAGCGCGCAGGCCAGGTCATCTGCCAGGTTGGCCACCCGGTTGATCTTGATCCCGGAAGCCGGCTTGAACTCATACATCGTGATCACCGGTCCCGGAAGCACCTCCTCAACCTCGCCGGCCACTCCGAAATCCAGCAGTTTCTTCTCCAGCAGTCTCGCCCGGAGCAGGAGCGAATCCCGATCCACCGGGTTATTGCTCCGGGGAACTCCGTCCAGGAGCTTCAACGAAGGAAGCACATAACTTCCCGGCATAAAACTCAGGCGCTCCTGCTTGGGAGCCTCCTGAATCGGGATCACGCTGGTCTTGGCCTCGTCGGATCCCGCGGGGGGCTCCGCGATTTTCGGCTCTTTGTCATCCTTATGTTGGGGCAGGAGTTTTCTCTGCTCGGAAACCTCGCGCTGGCGCCTCCATCTTCCGATCTGCTGGCGCGACCAATCCATCATCCAGTAAAAGCCGCTCTCGCCATATTCATAAATCGCGCTCATTACCTTGAGCACCGAGATATTAAATCCCAGCACCATCCCGGCCAGGATGCCCAGGAGGCAAAATCCAAACGCCGGCGCCGTGCTCAGAAGATCGTGAAGCGCCTTTGCCAGCAGAAACCCGATCCAGCCTCCGGACTTGACGCTCTCCCCGGCCCAGTTGATCTGAGAAGAGATCAGGGAAACCAGCGCGGAAAAACAGATCACCAGGAGAGCCATCCCCAGGGCCCTCAGCCCGAGCCATACCCGGGATCGGCCCAGAATCAGGTTTTCCTTCCGGAAGAGCTTGAAGCCGGCCGCAAAAAAGGAGAGCACAAAAACCGCAAACGACCCGAGCCCCAGGCTCTGGAATAAAAACGCGGACAGATACGAGCCGATCAAGCCTCCATAGTTATGGATTCCTTCCCCGCCCCGGCTGAAAAGGGACGGGTCATCCGCCCGGTAGCTCACCAGAGTGATGAACAAAAAAACCGCCAGAAACAAAAGGATGATCCCGAACAACTCCTCCCGAATCCGCTCCAACCGATTTTCCGCCTCTGCCATCTCCCTCACCTCACATCTTCAGATTCCAGATCAGCACGGTTATAACCCCGACCACCACGCAATATCCGCCAAACCAGCTCAGCCGGATCCTTCTCACCATTGCCAGCACCAGCCGGATGGACCAATAACCGATAATGAAAGCGCCCGCCATTCCCAGGAGATATGCCAGGATTTCACCGCGCTGGAATTGCCAGAGCGCCTCTCTCTCTTCCAGGAGCGATACCAGACTGACGCCCAATACCGCGGGCACGGAAAGCAAAAACGAGAAGCGCGCCGAATAATCTCCGCGCACTTTGCTGAAAATACCGGCGGAGATGGTCGCGCCTGAGCGGGAAAGGCCGGGAAAAACCGCCAGGCCCTGCGCCGCGCCGATCACCAATGATTGCCAGATCCCAGGATCCTGCGCCTGGAGCCAAGCCGGTTTTTTCCTCGCGGCCAGGTCGGCCGAAAACAGGATCGCCCCGGTCAGGATCAGGAACAGCCCGACCCCGAACGGATTTTCAAATTGTGCTTGGGCTAAATCCTTGAGCAGGAATCCGATGATGCCGGTGGGAATCAAGGCCAGGATCATCATCCAGACCAGCTTCCAATTGATCCGCTCTAACTCAGCGTTTTCCACCATAGTTCCCACTGCCTCGTTTTCCGCTTTCCGCTTCAGCAATCCGATCAGGTCTTGTTTAAAGTATACCACAACCGCCAATGCGGTTGCAAGATGCAATGCCACATCAAACAAGACTCCGGGCTGACTGAAGCCCGGGAGCAAACTCTGAGCCAGCACCAGGTGCCCGGAGCTGGATACCGGCAAAAACTCCGTCAAACCCTGGAGCGCGCCCAGAGCCAATCCCTGCCACCATTGCGTCATTTAAATTATATCTCTTTTAGCTATAAATTTATAATAAATTGAACATAATGTCAATTAACAAGGGCCGCGTCTTCAGGATTAGCCGCGTTTCCGGTCCGCCGATCAGCGGATGGGCTTGAACTGTTTCCGGTCAAAGGTGAAATCTGAAACCCTGACCGCAATTATGACTTTTGACCCAAATAGTAAACGGCGAAGGGCGCCCGATGGGCCTCCGGGTGGCTGAGCAGGAAAGCGTCGGTATATTTTAAAGGAAAGGTGACCCAGGAGAAGGGCAAAAATAATAATTCAAACAGGATTTTGGAGCGGAAAGAGAAAAGCAGGGCAAGCCAGATCGGCAAAAGATGAGCCAGGGCGGAGCCGGGACCTGACAGCAACCCTTTTTCCACGGTCAGGAAAGGCTGAAAAAGGGTTTCCAGACCCTCGGGCGTGAAGCGCTGTTCGTCAAAAGGGTTATAATGAATTCCCTGCAGGAGGGGCATTTCCGCGTAAAGATATCCTCCGGGCTTTACCACCCGTTTCATCTCCGCGGCGACTTTCCAGGGATTTTTCAAATGTTCAATTACTCCGCAGGAAGCCAATCCATCAAGACTATTATCCGCCAGGGGCAGATTTTCAATTTGAGCGATGATCTGGGCGCCGCTTTCTTCAGAGATGTCCACGGTAACGGCGTCCTGATGAATGGGATTGCCTCCGGCGCCGACATCAATCACCAATCTTTCCGAGCCGTTTTCGGGAAAGAGGGTTTTGAGCGCCGCGGGAGAGCGCCGCAAATAAACAAAAAGAATTTTCCGGGTAAGAGGACCGAGCATTTTTTTCGCCGCATTTAATAACCGGCTTTGTTGATGCCGGGAAGAAAACTGATGCAGGGAAGACCGGTTCCTCGCCGCGGCCGAACTTTTTTCTAAATCCTCCCGGCGAGCGTCCATCATCAATAACAGTTGTCCTTTGTCATTGATCGGGTAGTTTCTGCGGCATCCGGAGCAGAAAAGATTTTTTTCCTTCCATTCCAGGGCGCTCCGGCAAGAAGGACAGACCAGGACCTTTCTTAATCTTTCCATCATTCGGCGCTCATTATATCATATTTCCGAATCATCCGGCTAATGCGCGAGCGTCCGGTCGCGCCTGGGCGCGGGCGTGACCGGATCAGTCGCGATTTGCTTTCCCCGCCAAATGTTAAATGTTAAGCTCTGACCCTAAAGACCGCCGGCTTTCGGCCGGCAACACGCTTTTGAATTGACAATCCAGCCTTTTACCGGATAAATTAAGAAAGGATGAAGAGCCCTAAAAATCTGGCCGGGAATATTTGGACGCGGGCAAATCATTTTGTCCAGTACTGGATCGGTTTGTTTTACCGGGCGATTACTGCTTTTCGCAGCGAGCGGATCGCGTTCCAGGCCAACACCCTGGCGTACCGGACTTTACTCAATCTGGTTCCGCTCCTGCTGTTTGTCTTCAGCTTGTTCGCCTTGTTCAAGCAAATGGTGGGGATTGATCTGGATGAGCGGCTGAATCATCTTCTGTCCCAGTATATTCTGCCGCAATCCAATATCGGGCAACTGATCATTGATCAGATCCGGCAATTTTATGAAAACGCCAAGGAAAGCTCATATTTTAGTTTGGCGCTTCTGCTGATCACCTCCATTTTCCTGTTCAATGCGATTGACGGCAGTATCAACCTGACCTTCAAGGTGGAGCGGCAGAGGAACTTTTTTCAGCGGCTGGTTCTGTTCACCGCAATTTTAGTCTGGGGCACTACTTTAGTGGGCTTGAGCATTTACCTGACCGCGAAAATTCAATTTCAGCCCCTGCTGACCCGGTTCACGGAATCAACCATTGGCCAGGAAATCGTGATCAGAAGTTTTATGGACCGCTTTCTCCTTCTCTCTCAGCACTTCGGGACTTATGTTTTGAGCTTCACCCTGGTTTTTTTCAGCCTCTATTTTCTTTACAAGATTTTTCCCAACACCCAGGTTGAGACCCGCGCCAGCTTTCTGGGAGCTTTTGTCGCGGCGCTCTTCTGGGAAATTTCCAAATGGGGATTCGGATACTTCACCACTCATATCCTTTACAGCCGGGAGAAAATTTACGGGTCCCTGGCGGTCTTCCTGCTGTTCCTGATCTGGGTGCATCTGGTCTGGGTGATCGTGCTCTTCGGCGCGGAGCTGGCGTATATTTATCAACATTACCGGTTTGAGACTTTAGCTCAGCCCCTGAAGAGGGCCCAGGTGAATCGGCTCTGGCTTTCCTTCCAGATTTTCCTGGAGCTGGGCACCAGATTTCTCAACGGGGAGGACCCCCTGTCCTTGAAGGAGTTGGGACAGAAATTTTCCGTGGGCCTGCCCGAGCTTAAGTCCGTGCTTAAATCCTTGCAGGATTCGCACCTGATCGTCTCCTGCGCCTGCGCGGATAAGAAGGCCGGGGAGGACCGGTATCAGCCGGCGCGGGAGCTGGACCAGATTTATTTCAACCAGCTGATCAAGGCGGTTGATCCGAACTGGAACTTTGACCAGATCAAGGTTCCTCCCAGCTCGGACCCGAAGCTGCGCTCGGAGAATCAATATCTGCACAAACTTTTCCAGAAACTCAATAACGAGGTTGACCAGTTCCTGTCCCAGAAGTCCCTGAAGGAAATTTTGCTGGAGGAGCTTCCGGCCTCGCAGGAAAGCCCGGAGCAAAAATAAGTCGGGACCGGAGCCGGCTTTGGACCTGGGCCGGATTTTCGGCAAGGAGAGAATCCGGGTTTGGGGGACGGTTTTGGAAAATAATGTGCCGGGGGTTGAGAAAACCAGCCCAGATGGTAATAATATAGTCCGGGCAAGGGATTGAGTCTGGAAGTGAGAAAGGCAAAAGATCGACTGAAGCGGGTTTTATTGGAAATTCTCAAGAACCGCGGACCGGGGTGTCTGCGGCCCAGGGAGGACGAGTTTGGCGCTGATTAACCGGAGAGTTCGGACCCGGGCGTTCTGGCTTCCCTCCGAGACCAGCCTGATTGAAGGAGTGCGCTGGCTGATCAAACTGCGCTGGCTGGCCATTGCCGGAGTGGTGGCGGTTCCGGCGATCGGCATCCGCTTCTTCGGTCTGCCGCTCTTCTGGCAGGGGATCCTTGGAGTGGCCCTGAGCCTGATCATTCTCAATCTGATTTACTGGGCGATTTTGCGGGAGCGCTTTGAGGACGGGGAGAAGGAAGCCGAGGCATTGACCGCGGCAACCCTTTTCGCGCATCTTCAGATCAGCCTGGACCTGATTCTTCTCACGCTCTTGCTTTACTTTGCCGGGGGCGCTTTTAATCCTTTTCGGTTTTTTTATATTTTCCACATCATCATTGCCAGCATTTTGCTAAAGCGAAGAGACTGCTTTTTGCAAGCCGGATTTGCCGTGATTTTATTTGTCGGGCTGGTTTTTCTCTCCTCCAGCGCCCAGGTTCCTCATTTTCCTTTATATCGGGATTTTGAGTTGGACACTCTTCTTAAATGGGATCAGGTTCTGATTCGGTTTTCGGCTTTTGCGGTCACGGTTTTTGTCGCGGCGTTCTTGAGCACTTCCATTATGGAGCGGCTGCGGGAGAAGGAGGAGCAACTGGTGAACGCATATCAGGAGGTGGTGAAGCGGGAGAAGATCAAGAGCGACTTTGCGAGAACGGTTGCGCACGAGCTGAGAAGCCCGATGAGCGCGATCATAAATTTCATTCATGCGGTGAGATTGAGCGAGAAGGACAAACTGAGCGATAAGTCCCAGGAATTTCTGGAGCGGGCGCTTCTCCGCGGACAGGGCTTGATTGATCTGATCCGGGATTTGCTGGACCTTTCCCGGCTGGAAGCCGCGGGGCCGCCGAAGCTGGAGGAGATGGAAGAGGTGGACCTGATCGCGGAGCTGGAGCTGATCCTGAGCGTGGAAAAGACCAGCGGGGACGCCAAAGGGGTGGCGGTTTATTTCAATCATCCGCCGATTCTGCCCCGGATCCGATATTCCCGGGCCGCGATTCAGCAGATTTTTTCCAACCTGATCTCCAATGCCTTTCGCTATACCCCGGCCGGAGGCGTAATCCGGGTGGAACTGAACCGGGAGGATCACCGGGTCAAATGCCGGGTCTCGGATACCGGGATCGGCATTCCCAAGGAGGCTCTCAGCCAGGTCTTCAGCGAATTTTACCGGGCGCCGAATGCCAAACAGTTCTCGCCCATCGGCACCGGTCTGGGCCTTTCCATCACCAAAACGCTGATTAACCGATACGGCGGAGAGATCAAAATTGAAAGTGAGACCGGCAAAGGCACCACTTTTACGGCTTATTTTGATTTTGAGCCAAGCCTTCCGGTTCCGCAGACCGGCTGAATAACCGAGCAGGAGGTGAAAAATGTCAGTAGCGCGAGTGACCCGGGTGATTGGAACCAGTCCGGTGAGTTTCCAGGATGCCCTGGAAGAAGGCTTCCGGAGAGCCAGCAGGACGCTTCGGGGAATTATGGAGATGAATCTGATCGGTCAAAGGGTGAAGGTGGAGAACAACGAGATTAAGGAATATGTGTGCGAGATGGACATTACCTTTCTGGTGGAGGATTCCGGGAAGTGAATGAAACCCGGCCCGGAACCGAGATGGGCGACGATGATTTTTCCCGCTTGATGCAGGCGGACCGATTGTTCACGCTCGGTCGGCTGGTGGCCGGAGTGGCGCATGAAATCGGGAATCCCCTGACCGGAATTCTCACTTATGCCTATCTGCTCCGGGACAGCCTTCCGGAGAGTGACCCGCGGCGGGAAGACCTGGAGGTTATTATCAAGGAGACGCTTCGCTGTCGGGAGATTGTTCGGGGACTTTTGGATTTTGCCCGGCAATGCAAGCTCAAGCGTGAAAAATTCAATCTCAGCGACATCATCCGCCAGGCGATAAAGCTGATTGAGAAGCAGAAGGATTACAAGGATGTGAAGATCATCCTGGAGCTGGACCCGAGCGCGGAGGTAATGGAAGGAGACCCTTATCAGATTGAGCAGGTGATTTTGAATCTGGTCTTTAACGGAATAGACGCGATGTCTCGGAAGGGAAACCTCTGGATTCGCACCAGAGCCGGAGAAAAAAATTGCATAGAGCTGGAGGTTGAGGATCAGGGATGCGGCATCCCGCCGGAACTGAGGGAAGCGATTTTTGAGCCATTTTTCACTACCAAGAAGGACCAGGGAGGAACAGGATTGGGTTTGTCCATTTGCTGGGGCATTGTCAAAAACCATAACGGCGAGATCAAGCTGGAAAGCGAGCCGGGAAAAGGAACCAGATTCAAGGTAATTTTGCCGAAAATTTGTCCGGCCCAGAATCCCTAGCTAAATATATTGGAAAGTTTATGCCCGTTGATTTTTCCTTCAAACAATCTTCCACCGGTCAGGTTAGATTGAGTCCGAAACAGGTTTTCCAGAATTTATTAAAGATGAAAACTTTGCCAATTCTGACTGCAAATTTTGCAAGAAATGTCAAATGTCAAGGTTTGACCCCGCCAGTTTGGGCAACAAACCCTCAAGGTTTGACCCCGCCAGTTATGACCCCGCCAGTTAGACCGGCAAAGATGTTCCTGAATTTCAAAGTGAAATTAACTAAAAATTATATTGTTTAAAGGTATTGACAAATTACTTTGGCACTCATTATTAGCAAAACCATTAAGTCCTCTCCCTTTGATGGGAGAGGATTTAGGAGAGGGTGATTGGTATTTGAATAGTCCAGGGATTGCGAGGTTTTTCCGATTTTATTTGATCCCCCTCTCCCCAACCCTCTCCCCCGGAGGGGCGAGGGCTTAAATCGTATGCTAGTGTTGATTGTCATTACATTTAAAGTTTAGACCTGACCCCCGTCAGTCACCTGTCCTGCTGTCATGCTGTTTTGATGTTATAATTTTATGGAAAATAACGCAGGATTCAGGTTTAACTTCAGTCATAGAACCTCCTTCAACGATTAGTTTGGACTAGCCCTTTATGATAGAACTATCAGATATTGCAATGCAAGAAGAGGTAGCTGGCAAGCATCGTTATCCCCAGCATCAACAAAAAAGCAACCAGAGCCGACTGAAAGGCTTCCCGAAACAAGCGCCAGCCCCGGAAACCGTGTTTTTCAAATTCGTTGGCGGTGATTAGAAACACCGACAGAGCGCCGAGCAGACAAAAGGGGATAAAAATTACCAATAGGCTAAGCATTTGGCCGGGTCTCCAAGGTACGTTTAGAAATCATTCACTTGGCTTAGCCGCTTCTGAACGGAATAAAGCAGCGGCAGCGACGCCAATTGAGTTGCCACAGAAAACACCGCTAGGGTGATGAGGGACCGGTCATAAAGAACCCCCATTAGCGCGCTTCCGGCGAACCAGGCAAGCCCGAAGCCCGCGTTGAAAATTCCATACCCGGTGCCCCGGAGATCGCGTGGCGCGAAGTTGGCGACCACGGCGCGAATAACCGATTCCTGGGCACCCATGCCCAAGCCCCATAAGACCATTCCTGCGAGCAATAAGCCCGGCCCCGCCAGGAACACCAAGGGGGCGCTCCAGGCCGATACCGCGATGATCGCCAATAGGACCGGGAACCCTTTTCGGTCATAGAGACGGCCGAACACGAGTGCGGTCAAAGCATCCACGCCCATGGCACCGGCATAGATTAAGGGGATCCACCGGTCGGCCACGATTCCGGCCTTCTTCATATGGAAGGCCGCCAGTGGATAATCGCTAAAGCCGAGAGCAATACAGGCAACTGCCGCGAGATATAGCCAGAAAATGGAAGGCAGCGAGCCCGCAGCCTCCTTTTTAAAAACCGGCTCCAGATTTTGCGGATGCGGATAGGTGATCCGCGCGGCGATCAGCACCGCCAAGGCCAGCGCCGCCGGCGCCGCCAAGACGGCGAACCCGAAGGGGTAGCTGCCCTTCCAAGCCAAAACTGCGGTGACAATGAGGGGACCGAGCATGGCCCCGACCTGATCCATGGCCTCGTGTATGCCGAAGCCCCAGCCTCTTCCCATCTCGCTGGTGGCGTGGGAAAGCATGGCGTCCCGGGCCGGGGTACGGATCGCCTTGCCGAAGCGTTCGGCCATAATCAGGATCGCGGCCACCTTCCAGTTTCCGGCAAGGGCCAGCAGGGGCACCGCAATCAGATTGACGGCATATCCCACCAGGGTGATCGTCCAATATCGATGAGTTCGGTCGCTAATAATCCCTGAAACCAGCCTTAGTCCATATCCAATTAGTTCGCCGAGCCCGGCGATAAATCCGACAGCGGTCGCGCTGGCACCGAGGATGGCCAGATAGGGACCGGTGATGCTCCGGGCCGATTCGTAGGTCATGTCGGCAAAGAGGCTGACCAGCCCCAGCAATAAGACAAAGCTCAAGGCCAAACGCTGGTGCTCCATTTTTAGGTTGTTCTCGCCGTCAGGCGAAGATAAGTTGGTCATGTTCTCTCACCCATCGGTTCAGTTGTCCCGACGGCGAATATCTCCCGGTACAGGTCTTCGCCGTAACTGGTCTCCAAGGGTTCGCCCTCGACAAGTTTAAAGGTTCGCGTCCCGTCGTCCCGCCTTTCCGCGCGCAGGAAAAGGGCGTCTTCCATCTTCATCTCGCACAAGCCATGCGCGAATTCATAGAGATGCGTCACAAAAAAGACCTTGATGCGCCTTTCCCGCAGAGCGCAGACGATCTGTCTTGCGATTTCGGACCCCTCGCGTTCGTTTGTCGCGGAGAATGACTCATTGAAAAGCAGCATTGAATTCGGAGTAAGATAGTTGGCAATCTCGCTCATTCTGGCAAGTTCCTCGTCAAGTTTCCCGCTCTTCATCGTTGCATCCTCTTCCCGCTTGTAGTGCGTGAACAAGCCCGTGCAAAGTTCCCCATCGAAAGACTCGGCCGCGACGAACATGCCGCATTGCATCATCAATTGGGCAAGGCCGATGCTGCGCAGAAAAACCGACTTTCCGCCCTGGTTGGCGCCGGTGACAATCACGATATTCTTGCCGTCGGCATCCGCCTGGTTGCCCACGACTCGCCGCTCCATAAGGAGCGAAAGGCAAGGGTCATATAGCCCGCGGAACCTTAGCCTTCGACCGCCCCTGGCAATCGGGCGGGGAAAACACACCGGCTCTGCCTTGGCCGCGAGACGGTCATGCAGGTTCAAACAGCTCACATAGAAGGCCAGTTCCACCCGGAGCATATCGAAAAAGCTCAAGACATGGTCGGCGGATTGGGCGAGCGCGTTCGCCACCAGATTGAGCCCGCAGTCCTCCATTTCCGACAGGATCCTTGCGCCGGCCTCATCACGGTCGGAGAGGCGAAAGGTATAGCCTTGAAGCCCCAGACCCATGAGCTGTTTGAACCAGTTTAACTTTTTCCCCCGAACCCGGCGCAGCATGTAGTTGATGCCCGTGTCACCAATTCCGAGCTCGGCGCTCAGCAAGATGCCCGGTTTAAACTTTAGTTCGGCCAGATGTTGCTGGATGGTGTCCAAATACTCATCATTGAGTTCCTGCTGGAGCATGGCAAAGAAACCGTTGAAACCCCTCGACCCGAATTCACCGATATGCTTGTCCGCGATTTCCCTCAACCTCCGGGCCATGCCCATATACATTTCCATCAATTTGACCGCGTCGGACAGGATCCAGTTCGGATGGGATCTGCCGAAGACGCCGTAGCGGAGCTCGTTCTTTGCTTCGCTCGCCTCCACCGTGAGGTCGTAGAGTTGTCTGAGCACCGCCGGGTTCTTCAGACAGTCCTGCACGATCTCCTGGCGATATAAAATGGTCTCCCAATCGTTCTGCAGGCCCAGGAAAAGCGCCTTGCGCGCCACCTCGAACAAAAACTTGTCGTTTCCCGCCATCGCGCGCAGCAAGGTGCCCAGCTCCAGGTCCTGCGTCAGCGCCGATTCGTGCCGCGGCAATTCCTGCTTCAGGTCGAAATCCCGATTCGGATGCATCAAGAATGCTTTCATGATTTGATCCGTTCCTTCAGCCGGTCATAGGTCACCTGGTGCTTCTCGGCGATCGCGAGCGCATACGCGAGCCCGTTGGCCGGCATCCGCTCCAGCTTGTAGGTCCGAACCGCGGGATTTTCCGGAGCGACCATGCTCACCACGCTGACCGTTTTCTCGTTGAATGACGACAATTCATCCAGAAAAGTGACACAGACCCCGAGCAAGTCCAACTCAGAGATTCTTGCCATTGCTTTTTTGCCCAAGAAAACCGCGTCATCGAGAGTTGTTGAAGCGAAAATCTCATTGACAATAATCAGGCTGTTCGGGGTCGCCTGATCCAGGATCGCGCGGATCCTGGCCAGATCGTCATGCAATTTGCCGCGTAGGTTTTCGATCCGTTCTTCCTTTTCGAAATGCGTAAAGATTCGGTCGAATAGAAACAGCCGAGCCTCCGCGCCCGGAATCGGACAGCCCAAACTGGCCAGATAATGCAATTGGCCGAAGGTGCGGGCAAAGGTGGTCTTGCCGCCCTGGTTGGCGCCGGAAACAACGAAGGTACGCTCCGGGCCGGCCAGGAACCAGTCGTTGGTCACCACCGTCGCCTTGCTATCTATGAGCTGACGGGCCAACGCGAGATCGAAGCTCTCCCGGCTGTTGACCGCCTTGGAAGTGCCGGATAATTGCGGGTAGCAGAAGCTCAGGCCGCCGCGACGGAATTTTTCGATATAGGTCAGATAAGCAACATAGAACTGAATCTCACGGTCGAACCGAGAAATCTTTTCGTCTAAATACTTCGCATGCTCCGTGTAATACATCTCCAAGGCGCGGAAGGTGTCCGGATGCAGCCGGGCAAGCCGCTCCACCACCTGCGCCTGGATGTGATTCATGCCCCCTTGGTGTAAATTTTGGACCCGATAGTCAGTCGCCGAGCCCCGCCGAAATTTTTCAAAGGCCGCCTCCACTACGGCGCTGTAATCGCTCTCTCCATGGTAGTGGCGTACCGTTACCCGGCCGCCGTTGATGAGCAGGCAGTACCTGATGGAGGATAGAGCCGACTTCAGCGCCACGGCTTCCGTCGCAAGCTTGTGGAAGGCTGCCGAACCGACATACTCCATAAGATATTCGCGGAACGCGATCATGCCGCGTGAGGTCAGTTTAAGCCGGCGCAACTCCTGCCCGAGACTTTCGACGGCCTCGCAGTAGATTTCGGTAGCGTCAAGAAACCAACGCTCCTTCTCATACCTATAATAGCTCTTCTTCGCCGTCTCCAGGCGCTCACGCATCGCAACCATCCCTTGGGCGAACGACTTGATGCTATGCCTCAGATTCGTTTCCTCGAAATCCTGCATTATTTCTTGGCGGTAAGCGATCGCGTCGAGATCGTTAAGGGGGGCGTGGAAGAAGGGCGTGAGATCATAGTCTTTCCAGCCTGCGGTGACGGCTTCAACGATCTGATCAAGATTCAGGTCGTGAAAGCAAACAGGAGCTTGGCGTGCTTCCCGGCTGGTAAGGTCATCCGGCCCTCGAAACAGAATGCTCTGGAAGCCCATGGAGCCAGCGCCAGGCCGGCTGGCGGGGCTTAGGCTTTCTTGCGCCATGGCGGCATCTCCAAAGCCTTGGTTATTTTTGATGGGCAGGTAAGGTTTGCCGACGAGAAGGCTGACTCTCGCCCGAGCGGTACGATAATGAAAATCTGTTTCATAATGGAGTCCTCCCTTTGTAAAACTTTCTGGGCCGTGGGGCAGGCCCAAAACCTTTTCGGAAGTCTGCCCGCCAGGAGTCATCAGCCCGGCCCGGGCGGTTATCGGGGGAACTCCATCCCCAAGACAAATACTAGTCTATCATTGCCTCGGCCAAAATCAAGAGCGACTCTTGGAGCGCCCTGCCAGTAATAGCAAGCCTAAGAAAGAGGCCGCTCCCTCTCGGTCCGTCAGCAGATTACGCCGAAGAGCGTCGTGTTTGGCGACAAATTGTCGCATGTCCTCGGCGACACGCCTGAACTCTACCCCGTGCCGCTCCACAAGCCGTCGAACCTTCGCGAGATCCGGGCACCTGGCGGCCAGAGTAACCAGATGTGGAAAGCAGAGGAGGGGCACGGCCTCGTTTGTTGCGGGAGTGGAGTTTAAACCGCTTAAGGCGACACCGAGGGCCTCCTCCTCCGCTTTGGCCGCCATCTCACAAATAATGCAGGCTGGGCTGGCGGTTGGGAACCGCTCCAGTTCGCGGACCAGTTCCTCAAGATCCCTCGGTTCGGCGACCAGGGCCAGTAGCTTTTCCCCCACCGACTGCAAAAACGCCGCATGGCTGGCGCACACACCGCCAACCGAGGTTATTTGATTATATTGCCAGGTATGGAAGGCGCAGAACCCCCCGCGTTGAGCGTGTAAATCTCGTGCCCCTGATTTGGCGACCAGTTCTCCCTGGTATTGACACAAGAAATCCCAGACCCGTTTCTCGACGGAGTCGCAGACTCGGCAGGCTTGATCAATCGTCATGTTTGGCAGCCCGGCCTTTACCGGTCACAAGCGGCCAGGCTTCCTCCAGGGAGCCTTCCGCGCCGATCCAATATTTCTTATTGATCATAATCGTTACGCTGGCCAGAATGGACTTTACATGCACCTGTCCGCCACTCCAATAATCGGGGTTCTGGAGCAGTTCCGCCATCAATAGTATCCATCCGGGGCGACCTTGCGCGGCTTTAATCAGAGCCGAGCGGTCGGCATCCGTTAAAGGATAAGGAAGTGATTTTTCCGCCAGGGAATCCGCCAGAATGTGACGCAGATATCGGCCCGAGAGGGGTGGAACCTTCTCCTCCCAGTAGGTAAAATGCATGGCCCGAAAGCGCGCGTGGTCGCGCGGGACATCGACATCAGCGGCAATAACCGCTCCGAGCCTTGTTCCTCGAAAGGAGGCCAAATACCCTTTGAACTGCGTGCCGGCATTGCGGAGGTGGTCGAGCAGCACCACACCGGGGTTGCGCTCAACGGCCATGCGCAATGCGCTTCGGACCTGTCGCGGGGTTCTGCCTTCGGCATCTATGTCCGGATAGGCCCGGAGCAAAGCCTCGGTCAAATCCGACAAGGAGCGGGTTTGAGGAGAGAATCCGCATGGCCGATTTCCCTTTTCAACGGTCCGCCTCACTGCCTCCAGTATTGAGGTCTTGCCGATCCCCATGGTTCCATATAACAAAACAACCTGGCCTCTCAACATCAGGGTTGTCAAATCATCCACGATGTCTTCTCGACCATAGAGAGCGGCCATGTGTTCACCGCAATGGGTTTCCAAACACGGCCGTTTTGCCCAACGCCTGTTCGATTTCCAGCAGCCGATTATACTTGGCGATCCGCTCGCTCCGACAGGCTGAGCCGGTCTTTATCTGGCCGCCACCCATATAGCCGCCGTGGTCAAACCTTGACATTTGACATTTCCATCACTTTTTAGCGTTCGTGGTCAGGCCCAGCAGGCGGTCTATCTCCTGATAAAGCAGGTCCGGATTGACCGGCTTGGACAGAAATCTCGCCACCGGCAAATAGCGCTCCTCAATCTCCGGGTCTATCGCGTAATCGGTCAGCCGGGGAAGGTTGCTGAGAAGTATAATGGGTATTTTCTTCAAAAGAGGGTCCTTGTAAAGCTGATAAGCAACCTCAAACCCGGCATTTTTGGTCTCCATCATAATATCCAGGATAATCAGATCGGGTCTCAAACTTTTCGCCAGCTCCAGGCACTCGGCCGCGCCCTTCGCCTCCACGGCCTCAAGATTTTTGATTTCCAGCAAAGTGCGCAGTCCTGCCCTGGAATCAGGATCGTCATCAACAATCATAATCGTGGGCATCTTTTTCTCCTCCGTCATCCGCCATCCCGGGATGGAAATGTTGAGTTGCGTTTAAATAATTCTGCTCCCTATTCCTCTTCCAGAATCAGGTTCTTTCCCGGATGCTTAATTGCCTCAGCTTTAATAAATTTTTCAATTTCCCCCTGAAGATAGGAATCCATTTTCAGAAATTTAATCCCCATTCCGGGTTTAACCCCCTGTAAGTTTGCTTCCTCGGAAACCACCACCCGCACCACTTCTCCGTGCAGGATCATCTCCTGGCTCGTGTCCGGATGAACCAGGATAATGGAAAACTTTTCCCCCACTTTTCTCGGTTTGTCGGTTTGAATAAAAATACCGCCGTGGCTGATGTTATTCACAAATTCCTCCACCAGCGCTTCCTTGCTTTCAAACTTGACCCGAATCCTGGCCTCCACCCGGGGATGCTCTCTTCGGCCCAGGAGGTCGGCTCGGGCTTTAAGATGATCCTGAATAAACTTCTCTATCTTGTCCTGCCCTCCCGGCTCCAGCTCCTGAATCTGGATGCCCATCCCGGCCGGGCTCTGCTCCGTGGCCTGCTCCGGGGTGATGATATGGATCACTTCCCCGAGCGCGCTGATCTCTTCCCCGCTCTCCGGCAGAATTAACACGATTTCAACCTTGTCCCGGAGCCCGCACGCTTTTTGGGTTTTGATAAAAAGACCGCCCTTGCTGATGTTATGCGTATATTCATTAATGAAAGAATCGGTATCCTTGAATCTAACCTTGAGCCGGACCTTGACCCGGACCGAAGACCTTCTTCCGTTGTCCTTGATCTTCATAAAAGTATCTTAGCAAAATTATTCCCCTCTGACAATCTTCCGGCCCAAACCAAAAAATCCGCCCGGCTTTTGCCTCACTCCGAATCTCAAAATCAAGGCGCTCTCCCGCCCGCGGATTTGCAGTCCCTATCGGTCCCGACCCGGACCAGAGCCCCGGGAGGGCGGCCGGGCCTCAGCCACCCGAAGCGCGCGTCCCTGAAAATCCGCGCCATTGAGCTGTTCAATCGCCTTCCGGGCCTGAGCCTCGGTCTCCATTTCCACAAAGCCGAAGCCTTTGCCCCGACCCGAGCCCGCGTCAGTGATAACCCGGACCGAAACCACATTGCCGGCCGCGGCAAAAAACTGCTTTAACTCATCCTCGCTTACCCGATAAGGCAAGTTCCCCACATAAATCTTGCTCGTCATCTCTTTCCTCCCAAAAATAAAACCTGATCCCCCAGAAAACCAGCGGGCGACTCAGTGCTTCGGTTCGCAAATACTATGACATATTTTCTCCGCCCGCCAAAGCTGATTTGCTCTCTCAGCACTAAGTCCTGAGTAAATAAGTTCAGCAGTGAACTAGTATTTTGACCGCAACAATATGCCGGTTTAATTCCTGGAGATGGTTTCATAAGCCCAACCGTAGGGGCGTGATTTATCACGCCCTTGTTTGAGGGCGCAATAAATTGCGCCCCTACAAAACCGACAAAATAACGCGGTCAAAATACTAGCGCCCGCTTTGGAATTTGTCAATCATCAAGGCTTTTTATCTTTTCCCTGGTCCCGGGGCCTCCATTCATAAATCCAGACCCGTCCGATCTTGGTTTTCAATTTATAATTACCGATAAAAAATGCGTGCAGCTCCGGGAACCGGGTGCGGAAAGCCGGCCAGAACTCGCGGTCGGCGAAATGGAACAGTTGATAATATTGGCCGGGCCAGCGGTCCGTGACGATAAAAAATCTCGGCCGGGCCTGGATGATTTCCCGGGTATACCTGTTCCTCCATTCCGCCTGCCGGGGCAGGAGCTCGCCGTCATAGCGGAGGAACAATAACTGGTGGCTGCAAGGAAACCAAGTGGGCATTTTTTTCTTGAGCAGAAACGGGATCAGCGGGTAGCCGAAGAAAACGATGATCTGGTCTTCGGGCCGGACCAGGGGTTTGAGATATTGCGCCGCCCGATAATAATCCGCGGAAAAATGGCGGTCATTATCGGTGTTAAATCCCGCCAGATAGGCCCGGTTCAAATCCCGGAAGCAATAGTTGAGCGCAAACTTTTTCATCCAGGGATCAAGATTCGCGAGCATAAAAAAAATCAAGCCCGCGGAAAAAATCGCGGGAACCGCCTTCCCCAAAAGCCGGCCCGCGCGCCGGCTCAGCCAATCCATCATCCAGGCGAACCCGAATCCGGCGTAAATCATCATCCCTCCCCAGAAAATAATTAAATGATACGGGAAAAATTTGGCCTGAATCCGGTAATTGAGCAGGGCCGCCAGGATCAGGAAAAAGATCAGCCAGAAAATATTTTTGTCCCGGGCGAGCAAGCCGGTTCGGAGTTGAAGCATAAGGAAAAACAGCACCGGGAAAAAAATCAAGGGCCGGTCCTTGAAAATCAAGCTCGGCGCCGCGTTCAGCCACCAGGCGGCCGATTCCCCGCCCGGGTCAATCATCCGGCTGTAAATTTTGGAATTGAACCAGATCAAAATCTGAAATAACTCATTTAAATAATCCAGACGCCAGTAATAAAAAATTATGATTAAACTCGGCGCCAGACAGAAAAACGAAAATAAGGCCAATTCCAGCCAGACCAGCCTCGGCCGGGGCCGGATCCCCCGGGCCAGAAAATAAAGCCCGAACACCGGCCAGACCAGGCCGTAGGTCGGCTTGAGCAGAAAAATGAATCCGCATAAAAGCCCGATCAGAGCCGCCCGGAGCCGGATGCTTCGGTCCAGAGTCACCGCCAGGGAAACCGCGATCAGGAGAAGCCAGAAAATAAAACCCTCGCGCTGACCCGTGTCCGTGCTCCTTAAACCGTAATAATAAATGCTGTAAAAAACCGCGGCTAAAAAGCCGGCCCGCGGCCCTCCGGACATCCGCCGGGCCAGATAAAAAATCAAGCCCAGGGCGCTGAGCTGGAGGAAAAAGTCAAACAGCCGGAAACCCAGAATCGTATCCCCGAACAGCTCCAGGGCGATCCGGTGAATGATGAAAATCCCGGGGAAGGCGTGATCAAACGAGCCGATGTAAGGCGGCTGATCAAAAGTTTTCCGGACCCAGGCGCTGTAGCAAAAAATAGACTGATCCATCCCCAGATTGAACCAGAGGGTCAAGGATAGAAAAAATCCTCCGACCAGTAACGCCGGATAAAAAAGCGGTTCTTTAAAAATTACTTTTGCCTCGCTCATCTCAAAATCAGATTTGCATTATCGCGCAAGAATCAGGAGATAGGAAAAATATGTGATTGCCACGAGCAGCTGACCGTCTAACACTTTTTTCTTTGTTGAATTATGGGTTTTTCAACTGTTGCGTCCCGCGAGCGGGATGCTTTGGAGTGCGGTGTCCGCGACACCGCTTTTAAAAGCGACGCCGTGGGCGTCGCAGTCCAAAGCGCCTTTGGCGCGGAAAATGAATCCATAAATTTTGCTAAATAAAAGTGTTAGACGGTTAGCACGAGCAGGGCTTGATTTGGGAGCTATTTATTAGCTATATTAAATACCAATAACTAAAGGAAATAATGATGACAGAATGCGCCTCAGAGGCGAAGGTTGAAATCTGGTCGGCAAGTTCGGGTCTTTCCGACCGGGTGAGAAAATTACGGGAGGATTATTTCAAGTTCCAGGAGCGGGATTTTCGGAACGAGGCGATCCCGTTCACGACCGGAATGGAAAAGGACATTATTTTCTCTCCCCATAACTGGGGGGTTGCGCCCGAGGTGTTTATCTTGCAGAGGTCCATCCAGGACTCCTGCCGGGCGATCGCGAAAACGGTTGACTTGCCCGAGGGCTTCTGGAAGGAGCCGTTGGTGAAAAGGCAGGCGATTTTTTTCGCGAGGGTTCTGGAAAAATATCTGCCGGTCCGGATTCTGGACGGGGATTTGATTGCGGGCGCGCAGTTCAGCGCGATTCTGAGCCGGTGCCTGAACGATGAGGAGCGGGTAAAATGGGAAGAGCAGGAGAAGAAATGGGTCAGGACCAACCTGTTTTTGAACTTTTTCGGGATCGGAAACTGCGGGGCGATTCCGGGACATCTGATCCCGAACTATGCCAGGGTTCTCCGGATCGGATTTTCCGGCCTGGTGAATGATTTCCAGTCGCTCAAAGAGAAAGCCGGGAGCAAAGCGCATAAAGATTTTCTGGACGCGTTGATTATTGCCTGCCGGGGAGTGAAGGCGCTTCAGGAGCGGTATGCCGGGGAGGCTCTGGGGCTGGCGGGGAAGGAAGGCGATGCCCAACGCAAGTCCGAGCTTTTAGAGACGGCGCGGATGATGCGCAAGGTTCCCTGGAATCCGCCGGAAAGTTTCTGGGAGGCTCTGCAGTCGCTCTGGTTCACGCATATGCTGATTATGTGCGCGGAGAGCTATCCGGGACCGGGCTTGAGTCCGGGCAGGGTTGATCAATATCTTTATCCCTATTTTCAGCGCGATCTTGGCTTAAGAAAATTGACCCGGGAGTTTGCCAAGGAGCTTTTGCAATGCTGGTTCATCAAACACAATTATGCCTATGATTTTATGGGACGGATCGGCCCGAACCAGGGAATCAATTCCGGGTTCGGACAGTTAATCACCATCGGCGGGCACGGCCCCGAGGGAGAGGATCAGAGCAATGATTTGACCTGGCTCTTGCTGGAAGTGATTGAGGAGATGAACTTGCTGGAGCCCAAGCCGAACATCCGGATTCATCCGGGCACGCCCGAGCCGCTTTTGATGAAAGTGGCAGGGATGCTGGCCAAAACCCAGGGCTCGCCCTTTTTGATGAATTTTGATCCGATCTCGGAAAAGGCCTTGGGCTGGGCGAAGTATCCCGCGGAACGGCTCTGGGATTATGCGCCGGTCGGATGCCTGGAAAACACGCTTCAGGGATGCGAGCGATCCGGAACGGTTGACACCAACCTCAATCTGGCCAAGGCCATTGAGCTGGTCCTGTCCAATGGCCGGGACCAGAGATGGAAATGGAGGATCGGCGCCAGAACCGGGAACCCGGAGCAATTTAAAAATTTCAACGAATTCTTCAGCGCCTTCAAGCGCCAGCTCCTGGCATTACTTGACCGGCTCCTGGATTCCGCCGGCCAGGCCGACGCCATCCGCTCGGGATTTGAAAATACCCCGCTCCTTTCCGCCCTGATTGACGGATGCGCGGAAAAAGGGAAAGATGTTTCCGCGGGCGGCCCGGAATTTAATTTCATCACCGTGGAGGGGATCAGCTTTGCCACCGCGGTGGATTCGCTTGCGGCCGTGAAAGCGCTGGTTTTTGACGAGAAGCGGATTACCATCAGAGAACTCCAGGCCGCGCTCAAGAAAAATTTTGAGGGATATGAGCATCTCCGGCAGATGCTGATCAACCGTGCGCCCAAGTTCGGGAACGATCAGGAGATGGTTGATCAAATTGCCTATGAGCTGAACAAATTCTTCAGCGAGGAAGTTTTCAGGCGGGTGTCTCCGGCAACCGGCCGGAGATTCCGGGCCGGATACCTGTCCTGGAATTACTGGATTCTTTATGCCGCCAATACCGCGGCCACGCCGGACGGAAGGAAACGCGGGACTTACCTTTCCAACGGCATCTGCCCGGTCACCGGCGCGCATCATCAAGGTCCGACCAGTGTCGCCCGGTCGGTTTATCATCTGGGATTGGAGACCGTGCCCAATGGCGGAAGCCTGACCTTGAGCTTCAACCCCAGCCTGGTTAAAGGGGAACTGGGAAAACGGGTTCTGGCCGGGTTCTTGCGCGGATTCACCCGCGAGGGCGGCAGCGCGCTTCAGGTCAATATCATTGATCCGGAAACGCTCAGAAACGCGCAAAAAAACCCGGAGCAATATCAAAATCTTCTGGTCCGGGTCACCGGCTACAATGCTTATTTCACCAGCCTGGGCAAGGAGATTCAGGACGAGATCATCAGCCGCGAGGCAATGGCGCTGGGAGAAAAATAATGGCGGAACTGAGCGAGAAGACCTTCCAATTCCTGAAGAAGCGGGCGCCGATCAAATTCCTGGCCACGCTCGGCGAGGACGGCTATCCGAATCTGGTGCCGGTTCTGAGCACGATTGCCTGGGACAAGGAAACGCTCTGCTTTGTCCGGTTTATGATCTGGAAGACGCGGAGGAACCTGGAGGAACGGAGAATGGTTGCGGTTTCCGGCCTGGGCCTCTGGCAGGCGGTTGAGGTTCTGGGAGAGTTTGCGGGATTTGAGAAGAGCGGAGAGAGATTGGATTTTTTCAACAACCAGACGATTTACCGGTACAACGCTTATATGGGAGCCGGCCAGGTCGGAGTGATCAAGGTGGTCGCGGAAAAGGCCTGGTATCCAGCTTCTTTTTGGCGCAACTTCCAGGCAAGAATGCTCGGGTTTACCGAGAGCCGGAGCGACCACCAGCCGGAAGTGATGAACGCCGTGGTGCTGGAAAAATTTCAACGCCGGCTCTCAACCAAATACTTCTCCTGGCTGGACCAAGAGGGACATCCGCGGCTGGCGCCGGCGCCGGGCGCGTTCCCGATCTCCCCATCCCGGCTGGGAATTTTCAGCCTGGACCAGGTGTTCCGCGGGCTGGAGATTGGAAGCCCGGTCGCGGTTTCCGTGCTTTCCAGCGAGCCCAACGCGTATCAGGTCAAGGGCAGGTTCGCGGGAAAAAAGGACCGGTATGGAATCAGCCATCATCTGATTGAGCTGGAGAAAAGTTTTGCCTGCGGGCCGCCCCGGCCGGGAGAGCGGATTTATCCGGGAGCCCCGGAAAATTTCGAGCAAGCTTGAGGGTGATTTTCATCTCCGATAAAATTCTCAGAGAAAGGTTCTGGAGTGGACGAGTATAAAAAATTCAGCATCCGCGGCCATGCCGGGCAATGCCTGGCCGACATTTCCCTGGAAAAGCTGAGAGCATTCCTGAACTGGCCCGAGGCCGCCCGGGATTGGAAATTGATCCGGAGGGTCTCCAGCCACGGCACTTATACTTATAGCTTTACCGATGACCTGGGCGAGGGGAGGCAGGAATATTTCATCAAGGTTTTCAACAAAAAGGAGAGGTATCAGGTCGCCTGGAAAAAAATGTTATCCCTCAAAGGCCTGAAAAAGCCCTGGCGCTATCCGCAGGCGATGCTCAGGTATCTCTTCTCGGAAATGCCGGTGGAAGTCGGATTTGAAAAGGGCAGGGAATTGATGGAACAAAAAATCCCGACGGCGGCGCCGGTGGCGTATCTTTGCCGGCAAGGAAGGGTCTTTGCCTGGGGATTGATCATTACCCGAAAAATCCCGAAGATCAGCGCGGAGGATCTGGGGGAATATCTCAAGCAGAGAAAAAGCGAGCTGCCGGCCAAAGCCTTTCGCCAGGAAAAACTGGAGCTGATCCGGGAGCTGGCCCGGCTGACGAGCAAATTGATGAACCTTAATTTTTTCCTCCCAGACCTCCGGATCAGCAACATTCTCCCGGAACGATTCTCGGACGGAAAATTCCGGCTCTGGGTGATTGACCTGGTGGAGGCCGAGGACCGGAAGCCCCCGGAAGAAAAAATGCTCTATCATTTGATTGCCGACCCAAGGCTGGCCGCGCTCTTCACCGGAACCAATAAAATCCGGTTCCTGAAATGGTACCTCTCCTTTTCCAACGACCAGCGGCCCTGGCCGGAAATCTGCGGCCAGGTTTATCCCTTGCTCCGGGCCTGGTGGAAAAAGTGGCATCCTGGGGTCAGGCCATCACTTTATACTTAACGATTTCATTGTATTTTTATCTGCAAACATAAATTCATATCCGCAACCGGAGATTAACCTAAAACTTAAGCTCTGGCCCCGGCCTGCTCATTTTAATGGTAATGGTCTCGGAAACCCCGGCGCCGTCTCCGCTAACCCTGACATTGACCGGGCCGGATTCGGTGGAAATAGACTGGACGAAAAATGCGGCCATCCCGGCTTCCAGACAGGGCTTGGCATCCGCCAGGATGCGAGCCGGGCCGGTGGCATCAATTTCAAACCCGGCCCGGCTGTTTCCGATCACGGTTCCTTTCTCGTCAACCAAACTGACCACCACCCGCGTCAGGTCCGATCCGTCCGCAACAATCTCGGTGTAATCCGGCTGGAGCACAAACCGATCCGGCTTTCCATAGGTCCGCAAAGTATGCTCGGCCGCAACCCGGCCGTTAATCAGGCATCGCGCTGAAAGCTCGCCGGGCTCATAATCCACCCCTGGAAAAGTGGTGGGCGGATGCGGAAGCGAATAATTCATCTCAGCCGGCGCCGGCTTTACTCCATATTTCTTCAAGACCGCGCTCATCAAATAACTTTCCCCCCGCACCCAGGAATTGGTCTCAAATTTTTTATCCGGCCCTTTCCGGCCCAGAGATTTTCCGTTCCGGATCAGCTCAACCTCTTCGCAGTTGTGCAGCAGCATTACCGCGCGGAGAGCCTCCGAACTCCACTCTCCGACAATGTGCACAACCGGCTTGGGGCTGAGCTCGGACTGGTAAACATAATAAGCGTCCTTCGGTATCCGCCAGGCGTCGGCCACGGCCCAATGCCAGAGGTAGTCAAAGCTCCGGAGCAAGGTCCGGGAAACTCCCATTTCAAACAGAAACGAGTTGTAATCCGCCAGGACCCAGGCCGCCTCTCCCGCGCACCTCGGATTGCCAAACACCTGGTTCATTATGAAAAGGTGAAACTCCACAAAGGTTCTCACCCGGGAGGGCTTTCCGCCCCGCTTGACCTGGTAATTCACGCCCACGGTCTCGCTCAAGAAATGAGGCTTGGCCGGAATCGCGCTCACCCCGGTCACGCTGTAATCGTTCAGCGAGATCACATCCTCAAAAAAATTCTCGTAATTGCCCACCATTCTTGCGCCCGTGGTCGGCCGGGTCGGATCCAAATTATGCGCCACCGCATTGAGCCGGTCCGTGAAAGGAGGATCCTCCACCGCCTCGTTGATCCTCACTCCCCAAAGGATCACGCTCGGCCGGTTCCGGTCCCGCAGTATCATCTCCCGGAGCGCCTGCTCGGCCAGGTCTTTCCAGTCCTCATCCCCTAAATAATGCCAGCCCGGGAGTTCCTCAAAAACCAGAATCCCCATTTCGTCACAGGCGTCCAGAAACGCCGGCGACTGCGGATAGTGAGAAAGCCGGACGAAATTCGCGCCGGTATCTTTGAGCATCTGCGCGTCAAACCGCTGGTATCGGTCGGGCACGGCGTTGCCCAGATACGGGTAAGACTGGTGCCGGTTGAATCCGATCAGCTTGATCGGCTCGCCGTTCAGGAAAAAACCCTGGTCCGCGGTAAACTTGAAAGAGCGGAGCCCGATTTTGGTGGAAACCGAATCCAGGGCCGAGCGCTCCGGAGAAAGAACCGTGACTTTCAATTGATAAAGAGCCGGATGATCCGGAGACCAGAGCAAAGGCTTTTCTATCCTTCCCGGCAATTTGATCTCCTGAAGCCCGCCGGCGCCAAGTTGGATTTCCCCGGTGTTGAATTTCAGAACGACCGCTCCTTCCGCGGAGATCAGCTCCATCCGGGCGGATGCCTTGACCGGCGCATCCGAATTATTGCGGATCCAGGCGGTTGCTTCTATAGACGCCTGATCCGGAGAGACCTTCGGCGTGGTCACAAACAAATCGTCCACGAAAATTTCGCCCCGGCCGATCAGCCGGACCTCCCGGTAAATGCCCCCGTAAATCAGGTAATCAATATCCGCTTTCATCCCCTCGGGCGGAACCTCCATCCTTCGGTTGTCAACCTTGACTGCCAGAAGATTCGGCCCGTCCCGGTCCGCCTGATCCGTAAGATCAAACGCAAACGGGGTATAACCGCCCAGGTGCTTGCCGAGATAAACCCCGTTCAGCCAGACATCGGCGCGCACCGACACCCCGTCAAATTCCAGCCGGAGATTGCCCATCCGCTCGGAAGGCGCAATGGCAAAGCTGGTCCGATACCATCCCACCCCGCGAAAATTACTGTCCGGCTTCTGGTAAAGCCTCGGCTCCAGGGAGAGCGGATGAGGCGGATATACGGTCTCCCAGTCCGAATCATCCAGAGCCGTCTGAAAACCGTTTTCCAGATCGCCCCGATGAAATTTCCAGGCTGATAATTTTTTCGTCCACCCGCCCTGATGCTCAATGCCGGCCCGGCCGGGTTCTGCCGCGATCAGAAAAATCCCCGCGATCAGAACCGCGGCCATCCTTGAAATCCTTGCCGCTTGATCCAGGTATTTCATTTCCCTCCTCCGGAGCTTGCGCTTAATCCGGACCGCCCCCTGATTTCCTGAACCCAAATCAAGCACATTCTGCCATCCCGGTCAAGCAATGGATTTTGCTTGCCCACCCCCAGTTTTCAAAATCGCGATGGATCTAAATCAATTTGCGCTGAAAGCGCTTTGGACTACGGTGCCCGCGGCACCGCTTTTCAAAGCGGCGTCGCCGACGCCGCACTCCAAAGTGCGCATATGCGCACAAAAAACTGGGGGTGGGCAAGATGGATTCCGCCTGGCCGGCCCCGATTTCTCTTCCAATCCGATTTCCGGCGGTTTCCTCCTGGAGGGCGTGTTGCCCAAATCATTTTTTAAAATCTTTAACATAATGCCAAGATTCTGATTAGCATCTAAATTATTGATTATATTTGTAGGGGCAGGGCTTGCCCTGCCCGATTTTGGGCGCGGCAAGCCGCGCCCCTACATTTGGGCAACACGCCCTGGAGGCAGATCAAAAATTGAACAAAGGTTGCTCAGGTGGTATTTTAGAGCCGTGCTCAAGATGAAAGAAAAAGTTGAGCGGACGATCAGGGCTTTGAAGCGGCACCGGTTTGAGGCGAAGTATGTTCCGGATGCGGAACAGGCGAAAAGGCTGATCCTTTCCCGCATCCCGCTTTCCGCGCAAGTGGGAATTCCCGGGAGCAAGACGGTTCGGGAGCTGGGCCTGGATCAGGCGCTTCGGGATCGGGGCCAGATAACATTTGATCACTGGGTTCCGGGCCTGAGCGCCGAGGAGTCGCTCCGGGAGAGGAAAGCTCAACTGACCTGCGATCTGCTCATTACTTCCGCGAATGCGATCACCGAGCAGGGCGAGATTTTTAATATGGACGGAGTGGGGAATCGGATTGCGCCCACCATTTTTGGGCCGGAAAAGGTGATCATCATCGCCGGGATTAACAAGCTGGTGCCGGACCTGGAATCCGCCCGGCAGAGGGTGAGAAGGATTGCGGCGCCGAAACGAGCCGCGGAGTTAAAGATCAAGGTTCCGTGCGTGACAACCGGGGAGTGTAATGATTGCAATTCAGAGGCAAGGGTCTGCCGGGCAGAGCTGGTTCTTCTTCGGGCGCCCAGCTTGACCAGAATTGAGGTCTATCTGATCGGGGAGGATTTAGGGAATTGATCCGGGATTAAACTTGATTCCCGCTGAATTTTGCTTTTCCAAGACCCGGGTTTGATCTTTCTCCCTTAAAAACAGAACCAGGAACCAGTATTTTGACCGCATTATTTTGTCGGTTTTGTAGGGGCGCAATTTATTGCGCCCTCAAACAAGGGCGTGATAAATCACGCCGCTACGATTCGGGTTATGAAAACAGTTATAGAAATTAAACCGTCATATTGAGGCGGTCAAAATACTAGGGTCTGCGCGGAGACTCGGGTCTGCGTCATAAAAGTGGGACTTCAGGCGCAACGCGACTCCCAATATTCCTCAAAGCGACCCGAGAGTAAGAGACACCGCAAGCTAATAATGGCATTGGCGCCGGAGACCGAC
>Ga0315277_10000486_pt1 | contig 63658 bp, 79 predicted proteins | sample YL17G05_15_MG_FD_203695 | JGI IMG/M metagenome (GOLD analysis project Ga0315277, IMG submission 203695) | Sediment microbial communities from Yellowstone Lake, YNP, Wyoming, USA - YL17G05_15 | ecosystem: Environmental > Aquatic > Freshwater > Lake > Sediment | place: USA: Wyoming | collected...
GGGAGGATTGAGCGGGGCAAGGTGAAGGTAGGGGAAGAGATTGAGATCGTGGGGATCCGGCCGACGTTGAAGCGGGTGGTGACGGGCGTGGAGATGTTCAAGAAGCTGCTGGACGAAGGCTTGGCCGGGGACAACGTGGGGCTGCTGCTGCGCGGGACGGAGCGGAAGGAAGTGGAGCGCGGGCAGGTGATTGCGGCCACGGGGAGCATCACGCCGCACACGTATTTCAAGGCGCAGGTGTACATCTTGTCGAAGGAAGAAGGGGGGCGCCACACGCCGTTTTTCGCGGGCTACCGGCCGCAGTTTTATTTCCGGACGACGGATGTGACGGGGGTGGCGGAGTTGCCGGAAGGGACGGAGATGGTGATGCCGGGGGACAACGTGAACCTGATGATCAAGCTGATCACCCCGATTGCGATGGAGAAGGGGTTGCGGTTTGCAATCCGTGAAGGCGGCCACACGGTGGGGGCCGGTACGATCGCGGAAATTCTGGAATAAAGCAGAGAACCTATGCTTAGCGAAAAAATCAGAATACGGCTGAAAGCTTACGACTACAGGGTGCTGGACCAGTCGACGGCGGAAATCGTCGATATCGCCAAGCGCACGGGATCCCGGGTATCCGGGCCGATCCCGCTGCCGACGGTGAAAAACAAGTTCTGTGTGCTGCGCTCCCCCCATGTGGACAAGAAGTCGCGGGAGCAGTTCGAGATCCGCACGCACAAGCGACTGGTGGATATCCTGGAACCGACGCCGCAAACGGTCGACGCCCTGATGAAGCTGGATCTGCCGGCGGCGATCGATGTGGAAATCAAGGCTTTTGGCACGGAACACAAGTAGAGAAACGTGAGAAAGGAACGGCCTGGCGGCGAATGTGGATTTCGTCGATGGATCCGGCCGGTGACGCTTATGGTGGATGGACTTATCGGAGTCAAAGTGGGGATGACCCAGGTCTTCGAAGAGGACGGCAAAGTCGTTCCGGCCACGGTGATCAAGACCGGCCCCTGCATCGTTGTCCAGAAGAAGGTGAAAGAGAAGGACGGCTATGATGCCGTGCAGCTGGGGCTGGTCGAGTTTATCCGGCCGTCGCGGGTGAACAAGCCGCGTGCCGGCCATTTTAAGAAGGCGGATGTTCCTCCCGTGCGGATCTTGCGCGAGTTCAAATCCGACGACGGCGAGCAGCCGCTCAAGGTCGGCGACCAGGTCCTGGTGAACCAGGTATTCCGGGCCGAGGACCGGGTGGATATCTCCGGAACCAGCAAAGGCCGGGGGTTTGCCGGCGTGATCAAGCGGCACCATTTCGCGGGCGGCGCGGCCTCCCATGGCTCCATGTTCCACCGCGCTCCCGGCTCCATCGGCGCATCGGCTTTCCCGAGCCGGGTTTTGCCGGGCATGCGCGCGGCCGGCCACATGGGAAACGAACGGGTAACCGCGCAGAACCTGCGCGTGGTGCGCATACAGGAGCAGGAGAACCTGCTGATCGTCAAGGGCGCGGTTCCCGGGCGCGATGGCGGATACGTAATCATAAGGAAGTCATAGTGAAAAGGTCCCCTGTGGCGGGGGACGGGAATTCGAGGATCCAGGAATGGCTGAGATTGAAGTGAAAAACCTCGCGAATGAGGTCGTCGGGAAGATGGAGCTCTCCGACGAGGTCTTCAAAGCTCCCCTGAACATGCCTCTGATCTGGGAAGCCGTCAAGCACTACGAGGATTCGCTGCGATCGGGGACTGCGGCGACGAAAACCAGGGGTATGGTCAGCGGGAGCGGCAGGAAACTGTGGAAGCAGAAGGGAACGGGAAGGGCGCGCATCGGCAGCATACGCAGCCCGCTCTGGCGTCACGGCGGAACGGTCCACGGGCCCCATCCGCGTAGTTATGTGTATGCTTTTCCGCGCAAAAAGATCCGCGGCGCTTTGCGTTCCGCGCTCTCGGCCAGGCTGTCGGAGAATCGCCTGGCGGTCGTGGACGGATTCAATCTCGAAAGCCACAAGACCAAGGACCTGCAGAAGGCGCTCCTCGGATTCGGCGCCGGCTGCAAGGTGCTGATGGTGGACGCGGGCTCCGATCGCAACCTGCGGCTTTCGTCGCGCAACCTGCCGAAGGTGAAGCTGGTGCCGAGCCGGGGCGTCAACATCCACGATGTGGTGAATCATGAACTGCTGATCTTTTCGAAGGACGCCATTTTGCAGGTGCAGGAGGTGTTAAGCCGATGAAAACAGCCCACAGTATCCTGAAACTGCCGTTAATCACGGAAAAGAGCACCTTCGAAAAAGAGAAGCTGCACACCCTTACTTTCAAGGTGGCGCGCGAAGCCAACAAGATTGAGATCAAGGCTGCGGTGGAGAAGATCTTCAAAGTAAAGGTCGACAGTGTGCGCACGGCCAATTTTCACGGCAAGATTCGGCGTCAGGGGCGTCATTCCGGGCGCCGGCCTGACTGGAAAAAGGCCTATGTGACGCTGAAGCAGGGCGAAAAGATGTTCGAATTCTCCGAGATGCTTTAATCTCGGCTGGAGCGGCGGGAATCATGGCAATCAAGACATACAGGCCCACTTCGCCGGCGATCCGGTTCCGGACGACTCTTGACAATCAGGAGCTCTCCAAGGAACGGCCGGAGAAACGGCTTACGGAATCGGGGCGGAGAATCTCCGGGCGCAACAACAAAGGGCATCTCACGGTCCGGCATCGAGGGGGGGGGCACAAGCGCCTCTACCGGGTCATAGATTTTCTGAGAGACAAGCGGGAAATCCCTGCCCGGGTCACTTCGGTCGAATACGATCCGAACCGGTCCGCACGCATCGCGCTGCTGACCTACGCCGACGGCGAGAAGCGCTATATGCTCGCGCCCAATGGACTGCGCACGGGGGCGACGGTGATCGCTGGGAAGGGCGCCGATATCCTGGTCGGCAACGCCCTGCCGCTCAGGAACATCCCGCTCGGCACCATGATTCACAACATCGAGCTCAAGAAAGGGCGCGGCGGCCAGCTGGCGAGGTCCGCCGGCGTGGCGGCCCAGTTGCTGGCCAAGGAGGAGGGCTATGCGCAGGTCAAGATGCCTTCGGGGGAGACCCGCATGGTGCATCTCGACTGCTACGCGACCATCGGACAGGTGGGGAACCTCGATCACGAAAACATCTCGATCGGCAAGGCCGGGCGTTCGCGCTGGATGGGGTGGCGGCCCACGGTGCGCGGCGTGGCCATGAACCCGATCGACCACCCGCATGGCGGCGGCGAGGGGAAAACCTCCGGCGGACGCCATCCGGTCAGCCCGTGGGGACTCCCCACCAAGGGCTACAAGACACGCAACAACAAGCGGACCCAGCGCTTCATCATCAAGCGCCGGGACAAGAAATAGGCGGAGTGGGGCATGGGAAGATCGGTAAAAAAGGGACCATTCGTGGATGACCACCTCATGAAGAAGGTGCGGGCGCTCAGCGGAGCGAGCGGACGCAACGTAATCAAGACCTGGTCGAGACGGTCGACCATCACACCGGATATGGTGGGATTGACCATCGCGGTGCATAACGGCAAGAAGTTCATCCCGATTTACATTTCCGAGAACATGGTGAGCCACAAGCTGGGTGAATTCGCGCCGACGCGCGTTTTCAAGGGGCACACGACCAAGGCTGCTGAAAAGGCCACTGCCGTCAGGGCCTAGCAACGGCGCGGTGGATGGTCTGAGGGTAACGACAGAAGGAGGGGCGCGTGCCGGTTGCGGCAGACGGCCCGTTGGGATTCGGATATGGAAGCTAAGGCGACAGGGAAATACTTGAAGGGATCGCCGCAGAAGGCGCGTCTGGTGATCGACCTGATCCGCGGCCGGAAGGTGCAGGAGGCGTTCGCGATCCTGAGGTTTACTAAAAAACGCGCCACGCGGCCGATTGAAAAAGTGCTGCTCTCCGCGGTGGCGAACGCCAAGGAGAAGAACGCGACGGCGGACGTGGACTCATTTATCGTGGATCGTGCGGTCGTGGATATGGGCCCGACCAAGTTCCGGCGCCGTGTCCGCCCCGCCCCGATGGGACGGGCTTACCGGCAGCAGCGCCGCTGCAAGCACATCACGATCTCAATCAAAGGCAAGGACACAGAGGAGTAAGGAGGTCCCACTTGGGTCAGAAAGTTCATCCTTACGGTTTCAGGCTTGGCATCAACCGCACCTGGCGTTCGCGCTGGTTTGCGCGCAAGGATTATGGCGCGCTTCTGCATGAAGATCTCAACCTGAAGGTCATGCTCAAGAAGAAGTTTGAGCATGCGGGCGTTTCGCGGGTCGAGGTGGAACGGGCGGCCAACAAACTCACGATCATCATTTTCACTTCGCGCCCGGGCATCATCGTGGGCAAGAAGGGGAGCGAGATCGAGAAGCTGAAGAAGGACCTGCAGGTCCTCACCGGCCGCGACATCAATCTCAAGATCCAGGAGATCAACAAACCCGAATTGGACGCCCAGCTGGTGGCCGAGGGGATTGCGCAGCAGCTGGAAAAGCGCATCGCCTTCCGGCGCGCCATGCGCCGCGCGGTGGACAGCACGCTGCGTTTCGGCGCCAAGGGCATCAAGGTGCGCACCAGCGGGCGCCTGAACGGGGCGGAAATCGCCCGGACGGAATGGTACCTGCACGGACAGCTCCCCCTGCATACGATCCGCGCCGACATCGAATATGGCTTCGCGGAGGCCCGGACGACTTATGGCGCGATCGGCGTCAAGGTCTGGATCTACAAGGGTGAGTTGTTTGAGATGCAAAAGCCCGAGCTCGGGCGGTGATTTGGAATAGAAGGGGCAGAAGTCCATGTTGATGCCGAAGAAGGTCAAATATCGCAAACAGCAGAAAGGCAAGCGCCGGGGCAAAGCCTGGCGCGGCGCTGAGGTCACATTCGGCGACTACGGCCTGAAGGCGCTGGAATCCGGGTGGGTGACCGACCGCCAGATCGAGGCGGGACGCGTGGCGATCACCCGTTTCATCAAGCGCGGCGGCAAAATCTGGATCCGGGTGTTTCCCGACAAGCCGATCACCAAGAAGCCGGCGGAAACCCGTATGGGCAAAGGCAAAGGCGCTCCCGAAGGCTGGGTTGCGGTCGTGCGTCCCGGCAAGATCATTTACGAGATGGAAGGCATCGAAGAAAGCATGGCCCGCGAAGCATTGCGGCTGGCGGCCCACAAGATGTCGGTGAAAACAAAATTCGTGAAACGTTTCGGCATGGAGGAGGCATGAAAGCTTCCCAGATGAGAGACATGTCCAGAGAGGACCTGGTCCTGGAACAGGCGGCCCTGCGGGAACAGCTGTTCAGGCTGCGCTTCCAGGTGGCGACGGGGCAGCTCGAGAGCGCATCCCGCGTGAGGGGCGTGCGCAGAGACATCGCCCGGATTCAGACAATCCTTCATGAGATCGAAAAGGCGGACAAGGCCAAAATGCAAGGGGCGGGCAAATGATGAGCACGGAAGAGAGCAAACGGGGCATCCGCAAAAGCCAGGTCGGGGTCGTGACCAGCACGGCCATGCAGAAAACCGTGCGGGTGGCGGTGGACCGGCTCGTCCAGCACCCGCTCTATAAAAAGACGTTGCGGCGGACATCGACATTTCTGGCTCACGACGAGAATGGGGCCTGCAAAGTGGGAGACCGGGTGCGCATCACGGAAACCCGTCCCTTGAGCGCGCGCAAGCGCTGGCGCGTGATGGAAGTCCTGTCCAGGGCCACCTAGGCCGGCGCATTCTGAAAGCAGAAACGCGGCCGAATCCGGTGAGGGTATGCAGTCATGATACAGATGAGAACGATTTTGGAGGTGGCGGACAATTCGGGAGCCCGGAGAATCTCCTGCATTCTGCCGCTGGGAAACCAGGTGGGACACGTAGCCACCCTTGGGGACATCATTACGGCGAACGTCAAAGAAGCCTCTCCTGACGGCACCGTCAAGAAGGGGCAGGTGGTCAAGGCCGTGGTCGTGCGCACCCGCAAGGAACACCGGCGCAAGGACGGCACCTACATTCGCTTTGACGACAACGCCGCCGTGCTGATCAACGATCAGAAGGAACCCATTGGAACGCGCGTGTTCGGCCCCGTGAGCCGCGAACTCAGGGAGAAGGAATTCCTGAAGATCGTGTCGCTGGCCCCGGAAGTCATCTAAGCGGTCGAGCGAGGATTGGGAGCGATGCAAAGAGCGCAAATCAAGAAGAACGATCAGGTATACATCCTGGCGGGCAAGGATCGCGGGAAAACCGGGAAAGTGCTGCGGGTTTTCCCGAAGAAGGAACGGGCGATTGTGGAAGGGATCAACTTCATACAGAAGCACACCCGTCCGAACCCTCAGAAGAACGTCAAAGGCGGCATTCTTCCCAAGGAGTCCCCGATCCATCTTTCGAACCTGATGGTGGTGTGCAGGCACTGTAGCAAGCGCGCGCGCATCGGGTTCTCCGAACTGGCGGACGGGCGCAAGGCCAGGATCTGTAAGAAGTGCAACGAACTGTTGGATGAATAAAGGGCAATCCAGTCATGAGCAGATTGCGTAATTTCTATAAGAATGAAGCGGTGCCCGCCCTCACGCGGCAGTTCGGCTACCATAATGTGATGGCGGTGCCCCGGCTGGTGAAAATCAACGTCAACATGGGGCTCGGCGAGGCGATTGCCAACGCCAAAATCCTGGATACCGCCGCCGACGAGCTGGCGGCCATCACCGGGCAGCGCCCCGTAGTGACGAAGGCAAAGAAATCGATCGCGGCTTTCAAGCTGCGCCAGGGCATGCCGATCGGCGTGACCGTTACCTTGCGCGGCAACCGCATGTACGAATTCCTGGACCGGCTGGTCAACGCCACCCTGCCGCGCGTCCGTGACTTCCGCGGCGTTTCCGCCAAGGCCTTCGACGGGCGGGGGAACTACACGCTCGGCCTGCGCGACCAGTTGATCTTCCCGGAAGTGGATTACGGCAAAGTCGACAAGGCGCGGGGAATGAACATCACCATCGTGACCACGGCCAAAACCGACGATGAGGCGCACGCCCTGCTGAGCCTGTTGGGCATGCCGTTTGCCAAAAAGGAATAATCGTCTTATTTACAGGCAGTGCGCTGCCTGATGAGGAGTCAACGTGGCAAAAAACTGCTTGAGGGCAAAGGCCAGATGCGTGCCGAAATTCAAGGTGCGCGCGCATAATCGCTGTCTGCGCTGCGGCCGTTCCCGCGGAGTGTATCGAAAATTCATGCTCTGCCGCATCTGTTTCCGGAACCTCGCCCTGTCGGGCGAAATTCCGGGCGTGACCAAGTCGAGCTGGTAGAGCATCCCGGGCTGCGGCCTGGCTGGAGAAATGTGACTATGACTATGACCGATCCGATCGCCGATCTGCTGACACGGATCCGTAATGCCATCGCCGCGCGGCACGAAACGGTGGATGTTCCGTCCTCCAAGATGAAGCTGGAGCTCATCCGCATCCTCAAAGAGGAAGGGTACATCGCCAACTACACGGTCCCGAGCGAAGGAAACAAGGCGAAGATCCGCATCCACCTGCGCTACGCGTCGGGCAGGATTTCGGCGATCACCAGTCTGACGCGCGTGAGCCGGCCGGGATGCCGCGTGTATGCGTCCAAGAGCCGCATCCCCACCGTCCAGGGGGGATTGGGTGTCTGCGTGATCTCCACTTCCCATGGGCTGTTTACGGGAAAGCAGGCCCAGGAAAAGGGGCTGGGCGGCGAAGTGCTGTGTACGATCAGCTGAATGTCAGGATTTGACTGCGAGAGCAAAGGTACGATATGTCGCGAATTGGCAAAAAACCCATCAAGATACCGAGCGGGGTCAAGGTGTCGATCCTGGACGGCATCCTGGAAATCGAAAGCAAGAAGGCGAAGCTCGCCAGTCCCATCCCGCCCGGAATTCACTTCACACTGGCGGGGGATGAACTCGTGGCCACAAGGGACTCGGACGAGAGGCCCCATCCCGCGAATCACGGCCTGGCGCGCGCTCTGGCCGCCAATAACGTGCGCGGTGTGACCGATGGCTTCAGCAAGACGCTCGACATCGTCGGGATCGGTTTCAAAGCGGAAGCCAAGGCGAAGGCAGTTACGCTCAGCCTGGGATTTTCTCATCCGATCGAGTTCCCGATACCCGAAGGCATCTCGGTCAAGACCGAAAAGCAGCCAAGGACCATTCAGAATTACGTCACGACCTTGATTATCTCCGGCTTCAGCAAGCAGCTGGTAGGACAGGTAGCGGCCGACATCCGCTCGCTCCGCGAACCGGATGCCTACAAGGGCAAGGGAGTTCGCTACACCAACGAAACCGTGCGGCTCAAGGTCGGAAAGAAGGGGGCCTAATGATTACTCCCATGGATCGCGCCCAGGAGCGCGCCAGGATTCATCAACGGATTCGGCGGAAGATTCAGGGCACCGCGGCCCGGCCGAGGCTGTGCGTGTTCCGGAGCCTGGCTCACATCTATGCCCAGGTCGTCGACGATCGCCAGGGGACGACTCTGGTCTCGGCCTCGACGCTCGAGTCCGAGGTGCACGGCGAAAAAAAGAAGGCCGGCAATATCGCTGCTGCGAAGCTGGTCGGCAAGGCGATTGCCGAGCGCGCAAAAGCCAAGGGGATCGAAACGGTGGTTTTCGATCGCGGCGGATACATTTACCATGGCCGTGTCAAGGCATTGGCTGAGGCAGCCCGCGAGAGCGGATTGAAGTTCTAGGAGGACGCTTGGAAAGAATCGATGTCACCGGCCAGGAGTTGAAGGACCAGGTTGTCTCCATCAATCGCGTGACCAAAGTGGTCAAGGGGGGCAAGAACCTGAGCTTCAGCGCGCTGGTAGTTGTGGGCGATCAGAACGGGCTTGTCGGCTACGGCATGGGCAAGGCCAAGGAAGTCCCGCAGGCCATCCGCAAGGGCGTGGAACAGGCCCGCAAAAACCTGATTCGCGTGCCCCTGGCGGGGCGCACGATCCCGCATGCCGTGGTCGGCCGCTACGGCGCGGGCAGAGTCATGCTCAAGCCCGCATCGGAAGGCACAGGGGTAATCGCGGGCGGCCCGGTGCGCGCGGTTGTGCAGTCGGCCGGCATTTCCAACATTCTTACCAAATCTCTGGGCAGCACCAATCCGCACAACGTCGTCAAGGCCACCTTTGAGGGGCTGAAGAGCCTGAGGGAGCCGGTGGCGGTCGCCAGGTTGCGCGGCAAGCAGGTCGAGGATTTATGATGATGGCAGGGACGAAACAGAAGAAATCCGCCGCAGGCGCGATGCTGAAGATCAAGTATGTCCGCAGCGCGATCGGCTCTCCTGGGAAGCACAAGCTGGTGATCAAAAGCCTCGGATTCAAGCGCCTGAATCAGGTGGTGGTCCGGGTGGATACTCCCCAGGTGCGCGGCATGGTAGCCCAGGTGCCCCATCTGGTTGCGATCGTGGATTCCGAATAGGTGAACGAAATGGCACTGACATTGAATAGTTTGAAGCCGGCACGAGGCGCTAATCGCAAGCCGAAGCGCGTGGGGCGCGGCATCGGCACCGGCCACAGCAAAACGGCGACCCGCGGGTACAAAGGGCAGAAGTCCCGCTCGGGGACCTCGGTCCGTCCCGGATTTGAAGGCGGCCAGATGCCGTTGTACCGGCGCCTGCCGAAACGGGGCTTTCACAATCCGTTCCGCAAGGAATACGCGATTGTGAACCTGAAAACCCTGGCCCAGTTCGAGCCAGGGGCGAAAATCGACCCGGAAATCCTGAAGGAAAAGGGGATGGTCGGCAAGGTAAAGGACGGCATCAAGATCCTGGGCGTAGGGGAACTGCCCCACGCGGTTCATGTGCGCGCCCATAAGATCAGCAAGAGCGCGCTCGACAAGATCCAGAAAGCGGGCGGCACGGTGGAGATGATTCCCGCGCAGGGCAAAACTTCGGCGTAGACCGAACGGGCGAAAACAATGCCAGAAGAACGAAGTCCATTTTTCAGTTCCATCAAGAATATCGCCAGCATTCCCGACCTGCGCAAGCGGGTGCTGTTCATGCTCGGCCTGCTCGCCGTATACCGGTTCGGGGCCTTCATTCCAACGCCCGGCATCAACAATGAGGCGCTGGAAGCGCTGTTCAAGTCCCAGCAGGGCACCATCTTCGGATTCCTTGACGTTTTCTCCGGCGGCAACTTGCGGCGCTTCAGCATCTTCGCACTCGGGATCATGCCCTACATCACGGCATCGATTATCCTGCAGCTGGCGACCGTAGTGGTTCCGTACCTCGAGAAGCTGTCGAAGGAAGGGGAACTGGGGCGCAAAAAGATCACCCAGTACACGCGCTATCTCACGGTGGTCCTGACCCTGTTCCAGGGATTCATGACCGCGGTGGCTCTCGAGGGATCCGGCAGGGGCGGACCCTCCATCGTGCTCAATCCCGGCTGGGGCTTCCGGTTCATGGTGATGATCACGCTGACCACGGGAACCGCCTTCATCATGTGGGTGGGCGAGCAGATTACCGAAAGGGGGATCGGCAACGGCATCAGCCTGATCATTTTCGCCGGCATTGTCGTGGGCCTGCCGAGCGCTGTCAACTATATCGGCACGGCCTTGTTCGTCACTCATACCTGGTCGCTTTTCAAGGTCCTCGTCCTGATTGTGGTGATGGTCCTGACGGTGGCAGCGGTGGTCTTTGTGGAGCGCGGGCAGCGAAAGATCCCGGTGCAGTATGCCAAGCGCGTGGTGGGACGGCGCGTTTACGGCGGCCAGGCCACTCACCTGCCGTTGCGCGTCAATTCCGGCGGCGTGATCCCGGTGATTTTTGCGGCCTCGATCGTCAGCATCCCCGCCACCCTCGGGTTGATGTTCCCGAATACGTTCCTGAACACGCTGCGGATCCAGCTGGCGCAGGGAATGCCGCTGTACAACCTGCTGTACATTGCCGGGATCATCTTTTTCTGCTTCTTCTATGTGAGCATCATTTTTAATCCCATGGAAGTGGCCGACAACATCCGGAAGTACGGCGGCTATATTCCGGGCATCCGCCCGGGCAAGCGGACCGCGGAACATATCGACCGCATCCTGAGCCGCTTGACAGCTGCCGGGGCGATTTACCTTGTTCTGGTCTGCCTGCTGCCGGAATTCCTGATCACCGGATTCAAGGTGCAGCCGATTCCATGGATCGGGCCCAGGCTGGACGATTGGCTGACCGGCGCGGGACTGAGTTGGATCACGACCGGCCTCGGAGTGACCTTTTATTTCGGCGGGACCTCGTTGCTGATTGTCGTGGGTGTGGCAATGGACACGGTGCAGCAGATCGAGTCGCAGTTGATCATGCGCCACTATGACGGATTTTTGAAGAAGGGCCGGATCCGGGGCCGCCGGGGCTGATTTGCCTCCGGCCGGCAGATACTTCATATGCCGAGAAGTGCACTGATCTTGCTGGGACCGCCGGGCGCGGGCAAGGGGACTCAGGCGCGCAGGCTGGCGGAGCGCTATGGCTTCTGCAGCGTTTCCACCGGCGATGTGCTCAGGGACGCGGCCAGGAAGCAAACGGAGTTGGGGAAACAGGCCCAGAAGCGGATGGAGGCCGGCGAACTGGTTCCGGATACGGTGGTGGACCAGATCGTGCGCGACCGTCTGCTCGACGAGGACGCGCGGCGCGGTGTGATTCTCGATGGCTATCCGCGCACCCTGGGTCAAGCGCATTTTTTTGAAAGGATCGCGGAGTGCGACCGGATCGATGTCCTCGCCATCGGTCTCATGGTCGACGATGAAATCCTGGTTGCCAGGCTGTCGGCGCGCTGGAACTGCCCGCAATGCGGCAAGATCTTCAATGCGAGCTCGAATCCGGCGTGCGCGTCCGGGAGTTGCGGCGCATGCGGGGCGGTGCTGGTCCAACGGAAGGATGACCGGCCCGATGTGGTGCGCGAGCGCCTCAGGGTATATCATCGCGCGACGCAGCCGTTGATTGACTTTTACAGGGAGCGGGGGAAGTTCAGGGAAGTGGCCGGGGAGGGTGAACCAGACCGGATTTTCGACTCTATCGTGAAGGTCTTGAACGAAGAGGAACAGAAGCGCAGCGCGTCTTTATGATGGCAGGTGCGGGATGGTCCTATGCCCAAAGAGGATGCAATCGAGGTAGTCGGCACGGTGGTGGAGACGCTGCCGAACGCCATGTTCCGGGTGGAACTCGAGAACAAGCACATGGTTCTGGCCCACGTGTCCGGAAAGATGCGCAAGAATTTCATCCGCATCCTTCCGGGGGACAAGATCCTGGTGGAGTTGTCCCCTTATGACCTGACCCGGGGCCGCATCGTATACCGGTATAAGTAGGGGCGAGGCGAGAGGATCGCCTCCTGTCGAGTTGAGGAGCATCATGAAAGTGCGTGCATCGGTTAAAAAGATCTGCGCTAAGTGCAAGGTGGTCCGCCGCCGGGGCGTGGTGTACATCCAGTGCCCCAATCCCAAACACAAGCAGCGGCAGGGCTGAGTCGGAATCCTTCACGGAGGCTTAGGAGGTAACTTTGGCTAGAATAGCGGGAGTGGATCTGCCCCTTAACAAACGGATTCAGATCGGGCTCACATACATCTACGGTATCGGCAAAAGCAGGGCGACGAGGATTTGCGAAGAGGCCAAGGTCCAGATTACGACCAAGGTCAAGGATCTGACCGAAGATCAGGCGGTCCGCATCCGGAACATCATTACCCGGGACGGCATGGTCGAGGGCGATCTGCGCAAGGCGGTTTCCATGGACATCAAACGGCTCATGGAAATCGGCTGCTACCGCGGCCTGCGCCACCGCCGCGGCTTGCCCGTGCGCGGCCAGCGCACCCACACCAATGCGCGCACGCGCAAAGGACCGCGCCGGATCGTCGGCAAGAAATAGGCGGCTGAGCGGGGGCGGCGGGGGCGGGCTGCGGCCTGCCCTGAGGATCCTGCGGCCGGGCAAGAGCCCGGCCCGCACCAGGAGTGAACGATGGCGGAAAAAGCAAAGAAAACCGGAAAAAAAAAGAAGACAGGCAAGAAGCGCGAGAAACTGACGATCCCGAACGGGATCGCGCACATTCTGGCGAGCTTCAACAACACGGTCATCAGCATCACCGACCTCGAAGGGAACCTCCTCACCGCTTCCAGCGCGGGAGCGGTCGGCTTCAAGGGCTCGCGCAAAGGGACTCCGTTCGCCGCGCAGCAGGCGGCGACCGCGGCTGCGAACGCCGCCAAGGAATATGGCATGCGCTCGGTTCAGGTATTGCTCAAAGGACCCGGCGCCGGCCGGGAATCTGCCGTCCGCGCGCTGGCGGCCGCAGGGATCGAGGTCAAAAACATCAGGGACATTACCCCGATTCCGCACAACGGCTGCCGCCCCACCAAGCGGCGCAGAGTGTAATCAGGGAATCGTCCGCGCCGGCGCGGACGCGGACGGATGGCATTCAGAGGAGAAGAAATTTGGCTAGATATCGTGAAGCAAAATGTCGGCTCTGCCGGCGGGAAGGGATGAAGCTCTTTCTCAAGGGAGACCGGTGCTTCAAGGACACCTGCGCGATTGACAAGCGCAACTTCATACCGGGCCAGCACGGGCGCGACCGGCGGCCAAAGCCGTTGATCGGGTATGGCCTGCAGCTGCGCGAAAAACAGAAGGTGCGCCGCATCTACGGTGTCCTCGAGCGTCAGTTCGCCAACTATTTTCAGAAGGCCGATAAGAAAAAAGGGATCACGGGCGAAACGCTCCTTTTGAGCCTGGAGCGCCGGTTGGACAACGTCGTTTGCCGCCTCGGCTTCGCCACTTCTCGCGACCAGGCGCGCCAGCTCGTCAGCCACGGGAATGTCCGGCTGAACGGCAAAAGGGTGGATATCCCTTCCTTGCAGGTGAAGGCAGGCGACGTCATCACCCTGCGGGACAAAACCAAAAAGGTCCAGCAGATCCAGGACTCCGCTGCGACCGTCGGGGGGCGTGGCGGCGTGCCGGCGTGGCTCGCACTGGACGCCGCAAACCTGCAGGGTACGGTGCTGTCGCTCCCCAAACGGGAAGATATCCAGATGCCGGTCGACGAGCAGTTGATCGTCGAGCTCTACTCGAAGTAGTGTCGGACTTTGGGGCCAATCCCTTAGATTCGGTTTTCACCTCCGGCCATCTTTGGCGCGGACTTGATGATGCCTAAGCTGAATGCAAGGGTCTGACTCCGCAAATCTCTACTGGAGAACATTATGACAAAAGGTTTTCAAAAGCCGAAAAGACTGATTTGCGATCTCGAAACACTGAGTCCGACCTACGGGCAGTTCTATGCCCAGCCTTTCGAGCGCGGATTCGGCACCACGATCGGCAACGCCTTGCGCCGCGTGCTGCTCTCCTCCATTGAAGGCGCGGCCATCACGGCGGTCAAGATCGAGGGCGTGCTGCATGAATTCACCCCGATCCCGAACGTGACGGAAGACGCCACCAACATCATCATGAACCTCAAGCAGATTCCGATCCGGCTGAAGGTGGCGCACGAGAAGACCATCTCTCTCGAAGTGGATCAGGCCGGCGAGGTGAAATCGGGAAACATCACCCACGATGCCGATGTCGAAATCCTCGACCCGAACGTGCACATCGCCACCATCGGGGAAGGCGGCCTGCTCAAGATGGAAATGCGCATCAAGAACGGCCGCGGCTACATCCCTGCCGACGAGAACTTCGAGGAAGAACTGCCGATCGGGTACATCCCGCTCGACAGCGTCCACTCTCCCATCAAGCGGGTCAACTACAGCGTCGAGGCCGCCCGGCTCGGGCAGACCACCGACTTCGACAAGCTGGTCCTCGACGTCTGGACCAACGGCTGCATCCGCCCGCAGGATGCGATCGCCCAGGCCGCGAAAATCGTCAAGGACCACATGTTCATCTTCATCAATTTCGAGGAACAGCCCGAGGAAGAGGAAGAAGAGGTCGATCGCGATGCCGAACGGCTGCACGACAACCTGAAACGTTCGGTCGAGGAACTGGAGCTCTCGGTTCGTTCCTACAACTGCCTCAAGAACGCCGACATCAAAACCATCGGGGAATTGGTCCAGAGAACCGAGGCCGAGATGCTGAAAACCAAGAATTTCGGCCGCAAGTCCCTCAACGAAATCAAGGAAATCCTGGGCGAGATGGGCTTGTCCTTCGGCATGAAACTGGGCGATGACGGCAAGCCTCTGCCCGCTCCCAAGCCGGAGTAGACGGGGAGATTTTTGCACTAGATCGGAGATCGTATTCATGAGACACCTAAATGCCGGCCGAAAGCTGGGACGTAAGACTCCCCATCGCATCAGCATGTTCCGCAACCTGGTGACCTCGCTCCTGGACAAGGAACGGATCAGGACCACCCTGCCCCGCGCAAAAGAAGTGCGCCCGATCGCGGAACGCATGATCACCCTTGGAAAACGCACGTCGCTGCATGCCCGGCGGCAGGCATTGGCCTTTGTCCGCGACCCCAAGGTCGTCTCCAAGCTCTTTTCGGATCTCGCGCCCCGGTTCGCCCAGCGCAACGGCGGTTATACCCGGATCATCCGTCTCGGTTTCAGGGAAGGGGATGGTGCTCAGCTCGCCATTCTTGAGTTGATCGGCAGCGGATTTAAAAAGGCTGAAGACAAAAAGGGCAAAAAGAAAGCCAAAAAGGCCGAGAAAGAACAGCCCGAGTCCGCCGAAAAAAAGTAAGTGATGAGTCGCGAGTGATGAGTAAGAACGGCATTTGACTCATCACTCATCACTCATCACTCTGTCAGGCCATGATTTTCGAAAAAGTCCCGCACGCGCAACTCCCCACCCGCTTCGGGGAATTCACTGTCTACGGATTCCGTGACGCGGAAAGCGGTGAAGAGGCCGTTGCCCTGGTTGCCGGCGATGTCAAAACGGCCGGCGGGGTTCTCGTAAGAATCCACTCCCAATGCCTGACCGGGGACGTGTTTGCGTCGGATCGCTGCGATTGCGGTGATCAGCTCCACGAAGCGCTGCGCCTGATCCGGAAAGCCGGCCGTGGCGTGCTGGTGTATCAGCTTCAGGAAGGGCGCGGTATCGGCCTGACCAACAAGATCCACGCCTATGAACTTCAGGATCAGGGATTGGATACGGTGGCTGCCAACCTGGAACTGGGATTTGAAGCGGACCAGCGCGACTACTGCATGCCTGCGGAGATCCTGAAGCACCTGGGCGCGATCCGGATCCGGCTCCTCTCCAATAATCCCGAAAAGGTCGCCGGTCTCGAGCGTGAAGGGATTTCCGTCGAAGAGCGCATCTCTCTCGAAATTGCCCCCAGTTCCTCGACCCGCAAATATCTGAAAATCAAAAAACAGAAGCTCGGCCACCTCCTCTCCAACGTCTGACCCTATTCGTTCCCGATCTGGGCGAGCAGTTCTTTGGCCTTGGGGACCAACGGATGGGTTGGATACCGGCGCAGGAACTCCTCGACCTGCATGCGGGCTTCGGCGCGCTTGCCGGCGCGCAGCAGCGCCTGGCCGGCCAGCAGGTAGCTGCCCGGAACTACGTTGCTGCCGGGTAGCTCCTTCCTGAGACGATCGAGCAGGGCCAGGCAGCCTTCCAGGTCAGATCGGGAGGCCTTGCACACCGCCAGGTAAAACATGGATGCGTCGGCCCTCTTTGATTGGTTGCCCGGATCCTGACGCACGATCTGGGAGAAATGCTCCTCGGATTCCTGATAATCGCCGCGGCCGAACAGCTCATAGGCGAGCTTGAAATGCAGCTCGATGTTCCGCGGATCCTTGAGGTGCGCAAGTCGCATGTTGCCGGGAGAATCCGGGTCGGCGAGCGCGGCTTTCAACTTTTCAAGGAACTCCTGTGCAGGCAGGAATCCCTGCAGCCTCTCGAATTCGTCTCCCTTGGCGGTCAGCAGCAGCAGCATCGGCAGGCCACTCACCTTGAACCTCCTGGCCAATCCCGTTCCGTCCGCATCTTTATCGATGTCGAGCTTCAGAAACACATGTTTGCCGCTCAGTTCTGCCACCGCAGGCTGTGCCCAGGTTTCCTTTTCCATAAGTCTGCACCAGCCACACCAGTCTGCAACCAGGTCGACAATGATCAGTTTGCCTTCTGCGGAAGCCTGCTTTACCGCCTCGGAAAGGCTGTGCAGCCACACGATCTCGGGGGATGCCGCCGGCGCTGCCAGCCCGAAAACCGCACAGAGAATCCATGCGCAAATATGAACCGCCGAAATACGAATCCTGTACCTCATGATCCCGCAACCTGTCCCTGCAAATGAATCACCCGACCCTGCGTCTATATTTTTATAGCGCGGCAGGCGAAAGACAAGTGAATTTGCTCTGCAGCGCCGCAAAAACCTGATAGCGGGATCATCAGACAGGCTCCGGGCCCGCATTTCTCGCCGGGATTCGCAGCGAGGCGGCGCAGACGGGCACGGCCGCAAGGCGCGACGGGAGTGGTCCGCATGCGTACTCGCCAGCACGTCGAGGAGGCCGGCCGGGCGCAACGCAGCAGGCATGTCCGGACAATGCCGCATGGTTTTGCCGCGGACCGATGAAAGAAGCGCCCGAAGGGCGCCCTGGAGTGCGGCGACTGGTCGCCGCTTGCTCAGCCTGGGTCATCCGCCAAACTGGGCGGCTTGCCGCCCTGCTGCACGGTCCGCGGAGCACCATCGACGGCAGCAAGGGTGTTGCGGCGAATCCCGGCGGCAAGCCGCCGGTATGCGGTAGTATCGGGCTCCGCAAAGCGGCGACCAGTCGCCGCACTCCAGAACGAACCGGCCCCGTCTTGATGACGGCGAAGAGTTGCGGCGATTGGATGTACTCCATCCGCTCGCTTCGCTTTTTGTACTCATCGCCTGTGAAACTGCCGGGTAAAAGTTCGTATAAGGAGTAGGACCAGTCGCCGCACCAAAGGCGCCTTCGGCGCCATGCTCTGACCTCGTGGTCGCATAAAAACCATGCGGCATTGGGCGTGCCCGGATCCGCCGCTGCAGCAGGACCTGGTGGGAAGCGCGGGCTGGGCGGGTGCATCGGTATTAATAGCCACCGTCCTGGCATGCTGTATAATCCGATAGCGCGAAACCTCCCCTGCAGGTTTTCGGCAGGTGAACCTGAGGAATTGGCTGCCATGGAGATTCGACCATGAAAAGATCCCGGTTTCTTCTTTTCTTCAGCATAAGCCTTGTGGCACTCACTGCGATCTGCATAATTGGATACACCGCGTGGGACAATCAAGGAGGCTCGCAGACCGCGGCTCCTGTACAAGCGCCACGCTATGAGTTTCCCCTATGGCCGGATGGGGCTCCAGGCGCTTTGGGCAAAGAAGCCAAGGATATTCCCACCCTGACGCCGTTTTTCGCTCCGCCTGCGAAAGCCACTGGAGTGGCATTTGTTATTTGTCCGGGGGGTGCTTATGGGACCCTGGCGCCGCATGAAGGGATTCACTACGCGCTCTGGTTGAATGAACAGGGCATTGCCGGATTCGTGCTCAAGTATCGCCTGGGAACCGGCGGCTACCGGCATCCTGCGATGATGCAGGACGTTTTGCGCGCCATCCGATATGTGCGCGCCAACGCCGCGCAGTGGCGGCTGGATCCGAAACGCATCGGGATCATGGGATCTTCCGCCGGCGGCCACCTGGCCGCCACGGCGCTCACGCATTTTGATGGCGGCAATGCAAACGCCGCCGATCCGGTGGAGCGCATGAGTTCCCGCCCCGATCTCGGCATTCTCTGCTATCCGGTCATCACCATGGGACCGGACACGCATGCCGGTTCGAAGCGCAATCTACTGGGAGACAATCCGGATGCCGGTCTGGTCGAATTGCTCTCCAACGAAAAACAGGTGACCGGGGAGACGCCGCCGACATTCATTTTCCATACTTTTGAAGACGCGGCGGTGAAGGTGGAAAACGCCCTGGATTTTGCCGCCGCGCTCCGCCGGCATGGCGTGCCCTTTTCGCTTCACATATACCCGAAGGGCGCGCACGGCATGGGGCTCGGCAGCGCGCAGTGGGATCCGGCCAACCGCCATCCCTGGACCCTGGAGTGCGCGCTCTGGCTCAAAGAACAGGGTTTCGGCATCGGGCCTTCCCAGGGCAGCCGATAGGAACTTGCCGAATTCCCGAAATCTTCGCGACGGAGGACAAGGCATCATGCCATCAGCAAGACGATCTATTCTGGTTTTGGCATTGGCGACCTGTTTCTCGGCTCTCGTAATTGCGCAGCGGCCCGCAGACGATCCTGTCAGTTTCGGTCGGAAGGCTCTTGAAGAAGCGCTGGCGGCGCGTGGCGTGAAAGCGTCAATTGAAACCCGCGTTACCGGATCGGGACTGGCCGAGAGCTATACGATCACGTTCAAAGGCGGCACGGCCACGATTGTGGCGGCAGACGCCAACGGAGCTCTGTACGGCGCTCTCGAGCTTGCGGAACGGATTGAACGCCGCGGCCCGGCAGCGATCGGCGGGCCGCCGGTGACCGGCCGGCCCTTCCTTCGCGACCGCGGCTTGAATCAGTTCCTGACGTTGCCCTGGGATTACACCGCTGCCAACACGGACTACGATCCCAAGGCACTGATCGACCCCGAACGATGGTGGTTTGCGAACGACCGTTACTGGCAGACGCTCTTCGACCAGATGGCGCGGGCCCGGCTCAACTGGCTGGACCTGCATGGAACCTGGGATACAAGCGTTACGGATGCCCCTAACCTGTATGCCTACTTCATCCAGAGCGACCGGTTCCCTAAGGTCGGTGTGACGCCGGAGATCAAGGCCGCGAATCTGGCGCAGCTGAACAAGATCATCCGGCTCGCCCACGCGCGCGGTGTGCGGGTAAGCCTCATGGCTTACGAGGCGCGGTTTCGCACACCCCATGCGCCGGCTCCCTATCCGGAGGCCGAAGCCGATCTCTATGCCTACACGCGTGAGGTCGTCGAAAAAATGATCCGCGAGGCGCCCGGGCTCGATGCCATCGGATTCCGGATCGGCGAGAGTGGCCACGGCGAATCGTTTTTCAACTGCTACCTCGAGGCGGTCAAGGCGTCGGGACGCGACATTCCCCTGATCACGCGCAGTTGGCTGGCACGCAAATCGCGCATCGTCCCGCTGGCCAAAGCCGCCAAAGACTTCACCGTGGAAATCAAATTCAATGGTGAGCAATGGGGCGCGCCTTACATGCTGATGGGCGGACGCATGGCGGGGTGGTACAGCTACTCCTTTGAGGACTACCTGAGCGATTCGCAGGCGCCGGACGCCGTGCGTGTCTGGGAAGGAAATCCGGCGTCAGGCGGAGGCCAGTGGCCTGCCGAGCCCTACAAGCTCGTCTGGCAGGTGCGTGCCAACGGCACGCACCGGATCCTGCCGTTCTACAACCCGGACTGGGTGCGCCGCACGGTCCGCTCCATGCCATTGGGTACTGCATCGGGATTCGCCGTTGAACCTCTTGATACCTACTATCCGAAGTCGCCGCGCTATTATCTTGCCGACCCGAATGACTCTTTCTGCGAATGGACGCACGAGCGGGACTGGATGTACCTGAACCTGTGGGGCCGGCTCGGGTATGATCCGGACACGCCGGACCAGGTCTTTGATGCCCAGGTCGCGGACAAACTGGGCCAGGCCGCGTCCCCGCTTGCCGCGGCGTGGAAAGCAGCCAGCCGCATCATCTCGTCGGCATACTCTGCATTTTCGCTTGGTCCCGATCACCGCAATCATGCCATTGAGCTCGAATGGGGCGGAAGTACCGCCGGCTATATCGCCGGCGAGCCGTTCGATTCCCATGTATTCAAGTCGATCCGCGAAGCGGTAGCGGAAGGAGCGGCAGCAGGCCGCGACGGGCGCATCTCGCCTCGGGAAACCGCGGCCCGGCTGGCTGCTGATGCCGCGGCAGCGGCGCGCGCATCCGAAATCCCGCTCGCCGCTGCCCCGCCCGCAGAACAAAAGCGGCTCAAGGAACTTGTTACCGCCTGTGGGCAGGCAGCTCACCTCGGCCGTTATTACGCCGAGCGCTTCATGTCTGCTTACCGGGCAGCACAGGCCGAAGCCGGAAACAAGGGTGCTGCCGGGCAGGCGACCTGGCACATGCAGGAGGCCGAGAAGGAGTGGGGCGCGCTCGCCGCCTGCTCTTACTACAAACCGTTTACGGAGCGGCTGCGGATGCGGACGAATACTTTTCATTGGGCAGCGGAATTGCCCAAGGTGAAAGACGAAGCCGCCAGCCTGGCAAAAATCGCGGCGCCCCTGCCTGATCCGATCGGTCCAGCGGCCGCCGGCCCACGCCTGCCGGCCATCACCCTCGACATCGGGCCTGAAACAGCGAAGATTGCCATCCCGGCTGCCGGAATCACGCAAGCCTGGGCTTTGGTGAAGCCCTTGCCGAGCAGCGCGTTTTTCCACAAAACGGCGATGACGCGGCGCGGCAATCGTTTCGAGCTGGAATTCCGCCGTGAACCATGGGGGCACTCCGTCGCTGCTGAAATAGAGCACGACGGACGCATCGACCGCATCCCCGGATGGGACGCCACGGCGCCATACCTGGTCGTGCCCTCGCTTCCGGGGCCGACACCCCTGCTCTATTCGAGCGAAGAGGCGGTGACCTATCTGGATCCCGGCGTGCTCTCCCCCGCACAGCAGGGACTGCTGCTGATTTCGTCGCGCGCCTGGAATTTTCATCGCTCCTTCAATGTCCCGGTCCAGCGCAAGATCCTCGATCCGGTAGAACGCGGCATGACCCTCGTGGTCCTGGCGCAGGATTACGCGCCGAACCGCTACACGCTCGACTGGTTGCCCAAACCATTGACCGTAGAAAACAGACTCGCGCGTGTGTTCGATCCGGCCGGCTGGCTGGGACTGCCGCGCATCGAAGATGCAGATATCCTTCGCCAGCGTTTCCTTCCTGCGCCGGGATGGCAGATCCAGGCAAACGGCGCCGCAGCGGTGCTGCCTTGGGGTAAGGGTCGGATTATCGTATTCCTTGTACGATATATCGAACGCCTGCACGTTCCCGGCTGCGCCGCATCCCTGGAGGCAATTTTATCCCTGGCCGGGCGGGACAAGCCGGTTGTTGTAGTGGACGCCGGCACCGAAGGCGCGGGCCCGGCCTCGTCGGTGGTGATGGATTTCATGAATGCCCGCAGCATCCCGTTTTTGACGCTGGGTGAGGTGATAGCCCGGAATCAGGGAGCCAAGCCGCTCCAGGCCCGTCCTGGACCCCTTGACGACGATGATCTGCTTGCTGCGCTTGGCCTGCGCGGCGATCAGATGGTCAATGGCATTCTCGACAGGAAAGTGAAGGCTGCCGCCGCCCTGCCGGCGCCTGCCTCGCAGGGGGAACTCGACCGGCGCCGGCAGGCTCAGCGCGCGCAGCTGCTGCGCAGCCTCGGCCTGGATCCGATGCCGCCGCGCACTCCTCTCAATGCCAGAGTGACGGGCGTTCTGCAGAGAAAGGGTTACCGGATCGAAAAGATCGTTTTCGAGAGCCGGCCGAATTTCCCCGTGACCGGCCACCTCTATGTGCCCGAAGGCGCCGCGGGCTGCGGACTGCCGGTGATCGTCAATCCTCATGGTCACTGGCCATGGAAAAAGCAGGACCCGACCGTCCAGGCGCGGCTGATCGGCCAGGCTCTTCATGGTTATCTTGCCTTGGTCATCGATTCCCCCGGTTACAGCTTTGAAGGCGACCGGCGCGTTGAACGCCGCTCCGCGGGCACGCACGACGACCTCAGGCTTGTGCTGGGCTCGCAGAATGCGACCAGCGTTTATGTATGGGACCTCATCCGTGCCCTGGATTATCTGGCCACGAGACCCGATACCGATATGAGCCGGGTCGGTCTCACCGGCGCTTCGGGCGGCGGCCTGGCAGCAATGTGGGCCTTTGCCGCCGAGCCGCGATTTGCCTGTGCCGCATCCGTCGTATATGCCAGCAGCATGGAAATCAATCCGCAGAACGGCTGCCTGTGTAATCATGTGCCCGGAGCGCTTCAGATCGGCGACCGCGCGGATGTGCTTGCGCTGCGCGCGCCCGCGCCGGTGCTCATCATCGGGGCGGAGGATGACCGGGAATTCCCCGCCCTGGGAATGAGGCGTTCAGGGGAAAAACTGCGATGGCTTTGGGGCCTGTTCGGCAAAACCGACGATGCCGGGTCGCGCATATTTCCCGGCGGCCATGACTACAGCCGCCCGATGCGTGAAACCGTGCTCGGGTTCTTCGACAAATACCTCAATGGGATTGGGGATGGATCTCCGGTTCCCGAACCGGCGATTACTACGGAACCTCCGGACTCACCGGAACTCTACGCGCTGCCGGATCCGCCCAAGGACACGCTCACCATGCGTGACATAGCGAAGTCCATGTTTGCCGCGCAACCGGCAACCGCGAAGGCCGAAGACTGGATTGCGCTCAATGGAGGGCTTCCCAATCCGGTGCCCGCGAATGTGAGGATTCTAGACGATGACGGAGATAAGCGGCGTTGCGTCTTCAATTCCGAGGCCGGGCTCAGCGTGCCTGCGATTTTCTGGCCCGCCAAGGGCGAGGTTCGGGCACTGGCTGTGCTGGTTTCAGAAAACGGCAAAGGCGCGGCGGCCGCGGAATTCGACGTTGAGCGGCTCCGTGCCGCCGGAATTTCCTGTCTGGCGATCGACGCGCGCGGATTCGGCGAACTGAAAGGGCTTGACCTGCGGCTTGCGACCTATCTCGGCCAGGCCCCGGCCTTCGCAATGGGCTGGGACATTATCAGGGCGGCGGCTACGTTCGCGACGAACCTGAAAATCGCGCTTGTCGGCCGCGGGCCCGTGGCGGGCCTTGCCGCGCTTGCCGCCGCAACCATCGAACCGCGCTTCGGCTTCCTCGGCGGGCTTGCGACGCTCAGGGAATTCACCGATGCCTTTCGCGATGACGTGCCGCTGCTGGCGGTCCAGCCGCGGGCGAACTATGCTCCGACCATGTCAATCCTGCGATCGCAGCTCAAGGCGGAAGCTGTCTGGAGTTTTATGGGCGAGCCAGATCCGCAGTGGGCCGATGCCTTGATCCGATGGGCCCAGCGATGATGCCTGGCGGCCCGGTATTGCGCAACGGTCCCTTGCCGGTGGAGGTGGTATTCCATCCGTCGTGGTGGCATCGGCATGCGGGCATTACCTTCGATGAGGATTTTTTCTATCACCCGAAACGCCGCGTCGAAAGCGAACGGATGATGGAACGCGTTCTTTTCGAGCGCTTCGGAGATCTTGGGCTGGGTGAAGACCGGGATCAGGATCGGCCGGTGATCGGCGCCATACACAACGCGGCCGGCTACTTGTTGTCTGAGATGCTGGGCTGCCGCGTTGCATACAAGCCGGGTGAACCGCCCGCAGTAATACCCGCGCGACGGACCGGTCTGGACATCGATGTGGAAGGCGCATTCGCCGGCGCCGCGTTTGGCCGTGTCGCCGGTCTCATGAACACGCTGAAAGAATCTTTTGGCTGCCTGGCGGGCGACATCAACTGGGCCGGTATCCTGAACCTCGGATTGGATCTGCGCGGGCAGGACCTGCTGCTTGATTTCTTTGACCGTCCTGAAGAGGTCCGGATCTTCTTCAGCCGCATTTCTGAGGTCATCGGGAGGTTTACATCGATCATTTCCGCTGAGACCGGGACCACTTCGATTTCGGTCAACCGGACCGTGCGGCACCTGCAGGGACCGGTGTTCCTGCATTCCGAATGCGCCCTGACCATGATTTCGACGGCGCATTACGAACGGTTCATCCTTCCCTTTGACCAGGCTTGGAGCAGGCAGCATCGCCCGTTCGGCATCCATTATTGCGGCGCCGACCCGCACCGGTTCGCGGAAGTTTGGATGAAGATCCCGCACCTCGATTTCCTCGACGTCGGCTGGGGCGGAAATCTGCGCGCGTTGCGCGCGCGCCTGCCGCAGACATTCCTTAACATCCGCCTGAGCCCGGTCGAAATCATCCACCAGAGTGCCGATGAAATCGGGGAAGCGATTACCACGCGAGTCGCCGATTCTGCCGATCCTTATTTGACCGGCGTGTGCTGCATCAACATGGACGACTGCGTGCCCGACGACAAAGTGCGCACCATCTTTGAAACCGTCTTCGACCTGCGCCGGCGGCTCGGCCAGGGCAGCCTGCCGTAAGAGCGATGATCGGCCGCGTCTTTTCCGGAGTGCGGCGACTGGTCGCCGCTTTTCAACACAATCTGCTGCCGTGCCAGGCGGCTGCTTAGCGCCTGCGCATAAATAACTTCACATTTTGCTGCCGGATCGCACAACGCAAAATCATCGCAAAGGAGAGGATAGGAAATAGGAAATTGGCGAGCAGGCAGCCCTCCGGGGTGCTGCGGCGGGCATCCGCGGCGTTGCCGCTCCTCGAGGATGTCGCCACATCGCCTGCGTCGCCGTGCATCTGTCCTCCCGGCGCTCTCGCTAAAATGTTAACTTGTTTTCGCGCGAGTTCTCAGCGCGGGATTAGAGACAAGTTTGCCTCATGCCCAGAGGATCCCGGTCCCAGTCTGGGACCGGGATCCTCTTTTCATCGGCCCCAGGACTCTGGTTGCAAGATTCACTCCCTCTCTATTTCTTCCCGCCGAACTCGTCGGGTAAGGCTGGCAGACCGGAACAGGGCGGGGTCTGGGGGGCCCCCCCATCATAACCGCAGTTGTTGGCGGCAGCCCAACTGGTTTTGTTGAACTGCAGATTGAACACGTAATAGCCGTTTGACGCCGGGGAAGTGAGGCTCTGGTTAAGGAAGATACCTCGAAAATATCCGCTGTAGTTCGAGGCGTTGGTCGTATTCGTGATGAATCCGTTCGGGCCTTCGACGCCGTTCAGGCCGGTAGCGACAAACACATACTCGTACTGCAAAAACGTTCCTTTTGTTGCCTCACCACTCCCCGCAGGCGCACAGGCGTTCCACAGGCGAGCGTAGTCCATGGGATCTGACGAGCCATAAGTTGCGTTACGGCCTCTGACCGTGACGGTGAACGTGTTCCGGTCGCGGCTCCACGAGGCCTTCTGGTTCTGCCAGGCGTTGGCGTTCTCGTCGTAGAGCTGAAAAAAGCCTTCGTTTGTGTCGCTCGGGCTGGCTCCGTTGTTGGCCCACCAGTTCGTAAGGATCATGTTCGAGTCGATATAATACTCGGGTGCGTTCTTGACCACAAAGATCCCGCCGTCCCGCTGCGGCCACACGATTGCGGAACAGCGCGCATTCCTTCCACTGTTCGCGTCCGCCCACGTGTTGTATATCGAGACGGTGCCGGTGTAACCAAACCGCTCGGATGACGCATAGAAACGATCTGAATTGCCCTGCGTGGCGGCGGGGCTCGATGCGATGACCAGCGCGCCCGCCAGTACAATGAACAAACCGAACTTCTTCATAGGAACCTCCCTTGATGAGATTTCGCTTGTGGATCAGTTGAGGCTAAGAAGAACCCGCTTGGATGTCAAGTAAAATGAGGACGCCACCACTAACCAGACTTCCTCAGCTCAATCGGCAGGTCTTTTGTTTTGAATGCGGGTTGCCTGCGCTGGCGCAAGATAAATCGGACAAGCAAAGCCAGAAATTGTTCCTCGTAGAAGTCCAGGACGACCGCTTCCTTGAAAGTTCGGCACTCCACGGTCATATCCGTGAAGTCCTCGCCCCGGATCTCACCGGACTTCGTCGGCCGGATGTGCTTTCAGTACTCTCGCGGCGGGAGCAGCTTGCGCCGCGCCGCCTCCTGCCCCAGGAGCCGCTTGATGCTTTTCTTGATCCGATTGTAGAGCATCATGCCGATATACTCCAACTAGTGATGCAGCATATAGGCCTGCCCCTTGCGCCCGTCGAAGTGCGGAAACATCGCGATCACCAACGCCGTGTTTTCCAGCGTCGTCTTGGGCAGCATCCTCCAGGCGCGTTCCCTTCTCTCGATCCAGCCGGCTAGCTTTTGCTTGACCGTACGACGGCTGGAATCTGAAGGCCTTCGAGATGACGGTCGCTGAGTCTTGTGGCGGCCGCGAATACCAGGCACACGCCGCCGAGCAGCCAGAGCGCGTAATCCAGCGACGCATCCGCAAGCAGGCCGACCACAGGATAGAGCAGAAACGTCACGGAACGCTCCAGGAGCGAAACCGACGAAATCACCGTCGCGCGGTTTTCGCTCTCGATGTGGCGGTTGATGAATGCGTTCAGCACCGGCGCCCGGACCATTTTGCATCCCACGAGAATGAACAGGGCAGGGATCGCGAAGGCGAGCAGGCGCAGGAATCCGAGAGCGATGAACAGCACCCCGGGCAACAGGGCGGACAACAGAAGCAGGCGCCGGACGCCGAGGGCCTTTTCCAGCAGCCCCACCCGGGTAAGCAGGATTGCGGAGAACAGGTTGAAGCCGGCGCCGATCCATCCGAGATAGGCGATATCCAATCCCGCCCGCTGGGAGATGGGCTGATAAAACCAGAATGCGAAAAAGGTCACGGAGGAAATGGTGACGGCATTGAGCACATAAGCCCGCAGCTCCCTGCGTTCAAAGAGAGTCCTCAGGCCGCGGACGCCCATTCGGATGAAACCCTCCTTGGGTTTGGTCCGGGGCGGTTCGCGCATCCATAGGAAGAGGCCTGCCGCAAGGACTGCGGAGATTGCGGTCATGACAAATGGCACAGGCAACAGATTGGGGTAATTGCGCAGGCCGGCTATGGAAGATCCGATCGGAAAAGAGACCAGCAGTCCCAGCGTTCCGGCTGCTTCATAGCGGGAAAAACAGAATCGGGCACGTTCCTGCTCGTTGATCGCAATCAGGGAATCGTAGAGCAACGCCTGATCGGCTCCCGAGATAAACGTCATGCCTACGGCGCCCAGGAATTCCGCGGCAAAGAGGAGATAGTAGTTGTGAGACAGTCCGAAGAAAAGCATGTCGGACGCAAACAGAATGCATCCCAGGGCTACCGATATTTTGCGGCCGAATTTGTCAGCAACCACTCCCGTTGGTATTTCCAGCGTGAAAACCCAGAACAGGAACCAGGCCTGCAGGACGAACATGCGGGTGTAATCCACCCTGAGCCAGTCCAGAAAATAGGGAACGGATATCGGCCCGAAGAACTGGAGGTTTTTCAGAAACACCGCGGCATAGGATTTACGGATATTCGTCCGGCTCATTCCCCGCAGCATACCCCATAACGGCGCGGAGAGGAAGGAGCGCGGGCGTCCCGCCCAATGCCGCGTAGTTTTTGAGGCATGGCGCCGAAGGCGCCTTTGGAGGGCGGCGCCCCGGCGCCGCTTTGTCGATTCGAGTGCTGCCGCGATAGGGCGGCTTGCCGCCCGGGATGTCCATGGTCCGCATGCTGTTACGTTCCGCTCTCGGCCGACGGCAAGTCGCAAAGGGCGGCAGGCCGCCCGTTCCGGGATCGCCTGTGGCCTGTGAAAGCGGCGCCGGGGCGCCGCACTCCAAAGCGCCCTTCGGGCGCTGATCATATCGGTCCGGAGCAAAAACTGTGCGGCATTGGGCGTCCCGCCCGCAAAAAATTGATGTATCCGCAGGCTCGATGGGTGACAATGGATTGATAACCGACTGGTTCCCGCCTTGCCGATCCACAAGCGGTTTCCTTGCGGACGGGAAACCCGCGGTTTCAATTTCTAAACAATCTTGGAGAGGAGTCCGTTTATGAACTGGACACAGCTTTTGAAAAGCGAAATCGAATCCACGTATGCCACCACGTTCAAGCTCCTGGACAAGGTCAGGCCGGAAAGCCTGGATTGGCGACCGGGAAGCGGTTCGAACTGGATGACGGTCAGCCAGCTCCTGAAGCACATCAGCAGCGCCTGCGGCGCCGGCTGCCAGGCGCTTGTTACCGGCGACTGGGGTCTGCCGCCCGGCGTGAAGGTGGAGGATCTTTCGCCGGAGGAAATGCTGCCGCCGGCAGAGAAGCTGCCGGGAACCGATTCTGTCGAGAGTGCCATACTGGCCCTCCTGGAAGACAAAACGCTTGCACTCAGGATGATCGATCAGACCGGCGAGAACGAACTTGCCGCCAGGAAGCTTGCCGCCCCCTGGGCTCCGGGCAGAGAATTCGTCCTCGGCTGGCATCTCCTTCAGATGGTGCGGCATCTCGACTTGCACAAGGCGCAACTCTTCTACTACCTGAAGCTCCAGGGCGAGTCCGTCAACACCGCGGACCTGTGGGGCTAACGGAATTCGGGGGACAGGCCCCTATCCCCCGAACTCAAACTTGAGCAGGAAAACCGGCTGTGGAATCCGGGAGTTGAGTAGCCTTGCTCGTTCCCGCTACTCAGACCGCAGCACTTGGATGGGGTTGACTCCGGTGGCGCGGATCTTGTCCATTCCTTGCCAGTACGCCGCGAGACGCTCGCGGCCAAGGTCTGTCAGCCGATAGCGCGTACGCGGAATCTTGCCTTCGAAGCTCTTGGAGATGGCAACGTAACCGGCTTCCTCCAGCTTCCCTGATTGTACTGACAGATTGCCATTCGTCAGACCGAGCGTAGACAGGAGGAACTTGAAGTCAGCCTCCTTAACGCCGGACAGGAGCATCATGATCCGCAGTCGGGTAGGCTGATGGATGTTAGGGTCGGGCTCAAGCATGCTGACCGCCCCCTTTCTCATCGGTTTCCGGGACGCGCGCCAGGCTGCGGAGCCTGGACAGGGCAACGCGGCTGTAGACATGCGATGCCAGGGCGGCAATTGCGCCGTACCCGACCGTGGGCACCAGCATGTTGACCGCGTTCGGCTCACCGCTGAACGGATGTACACCGGCAAATGCCAGCACCGCGTGGATCACCAGCAGCCCGGGCCAAAGCAGCATGAACGGGGCTACCATGCCGCCTTGCCTTGCCCAAATGTAGAGCAGGAACGGAACCATATACGTCGCCATGATCGGGACTATGTACCGAAACGCGGTCTCAAAGGCAAAGCCGGCTGCGACGGACAGGGCCACGCAGAGCCCGAAGGCAATAGGGACCACCAGGTCCGCACGGGAGCGCGCGCACGGCTTGGCGGCCGCCACAGCTGTGCCTTCGGCGCCGTAGAGTCGACTGGACAGCGTGCCGCCCAATCGCTCCAGGCGGCGAGTCGCCACCAGCCAGACCCACAAGGCGGAAGCCGCCAACGACACTGCGCCGAAGGCGAAAGCCGCGGCCTTGTGGCCGGCCTGCAGTTCGCGGTTTGCCAGCGTGCTCGAGCCGGCGATGACCGCGCAACTGATGAGAAACAGGCCCATATTGACGAGGACCGGCAGAGTTCGGTTGTGGGCATAGCGCCTCACCCACTTAGGGATCTCGCGAACCCTCTCCGGGGCGCCAGGGGCATCATCTTTGATCTTTGTTTCCACGGGAATCGCCTCCATTCTCGCTGTCTGATTGAACGCAAGCAAGTTTATATCATAAACAAGTTTTCGAGTCAACAGGAGTTTCGGAGGTCTGACCAGCCGTGGAGCCCACACAACACAGCAGGACGGTCGAGAAAACGGCGTGCGCGGCGAACCCGGTGTCACAAGGGGGAGAGGATGCGTTTGGAATGTTCCGCGATCAAGTATATGCCGAGATGGAGGAGGCTCTGGGGCTTGTACCAAGCTTCTTCGCTCGGATGCCGGATGCCACGATGGAGTTTAGATGGGAATTCGGAGGGCAGACTACTCAACTCCCGAACTCGGATAGGACAGCCGCCTGTGAAGTTCGGGAGTTGAGTAGCCTGTCCTCCGAATTGGTTGCCTATTAAGCGGCACAGATCTGACCAAAATCCACTTCTACGAGTAGCGCGTTTTTCGTCCAGGTGCCCTGGGACCGCGCGCGTCCCGCGCGCAAAGGCGTGGAATTCTGCAAGCCGATCCAAAACCGCCGCGTCGCCTAGCATTTCACTTCTGTTGCCTTGCTCATGATCCGGTTCTGCGCGCGGGACGCGCGCGGTCCCAGGACAGCCTGGCCCAAGGAGGAAAGTTTTTTGAAATATTTCGGCGGATCGCGAAACTACATGGGTGATGAGAATCGCGCCGCCGAAGCAGACTGCGTTGAAACAACCCAACCAGGGCTGGCACAGTCGGGGCTACTTGCCTCACTTCGACAGCGTGAATGAGATTCAGAGCCTCAACTTCCGCCTATACGACGCGGTTCCCATGCACCTGATCGAAGAGTGGAGGCGCCAGCTCGGCTGGAGCAGGAACCTCGATCAAAGCGATCCGAGGGCCGCGGCCTTGCGGCGGCGCGTCGAGACCTATGAGGATGCCGGATACGGCCAAAGCTTCCTGCGCGATTCACGAATCGCTGCGTTGACCGAAGACGCGCTGCAATATTTCGACGGCACGCGCTATCGCCTGCTGGCGTGGTGCGTGATGCCCAACCACGTCCACAGCCTGATCGAGATGGTCGAGGGCTATTCCCTCGGAGGGATCCTCCATTCGTGGAAATCGTACACCGCGAAGAAGACCAATCGGATTCTCGGCAGGAGCGGGCAGTTTTGGGATGAGGACTACTACGACCGTACCATCCGCGACGACGATCATCTCCGCATCGCCATCGAATACATCGAGCAGAACCCGGTGAAGGCCAGGTTGGTAACTGATTCGAGGCAATGGAAGTACTCGAGCGCCCGCCGAAGGCCATAGCCGCCCCTGGGACCGCGCGCGGTCCCAGGGCGGTCCCAGGGCGGTCCCAGGGGCCGTCCCAGGTCGGGGGGCAGTTTCCCCCTCGCAAATCACCTGCCCATATAGTCGGTATCCCGGACATGTGGGCCAATGTCTGGAAAGCGGCGTTCGAACAAGTGAAGATTTGGAATCATCATGAATCCAATCAATTGAGACTGCCTGGCTTACGTCTCAATTGCTGCGATGTGCGCGGATCTTCGGGCGACCGGCAGATCGCCCCTACATTTCGCGCGTTGTCACCGGAGCGGCAGTTTCGCGACTGAAACTAACCAAGGGGCTGCGCCCCTTGATATCCCGCCAATAAGCGGCGGGATATGGGAAGCCAGGAGCCAGAAGCCGGAAGGAATCCAAGCAGGTTTCGAATCACCATCGGGGATAACCTCAACGCAGCGATTCTGGTTTCTTGCTTCCGGCTTCCGGTTTCTAACGAGAACAAAATTCCCGTTACGCTTCGCATAACCGGCTAATTAGTAGGTCCGGGTCAGGGTGATGTCGTCGGGGGTGCCTGGCTTGCCGTCGGGGCCTGCGGAAATCAGGAGGATGGTTGATGGTGACTGCCTGACGGCTGCCAGAGGATGAGCCCAGGCATCCTCTCGGATCAGGGGTGTCATGAACTGCGGGTGCAGGGAATCCGTCAGGCTGACGTAATCCTTGAAATCGGGCAGGCGGCCGCTCTTCTGCCGGTAAGCGTCAATTGCCGCAGCCACCTTTGCCAGCAGCTCGCGTGTCTGTTCCATCTTGATCTGCTCCACGGCGCGCACAACGTCGTCGATCCTTTCCCATTGGCCCTTTCCCAAGCGGATTTCCCGGACCACCCAGTCGCCATCCTTGCGCACCAGCCGGAAGGCGGCATTCAGACGAGTTTCTGCGATCGCCTCATCGGCGCCGGCCGAGGTAATCGACAGCACTTCCACATCATTCTTTTCGAGCACCGCGGCGGGAGAGCCGATGATCGCAGATCGGGCGGATTTTTTGCTGATCGCACGGCCTCCACAGCCGCCGGCCATAAGTGCCAGCCCGATTACCGCGGCCCAGGCCCATCGAAATCTGCATGTCATGCAGTCAATGTATAGCAATCCGGAGGGGGTTTGCAATAAACGAAAGGAGACAGGAGACAGTAGACAGGAGACAGTAGACAGGAGACAGTAGGAAAAGCCGAGGCATGCTTTGTTCCACGGGTTTTGGCAAAAAACATGGGGGAGAGCGCCAGGCATTTCGTTGTTGATGCGGCGGAGGCTATAATGACATGCATGCCAGATCCGGCGGAGAGCAAAATCCCATACTTCGAGACCTCGGTCCAGTATTTGAAGGGGGTTGGGCCCAAGCGCGCCGAAGCTCTTCAGGCACAGGGCGTCCGCACGATCGGAGACCTGCTTGACTACCCGCCGTTCCGTTACGAGGATCGGGCCCAGTACCGACCGCTCTCTTCGTTGCGGGAAGGGGAGTGGGTGCTGACTCGCGGCCGGATCTGCAGCTCCGGCGGCTTCGAAGCGCGCACGCGCAGGCTTTCGGTTTTCGAGGTTCTGGTCGAAGACGGCACGGGAAGCATCGTGCTGAAGTTCTTTAACCAGCCTTATCTCCGCGGCGTCTATCGCCAGGGGATGAAACTGGTCATCTACGGCCAAGCGAAGCGCGACAGCTACGGGCATGGCGGGCTCTGTTTTACCAATCCGGAATGCGAGGTACTCGAAGAAGAGGCGGCGGGGCCTTCCATACACTCCGGCAGGATCGTCCCTATTTACCGCAAGCTTGGCGTGCTGAAGACGCGGGCGTTGCGCCAGATCATCCATGCCGCCACCCTGAGCCTGCCTCCGGACATGAGCGATCCGCTGCCACAATATCTGCGCCGCCAGTACCGGCTTTTTTCAAAATCCAAGGCGAGCGCCCTGATTCACTTTCCGGAGGTCCAGGCCGCGGCGCCCGAAAAGCGGGCTGCGGAAATGGATTTGCTCAACCGGGGCCTGTCGCCGGCTCACAAGCGCATGATCTTTGAAGAACTGTTCGAAGTGCAGGTCGGGATGGGCCTGGTGCGCGCCAGCCGCACGCGCAAGCTGAAGGAGCGCAACCTCGTGCTGGGAGAAAATGTGCGGCGTGCGATCAAGAAGATCCTCCCGTTCCACCCGACCGAGGCGCAGAAACGGGTCCTCAAGCAGATCGCCGACGATATGTGCTCGCCGCGGCCGATGAGCCGGCTCCTGCAGGGCGACGTCGGTTCGGGAAAAACCATCGTCGCCGCCCAGGCGGCAATTATCGCAGTGGAGAACGGATTCCAGGCGGCCATTATGGCACCCACCGAGATTCTTGCCGAGCAGCATTACTTCTACTTTCGCCGCCTGATGGAGCCGCTGCAGTATCCGATCGACATGCTCAAAGGCAGCCTGACGGCAAAAAGCAAAAAGGCGGCGCTGGAGCGTATCCGTTCCGGAGAGACGCGGGTGACGATCGGCACACACGCACTCATCCAGGAAGGAGTGGAATTTCAGAACCTTGCCCTGGTCATCATCGATGAGCAGCACAGGTTCGGCGTGGTCCAGCGCAACATTCTCAAAGGCAAGGGGAAGCTCACCGACCTGCTGGTGATGACGGCTACCCCCATTCCGCGATCTCTGGCCCTCACCCTCTACGGCGACCTGGAGGTGTCGGTGATTGACGAGCTGCCGCCGGGCCGGCACCCGATCGAAACGCGCTGGATCCGGGGAGAAGATCGATCCCAGGCTTACGCAGAGGTGCGGCGGGCAACTGCCGAGGGGCATCAGGTGTATGTGGTATATCCCCTGGTAGAGGAGACGGAGAAGTCCGATCTGCGCGCCGCCACCCAGATGGCGGAGCAGCTGCAGAAACGGATCTTTCCCGACCTGCGTGTCGGGTTGTTGCACGGCAAAATGAAAAGCGCGGAAAAGGACGGGGTGATGAGGGCTTTTGCGGCCGGCGAAACCGACATCCTGGTGGCAACCACCGTGATTGAGGTCGGAGTGGATGTCGCCAACGCCACGCTGATGGTGATCGAGCATGCCGAGCGCTTCGGGCTTGCCCAGCTGCACCAACTGCGCGGGCGCGTCGGACGGGGCGCAGCCCAGTCCTATTGTCTTTTGCTCGGAGATGCCGCTTCCGGCCCGGAAGCCCAACGGCGGCTTGAGATCATGTGTGAAACCAACGACGGATTCCGCATCGCGGAAGTCGATCTCGAACTGCGCGGGCCCGGTGAAATTGTCGGCACGCGTCAGTCAGGAATCCCGGTGTTTAAATATGCCAACCTGGTGCGCGATCGCAAGGCCCTGGAGCTCGCTCATTTGGAGGCGGAACGATTCATCCAAATGCTCAAGACGAATCCCGATGAGGAATGCCGCCGGATTGCGGCTCTGATCCGCGGCCGGTGGCGCGACAGGTACGATATTGCACTGGCCGGTTGAGGTGAAGGATGCGCATTGTCGCAGGGAAATTTCGCGGACGAAAGCTCAAGGGACCCGAGGGCATGGACCTGCGCCCGACGAGCGACCGGTTGAAGCAGACGCTTTTCAACATCATCGGGCCCCGTGTGATCGGAGCCGCCGTTGCGGATGTCTTTGCCGGCTCCGGCGCCATCGGACTCGAAGCGCTCAGCCGGGGCGCCCGGGAGGCGGTGTTCATCGACTCAGACCGCGCCGCCGTGCGGCTCATCCGCCGGAACCTCGCGCTGTGCGGGGTAACCTCCGGTTGCCGGATCCTGCATGGGGACGTCTTTGCCCAATTGCGAATGCTCGGCCGCGAGGGATTCAAGGCGGAGATCATTTTTTTCGATCCCCCTTACGAGTGGGGGCCTTATGGCGATCTGGTGGAAGTCCCGTTCAAAAGCGGTGTGGCTTGCGAAGAATCCCTCGTGATCGTCGAACATCATCGCAAAGCAGTCCTGCCGGACAGCGGGCCGGGCTTTCGCCGGACGCGCACCGTGGAGCAGAGTGACAAGCGCCTGAGCTTCTACGAGGCGGCCCGGGAAGAATGATGGAGCGGTCCGCGCTTCCAAAGCAGCCTTGGCGCGGCGGTGCATGCTCTATTTTTCCATGAGATCCAACACGGCGTGCAACTTATCGCACAGGGCAGAGGCTTCTCCGTGTGAATGGCCGTCCGGGGCAGGGAGCGGCTGGCTTAGGACATCCAGCGCCTGCAGCCAGGCAAACTGCTTGCGATAGCTCCTTCCGGACCGGTTGCGGATCTCACGGACGACCTGCCGCATCCGGCTTTCGGTTTCCAGGTAGTGCCGCCAGCGTTCACGCGGCGTGAACCTGTTTTCAGTGGCGATCGCCACCGCCAGCCGGCTCCGCGCGCGTTCCAGCGCACAAAGCAGGTCCTTGTAGAGGCGAGGGTCCCGGCCGCGGATCGTCTCTTCCCTGATCAAACCGTCCTCCCCTGCAAATTTTGTGAAATAGAAGTGCCGCCCGTGAAACGTTACTGGTGCAAATCCATTTCCTTCTTTCTAACTGCCGGAGGGAGCATTTGAGCGAAGAAATCATCAACGCCGGCGGGTGCGGCCCGGCGCAATTGCCGTTGGTTCTAGAAAAAATAGTCCGGCTGCACGGGGATAAATGGCTTGCCCTGGCAAAACGGATGGTCCAGAACCGCGAGGATGCCGAGGATGTCCTTCAGGAGTCCGTTGTGAAGATGCTGATGCGCGGCCGCTGCTTCCGTTCGTCGGATGAGGCGCGGATGTATTTCGGCCGCGTGCTCTGCAACACCGCGATCCAAAGCTATCATCGGCGGCGGCGCCAGCGGCTGCAGTATTGCTCTTTATACGAGCAAGCCGTGCCGGCTTCGGCCGTATCCGAGCCGCTCGTTTCCGCGCTTGGAAGGGACGAATGCCAAAAAACGCGGATTTTGAACCTGCTCCAGCTGGGCCTTGAAAGGCTTCCTGCCAAACAACGCGAAGCACTGCACATGACATTCATGAATGCCAGGAGTGTCTCGTTGCGTGAAGCCGGCGTTGCCCATGACATACCGTATTCCACGCTGCGGCACCGGAGAACGCAGGGCCTTCGGCGCATGAAGAAGTTCTTTCATAAGGCGCTCCGCACGGACAGGGCGAACGAGGAATTGTGAAGAGAAGCCAGGAGCCAGGAGCCGGAAGCCAGGAGCCAGAAGCCAGAAGCCGGAAGCCAGGAGCCGGAAGCCAGAAGCCGGAAGCCAGGGGCAAGAATATTGTCGAGGGGATCTGTTATATGGCGCCGGCAGGATTGAATCGTGCGGTGTCTGTTCAGGAAACGGGAGATGACGAAATGGAAAAAGAACGGCAAAGTGCCAAGACTTTCCGGGATCTACACGTGTGGCGTGAATCTCACAAGTTTGTACTTGATGTGTACCGATATACTTCGGGATTTCCCAAAAGCGAAATGTTCTGCCTTGGGCAACAAATGAGGAGGGCTGCCGTCTCTATTCCTGCCAACATTGCGGAAGGATTCTCGCGCCGTGGAAAGCTCGACAAAGCCAGGTTTTTCAACATCTCTGAGAGTTCGCTCGAGGAGGTCCGTTACTATTTGCTTCTTGCCCAGGATCTGGGCTATGGCCAGGTTGACTCGCTTCTGTGCTCACTGGAGGAAATAAGCCGCCCCCTAAATGCATATACACGCGCCATTCTAGGCTCCAGCTCCTGACTTCCAGGATCTCGCTTCCGGCTACTGGCTTCCAAATTCCGGCTTCTCCTTCAGGCTTCCGGCTTCTGGCTTCCAGCTTCCGGCTTCTGGCTTCCAAATTCTGGCTTCCCCTTCAGGCTTCCGACTTCTGGCTTCACCTACTGGCTTCTGGCTTCACCTACTGGCTTCTGGCTTCCAAATTCCGGCTTCCCCTTCCGGCTTCTGGCTTCCGGTTTCTGGCTTCCAGCTTCCGGCTTCTGGCTTCACCTACTGGCTTCTGGCTTCCGGCTACTGGCTTCCAAATTCCGGCTTCCCCTTCAGGCTTCCGGCTTCTGGCTCCCGGCTTCCTTTCTTTAGATTGAACTCCCCCCCCCCAGACAACTGCCCAATTAGTAGATTCCCCTTCGTCTTTCTTGAATTGCGACACATTCTCCCTCTATAATGGCCGCTTTGGCAGAAGCCTTCACCTATTGATTGAAAAATATGAAGATTCGAGCAGTCTATCCCGGAACGTTCGATCCGGTGACCAACGGCCACCTGGATTTGATCCGGCGTTGCGCCGCCCTCTTTGATGAGGTTGTGGTGGCAATCCTGCGCAACACCGAGAAGTCGCCGTTTTTTTCGATAGATGAGCGGGTAGATATGCTGGAGGCTGTGGTCAAATCGCTCGCCAATGTTTCGGTCTCCGCCTTTGGGGGGCTGCTGGTTGATTATGCCGAGCAGATCGGGGCCTCGGTGATTGTCCGCGGCATCAGGGCGATCTCGGATTATGAATATGAGCTCCAGATGGCTCTGATGAACCGGCGTCTTTCGTCCAGGACGGAGACAGTCTTTCTGATGCCGGCGGAGGCGTATTCCTACCTCAGTTCGGGCCTGGTAAAGCAGATTTCAGCGCTTGGCGGATCGGTTCATGGCCTGGTACCTCCGATCGTCGAGCGGCGTCTCAAACGCAGATATGGCAGGCGGGCCCTGCCGGTCGAATCCACCGTTTAATCCATGACGGGAGATGGTCTTGGGTTCTAGATTCAGGATTGCGAGATTCAGGATTGCGAGATTCAGGATTGCGAGATTCAGGATTGCGGGAAAGCCGTTCAAGACTGCAGAACGACGTCAGTTATCTGCGATCTTTTTCGTATTTGTTCTTTACCTGGCGGGGATCGCCGGGTACCGGGCTCTGGGGCATAATCCTCCCGCGCCGCAGCCCCGGCAGATGGCGGTACAGACGGCCTCCATTGCTCCAGCTTTGAATCCGCTGCCATTCTTCAGAGAATTCACCGATATTTTCCGCAAGAACGAGACCATCACCGATGGGCTCATGCGGCACGGGCTGACCAGGCAGCAGGTTCTCGACCTGGTGGAGAGCGTGCGCCCCATCTGGCCGCGCACGCGCGTGGTGGCCGAAGCCGAATTCCAGGGGAACTATTATCCTAACGGAGATTTTCACGAGTTCCGCTACCGCGTGGACGCCGACCGCTATATCACGATCTATCGGGACGGCGAACGGTTCGTCCCGCTCATGAAGAATTTCCAGCGCGAGACTCGTGTCGAGGCGGTGGAGGGGATCATCGAGGAATCGTTGTTCCTGTCGGTCAGCGAAGCCGGTGAGCAGCCGCAACTCGCCGTAAACCTCGCGGAGATTTTTTCCGGGGATGTGGATTTCTATACCGATATTCAGAAGGGCGACCGCTTCCGGCTCCTGGTGGAAAAAAAATATCTCGGTGGAAAGCTTGATGGCTACGGCAGCATTTCCGCGGCGGAACTCATGCTTGGCAAGAGGCGCCTGTCGGCGTTCCGCTTCCAGAATCAGTACTATGACGCCAATGGGAAGTCATTGCGGAAATCCCTGCTCAAATCGCCGCTGAAGTTTGCCGCGCGCGTCAGCTCCCGGTTTTCCATGGGCCGGTTCCATCCGATCCTGAAGATTGTCAGGCCTCACGAAGGTGTGGATTACGCGGCGCCTGCCGGCACACCGGTGGCGGCGGTTGCGTCGGGCAGAGTGGTATCGGCAGGCTGGAATGGCGGATTCGGCAACAGCGTGCGGATCAGCCACGAGAAAGGCCTGGAAACCATCTATTCGCATCTGTCCACAATGGAAGTGCGGTCCGGAGAGCGGGTAGCTCAGGGGGATTTGATCGGCGAGGTGGGCACCACAGGACTCTCGACCGGCCCCCACCTCGATTTCAGGCTGCTTGAACGTGGCAGGTACAGAGATCCTGCCAAGAAGATCGTCCCGGATGCTCCTCCGGTGGCCGCGAAGCGGATGCCGCAATTCATCGAATCCCGCGATGATCTGCGCGATCGGTTGGATCGGCTTGCGGAGGGCCCGAAGGATCTGGCTAGGGCCGAGACCAGTAAATCCATTGGAGGCTCGACATGGAAATAAGAGGCTGGCGGGCGTTTTTGCTGCTGGGCATGGCCTTTGCAGCCATGGCATCTGGCGCGCATGCGCAGGAGTTGACGTTGTTTGCCGGCGGTGTTTTTCCCGGCCAGGCTACCGTTCACAATGCTCTCACTTCCCTGGATCGCGGGCCGATGTACGGCGTCCGCCTGAGTGCGCCGTTTGCCCCTTTCCTCAAGCTGGAGGGATCGCTCGCGCTGAGCAACGACTTTCTGTTCCCATCGGACGCTGCGGGCGTAACCAGTGCCAAAGGATTTCTCGCCGACGCGAATCTGGTAATAGGAATCCCGGCAGGGAAGGCAGTTCCCTATGTCACAGCCGGCATCGGAATCATTCACCAGTACGGATCTAATAATCTTCCCGTTGGAACCAAACTGGACGTCAACTACGGCGGCGGGCTGAAAATACCCAAGCTGTTCGGGCCTGCCGGCCTGCGCTTCGACGCCCGCGGGCGCTCTGCGTTGCGAGTCTTCTCCCGGGCCGTGAATATGTTCGAGTTCAGCGCCGGGGTGATGTTCAGCTTCTAGTTTTTTGGCCGGAGTGATTGCGTCATGTTTCGAGTTGCCATCGTCGGCCGGCCAAATGTCGGAAAATCCACCCTCTTTAACCGGCTGTGCGGAGCGCGCCGGGCGATTGTCGGCGACGAGCCGGGAATCACACGCGATCGCATTTACGGCACGGTGACGTGGGCCGGACGCAGGTTTGAACTTCTCGACACCGGCGGCATGATGCCGGGAGTCCGGGAGGTAATCCCCCAAAAAATCCTCGAACAGGTCGAGCAGGCGGTCAGCGAATCGGAACTGCTGTTGCTGCTGGTCGACGGTCGTGCGGGTGTCACGCCAGGCGACGAGCAACTCCTGCCCATCCTGCGCCGGACGGGCAAGCCGATCTGGGTAGTCGTCAACAAGGTGGACACGCCGGAACTCGAGGCGCAGGCGGCGCCGTTCTATGCCTTGGGTGCGGAAGAGCTGTTTGCGGTTTCTGCAGAGCATGCGCGCGGCATCGGGGAATTGCTGGACGCCATGGCCGCCCGGGCGGGAAAAAGCATGCCCGGCCGGGTGGAAGAAGCGCAAGCGCCCCGTGAGCAGGAGATCGCCGTAGCCGTCGTCGGGCGTCCGAACGTGGGAAAATCATCCGTGGTGAACCGGCTGCTCGGCGTGGAGCGTGCCATCGTATGCGAAATCCCGGGCACGACCCGGGATGCGCTGGATACGCTCCTGATCCGCGACGGCATACGCTACCGGGTCATCGACACCGCCGGCATCCGCCGCAAGGGCCGGACCGAGGAGCGCACCGAAAGGATAAGCGTCGTTATGGCGCGGAAGAACCTGGAACACGCCGATGTCGCATTGCTGCTTGTGGATGCGGAAGAAGGCGTCACCAAGCTTGACGCCGCCATCGGGGGATACGCCGAGGAGTCGGGCTGTTCGGTCATTATCGTGCTCAATAAATGGGACAAGGTCGAGAAGGATACCTACACAATCGAGAAATCTGTGTCGGCGGTGCGGCGGCGCATGAAATACCTGGCCTACGCTCCGGTGATCACGGTGAGCGCCCTGACGGGCCAGCGCGTCTCGAAGCTCTTCGGCATGATCCAGCAGGCCTGGCATGCCCGGCAAATCCGCGTCCCGACGGGAATGTTGAACAATATTTTCGCTCCCGATCTCGCCAGCATGTGGACTGCCAACAATCCGGGGCACAAACTGAGCCTGCGATACATGACCCAGGCCGCCGCCAAACCGCCGGCTTTTGTCGTCTTCACATCGGGACGCGAGCCGCTGCATTTTTCCGTAGAGCGTTTTCTGATCAACCAGCTGCGCGCGCGGTTCGGCTTTTATGCGACCCCCATCCGCATCCGCCAGCGCACCAAGCCCCCGCGCGAGAAATGAAAATCGCCTGCCTGAGCCAGGCGCGGGCACACCTGTTTGAGGGGCGCAGTCAGAATTGCAGCTCACTCCCGGAGACATCAAAAAAAACGCCACGGATTCCACGGATCTCACAGATCAGCAAAAATTCTCTATTAGGATTTTTCAATCCGTGAAATCCGTGGAATCCGCGGCGTTTTCGTTTTTAAGCCCAGTCGACATCAAAGCGTTGGCGGGCTAATGAGTCGCATTTCTGATTGCACCCGTGGTTGACACCGGTGCATGCCGACACTAGTATTATCAGGGGATGTCCTCTTACGGTATTTGCAGCAAGAGTCTTGCAGTGAATAAGAATGATATCAGCAAAGCGGTTCACGATGTCCACGGGGGCATGTCCCACGCTGCCGCCCTCAAGATCGTGGACTTCATCCTCGACACCATCAAAAGCCGCCTGGCGCGCGGTGAGAAGGTGGTGATCAGCGGCTTCGGCTGCTTCCGAGCCGTCAGGCGCAAGCACCGCAAGGGAGTCAATCCGAGAACGGGGGAGCACATCGTAATTCCAGGAAGGAAGGCTGTCGTGTTCAAGCCTTCCAAATATCTCAAATCGCTGTGATGGGCAAACCGGAGAAGCCGTTCATACCGAAGAAACTCTATTATCGCATAGGCGAGGTATGTTCGATTGTGGGGGTGGAGGCGCATGTCCTGCGCTATTGGGAGACCGAGTTCCCGAGCCTGACACCGCCCAAAAACAAGTCGGGGCAGCGCACATACCGGCCCAAGGACATCGAGCTTCTGCTTACAATACGCAATCTCCTTTACAATGAAGGCTTTACCATTGCGGGCGCACGCAGGCAGCTGTCTGCCAGGCCGGGTCGGGCCACTGCTGAGACTGCGGCTGGACAGATGACTGCTCCAGCCGAAAGACCGCCCGCCGCACCGGCTCAGCGGCTCAACCTGGTACGGGAAGAACTGGAGAATATATTGACATTGCTTGAGCGTGAGTGATACTGTGAATTTTGCGGTCGGGACGTAGCGCAGCCTGGTAGCGCACACGCTTGGGGTGCGTGTGGTCGGTGGTTCAAATCCACTCGTCCCGACCAAATCTCTTTCATGGCTCTTATTCTCCTCACGAATGACGATGGCATAGAAGCGGAGGGGCTTCGTGTCCTCGAGACCTGCCTTGCGGACCTGGCCGGCATTGTCGTTGTGGCCCCCGACAGAGAACGAAGCGCCGTCAGCCATGGCCTGACGCTGCGTGTACCGCTGGAGATGCGTCAACAGGCCGCCAACCGGTACACGTTGAGCGGGACGCCCGCGGACTGCGTCATTTATGCGCTGCACAACATTCTGACGGACTTGCCCGACCTGATCATTTCCGGCATCAATCACGGCGCAAACCTGGCTGACGATATCATGTACTCAGGTACCGTGGCCGCCGCCCGCGAGGGATCCCATCGGGGCATCGCCTCGATTGCCGTATCGCAGGCATACGACGAATCGCCGATCCGTTTCGACAAAGGGACGAAATTCATCAGGCGCCTGGTCCGCATGATGCTGGATCAGAAACTTCCAGGCGGCCTTTGCCTGAATGTAAACATTCCGGTGCGCAAAGTGCGGGGAGTCAGAATCACCCGGCAGGGATGCGCTTCTCATTTTCCCCATTTCAATTCGTTTCCCTGGGCCGGGGAAAATGACGACCCAGCCTGCGATCCACTCGAGGATGCGCAAAAGCGGGAAATCATTCGCGATTTCAACGCGATCATGGATCACTACATTTCGATTACGCCGCTGCAGCGCGATCTGACCGATTACGCAACCGCGGATGCGCTGCGCAAAGACTCGCTCCGGCTTTTCCGACGGTTCCGCCTGCCGCGAATGGGGTTGATCGGCTGACGATTTTAAGCTAGGATTTCACGCTGAATCTAAACGGGGCGTGGCGCAGTTTGGTAGCGCGTACGGTTCGGGACCGTAAGGTCGGAGGTTCGAATCCTCTCGCCCCGACCATCCTTCCCTGAGTCCATTCCTTTACCTGTTGGCGGAGACAGTCACGCTATCAGACCCGCCGGCGCTGCCATTCCGCCGGATGGCGAGCTGCGTGAAGCACGGCGAGCACAATGATCCCCTCGTCCTCGACCGCAAAGTAAACAGCATAGGGGAAGCGGCGCACCAAGGCTCGCCGGATCCCTGATTTGAGATGCTCATACTTGAGCGGGCCTTCGGCGATTCGGTCGTAGGTGAAACCTAGCTCGTCGAGAAACTTCAAACTCAGTCCGGGCTGTTCGTTTTCGTACCAGTCAGCCGCCGCAGCGATATCGAGGTCGACCCGCGGCTCCGCAACGAGTCGATATCTGGTCACCGGTCCTTCTTCGCTAGCCGATTGATAACGTCATGGGCTGGACGAGCTCGACTTGGGTCACGGCGGTACTCAGCAAGCCGCTGTTCTGCCAGCTCAATGTGACTCTCTGGGACAGGAACCTGCTCCGCGCTCTCTGCGATGCGATCCCACAGCGATTGCAGATACAGGATCTGCTCACCTTTGGAGAGCTCATCAAAGCCTGGCGGGTCCGGAATCGTGGCATGTTTCATTGCACTACCTCGTCACCATATTACTGCGATTGCTATCGCCAAACAAGCCAAGCTCATGCGGCCTCACGCCTGGCATCGGGCGCGGCGCCCTTTTTGCGGCGCCGGCTGGAAGCCCCTGTCAGGCCTTCCGGTGTTTTCTGTCCCTCTCCTTGAGCCACTGTCGCTGCTCGTCGGTTTCCGGGACTTCAAGGCCTCGTGATTCCTCGATCATTTTCAGCGCGGTCCTGGCGTCCATTCCAGCTGCAACAAGAACAGCGCCGACCATCAAACCGGAACGTCCGATCCGCTGCCGGCACTGAACACCTCTCGTCAAATCTGTCTAACGCCTGCGCTCAGCTGCGAGCCGCGCGGGTCAGCTTTCTCGACTTTCCGCGATCCTCTCCCGCGCCGCTTGACGGTTGAAGCGCCTCGTTAGGCAACCTCATAAAGTTTTCCGGCTGAAGAAGGCTAGCCACCGAAATATCCTCGTCGACAGCCTCCCAGTGAATTCCAATGCCGCCGCCGATGAGCTCCCAGTCGGCCTTCTGCTTGGCTGATGCTCCGACCAGCCGCGGGAACCATACGAGGGGAACCTTAACGGTCCTCCCGTCGGACAACACGACGCTGAGATCGTCGTCGGTGCAGCAAACATCCACGGCGAGCGCCTCAGTTCCTTTGACCAAAGTACGCATTCCATTTCTCCAAGAAGACCTGCCGATGCCCCAGGACTATCCGGCGGACCTCCGTAAGTTCGTGACCCCGAAAACCGCGATTATAAGCCAGGGCGACGGGCTCAAGCCAAAACTTTGCATAACGACCTGCATGAGCAACATGAATGTGCGCCGGCTCTCGTCCCTCGAGACTGAAGAAGAAGAACCGGTATCCGTGAACCCGTAAAATGGCCGGCACAGGGCAAGTTTACCGCGAAATCCCTCGTTCGTGTAAAGTTACTTCCATGATGGTTCGTTTGCCTAACGGTTGCGGTCAGCGGCGGCTCGGAGGGCTGAGTTCTTCGTAGACCTTGTGCCAATCATTGGGCAGCGTGTCCAAGGGGTGCTTGAAGAAATCCAACCACAGACGCTGGCAGAGGATCTTTAGGTTGTGGTTACCGTAGTCCGAGAGGTAGTACCCGCTATAGACCCCGTCGGTTCGCTCGACCGCATCCCAGTATAGGAGTTTTAAGGCGCTCCAGAGAGAGTTTCGGAGTTTCTCGTCTACGGCATCCGCTTGAACGACGCTCTTTACAGGTGTGAGGCCGTGCCGCTGCGAAAACTTCATAGCTCGTTCCGTTCTGCTAACGGGCCGATTCAGAGGCGGCGCGCCAGGCCGGTGACGTCCCGGGCGCGGCGGCTCGAGCGCCTTGTTAGCGCGTCCGGGACGTTGATGCGGGCGAAGCTGCCGCAAGAGCTGCCTCCGCGTCTTCGGGCACTTCAACGGGGACAAACCAGTCTGATGGGTAGAGGTAGTCCTCCCCTGATTCGTCCACCACCCGGAGATACCGGCGGGCGGTAGCGCCTTCGTCTGGAAGCACGCGGTAGAGCTTGCGCAGCTCCAGGTCCCCGGCTTCCTCGACCCGGACACACACGACGTATTGAGGCCGATCGATCTTCATGGCCTACTCCCAAAAGCGCTTGATCTTCATCTTCCTGCGCCCAATGCCGTGGGCTTCGTACCAGTGTACCTCCACCCGGCAGATTGCGCCACTCACAAGGCGAACAGTACCCGTGCCCTTCAGCTTCCTCCAGCGACCATGCCCGTATTGGGCGACGAGCCGGGCCTTCTCCCTGACCGACGGCCCCTTCGCGATGACCTCGATGTCCTCGATCTCTCCGATGACCTCAAAGTGCATCTCGGTTATGCATCCGGCTCGTCGCGAACCCAACCGCCATGGATGGCGAGGTTCGCGCTGCGAACGCTGAACGCCTCCGGATCGAACGCCCCGCCAATCCAGGCTTGCATGTCGCGATGATCTGGATGACGGGGATCTCGCAACGCTTCGAGAAAATTGTAGCCACCGATTCCACCGGCATCCTCCGGAGGGCACGCGCGGCGGCCTGCCTCAACGACCGGATAGATGCCGCCGGGTCCAGGCGGCAGCACCGTTTCGAGCAAAAGGTCGTGCACCCAGCTATCACCGAAGTCGTATTCGTAGCTCATGCGGTCCTTGGGGCGCCGGAGCACGCGGTCGAGCGGCGTCCGGGTCTCGCTCAGGCGTCGAACGCCGTGGTCGCGATCCGAAGTCCCGTAGAGGATCCCACTAACCTCGAACTGGTGCAAATGGCTATTCGTCCAGCCCATGACAGCCTGAAGAGCATCAGGCAGGAGCAAGAGCGTGATCGCTATGGTGGACAGAACAGGGAGCATCCACGCTGTCGCGCGAAGACGAAGGGTCTTATATTTCGGGGCATAGTGATCCTTAGTTGGTGCCTGCCCAACTTAGATTATACGGGACGCTTACCGAAACCCAACCTCATGGTGTCGAACTCGTAAATTAATATTTACAGGCATCTTAAGATACACCAATGCCGGATGCAAGTGTTTCATGAACAAGGCGCTAGGATCATGCAGGAAACAATCTTATTGGCATTCACTTCAATGCAACGGATTTATCGGACAAGTGGTTCGGGATGCCCTAATCGCCATCCGGGAGCAAAATAGCCCAAACAGCGACAGATTCGCTCCCCCGAATTCCCGATCCGGGAAGTTGTCCAGTCCAGCGCGGCACATAATATCCATATTCTCAAAAGTGTCTTGCGAGCCTGTGCCACAATTTTGCCTTCGGTAAGGGAGTCCAGACTCATCTGCCTGATTCCTACCAAGAAATGCCTTCCGGGTAGTGTGCGTGTGTAGTAAGGTATCGGTTTTTGGGGGTGTTTATTGACTCCGGGTGCAGCATGACCAGGCAAGCTCGGCACATCCTTGTACACGGCATGGTGCAGGGCGTCGGGTTCCGCTATTTCGTGCAGCGCATCGGGAAAAAACTCGACCTGGTGGGTGACGTCCGCAACCTGCCCGACGACACGGTCGAGATTTTTGTCGAAGGCCCGCCCCACCAATTGGAGGAGTTTACCGGCGAGGTACGCAGAGGGCCATCCATGGCGCACGTGGAGCGGCTTGACATTCATGACATGCCGGCTACCGGCAGGTATTCAACTTTCATGATCGAGGGATGGTAGGCGATGGATCGGCTGAAAGCAAGAATTCGGGAAATCCCGGACTGGCCCAAAAAAGGCATCCTTTTTTATGATGTGACGACTCTCCTCAAGGATGGCCAGTGCTTCTCTGAGGTTACCGAGGCGCTGACGAAACCCTTTGCGGACAAACAGGTGGACATCGTCGTGGGGATCGAAGCGCGCGGGTTTATTCTTGCGCCGGTTGTTGCCCGCGGCCTCCATGCCGGGTTTGTTCCGGTCCGCAAGCCCGGGAAGTTGCCCGCCGCAACCCACAAGGTGAGTTACGATCTGGAATACGGCAGCGATTGCCTCGAAATTCACCAGGACGCCATCCAACCGGGCCAGCGCGTCCTGATAGTGGATGACCTGATCGCTACCGGCGGCACGGCCAGGGCGGTGGCGGAAGTGATTGAGAAAATGGGCGGCACAATCGTGGGGCTCGCCTTCATGGTGGAATTGTGCGCGCTGAACGGCCGCGAAAAACTGTCGAATTACGAGGTTTTGAGTATCCTGAAATATTAGGAGACAGGAGACAGAGTACAGGAGACAGTAAAAGGGCATGAAAAAAGGGGGCATTCCTTATATCGGCGGAATGCCCCCACGTTTTATTGGGTGCCGGCTTGCCTCCATCGGCAGGTAAACAGTAGCTCCACAAAACGTATCCTACTGTCTCCTGTTTACTGTCTCCTGATTTTTACCCCTTCGACCTTTTCGGCCCCGCATCGATTACTTCCTGGGAACAGCCATCGGCGAACAGCTTGAAATTCTCGATGTAGCGCGCGGCCAGGGCGTCGTACTTCATCCAATATTCCTGCTTGTTGCCCCAGGCGCTGGAGGGGTCCAGCACGTCTTCCGGGACATCGGGGCAGGAGAGCGGCACCTCGAATCCGAAGAGCTTGTCCTTGCGGTACCGGACTTTGTCGAGTTTGCCGTCGAGTGCTGCGTTCAGCATGTTGCGCGTGTGGCGAATGCTGATGCGCTTGCCCACGCCGAACTTGCCGCCGACCCATCCGGTGTTGACCAGCCAGCAGTTCGACCCGTGTTTCTCCATCTTCTGGCGCAGGATCTCCGCGTAATAGAACGGATGATGCACCATGAATGGCCCGCCGAAGCACGCGCTGAAAGTTATTTCCGGTTCGATTCCCAGCCCCATCTCGGTGCCGGCGATCTTGGAAGTATAGCCGCTGATGAAGTGGTACATCGCCTGGTCCATGCTGAGCCGGGCGATCGGGGGGAGCACGCCGGACGCGTCACAGGTCAGGAAGATCACATTCTTGGGATGCGTCGGGCTCATCTTGGCGTGCAGGGCATTCGGGATGAACTCGAGCGGATAGGAAGCGCGCGTGTTCTCCGTCGTGCGGTCGTCGTCGAGATCCGCCTTGCGCGAGGTCGGATCATAAACGACGTTTTCGAGGATCGTGCCGAACCTGCGGGTACAGGTATAGATCTCCGGTTCGTGCTCGGCCGACAGCCGGATCACCTTGGCGTAACAGCCGCCTTCGAAATTGAACACGCTGCTGTCGCTCCAGCCGTGTTCGTCGTCTCCGATCAGCTTGCGCCGCGGATCGGCGGAGAGGGTGGTCTTGCCTGTGCCGCTCAGGCCGAAGAAGAGCGCAACATCCCCTTTGTCGCCCACATTGGCGGAGCAGTGCATTGCCATCACGCCCTGCAGCGGCATCAGGAAATTCATGATCGTGAAGATCGATTTCTTGATTTCACCGCCGTATTGGCTGTTGGCGATCAGAGCCAGCCGCTGGCCGAAATTGATGACGATCGCGGTCTCGGTGGCCGTGCCGTCCAGCATCGGTTCGCACTTGAACGACGGGCAGGCGATGACCGTGAAATCGGGGATATGAGTTCGGTATTCTTCCTGAGTGCGCAGCGGCAGGAACATATTGCGCGCAAACAGGCTCTGCCAGGCGTTTTCGGTCACAATGCGGATCGGCATCCGGTAATTGGGATCGGCGCCGACGTGGCAATCCTGGACGAACAGCTCTTCGCCCTGCAGGTGGGCCTGCAGCCGGGCAAGCAGGCCGCTGAATTTTTCCGGGGCCATCGGCCGGTTGTAAATGCCCCACCAGACCTTGTCCTCGGTGCTTTCCTCGCGCACAAGGTATTTGTCATTGGCCGCCCGCGCGGTCCACTTTCCCGTGTTCAGGATCAACGGACCGCCGTGGCATATATGAGCTTCTCCGCGAAAAACGGCTTCTTCGTACAAGGCTTCCACCGGAAGGTTCCAGAAAACCCTGTCCAGGTATTTGAGGCCGACATTCGCCAGCTTGAACTCGCTGGCCAGGTCTCCTGCTTGTTTTGATGCCGGTGTGTCGAATTCGAGATACTTTGTCATAGCCAATCCCTCACAAGTTTTCGCTGACCGATGTAGAGTTCGTTGGGAGAATTCGGATCCAGTGCCCACTTGATGCGCTCAATCCCCTCGGTGATTTCCTTCACCGACCCGCAGGTGGACAGGCGCAAGTAGCCATCCAAGCCGAATTCGATGCCTGGAACCGTGGCCACCCTGACCTTCTCAAGGAGGAAATTGGCCAGTTTTGCGGAACTCTTGTTATAGTGGCTGAAATCCGCGAAGCAGTAAAATGCGCCGTCGGGTTTGGTGACCCGGACGCCTTCGAAGGCCTTCAGCCGGTCAACCATGATGTTGCGGTTGTTTTCCAGCGTCAACCGCAGGCTTTCGACGCTCGACTGCAACCCGTTGAGCGCGCCTACCGCCGCATATTGCGTCACCGCGGATGGGCCGGAAGTCTGGTGTCCCTGGATATTGGCCATGACGGAAACAAGCTGCTTGCTGGCGACCGCCCAGCCGATGCGGAATCCGGTCATGGCGTACTGCTTGGATGCGCCATTGACGACGATAAGCTTCGAGTTCTCCGACAGGTCCTTCGCATATTGGTAGCAACTGATCGGCTTCTTGCCGTCGAAAATCAGCCGGTGGTAGATGTCGTCCATCAGCAGCCAGATGCCGCGCTTCTCGCAGAACTCCACGATTTCGGCGATGAACTCCTCGGAGTACATGGCGCCGGTCGGATTGTTCGGGCTGTTGATGATGACCATTTTGGTGTAGGAAGTGACCACCTGTTCGATATCGCGCAACTTCGGGTAAAAGCTGCCGTCCTCGGCGAATACGGGCACCGGGACGCCGCCGCACAGCTTCACCATCTCCGGGTAGCTCAGCCAGTAGGGGGCCGGGTAGACGACCTCTTCCTGGGGATTGACGATAGCCTGCATGGCGACCATGATCGCCTGCTTGGCGCCGCCGCTGGCGATCACATGCTGGGGTGAAACCTTCCGGCCGTAAAATTCTTCCGTGTAGCGGATAATGGCCTGTTTGAGCGCCGGGATGCCGTCCACCGGGGTGTAGCGCACTTCGCCGGAATTGAGCAACTGCACGGCGCTGATGATGGCGTCCAGAGGCGCTTTCGATTTGGGCTCTCCGCCGCCGAGGTGAATGATCGGTTCCCCCTTCGCTTTCAGGATTGCAGCTGTTTCGTTCAGCTTCAGGGTGGCCGATGCGCTAATGGATTTTCCGATCAGGCTTAAGCTCATCGCGATTCCTCTTTTAGACCGTTATGCGAAGCGTAACGGGAATTTTGTTCTCGTCAGAAGCCAGAAGCCGGAAGCAAGAAGCCAGAATCTCCGCCTCAAGCTCGCGCCGGTAACTCATCAAGTCCTGTATGGGTGCATTCCGGCTTCTGGCTCCTGGCTGCTCCTATCCCGCCGCTCTTTGGAGGGATAGCAAGGGTGCACGAACAATCAGGGCGGCATTATAGCATGGAGAAACGGGAGGGCAGCCTCATAAAAGAGGAGACAGGAGACAGGAGACAGTAGACAGTAGAAAAGCGATCAGGGCGATGCTAACATTAGAGGTTGCCTGCATGATGGTTGCTGCTTTTCCCGGAATGTACCCAAGGTGCGCAGTCCTCGGATTTCCCGCATAGGTCGGGGCGGAGAGCTTTTCAGGTGTCGAAGGGGTTTCCTCACGATTATCACGTTCACTCGCATTTTTCCGCGGATTCGCATGCGCCGCTCGCTGAAATGTGCCGCATCGCCGCGACGCTCGGCATTCCGGAGATCGGCTTTGCCGAACACTACGATCTGCACCCCGATGAGAATCCGCGCGACTGGTTGCGGCTGGAGCCCTGGCTTGAGGATCTGGAGCGCTGCCGCGCCGAGTTCAGCGGCCGCCTGGTAATCCGGGCGGGCATTGAAGTCGGCGAACCCCACCGGTTTCATGAGGACATGAACACCATGCTGGCGCGCGCCCCCTTTGATTATGTGATCGGTTCATTGCACTGGGTAGGGAGCGAGTCGGTCTTCGATCCCGCCTACTTTCAACGTCCGGCAGAAGAAGCTTACAGCCGGTATTTCGCGGAACTGGCCCGCATGACTGCGCGCGGCGGCTTCGATATTCTCGGCCACCTCGACGTGCCGGTGCGCACGGGATTCAATTTCCATGGCAGCTATGATCCGAGAGACTACGAACCGTGGATTCGCCAGGTCCTGCGCAATTGCATCGAGCAGGGGATCGCGCTCGATGTCAACACGTCGGCGATGCGGAGAAAGGCTCAAGTGCTGCTGCCGGGGCTGCCGATCCTGCGCTGGTATGCGGAAATGGGCGGCATGCGGGTAACCCTTGGCTCGGACGCCCACCGGCCTGAGCAGGTGGCTTCGCATTTTGGCGTCGCTCTGGATGCCATCAGGACTGCCGGCCTGCAGTCGCTCGTGCAATACGAGCTGCGCCGCCCGCATCATGTCGCGCTGCCGTAACGGCCGGGTTCCCGGCGGAGGCTGAAATTCCCAGCCGGTATCGACTATCCTGGAGTCGGGCCGATGTAGATCTTGCTGTTGTCGGTCTGCTGGAAAATCCTGCCGGTCTTGGGGCATTTGATGGCGTTGCGCAACATTATGCCCAGACCCGGAGGAATCGGCCTGTCGGAATAATGCGTGGTGATACAGGCTTTTTCCGGCGGTCCGTCGTTGAGCACCACCGAAACCCCCATCGAATGCATGTCGGAGCAATCCTCGCATAATGCATAAATCATGTATCTGGACATAGCGCTTTCTCCGGATGATAAAGCGAGCATAACACAAATCCGCCCAGATGAAACCATCCTAATCAGCAGATACTATACATAGCGAAATAAATGCGAGATCAAAAACAGGACGGATTTGCCAGTGCGCAGCCCGGATTCATCCGGCAACCGCCGTACGCGCGGCGAGAAAACGCTCCACGAGAGCAACCACGAAATACGCAAAGCAGCCGCCTGATTTGCCTGCTCTCCGGGCACGATTTTCGGACTCGCCACGCACGACGGAGCCGCGAGCGTAAGCGAGCGGATATTCGAAATCTCCCGCCCATTGAGCAAAAGTCAACGGACTCCCAAGATCCGCTCGCTTACGCCCGCGGCTCCGTCTCCTGTGCCCGAGGCGGATCCAGCACGCTTCCCAAGCAGTGGCCCCACAATCCCTGGGACTTCCCGGGAACACCGGTAGTGACGTCGGGCCCGTTCTGAAAAGTCAGGCAAGGGCCAGAATGCTTTCCTCCACGGCTCCTTGGGCCATCTTGATCTTATACCCATTATCGCGCAGCGGAGTGGCGCCGGCGACGGCAGCCTGCGCGGCCGCGGCCGCGGCCGCGGCATCAATTTTCCTGCCCACCAGGAGCTTTTCAGCGGCCTCCACGCGCCAGGGGCGCGCCGCCACACCCCCGAGCACAATGCGGGCTGCGCTGACCATCTCATTGTCGAATTGCAGCACGACGGCCACGCTGACCAGCGCAAAATCCCACGCCTGGCGCGCACGGATCTTACGATAGGAACTGCGCATGTTCCCTTTTACCGGAGGGAGCTGAACCTCCGCAAGAATCTCGTTGGGCGCCAGGATCGTTTCCTTGGTGACGTCTTTTGCCGGGTCGACGAAGAAATTATCGATTCTGACGGTCCGGGACCCGGCCGGCCCGATGACCGTCAACTGCGCCTGCAAGGCTGTCAGCGCGACCGCCGTGTCCGATGGATGCACATAGAGGCACGCGCCGCTGCTGAATATGGCGTGATTCTGATTTTCGCCATCGAGGGCATAACACAAGGAACCGGATTTGCGGATGCAGGGGAAATCACCGCGGAAATACCAGCAGCGCGGGCGCTGGCACAGATTCCCGCCGATCGTCCCCTGATTGCGCAATTGCGGGCTGGCGACCTCGGCCGCCGCTTGAGCCAGGGCCGCATATTTCCCGTTCACCGCAGCATGCGCGGCGATTTCGGCGATCGTGGTCAGCGCGCCAAGGGTCAGGCCGCCGTCGGGTTTGGCCGTGATTCCCTTCAGTTCCTTGATGCCGCTGATGCTGACGACCCTGTCCGCGGAGATGATGTTTTCGCGCAGGCAGCCCAACAGGTCGGTGCCTCCTGCGTGGATGACCGCTCCCTTCGTGCCCAGCGCCTTGACCGCTGCCGCCGCCGTGCCGGCCTTCACGTACGCAAAGTTCTTGATCATGGCTTATCCCCTTTCCTTTTTGCCGAGCAGTTCCAGGACGGTTTTCGGTTCGATCGGACTGCGGGTCGGCCTGACGCCGATGGCATCGTAAATCGCATTGGCGATCGCGGAGGCCGCCGGGACGTGGGCCGGTTCGCCGAGGCCTTTGCAGCCGACGATGTTGCACTCCGCGTCCTTGAGATCGACGGCGACCACCTGGTGGTTGGCGGGCGCGTCGAGCGCAGTAGGAACCTTGTAATCATGCAGGTTCAGGTTGCACATCTTGCCGGTCTGGCGGTCCAGGACTCGCTTCTCGGTCAACGCATAACCCAGCCCCATGGTCATGCCGCCGAAAACCTGGTTGTCAAAGGTCTTGCGGTTGATGACTCGTCCGCTTTCGTTGGCGCCGAGCAGCCGCAGCACCTTCACCTCTCCAGTCTTGGTGTTGACTTCCACTTCGGCAAAGTGAGCGGCGAACGGCATGGTCACTTTTCCCGCGGGATTGGGATCACGGTTGCCGATGCCGATCACATCCCTGACGCCGTGGTCCGACATCAGCTGCTGGACGGTGCGTGATTTGTCGGGACTGGTGCGGCTGAAAACCACGGCCCCTTTCGGATCGGTCCGGATCTGCAGATCTTCCACCGGCACTTTGAGCGATTCCGCCGCCCAGCCGAAAAGCTGGGTTTTCACCAGCCAGGCGCCGCGGCGCACCGCCGGGATCAGCCCCGGCAAGGTCATGCTGCCGCCGCTGCTCTGGGCATAAGGTGTGGTTGCGGTATCCGCGTTGATAATACGCATGCTTTCAAGCGGAAGCCCCAGTTCCTCGGCGGCCACCATGCAGGCGACCGTTTTTGTCCCGGTACCCAGGTCCAACGCGCCGGTCTTGATGGTCACACCGCCGTCAGAGTACATCCTGATCTCGGCGGTGTAGGGAGGCCCGCCGGCGCCGCCCTGCCACAAGCCGGCTGCCATGCCGATGCCTCGCTTGATGTGGCCGCCGCTCTTTTTGGCCGCGCGCGCTTCCCTCCAGCCGAAGGCTTTCGCGCCCTCGGTCAGGCACTCGCGCAGGCCCGCGCTGGTGTATGGATTGTTGTTCCGCGACTGGCTGACGGCGGTGAAATTATTCAGGCGAAACTCGACCGGATCCATGCCGATTTTCTCCGCCAGCATGTCCATCATCTGCTCGAGGCACCAGTTGCCGGCAGGGAATCCGGGCGCACGGAACGCCCGGGCGCGGCCCGCGTTGATGAAGTAGGTGCTCTCGGTGACCTGGACGTTGGGGCACTTGTACAGTTCCCTGACCTGGAATCCCACCCCCGTCCCTCCCGGATATGCGCCGCAGGTGGCGACATTCGTGAACTGCAGGGCGGTCAGTGTGCCGTCTTTCTTCACTCCGGCTTTCAGCGTCATTTTCGCGTCCGGCCTGTTTCCCTGGGACAAGAGGGTTTCCTCACGCGAAACCATCAGCTTGACCGGCTGGCCGGTCTTGCGCGCGAGCAAGGCCGCGATCACGGTGTGCTTGCCGAGTTCGAGCTTGCTGCCGAATCCGCCGCCGAAGTGCCGGCAGATCACCCTGACATGATTGATCGGCAGGCCCATCGTGTTGGCGAACGAGGAAAGAACGGCATCATAGACGCCCTGGGTGGAATCCCAGATGGTGACTTTGTCGCCGTCCCACTTCACCACCGAGCCGTGGACCTCCATCGGGACGTGAATCTGAATATTGGTATAGAACGTCTCTTCCAGGACCACATCCGCCTCGGCAAATCCCTTGGCGATATCTCCTCGGGTGGATCCGCTCGGATTGCCGGAGGTGTTGCCGGTTTCGTAAAGCTTGGGTGCGCCCTCTTTGAGAGCCGATGCCTCATCGATGACAAAGGGGAGCGACTCGTAGGTCACCTTGATCGCCTGGATTGCGTCCCATGCCTGATACGGAGTGCGGGCGGCGACGGCGGCGATCTCATCTCCCTGGTACCGGCAGTGCGGATCGAAGAGCCTGCTCCTGCCGCCATACCAGGGAAGATCGGCGCCCGGAGATTTGGCCGTGAGGACTACCGCCACGCCGGGCATCTTCTCCGCGGAGCTCGTGTCCACGGATTTCACCATGGCGTGCGCGTGCGGCGAACGCAGGATCGCGGCGTGAAGCATGTTTGGCAAGACAACATCATAGGTGTATTCTGCCGCGCCGGATACTTTTTCATAGGCATCCACGCGCGGCAGCGCCTTGCCGACGATGCGCGTCTCGCCCCAGGGCTGGATCTTATCTTGAGGTTGCGGGATCTGCTGTTCCGAATGGAAGGATTCTTCCAGCTTCTCATAAAAGTCGCTCATTCCATTCCTCCTTTCCGCATCTGGGCTGCCTTGGCGGCAGCCTTGAAAATATGCTGGTACGCCGCACAGCGGCAGAGATTCCCGCTCACTCCCATGCGGATCTGGTCGATCGTCGGATTGGGATTCTGCCTGAGCAGGCCTTCCACGGCCACGATCTGGCCCGGTGTGCAGAATCCGCATTGAAAGGCATCTTCTTCGAGAAAGGCCTGCTGCACGGTTCCGAGCTTTTCGCCGTCCATGAGCCCCTCGAGCGTCGTGATCTCGTGCCCCTGCGCCTCGACCGCCAGCGTCATGCAGGCATAGCGCGGCTTGCCGTCGATCAGGACGGTGCAGGCGCCGCATTCGCCGCGATCGCAGCCGAGCTTGGTGCCGGTGAGCCCCATGAGATCGCGCACCACGTACAGCAGCGACCAGCGCGGCTCAATGCTGAGCCTGCGTCTGGATCCGTTTACAACCAATTCAATAACGACGGCGTCTCCGGCAGCCTCGAGCACCTGCGCGGGCGCCTCCGGAGCCCCGCCGACGGATACAGCCGCGACCGCCCCCACGCCCACTGTTGACAAAAAACCTCTGCGGCTTATCCCAGGCTGGGATTTGCAGCACTTTCCCTCGGGATCTTCAGGCATGTAGGAACCCTCCCCAATTGCGTTATGGCAACAACGACAGTCCACTCCATCTCACACCACCGCCGCCCCAAAATCAAGCGCCGAGTGTTGCGTCTGATTGCCGTTGCGCGGAACAAAATACCTGCGAATGCGCAGCCCTTGGTTACTTGGTGTCGCGCAAGATGATCTCCTTCAGCACCCTGCCGGAGGAGCCGCTGGGCATTTCAATATCGAGCAGGTTGGCCAGCGTGGGAGCGACATCATTGACGAGAATGCGGTCGTCGTAAATGCCCGGCCGGACGCGGGGGCCCATGAAGATAACCGGCACATGATTGTCGTAATTGAAAGCCGTGCCGTGGGTGGTGTCTCCGGATCCGAACATCCAGGAAGGCTCCAGCAGGATGTAAACGTCCGCGCCGCGTCCGGCGTGGAAGCCGTTGAATACGCTGATGCTTACGGAGTCGGGGCCGATATTTCCGCCGAGCAGCTGGCCGCGGGTGTAAGCCCGCCAGACATGCGGGATGCCGAGCACGGTTTCCCGCACGGTTTCCTCGAGCGCCGCTCTTTCGATCCTTTTTTCGCGCGCGAGATCCTGGTTAAGATATAGGGAGTGTTCGGAGGAGCTGAGGATCCAGCGGCCATCGCCGTACTTCTTCACCAACTCAGCCTGGACGGTATTCTGAATCATGCGCGCCGGTATCCGCCCGCCGGGGATATGGCGCGCGGCATTGACCTCGGGCATGGTGGCCACGCCATGATCCGCAAGCATCACGACCAGCACATTGCTCATCCCGATCGAGGCATCGAGAAACCTGAACAGCCTTTCCAGTGCCTGGTCGGTTTCCAGGCAGACGGCCCTGACCTGCGTGGAATCCGGGCCGAAAGAATGTCCGACGTAATCATTCGACGAGAAGCTCACGCTCAAGAGATCCGGCACCGTGTTCCTGCCGAGCTTTTCCGCTTCGATCAAGCGCTCGGCGAACGCCTCGAGCAGTTCGTTGCCGAACGGGGTCGCCGGCAGCGCGCCCGCGACCTTGGCATCCATGGGGAGCGTGCCTCCTTCCCACCTGGCGCCCTTGTATTTCTCGATCGCCTTGGAATTGAACTCCTTCACCCACGCGGGAAGATCAGGAAAATAGAAAGCGCTGCTGACAAAATTGCCGCTCCTGCTGTCATACCAATAGGCCGCATTCGCGGCATGACCGGCCGGAAGGATCGCGCCGCGATCTTTCAGGGATATGGCAAAAACCCGGGATTTGCCGCCGGTGGCCATTTTCAGCTCATCCCCCACCGTGGTCACCAGAAGGCGGTTTGGCGAAGCCCCTCCCGCGCCCGCGCCGCCCAGTACCTTGAATGCGTCGTCGGAGATGCTGGTGATATGCTTGCCTGCCGCGCGGTCGTACCAGTCGTTGCCGACAATGCCGGAAACCGAAGGCATGGCGCCGCTGAGGATGACGCTGTGGCCAACCGCCGTTACCGTCGGGAAGTGCTGGAAGTGGGCGTCCGTATACACCGCTCCCTGCGTGAGGAGCCGGTTGAGCCCCCCTTTGTAGTCGCTCCTGTAGCGCGTCAGATAGTCGTAACGGAATTGGTCCACGGTAATGGTCAGCACTAACTTCGGCTTCCTGACGGGCGCCGCGGCAGTCCCGAAGGAAACCGCCAGCAGCAGGATGGGGATCAATCTCATCATTGTTTACGGACTCCCTGCATAAGGTTCGGGTATTTCAGACTCACCCCGGCCCTGATAGAGTGCGAATTGTACCCTATTTCCCTTTGAATTTCAGACTGTTTATGTGTGCAGGCGTGTAATCGGAAGTGAACCCACTCCCGGAGAAATCAAAACAAAAACGCCACGGATTCCACGGATTTCACGGATCTGTAAAACCACCTTTGAATCCGTGTGAATCCGTGGAATCCGTGGCGTTTTTTTTGCGCTCTCAGGTCAACGCGCGGCTTTGGTGATGCCGAAATCGTGGCCTGTGATTGCGTGGCCGAAAACAAGCAGGTACTCGCCTGCCTTGAGCCTCTGATCCGGAGTTGCCGAGAAGGAACCATCACTGTATTCGGTGACCGAGACGTGCCGGATGACATCCTTCCTGAAGCCTCCCTTGTTATCCACGGTCACATCCAGAGAGGAGGTCCGGATCGCACGGCTGTCCTTCTTTTGGGTAAGTTGCACGATCAGCGCATCTTTCGCGGAACCGAAACCCCGGACATAGAAAACCGGCTGCGAAGTGCCGATCTGCACCCTGGCATGAGCCCCCGAATAGTTCATCGTCAGATCCAGACCGGCAAGCCCGTCGGTTTCCAGGAAGAGACCCACTCCTTTGGTCTTCATTTCGGCCATGGATGCGGGTTGAAGTTTCTCCCAGCCATCGCCCTGGCGAAAATAGATGCCGGCCTCTGCCGGCAATCCGGCCACCGGATCAGGCTTAGCGGCCTGCATCAGCAAAACGAAAAGAAGGCCAAGGATATTCATACGAGCGATAATATCACGATCTTGGGGAGATCAATCCCCGGCGATGACTCTTGCGAAGCGGCGTATCAAGCTGGAAAGCCGGGTTTTGCAGGTCGAAGGACCTTGTTTGGCGATTTCCTGCAGCTCTCGCGCAAAGGCCTGCCGTTGCTGGCGGATGCCCATTGCATAATACAGTGAATGATCGAGATCAAGCTCTTCCTGGTCATGCGTCCCGAGATCCGCGATCAGGCTTTCGATTGCCGCGATGGTTTCAGCTTCGGGAATTTCAACGAGAGCGCGCAGGCGCGGCAGGATCCGGTTGGCCTCCGCCAGCCGTCCGGCCCAGGATTCATTCAGCACCCGAGTAATCTCCTGATCACCATCGGATGTTCCGTCCCTGAAAATGACACAGGAGATTTCGAGCGGCGGATCAGAATCCTGCAACATACCGCAGCGGATTTCCGTGAGTGTTTGCGGCGCAATGGCCTGACCGGCCGCGGTGTCACGCAGGTTCCTGGAAGTCAGCATGATTTCGCCTGACTGGCGCTGGCTGAGTGCGTACTCCACGATTTCTTTTTCGTAGTAGTTTTTCAATACGAGGCGATAGGAGCCGTCCCGTTCCACCTCTCCCTTGACTACCCGAAATCCCGAAGTCATGTTTTCCACCGGGTAACCCGCGGAGCCGGCAGGCTGGGCATATGGCTTTGGCGGCGCAGGGAATGCCTTGCATTGCTCGATTGCTTCCCGGATACGCTGCTCGAACATCTGTGACAACCTGGAAACGAAATCGTATGCCGCGGAGGGATGATCTGCCGCCGCCTCGAGCATCGGCGCGAGCTGTGCCTGAAGGTTTTTCTGCTCCCGCATCGCCGTGCTGTCGTAAAGAATTTCAGCAGGAAAATCAGGATCCGCGCCAAAGAGCATCTTTGCGAATGACTTCAGCTGCAGGGAAGGAGCCGGAGCCTTGGATGCCTCCCGGAATCGCTCCTGCCAGTGCTGCAGGGCCACCAGGCGGTTTCGCCGTCCCCGGATGACCGAGTCCAGGAATGCGAGATCTCCTTCCGCAGTGCCGTCGGAATACAGTAGTGCGGAGATCTGAACATCGGCTTCGGCTGATGTGCCCTCGGTAGCGGCGAAAGGAAGCGGGCAGGCGCAATGCCGCACCTGCATCGGGCCCAACTCCCCGGCGCCGCGCCCACAGGCATCCGATGTGAATTCAATGCCGGCAGGCAGCCATGTCTCTCCGGCCTGATTCTTCGCCTTGATATTGACGGTCATCAACCATGAATGGACGGGCTTGGTCGAAGTGTTCAGGACATCGAACTCGACCGTGAGTTTTTCCAGATCCACGTTGGGATTGCGGACCGCCAGCGGCAGAGTTTGAGCCTGAATTGGACAGAGAGGGAGCAGCGCCAGAACAGCGACCAGGATGGATCTATACGACATGAATGATGGCCCCTTATATTGATCCAGTTTGAGCGGATCCAACCGCAAACAAACAAGCCCTTCTTGTATAAGAACGTCGGTTTCCGCAAAAAGTCTAATTAATTTTACCGAGGGACAGTCACCAGGGTCCCCATAGAGAGGGACCCTGGTGACTGTCCCTGCCAATCCCCAAGGGAGGACGCGCGGATCGGCTGTTGAATTTTAGACTTGATGAGACTACAATAGTCACATGATCACGACGTTGCGCGAAAGCAAGGCAAGACTTTCCGAGTTGGTGGACCTGGCATCGAAAGGGCATGAGGTCCTTATCACTGTCCGAGGAAAGCTGAGGGCTCGACTCACAGCGGTTGATACCGCCCGGTCACCAGAGGAACGCGCCGCCTGGGCTCGGGAATTGCGGGCACTCCAGAAAGCCAACGGAAAAAACACGCAAAAGAGCAGGAGTGATGACATTCTCGCCGACCTGCGGGAGGATCGTCTGTAGCCCATGATGTACTGGGACACATCAGCCGTCGTCAAGCTGTACGCCCGTGAACAGGACTCCGGCTATTTTCTGAATTTGATAGCCGGAACCGACGAGCAGGTGGTTACCTCGGCGATCGCCTCCATGGAACTGTTTTGCGCCCTGGAACGAAAAGAGCGCAGTGGGGATATCAAACCGGGAGGCGCCGGGACCGCGTTCGATCAATTCCTCAACGATATCAGGCGAGGCCGCATCATCGAGATCCCCTATGGTCACTATGTGATCCAGGAAGCGCGGAAACTGATTGAACCTGTCTCTCGCCGGCGGATCCTGATCCGCACTCTGGATATGATACATATCGCCTCCGCCGTCGCGGTGAAGGCCACATGGGTGGTCGCAACGGACTCGCGGTTGCGCCAGGTGGCGTCTCTGGCGAATTTGAAATTGTTTCCTGATTGAAACATCCTAAGACCCTGAGATCCGGTGACCACAGGATGCTAATTTCCGATTTTTCTGGCCGCATGAGAATGCGCCGTGAATTCATGCTGGGTTTTTTCCGCGTCCGCGGGCCTCGGGCTCTGCTACAATTTCAAGAGAACAAAAATTGGCTGGAATGAAACGTCGAACCTTTCTGCTTTTACCGGTCTTCGCCTTCAGCTCGATGCTGTCCGCATCCGAGGAGAAGCGGTGCCGTGTTTGCGGCAATATCATCGGAGATCGCGAACATTTCTATCAGGTGAAAGGCAGCAAGGAGGTTGTCTGCGAGCGCTGCTTCGCCGAGGCGCCCCGCTGCAGCGTGTGCAAGCTCCCCACGGCGTCCGCCACTCTCGATCCCGAAACCGGCGCCTGCTCGAAATGCCTTGCCGGACTGCCGCGCTGCCTTGCCTGTGGCAGGCCAATCCTGGGGAGGGGCTACAGGTTTTCAACCTCGGCCGGCATTTTCTGCGCCGACTGCAAGGAGCACCGGCACGCATGCGATCTATGCGGGGTCCCTGTCGGAAACACTTTTTGGCAGTACCCGGATGGGCGCATCATCTGCAACGAATGCGGCAGGCGTGCGATCTTCGACCTCAGGGTCGTGGAAAGCATCATGCGCGACGTGCAGAAGAGCGTGGAAAAGCGCCTGGGCCTGAAGATACGCGCTCCCTATGCGCTCAAGGTGGAAACCATGAGCGGGATTGGCCCGGCAGACGGCAGCGGCGGCATGACGGCCGGCGCCGGCAGAGAGGCGCTCTTCCGCGGCGAACTGGGCAGTTTCCTGATCAATAACGGCAAGCCGGAAATCATCCTCCTGTTCGGCCTGCCCCCCGACCTGCTGTATGAAGCCGGTGCCCATGAATATGCCCATGCCTGGCTGGCGGAGAACGCCCAGGCCGGCCTGGAGGTCGAATTGCAGGAGGGATTTGCCCAGTGGGTAGCGGCGGAGGTGCTTCGCGACCGAGGATTCAGCAATGTGCTTGCGGAGTTGGAAGGGCGCAAGGACTATCCCTACGGCACCGGCTACCAGCGCCTGAAAACCATGCAACAGAAGATCATCCTCGATCTGCTGCAATCCAAACGCTGAATCGAGTCATTCAAAATCCTGGGCCAGGCCGCTCATAAAAAAAGAAAAAGGCGAGGACCTGTGTCCCCGCCCCTTCCTTTCTCGGTAGGAGGATTGGTTTCTCTACAAATAACACTCGTTCGCTATTTGCTGGCTGTCCCGATGCCGTCTCCAGCAACCAGGCCCTTCGGTGCCACTGCGTCGCCTACCACACCCAGAAATCTCACAACCTGGTCAATGCCGATACCGTACGAATAGCGTGCCATTCCCTCGACAGGAGTGGCCACGAAAGCGAAACCATTTGTAGCCACCGTATTGGGCTCAGGCGCGTTCAGGACAGCTCCTTCCGCATAGGTGTAGCCATTGAAGCCGGTGCCATAACGTGCATCCAGAAATTGGCCGTCTACCAACTCTACCAACGTGGCGTACTGCTGGTTGTTCGTCGCGGCAAACGCAACCTCAGCGGAACCTACTGTGCGGCAGCCCTGGATTCCGCCTGCTTCATTGGCGGCCATGCGCGAGGTCAGCAGACTGGGAACTGCGATTGCGGCGATGATGGCAATGATCGCGACGACGATTAACAATTCAACAAGCGAAAATCCCTGTTCATTCTTCATTTGGTTCTTCTCCTCTTCTATGGATGGGGTGGATGCGTTTCGCTATCCATCGTTGCAAGACGCGTGCCAATCGGGAGCGCAAGAAGGCGAAACCTGTAAGATATTGCAGAATGGTGCGTTACATAGACAGCGGGATGCACCCGTCTCCCGCTGGACGAGGAAAAGTGCTGTTCTGCATCATGTGTGGGGTGATGAAAAACATCATTCGTGATTTCCAACACAATTCATCACTCACTGGCCTTCACACTACCTAACTGCGCCGCGCGGTTTTGAGCGAAAGAATTTGGAAAGGAGTCAGGAGCCAGGAGTCAGGAGTCAGGAGAAAAGACGGTGCTACGTTGCGTCACGTTTGCGGGCAGGAGCGTGGAAGAAGTTGGGGCAAAGGGGCAGAGCGGTTGGTCTGATTTTCCTGATTGTGCTGCAGCTGTGCTCTGTTGCTGGGGAAAAGCTGGGGTAAAGGCGTAGAGAAGTGAATACTCCACCGCCTAAAGGCGGTGGCTTCGGTGTAACGGACTCAAGTCCTGTTCCGGGCAAAGCCCGGCGACATTCCTCTTTCCATCACAACTCGGTTTCGCCTCGCACGAGTCGGGGTCGGGGTCGGTATCGGGGTCGCCATCGGTTTCGGCTTTCGCCCACGGCATT
>Ga0315277_10000487_pt1 | contig 63637 bp, 43 predicted proteins | sample YL17G05_15_MG_FD_203695 | JGI IMG/M metagenome (GOLD analysis project Ga0315277, IMG submission 203695) | Sediment microbial communities from Yellowstone Lake, YNP, Wyoming, USA - YL17G05_15 | ecosystem: Environmental > Aquatic > Freshwater > Lake > Sediment | place: USA: Wyoming | collected...
CACGGGTCCGCGCACGCCGGAGGGAAAGGCGGTTGTATCGCAGAATGCCGTCAAGCACGGGCTGCTGGCACAAGCCGATGTCATCCGTGGGGAAGACAAGGAGGAGTTCGAGCTTTATCGGGAGGAGTTGTTCTGGGAGCTCAACCCGGTTGGGACAATGGAGTCCAGGCTGGCCGAGCGGATCGTCAGCCTCGCCTGGCGGCTCAGACGCGCCGAACGGATTCACAATGAGGCGTTCGACGCCCTGCTGGCGAAGGATATGTCCAGCCCGCTGGCCAGGCTCACACAGTCGCTGCGATCCAAGGGGGCGGATCAGCCGCCGGATGATCCGGACGGCTGTGACGGCGATTTGACGCTGGGGCGGACGGTCGTCAGGGACTTCTCCAACGCGCGGGTCATGGACCGGCTGCTGATGTACGAGCGGCGGATCGAGAGCAGCCTGTACAGGACCATGGCCGAGCTTCAGAAGCTGCGGCGAGCGGAGAAACCGCAGGCCCACGACGCCGGAACCGGCTGCCGGACCCGGCGAGATCCGAAGGGGGATACCCGGATCGCGGCAAGTGGTGGGCATAGCCCACCCTACGAAGACGGCAGCGCCCTCGCGCTTTCGGAGAACGTGATCGATTCTGCAAAACAAAGCCAATTGCGAGGCGCTGGAACCATGGGCCTTGCGTCATCAGAAAGGGATGAGGGAACGCCTGACGGCGCCACTACGAGCGCGGGCGATTCTGCGAAACAAAGCCAATCGGCGGGTGGCGAGACAACGAACCGGGGCTCGCCGAAGAAGGGGGAAGAAACGCCTGACGGCGTCGCTACGAACGCGGCCGCGTGTGTGAAACAAAACCAATCTGAGGGCGCCGGTACAGTGGACCTCGTGTCATCGAGAAGCGATGAGCAAACGCCTGACGGCGTCACTACGAACGAAGAGGACCCGGCGTGCGAAACAAAGCCAATCTCCGGCGGTGGCTCCGAGTCGCGGGACTTCGACCTCGCTGCGGGCCCGGCCGCGGGTCGCTTACCATTCTCGTACGGTCGTGCGCCCGTACTGAACGCCTGTTCCAGGGCGCAGGACCGGCAACTACGCCGGATGTATCCGATCTGAGGGCGAACATGCCTGCGCGAGCGCAGGTATGGCACCCGGAGCGTGCTGAAGCGTTCGGAAAGGTGGACGCGCCGGATGCGTTCTGGTCCTTGACTTGTACCCTGGTTTGGCGTATTGTCCGGGACGTGTTCGTTGTGTGGATTTCTTGAATCGCCTGTTCGGAGGTCATTATGACACGGTTGAAAGTCGTTCTCGGCGTCTGGTTGCTTTGCTCACTTTTGGCCGGGGCTGCCTGGGCCCAGGGCAATTTCTATCTGAGGGACGGCGACCGCGTCGTCTTCTACGGCGACAGCATCACGGAGCAGCGGCTGTACACGGCCTACGCCGAAACCTACGTCGTGACCCGTTTCCCGCAGCTCAACGTCACGTTCGTTCATTCCGGCGTGGGCGGCGACCGCGTCGGCGGCGGCTGGGCGGGGCCCATCGACCTGCGTCTGACCCGCGACGTGTTCCCTTACAAGCCCTCCGTCATGACGATCATGCTGGGCATGAACGACGGCAGCTACCGGGCCTTCGACGAGCCGATCTTCAAGACCTATTCGACGGGCTATCAGCACATCATCGACAGCGTCAAGGGCACGCTGCCCGGCATACGCATCACGCTGATCGAGCCGTCGCCCTATGACGATGTCACGCGGGCGGCGAACTTCGAGGGAGGGTACAACGCCGTGCTCGTACGCTACGGGCAGTTCATCAAGGAGCTGGCGGAGAAAGAGAAGCTCGACGTGGCGGATCTGAACACGTCGGTCGTGGCGGCCTTGGAGAAGGCCAAGGCCACGGACGCCGAGACGGCCAAGAAGATCATCGACGACCGGGTGCATCCCGGCCCCGCCGGCCATCTGCTGATGGCGGAGGCCCTGCTCAAGGCGTGGAACGCTCCGGCCGTAGTCACGGCCGTGGAGATCGATGCCGCCAAGCCCCAGGCCGTGCGAACGGAGAATACCGCCGTGGCCGACCTCAAGGAAGCCAATGGACTGGCGTGGACGCAAACCGATAAGGCCCTGCCCATGCCTCTGGACCTGAAAGACCCCGTCTTCAAGCTGGCGGTGCAAAGCTCCGATTTTCTGCAGGCCCTGGATTCGCAGCTCCTCAAGGTCACCGGCTTGAAGGGCCAGAATTACGTGCTTAAGATCGACGGGGAGGAGGTGGGGACGTTTACGCGGCCGCAACTGGAGGAAGGCGTGAACCTGGCGGCATTCCCGACCCCGATGGTCCGGCAGGCCCAGGCGGTGCACGACCTGACCGTGAAGCACAACAACATTCACGCCGTCCGTTGGCGGGAATTGCAGGTCGTGCTCGGCCAGCAGGGTCTGCCGCATGCACCGGCGGCGATTGAGGCGTTGGACAACGTGGAGGCCGATCTCGTAGCGCAGCAACACCTGGCCGCACAGCCCAAGGCCCGCCACTACGAGTTGCTCCAGAAGGACTGAGACCGCGGGGTGGAAGCGGAACCCTTCCGCTCAGTCGTGCCGGTAGAGTTTGATGCGCTGGATGCCTGGGGCGCCGGCGGATAATTGCAGGCGCCAGCCGCCGGCGTCTTCGTCGCCGTTCATCCGCCGTCCGGGGATCCACTTGCCGTCCTGGAAACGGCCTTCGTCGACCTGGAGGATGCGCGTGTGGCGTGGGCCGGGTGTGCGGGCGGAGAAGTGGATGCCCACGCCGGAGCCGGCTACGAGGAATTCGTCCCGGCCGGTAGCGATCACCAGGCCGTAGCCGGTGTCTTTGCCCTCTTTCGGGTATGAGACCTCCAGGCGGTACCCGGCGAAATCTATCTGTTCGTTGTCCTGTTTGTATTGCAGCAGGCCGCACGTCCGGCCGGCGCCTTGATTCTGGACAATGACTGGTAGTAATTCAGCGAGCAGCCGGTAGGCATCGTTCAGAGGATGTTCCGGCGGGAGCGAGTCGATGGCAAAGGGACAGAAGCCGAGGGCCTCATGCTGGCCGACGGCGTAGAACGCCCGTTCCGGACCGGGGCTGGACTCGGGGATGAACAGCGGATTGCCCGAGCGGGTGTAGCTCGCGCACACGGCCTTGAAATCAGGGAGGTAAATATCCGGCGCCAGGAAATCGATCGCGGGTGCGGCGGCGCGCCAGATGTCCAGCACCTTGGACACCGGGCCGCCGCTGGGGTATCGGCCCGCCGGCTCGCCATCATATTGGACGAGCCACGCGTTGGCGTACATGGGCAGGGGGTACTCCGCCTTGCCCGCGGCGGCGATCCTGCCGAGGTAGCGGGCCATATGCCACGCCATGAACGCCTCATCCGCCCCTTCACCGAAGACTTCGGTCCACGTGCCCGTCGTCCTGAAGCCGGCGGCCTCCCAGTACTTGCGGAACTCCGGAATCAGATCGCCCTTGTGGCTCTGGAAATAGGTCATCAGGTCCGCGGGCACGTCCTTGCCGAAAGCCGCATCGGCCGGCGGCGAATGATCGCGGGATGCTCCGAGCAGGCCGACCTCGTTCTCCACCTGGACCATCAGGACCGTGTGCCGGGTTCCGTCGACCTGCTTGAGGTGACGCATCAAGGCGGCCAGCGCGCGGGCATCGGCCGTGCAATTCGTATCGCTCAGCGGCGTCAGCACCTCCGCGTTGTCGCCTGCCTTGGGCTGCATGCGCGGGAATCGCGACACGTCCTGCTTCACCCAGCCGGGGACGTAGCTGGACACGCCGTTCTTCCAACTGCCGAACCACAGCAGGACCAGGCGCAGATTGTGGCGCCGCGCCCCGTCGAGCAAACCGTCCACCAAGGCAAAATCGAACCGGCCCTCCTCGGGCTCCAGCAACTCCCACGACACGGTGGCGAGCACGGTGTTCAGATTCAGCGACACGAGTCTCGGCCAGATGGGCTCCATGTAGGCAAGGCTCGAAGCACTCGAATTGTGCAGCTCGCCGCCGAGGATGACAAACGGCCGGCCGTCGACCAGAAGTTGCACCGCCGTGCCCTGCTTGTGCAACTGGGGCAAGCTCTGCGACGAGTCGGATTGAGCACCGGCAATCTGCGAGCCGACCCAAAGACCCGCCGTCATCAAGACGGTCAGCCACAGCCGTGTCACGGTAGCCCTCATGACAGTCTCCCCTTTCCTGGTTGCGTGCGCATCCGTGCGGTGGAGACGCAAGATGTTGCGTCTCTACGACTTCGCTCGGCTGGAGGAGCGCGTTGGAGCTGCGGTTTCGCCGGTCCGCCATCGGTTGAATACGGCCCGCACCCGCGCCAGTTGGACGCCGACCTCGGCATACTCGTTCCTGGCGGTGTGATGCTCGACGCTGTAGTAGCCCTGGTAGCCGGCGTCGCGCAGGCTCTTCATCTTCTCCTCGAGCGGTCCTTCCGTGATGTTCCAGGGGAAGTGCGTGTGGCAGACCCACGGCGCGACGAGCCGGTCGGCCTCGTCCTTCTCCTCGGCCGTGCCCTGCCATCCGCCGATGTGACACGAAATCCCGAAGCCCGGGTGATCCACGGCCCGGTAGAGCTTTTGCAGATTGGCCCAGATGCCCTCGGTGCCCCAGTGGTTCTCGGCGCCGACCTTGAAGCCGCGATCGTAGGCCCACTGTGCGTATTCCTTGTATCGCTGGACGATATGATCGAACTGCTCATTCGTCCAGGTCGGGTTTCGTCCGCCCGCATCGATCCGCATGAACCGCGAGCCGAGGATCTCGGCCGCCCGCAGGTTGACCAGGGCATAATCATGGTTCTTCTTGCGGACCTCCGGATCGTCCTCCCAGATGTGGACATTGTCGGCACACAAATCTGCGAGTACCATCTCCCGCTCGTCCAGGGCGTCCCGGACCTTGCGGAAGTACGCTTCTTCGGTGCTGGTGAAGAAGCCGTTCCAGATGTCGGCGGCGCCGAGGCCGTAGCGGTACCGGCAGGTTTCCAGGTATCCGAAGATGTCCATCTTGCCCTCCTGCAGCAGTCCCCGGAAAGAATAGGACAGGACGGACAATCTCATCGGCGTCCGGCCGGCTGGCTTGGCGGCAGGTGTGGGTTGCCCCGCTTCAGATCGGCCGGTCACAAACGAAGCAGCGGCGGCCGCCGTGGCGCCCAGCGACTTTTGCAGGAAACTGCGGCGAGTGTTCGATGTCATAGAAGCCTCCCTCAGGCGGTCAATTCCCAGCCTTTGCGGTATTCGCGGGTCAGGTGCCTGTTCGCCTCCGGTGCGTTGGTGATCTCCGCGCCGGCCGAATCCCAGAGCAGCCGCTTGCCGCCGAGCCGCTGGGAGATTGCGCCCAGGTTGAACGCGTCGGAGATCGGTCCGGCCAGCAGGAAGTCGCCGTACGTCGGCTCGCCGCCCTGGAAGGCCTTGACCCACGTGGTCTCACGCGAGCCCCGGCCCCGGCCGCGCTCCTGTCCGGAGGACGCGCCGAACTCGCGGGCTCTTCGCTCGGGGATGATCCGCGCGTTCTCGCCGCGGAACCCGGCCAGGATCTTGCCCTTGTCGCCGACGAACATCATTCCCTCGGCCTCGAACTCGCGGTTGTCCTCTTCCAGTTCCGGCGGCGTCGGCGGCCGGATTCCGCCGTCGTACCAGAACAGGTCGAGCGCCGGCCGGTCGCCCTTGGCCGCGAATCTGAAGCGGATCGTGCCGGCGACCGGGAAGGAGTAGTCGTTGTGAATCGTGATGCTCACTTGGTCTTTGACGGTGCAAACGTGGCTCGGCGTCGATTCCACCAGGATCGGGGCGTCGAGGCCGAACTCCTGGAAGACCGGCCAGAGACTGTAGTGGCCCATGTCCGCGATCGAGCCGCCGCCGAACTCGTACCAGCCGCGGAAGACCGCGTGCGTGTAATGCGGATGGTAGGGACGCGGCATCGACGGGCCCAGCCACAACTCCCAGTCGAAGTCCTTCGGCACCGGAGGCATGTCCGTGGGGATCGTCGCATACTGAGGCCACACCGGCCGGTTGGACCAGTTGTGGATCTCGCGCAGCGTGCCGACGGCGCCGTCTTTGATCCAGCCGGCCACCTGGCGGATCTGCTCGCCGGGGCTGGCCGGCAGGAAGTGAGTCGTGAGCCTGGTCTTGCGGGCGGTCTCGATGACCAGCCGGGCCTCCTGCACCCGGTTCGCCAGCGGCTTGTGCATCAGGACGTGCTTACCCTTCTTCATGGCGGCGATCGCGACGGTCGCGTGCAGATGGTCGGGAGTCATCACCTTGACCGCATCGATGCCGTTGGCCTTTTCCAGCAGCTCGCGGAAGTCCACATACGAGGCGCAGCCCTTGAAACGGTCCGACGCCTGTTGTTTGGCATAGTAGGTCTCGACGATCTCCTTGGCGACGTCCCGGCCTCCCGGAATGCTCGCGCCCCGTCTCCAGTTGGGATTGCCCAGGGTTTGAGCGATCTCCTGCCGAAGGCCGTCTCTCGACCAGTCCACGTAATTGACGCCGTCCTTTTCCGGATCGCATACGGCGACAATCTGGACCTCCGGCATCGCGAGCATGCCCATCATCTCCCTCAATCCCTGGGTCCCGCAGCCGACGTAGGCGAACGTGATCTTCTCGCTCGGGGCGACGTTGCCCGCCCCGCCCAGCACGCGCCGGGGAACGATGGTAAACGCGGCGGCCGATGCGGCGGCGCCCCCCAGAAACTTGCGGCGATTTATGATCTGTGACATCTTCTTTCTCCTTCGATCCTGTATGACGATGCCTGCAACAACACTGATGCCAAACGGCTCTCTGCGAACTCTGTCCGTCATGTTATCCTCCGCCCGCGCATCATTCAAGTGGTGTTCGGAGTCCATGGCGACCATGCATCTCTCAAAGTCGGCTCAGGTCCACAATGTCGCGCCGACGCGACTCTGGCCTGACAGAGAGCAACTGGAGTTTGCCGTCGCGGTATTCGCCTTCGATCACGGTTTGCAGAGGCGCATGGAGCTTGAATGTCACGTCCCAGCTCTTCGGCCAGGCGGGCAGCAGGAGGATCTTGCGGCCGTCCGTCTGGAGGAGCATGGCCTGGAGCGTTTTCATCAGGACACCGCCGTGACACTGGTCGGGCGTCCAGTCGTAGTTCGGCCCCCAGAAGGCGGGGAACCGCTCGCCGTTGTCGTGATGGCGGGCGCGCTCCACAAGGCCCTTGCGAGCACCGTCCGTCAGGCCCAGATAAGCCATGAAGATATCGTCCTGGCGCCAGCCGGAGTGGCCCTTGTCCCAGCGATGCTGGAGCGCCGAGACGCCCCAGTCGGTGTTCGGCCGGCCGACGCCGATGAGCCGGAACGGGAACACGGCGTACAGCTCCGGGTTCTCGATGTTGCGCTTCAGGTCGAACTTCTCGGCTGGGGCGAGGGCCTTGCTGCCGTCGATATCGCGCAGGGGCAACGGCGGCAGCTTGCCATGAAGTCTCTGCCACAGTGCACGCTCGCCGGCAGGCGCATCGCCTTGCGGCAAGGCCAGCAGGCGCTCCGTGACAGCTACGCACCCGGCCAGCTCCGGCATCGGGTTGGTGCACTCCCACCACGTTTCCACCGCCTGCGCGGGGTGCATCACCAGTTGGCCCTGCTCGTTCGTGCGATAGTGCTGATCGAAGAAGGTGAGGATCTCGTGCGCGAATGGAATCGCCGTCTGCCGGAGGAACCGGCGGTCGAGAGTGTGCTCGTAGCAGTCGAGCATGAGCCAGCAAAGCTCGAGGCCGCCGACCCATTCCCACTTGTGGTAGCCGCTCTCCTGGAGCTTGTCGGTCCGCTGCTCGAACGGGGTCCAGCCGTAGGTCTCGCTGAAGATCGGACCCCAAAAGTAGATACATTCGGGAAAGAATGCACCCTCGTGGCCGCAGTAGAGCTTCGTGCGATACTTCGACATCTCCAGCACCTCGCCGGCGTACATTCGCCACAGCGGCTGCATCAGGTCGGAATCGCCCGAGGCGCACATGCTGAAGTACGGCAGGCGCGTGTTCTGCCACCAGTAGCCGGGGCCCCAGCGGCGATAGTCGGGATCGTCGTCCTTGCCCGCCGCGACGGTGAAGAGGCTGCCGTTGAACTTGATCGGATACGCTCCGCGGCCGGCACAGGCGGTGACGAATCGCTGCAGATGGTACATCCGGCTGACATAGGCGGCCTCATCGCGCACGGGCTCGGCGGAATTGTCCCCGGCGAGCTTGCCATCGACGTAAACCCGGCAGCCACCGGCGTTCGGATCGGCAACCGCCGCCACGTGTGTCCAGCGGCCGGCGGGCACGGCGTCTTTGACGCTGAGCTGAATCTGCCCGCAGATCAGCCGCAGGCTGTTGCCCGGATACGTGTCGAACAGAAAGCCGTCGCTGCCGCCGGGCGTGATCTTGTCCACGATGCGAGCGCCGCCGGCGGGCAGCTTCTCAGGCTTGAGCCAGGCTTCAATCGTGAAGCCGCGAGCAAAGGCCCAAGACGCGGAATCCGCTGCCGGCCCAGTCGCCTTGCCTGCCCACAAGAGGTCTTGCGACTGCGCGACAGAGTTCTCGCGGGGCAGCTTCGTCAGCGAGCGGATCTCAGCATCGGTCGACGGCTTGGCGAAGATGCTGACGCGGCCGAACTCACCGGCGAATCGGTTGCCGCCGGATTGGTCCACGCCGATGCGCACCGGGTGACGATTCGTCGGGACGATGGAATCCGCCGCGACGGCTTGAGCCTCTGGATTGGTCCTCGCGCGAATCCAACTGCGGTCCCAGAATTGGGCCCACCATCGCTCGTGAGCCTGGCGACGAGCCGCGAAGTCCTGCGATTCGACGCGGCGGATGGTCTGCTCGATATCGGCGAGCCATTGCTGCGGCTTGGCTGGATGCCGCGTCAACACAAAGACATTGAAGCGATGCGCCGTCCCGCGAGGCGAGCGCAAGTGTGCGTCGTCGAGCCGCTCGCCGCCGGTCGCGGTGACAATAGCGCCGAACGTGCGGTCGAGCAGCGGATCGGTTTGCCTGAAGCCGGTCAGGCCCTGCACTTCGGCGAGCAACTGCGGGCCGACGGACTTGATGTTGTGATGATACCAGCCGATGCGGCCGCGCTGATCGGACAAGATCGTGTCCGGCTCGACGATCATCGGCGCCTGCCGGCCGTCGGGGGACTTGCGATTGAGCAGCACATCGCTGGTCTGCAATTCCGTCAGCTCGTGCTGTTTCGTGCGCCACAATTCGACGGCTGCTGTCGCTTCGAGCGGAGACGCGCTTTCGGTAGCGACGTGAATGGCGGGGAGATTGGCGTCCACCCAGACCTGCACGCTCGTGCGGCGGCCGGGCGGGCCCGCCTCGACCTTCAGCGTGGCGTCACGCAGACTGAGCGTCTGGCGGAAGGGCGCGTTGTCGGCAAACGGGTTCGGCTCCAGGTGGATGCGGACCGCGCCGATCTTGACCAGCCGGGCGTTGTCGTCCCACGCGTCGGTCTTGGCGATCAGCAGGTGCACGTCGCCGTCCCGCGTGACCCAGGCATTGAGCCCGATATCGCCGTTACCCAGCGGCGTCGAGCCGTGATGATCCGCGCTGGGCGAATTCCAGACCACGTTGTAGTCGTCCAGTGTCGCAGGCGCCTCGTCTTCAGCAGGCGGGTGGGCTGCGCGCGGCGCGGGTCCAGGCGTGCCGGCGTCGAACAGCAGGAATTCCCAGATCGTGGGACCATCGGAAGCATCGAGGATATTCAGGCGGACCTTCTGCACCGTGATGGGCGGGAATTTCAGCTCCTGGCCCGAGCCGATTTTGCCGCCGCGAGCGAAAGTCTCCCATCGGCCATCGCGGTCCGCCTGCAGCTCGAACTGCTCGATACGGTTATATGCTTCGCTGATCCAGGCCCGGTCGATGGTGCACGCCTGCCCCAGATCGACGGTCAGCCAGGCCTGCCGTACGCCCGCGTCGCAGGCCCAGCGGGTCCGCGGGTCGCCGTCAAGCGCCATCTCCGGCCGCCAGTCCCGGTTGTTCTGATAGACATTCGAGGCCGCGACCTGCCTGCCCTTTGCGACGGACTCGGCCGCATCCGGCGGCAATTGCGGCGGCGTGCCGTCTTCCTGCCCTCCAGCCGGCGGATGACCCTTCTTGTCGAGTTTCGTGTTGAGCGCTGCCCGCTTGGCCGGCGGCACGAGCGGCTCCCAGCTCACAAGCGGCTGGATGTCCGCCACGGTCGTCTCCGTCCGGAATCGCAACGTGACGATCTGCTGCGGGCGCACGGGGAACGAGTACGCAGGTCCGCCGCTCAACGGCTGGCGGCGGTTGCCCACCAGGTCCGTCAGGGCGGCCTCGCGGTGCGGCAGGTTCAGCACGACCTGCGCCGTGCCGGCTACGCCGAGGCACTCCGCCAGGCGCAGCTCGATCTCGCTGCCCTCGCGGCGCATCGCCTGCACGATCACGTTGTCCGACGTCTGTACGAACGATTTCGGCTCCGCTTTGGCGACATTCGCAGCGGCCATGGGCGGACTGTTGAATTCCCAGGCCATCTGCGGAATGCGGGCGGTCTTCCATTCGCCGTCATGCGCGACGAGAGCGAAGGAGAAGTTGTGCCGGCCCCGCCCGCTCAGCCACGCGCAGGGGTAGCCCATGTAGATCTCCTGTGCGTTGAGCAGGAAGAGGACGGGGGTTTGGCCGGTAAGCTCGCGGCCGGGCAACCCGCGATCGAGAATGGCCACGCCGCCCCGCTCGAACTGGTAGTGCGACCAGCGGATGGCCGCGAGGATTCCGTCGGCGAATCCCGCCGGACCCGGAGATTCCAGATTGGAGATTTGAGATGGCCATGTGCCGTGCGAGAAGCCGTAGGGGATGCCGCGCCGCGTCTCCAGAATCGGCTGGGCGAGCGGAAATTCCGCCACGACGACGGTCTTGTCCGGGACATCATTGAGCTCGACATCGAAGTCGATGCGCGGGTAGTCCTTGTAGAAATGCAGGACCTGCTTGGCGTTGCCGTCGCCGAAGAACGTGGACTCGACCTGCACCACGGTCGCAAGCGGACCGTCGCTGACCGTGATTTGCGGCGCGACTTGTCCGGAATCTGCGAGGCGCTTTCGCTTGTCGCGGCGGGGCGTATCATGGAAATCGCCCGCCTGTTCCGCCACGAGCAGCACGGGGCCCGAAAGCATCTCGCGTCCCGAGGGCTTCAGTCTCAGGCTGCTCAACGCGCCGGTCTGCGGGTCGATCCTCGCGAGGTAATGCGCCGTCTCAATCACGTCCGGCAGCTCGATCTGTTTTGGCGCCGGCGCAACGGCGGCGGAAGTCTCCAGCGTCAGGATTCCCGCCGATGGCAGTGTAGGACGGCACAGCACGCGACCATCCGCCTCGGCCTGACAGACCAGACCTGCAGGATTCACACCTGTAGGCGACTGCATCGGCATCGGATCGCTTCTCGGCCAGTTCAGCGGATTGAACAGGCCGAGGCACGGGCCCTGTCCGGCCTCGCGGCGGAATGCGGCTTCGGTCGTGTCGGCGGCGATGGCCTCTACAGACTCGAAGCGGTCGCGCACGTCCCAGGACTTCTCGTTCTCGAAGACCATGCCGCCGGCGGCGCCCCAGAGGGTGTTGCGGTCCATGTTCAGCAGCATCTGGAGCCAGACGTGATACAGCGACTGCGCGGGATAGCTGAAATCGCCGTCGCGACCCGCTATCGTCGCGAGCATTTCCGCCGCTTGCAGCCGGTGCTCCGCGCGGCGATACCAGGTCTTGACTTTGGGGCATTGAATCCAGAAGGACGTCCAGCTCAGCCTGGCCCCGCTGCGGCTGACGGGCAGCTCGATCCGGCCGGACCGGATATCGGGCAAGGCGGCATCAACGTACGCGCTCAGGCCGCTGAATTGCAGCTTCATGTCCGGCGCGACCTGGTTCCACTGCGCGAGGAACTCCGAGGGGTAACTCGCGCACGCGGGCGCCAGGGAGTAATCGCCGTTGCCGCCGAGCACCAGCACGGGTGCGCCGGCGGGTGTACGAGCGGCCCGGGCGTTCACATCCTGCACCAGCTTCCTCATCGCATCCACGCTCAGCGGGGCCTGCGTGCCGAAGACCGGGCCCCAGTCGCTGTAGTGGCCGGGCGAGATCGCCAGGCAGCGAGTGCCATCGGGGGCCTCGAACCAGTGCATCGTCTTGCCCGTGGGATTGTCGCGCGTGTAGACCATCGCGTCGAGTCCCAGGCCCGAGACGATCTGGGCCATCTGCTCGTGCACGCCCGTGACATCGATCGTCCAGGCGAAGCGCGGGCGCACGCCGAAGACCTGCTGCTGCCAGCGCAGGCCCTCGACGCCCATCTTCACCAGGGCCTCGCCGCCGGAGAGATTGATCGTCGGCTCCAGGAAGAAGGCGTTGACCAGCTCCACGCGGCCCTGGCGGATTCGCTGCTTCAGCTCCGCCACGCGATCCGGATGGAAATTGAGGATCGCGATCATGTTGTTGCACTCGGACAGTGCGAAGGCGTAGTTCGGGTCGTCGCGGACGCGGTCGAGGTGGTCGATGTAGTCGTTGGCGCAGTAGTTCCGCTCCGTGGACCAGTCCGTCAGCCATCCGCAACTGGCCGGATGGAAGTTCGGCACGACGAAGACCTCCCGCAGCGAGGATGTGGCCGATCCAGCCGCAGGACAAAGCACCGCCGAGAGCAATAGTAGTACGACCGCCGTCACGTGCGCTAGATATTTTCCAGTCATAGCTTATCCTCATCGATCTGGTTTGACTGCCGAAGGGAACTGCGGTGCGGACATGTCATCAGTCGCAGTGAAAGACCTCTTCCATGGCCGCCCACCACTGGTCTTCGCCGCGGTCGGGCAGCGGCTTTTGACAGGGCATGCAGACAGCCCACCACTTCTGCGTCGTAGGGTCGGCCGCCATTTTGGCCATGTCGCCGGCGAAATCGTCCCCCACGTATTCGAAGTAGCTGAACAGGTAGTGGTTTCCGTCGGGCAGCCGGCGAAGGTAGATCGAGTAATTCCGAATGTTGCACTCGGCAATCATCTTGAGCACGTCCGGCCAGACCGCCGCGTGCAGCTTCTTGTACTGCTCGATCCGGTCCTGCCTCAGTCCAATGATCGTCCCATACCGTTTCATAACCTGCATCTCCTGTGTTCCGCCGATCACTCAATGTCCTGCCGCGTATTGGCCGAGGTAATTTCCGTAGGTCAACGCCAGGACGGCCACGGCCACGACAAGCAATCCTGTGACGATGGCCGCCTTCGTGCGAGGGCGCCGCCCGTGCCATTCCCGCATGGCGATCCCCGCGAGGCTGCTGAAGAGAATCAACATGAGCATGTGAATCGCCCAGCTTGAGAACTCGAATTTGCCCATGCGGACGTGGGCGATGCCGTAGAAGAGGAACTGGCCGTACCACATCGCCCCGGTCAGCAGGGCCATCAGATAGTTCATCGTCAGCGCGCCGGCGGCCGTATCTTTGGGCTGCCCGAATTCCTTGAACGTCTTCTGCGACCACGTCAGCGAGAGGCAGTAGAGAGCCGTCGTCACGAAAGCGCCGGTGTTGGAGAAGATGTACACGACATTGGTCTGCCAGTGCCCCGCGCCAAATTGCGCGGCGGTTTCCGCGATGGGCTTGCCGGCGTCATTGACGGCGATGCCGTACACGGCGGAAAAGACCCCGGCGATGCCACACAGAAAAAGCCCTTTGCCCAAAGCAAATTTCTGCCCACTCGTGCCGCTGCCATTTTGCAGCTCCACCTCCTTGAGCCGGCCCGCCATGCCGCACATGAGCGTGCCGAGCAGGCCGATGAATACCCCGCTCATCACCCAGCCCGAGCCTCGCTGGCCGAGAATCGCCGCCAGCGACCCGCTCAGGATGGGCCCGGTCAGCGTTCCCAGCACGCACGAGATGCCGATCGCCAGGGCGTACGTCAGCGAATACCCGATGTGCCGAATCGCCATTCCAAACGCGGTGCCGCCGATCCCGTACACCATGCCCAGGACGAACGTGATCCACATGGCATTTCGCGGAGCCGAGCGCAGGACCGCCGCCAACTGCGGCGTGGTGATCCAGGCTCCGACGATCGGCGCGAGGAACCAGCAAACGGCTGCCTGGGCCAGCCAGTACGTCTGCCAGGACCAGCCTCGCAGCTTCTGCTGAGGGGTATAGCACAGTGCGGCGGAGGTCGCACCGAACGCGTGCAGGACGACTCCCAGAATCGGGTTGGCGGCTACCATTGCCATAGTCACAATGCCTCATCGAATTCACCGAGGTCCAGCGGATAGACCCCGTGTTTGCGGACCAGCTTCACGATGGTGTCGTACGTCCGGCCGGAAACGCCGCTGGTCACGGAGTGGTCTGACTGGAAAATGAATCCGCCGCCTTTGGCCGCATTGAGCGTACGCAGGACCTGTCGGCGGATTTCGTCCGTGTCGCCGGTCTCCCAGACCCGGACGTCGCTGTTGCCGCAGAACGCCATGCGCCGGCCATACTTTCGGCGCAGCTCGACTGCGTCCATCCCGGCCTTCACCTCCAGGGGATTGTACGCGTCGATGCCGATCTCGATGTAGTCCTCGAAGATGGCCTGCACGTTGCCGCAGCCGTGATAGATGACGGGCAGACCCTTGCGGTGCGCGTAGTCGGCCATCGCCGCCACCGGCGGCTTGAAGTACCGGCGCCAGTAGTCGGGCGAGAAGAACAGCCCCCGCTTATAAGCCACGTCGCCCCAGACGACGAACCCATCGAGCAGGCCCTCGCCCGCGTCGATCTCGGCCTTGGCGCAGGCGAGATAGAACTCGCCGATGCGGCTGATGACTTGCCCCATGCGATCCGGATACAGTCCCATCCAGAGCATGGCGTTCTGCTGGCCGATCAGCCGGGTCAGGCACTCGGCGCATTCGATCATGCTGCCGTACACCGGGAAATCCGGCCGCAGCAATCTCACCGTCTCAATCCACGCGGGCGAGTTCCGCTCGAACCCGTCCCCCACGCCGGCGATCTGATTGTCCCCCGCATCGAAGAACCGGCGCCGATCGTCAGGCGGGTTGAACTCGGCGGCTTCGAGCTTCTCGAACGTGTCGGTTTCCCACGCGGTCATCTCAGGCATGGGACAGGCGAACTTCTTCCGCATGACGGCCCCGAACCCCGTCCTGACGACCACCTCGTCGGATGTCTCTTTGAGCGTCTGGAACGGCCGAATCCACGGGTCCATATTGGGCACGGTCACGATCCAATCAAGATCGTAATAGTAGTACGGGTTGGCGTCCGGCGGCAGATTGAGCTCCTTGCGCCAGCGATTGATGAAGCTGCCCCAGAAGAAGTCGCTGATCGGGACGCGGTCGGGCTCTTCGTGCCGAAGCGTCTTCCGCATGCGCTCCAATTTCTGGAGCGTCGCAGCCTTGCGTTCCCCGCCGCCCATCCGGCCGGTCGTCTCGAACATGCCCATACTGCTTGCTCCCGTAGCATAGCGTCACTGGCCAACGCCGGCCGCTGAGTATAACCGGTCATGGCCTCGGGAGCCAGATATTGTCACGGAGCGGCCGGGCATGGGCGCACGACGGGATTGTGGCAGAGCAAGCGGGAAACTCCGGGTGGCAGCGTCAAGCGCAGCTTGGCGATGGCCTTCTTGGGATGCGGTGGAGCCATCGCCAAGGCCTACGGCCTTGACGATGCCACCCGGCTTGACTGCCCCTTTTTTGTCGTGCACCTCCGGGTATGCATCCGGCTCAACCCAGAAGGATGTCCAGCGTCTCGCCTTCCCTCACGACGACTTCCTGGCCGAGCCGTAGAGACGCAAAATCTTGCGTCTCTACTGCCCTGCTCTGCGTCACCTCGAGGGTCGCCGGGATTTGTTTGCCGCCTAGGGCGACTGTCGCGCTCGTGACACTGCCGCCGTCGGGCACTGCCATCGCCAGCGTTCGCAGGCGCAGTTGGCCGAACTTCACTTCGACAGCGGCCTTGAGCCGGCGGCCATCAGCCGTCTGCGAGTACGTGCCCCAGCCTTCGGCGGTGGTGAATGCGCAGCGAAAGTTCTCCGGCGTCAGGCGGGGTGCGAATTCCAGGAATCCCTTGGGCCCGTGATACTCGTATCCGCATGCAGCCAGGAACACGCCGTAGCTGGCCATCGAGCGCGCGTAGTGATCGCCGCATTCCACCTCGTTCCACGGATTGCGCCGCGAGGCGTGGTAGCGGTCGTGCACGGCCCGCGTGACCGCCAGTCCTTCCTGCACCAACCCCTCCCAGATCATGTGCCCGGCCGCCTGGTACTCGAAGCCGTTCATGCACTCGTTGAAGTAGCCCGCCGCCCAGTCGGCGCCCTTGCCCCGGGCCTGCGCATAGTCCCAGTCGGATCGCGGGAAGGTGCACATCAGCAGCCCCGCCTCGCCGGGCATCGCATACCAGCGGCCCGCCTTGTAGGCCTCGCGGTACGGCCCGACGTCGGGGGTGAAGTTGTAACGCCACAGCGACTGCAATGCGGAGCGCGTCTCCTTCGTCGGCAGGACACGCGGCAGGCCCACCTGGAAAGCCCAGCTCTGCCCGAGCGCCTGATCGATCTCACAGCCGGTGCCCGAGTTGATGGCGTCGAGGTGTTGCGGGTCCACCTTGTTCATGAAGTACTCGCCGTTGAAGAGGGTCTCCACCAGGTTCTTGCGGCCCTTCTCAAAGATGGTGCGGCATCGTTGCGCGAATTCGCGGTCGGCGAGTTCGTCGGCCATCGTTTCGGCCGCCAGCAGCGCCGCGAGATACATCCCGCTGAGCCAGGCGACCGGTCCGAACCAATCGGTGTCGAGGGTATTGTGCTGGTTGCTTTCGATCAGGCCGTCGCCATTGGCGTCTTTGGCGATCAGCCACTCGGTGGCTCGCTTGATCTGCGGCCAGTTGCGCGTGAGGAATGTCCGATCAGCCGCCATCTGGTGCTCGCGCAGCGCCCGGAGCACGGCGCCGGCCTGCGCGTCGATCGCCGGGATATTGTTGAATTCACCCCGGAAATAGATCGCACCGTCAGGTTTCAATGCAAGGCCGAAGTCCACGCGCTCTCGCGTGATTCGTTCCAACTCCGGGAACAGCCGCGCCATGGCTTGCGCATATTGCCACACGTGGCCGCAGGTCCCGTGACAGCATCCGACGCCTTCCCAGGCCCAGAACCGCCCGTCGGCGAACCGCTGGCACGTGGACGTGGCGAGGATGGAGGCGTTCAGGAACGTCCGGTCGAGGAACCAGTACGGCAGGGTCGAGTCGTACCACGTGTCGTGCCACAGGCGCGTCTGGCGGCTGAGGCGAGAGAAGTTTCCGGCCAGGTAATCGGCCACCGCCAGCGCCGAGTCGAATTGGTTGGCGTAGAACCGGCCGGACGGCAGGTTCTCGATTTTCAGATTGGGCATGTGCCAGGTGACGAGGAATGTCGCCGTGGCCGTCGCGCCGGGCGCGAGCGAGAGCTTGCGGCCTAACCCGCCAATCAGCGGCTCGCCCGGTGATCCCGCCACGGGGCCATCCGACGCGCCGGATGTCTGAAACACCGCCTCCGCAGGTTTGCCCGATGGCAATGTAGCCAGAGCAAAATCGCCCCCGCCGGTCTCGGCCTTCAGCAAGGCGATGCCCATCGTCCCGAAGTCAGGCTCCTTCTCCAGCGGTCCCGGCGGCGCGCTGGGCCGGTCGCTGAAGACGACGTGATCGACGCCGATATTGCCCCACGAGCCGGACTCGTCGTCCACGATCTGCAGCCGTCCCGTCCGGCCGGCCCACCGCCGAACGTCCAGGCTCCCCGGCCGCATCCGATTGTCGTTCGCGCCGGTGGCGGAGGCGACGACCTTGTCGTCGACCAGCAGATTCAGGCAGGTCTTTCCCTTGTGCCCCCCGCCGCCGATCAGGAAGGTGATGTAACGCCGCTCGATGACAAACTCCCTGCTCGTGAGCGTGCCTTTGGCGGCGTCCCGCGCCCCCACGTCCTTGCCCGGCGCGGAGGCGTGAGAGTTCACGGAGCGCTGCCCGCGGATGCCCAGCTCGCCCTGGTAGTCGGGCACCTGCTTCTGCGTCACCGGCCCGGAGCCGAACGCCGTGCCGGCGGCCGTCCAGCCCTCGTAGTCCGGCTTCTCGAAATCCTCAAACACGATGTCCGGCCGCGTGGCCGTCGCGTCCTCCGGCGCCGCTTCGGCGCTGCAGTCAAGGAACGCCAGGCCGTCGCGTCGAACGATGCGGTTCCTGCGAACGAGCGAATGCACGGCGCCGCCGTGGAGGCATACGGCGTTTTCCAGCCAGCCGGCGATCTCGACCTCGGCCGCTTGGGCGCCGCCATTGCTTAGCGTGAACCGCATCACCGTGGCCGGCAGCGATGAGTCATCCGTGTTCAGCGGGATAAACGGCGAGAACGCCTCCAGCGAAACACTCACCGGGCAGTCCGAATCGCGGTACTCGACGTAGGCGATGGGGTACTCCCCGTTGAAGGCCACTTCCCTCCAGCCGGTGTGGTCGAGGCGGCGCACCTGTGGCGGCCCACCTGCCGTCACGCGCAGCGCGAAACCCTGCTCGAACGGCGATGCGGGCGACATCGGCGCGGCGTAGTGCTCGGCGCCGGTGCCGATGTGGCGGTTGAAGATGTCCCAGTGCCAGAGCCGGCCGTCGCCGCCCAGGTAGACCTGTCCGCAGCAAAGCCCGCCGACCGGCATGCCGACCTTCTCCGATTGCGGCCAGCGGTAGACCGTTTTCTCGCCCCGCGCGAACAGCGACTTGACCCAGTCCGGATGGAGCTTCTTGTCGGCGGGCACGAGCTTTTCGAAGTCGCTTCGGGTGAACGGGCCGGCCATCACCGGCAATCCGGAGACTGCAAGACCCGCCGCGGCGAGACCGGTCAACTTGAGAAAATCACGGCGGGCCAGGGCGCCGCCGTTCTGCGACTCGCAGGAGCAGCCTGCACAGCCGCACTTCAACTCCCCTGCCGATTCCTGAGCAGCCATTATGCACCGCCTGCGCCCGCGGCCCGGGCGTCGAGTCTGCGACGCAGTTGTCTCGCCTGCCGGTCGATCACCAGCAGGTAACCGAAGTGGCACACCCAAACAACGCAGAACCCCGCGACCAGATACGACATATCGCCACCCTTTACTATTGATTATTGATGATTGATTATGGATGATTGTAACCGCGGCGGAAGCACAAAGCGAGTCCTGCCTCCTCATCAATCATCAATCATCAATCATCCATTATCCATCATCAATCGGTCATCAAGTTTCAGGCTGCTGCGGAGCAGGCTGGTTCGCAGCCAGATCAAGGCAGCGGCCAGGACGGCCGTGCCGGCCATACCGAGCATCAGCGCCGCCGTCTGCCAGGGGGAGTCGAAGCTGAAATTGGGCCGATGGATGTCCGCGATGAAGCGGGCGCTGATGAACACCAGCGGGACATCGAGAAAGGCGATGATGCCGAAGACGGCGCAAACCCGTGCATTGCGATGCCGCGAGCCGGGCAGACTCACTCGCAGAATCAGATACACGGCGTACAGGAACCACAAAATGGCGGAGGTCACAAGCCGGGGACTCGGCGTCCACCAGACGTTCCATTCCGCCCGCGAAAAGAGCATGCCGGTCGCGTTCAGGATCGTCGCAAACACAAATCCTGCCTCCGCCGATGCCGCCGCGACGAGGTCCCAGCCCTGCCGCCCGGTCGCCAGATAACCGACACTGGCCGCGAGCAGCACGACGAAGCACAGCAGTGCACAGACCGAGTTCGGAACGTGGGCGTATAAGACGTTCCGCTGCACGGGATCGATCTGCCCTCGCGTCAATCCGATCCAGGTCGAGGCAATCAGCAAAGCAATCGCCAGCGCGAACAGCCATCGGCGCATCGAAAACCCCTTTACGATTGATAATTGATGATTGATTATGGATGATTCTGGCGCGACGGATGCAGAAACGAGTCCTGCTTCCTCTTCAATAATCAATCATCAATCATCGATAATCAATCCAAACAGCAGCCAGGAAGCCACGACGAAAATGGCGTCGAACGCGAGCAGGTAGCCGACCGCCGCAGGGAAACTGCCGACGAACGCCAACGCGCCGGTGCCCTGGACGGAGGCAAGGCCCTGTGCCTCGCCGGGCATCGCCCCGAACAGCACCAGCAGAGCAAAGGTAGCAGGAATCATCATCGGCATCAAGATCACGAGGACGACAATACTCAGCAGCGAGCCGCGGGTCCGGGTAAGCTGGACCGCCGCCGAGAACAGCGTCCCGACGCTGGAGATCCCCAGATTTCCCAGCAGCAGGACGGCCGCCAGGCGGAACCATCCGCCGGCGACGTGCAGATCGAACGCGATGATGACGATCGGGACGACGATCGCCTCGAAGATCGTCAGCATGATCACGTTGGCCAGCAGCTTCGCCAGGTAGATCGTTCCGGGATCGAGCGGGGCCAGCAGCAAACCGTCGATGCACCCGTTCTGCTGCTCGGAGGCGAACGATCTTTCCTGGGCCAGCAGGCCGGAGAACAGGAAGGCCACCCACAGGGCCGCTGCGCCCAGGACCGGTGCGGCGGTGTCCGTCAGGGCGGAGTCCGAGGCCATCCGAAGAATGAAGACGATGAGCATGCCAAGGACGACCATCGTCGGCAGAACCTGCCGGGCCCGCAGCTCCACGACGATGTCCTTGACGATGATGGCCCGCAGCCCCAGCCACAGGTCGGGAATCCGAAACCTGAGATCTGAGATCTGAGATTCAAGGTTGGTCTCGCCGGAATCTTTCAACTCATGCCCCTCGCATAGGATAAGTAGTCGTCGGCAAACCGGTTTGCATCGACGTCCTCTTTCATCGCGTCGAGAATGAGGCTGCCTCTATCCAGAACGGCGACGCGCCGGCAGCACCGCAATCCGAGGCGGGTGTCGTGCGTGGTCATCAGGATCGTGCCTCCGTCGCGCACGAACCGATTGAAGATCGTGATCAGCCGCTCCGTGGAGTCGCCGTCGAGGCCGGTGAAGGGCTCATCCGCCAGCAGTAAAGCGGGCCGGTGCAACAGGGCCCGGGCGATTGCCAGGCGCTGCAATAATCCCCGGGAGAGAATCGCGGCCCGGTCATGCCGGTAGGACATCAATCCGGCGCCGGTCAGCAATTCTTCGATGCGTCCCATGCGGTCGGGCACACCATACAAACGAGCGGCAAACGCGAGATTCTCCAGGACGGTGAGCTCCGGATACGCCATGCTCGCGTGGGAGATCATGCCGAGCCGGCGTTTGGCTTTCTCCGGCTCGCTGCGGATGTCGTGCCCATCGATCCTGACCGAGCCGTTGTCGGGCCGGAGCAATCCCGCAACAATCCGCAGCAGGGTGCTCTTGCCGGCGCCATTGATTCCGCACAGGCAGAGGGCCTGGCCCTCGGGCACGGCGAGATCGATGCCCCTGAGCACGGGCCTCGTCACAAACGTCTTCGTGATGGAGCAAACGTTCAACGCCATACCCGTCAGCCAGTATTGTGCAATCCCCTCACGTACGCCGTCCGGAGCCGGCGGGCTTGCGGCGCAGCCGCCACAGTGCGACCGCCACGGCCGCCGCGAACACGGCGATCAATATCGCCCAGGTGTACCGGTCCGACTGTTTCACGTTGAATCCGGAGACCTGAAACGCGATTCGGTCGCCCGGCTTGAGGTCGCCTCGCCGATAGTATTCCACCGGCGTCCCGTCGTCCCTGGTGAGCCGGCCGGCGGGCTCGCCCAGGCCTTCCAATTTGCCCTGCCCGTGCTGCCAGAAGATCATCAGCTCCGAGGTCGGCAAGGTGAATTCCCTGGCGATCTCCATCGCGTTGCGGCTGATGTCGAGCTTGTAGGAGAAGGCGACGTGATGCTCGCCGGGCGGCACGGCCATCGTGTCATAGAATCCCTCCGGCGTGACGACGAGCGCCTGCTCCTCGAGGTAACTGGACACCGCCAGGTCCTTGAAGCCCTGTGGCAGCCGGGCCTCGATCACGATGGGCTGGTTCCGGTCATCCCGCCGCGCGCCCGTGATGGCCGTATCAGACGGATTGGCCAACTGCATGTACTCCGTGACTTCCAGCGACGCGGACTTGACTGCGATGATGATGTGATGTGTGCCCACGGACAGCTTCGAGGTGTCGGTGGAGACGTCGTACACCTCCACGGCGGCCGACAGCTCGCCAGCCGCAGGATTCAGCGGCACGGGCACGCTCGTGAACGCCATGTTCTGGTGCTTCGCCCGCGCGATCGCGGCCATGTCCTGCCCGGCCGGGACCTTCTCGAATACGGCCTTGCCATCCTGGCCGGCCGTCGCTTGCAGCGAGTCGATCTGCTCCTGGCCCCGGAAGAGCTGGAGTGAGACTTCGTCGCCGGAGACAGTGGCGCCGTTTGCTGTTTTGTTCTTGACCTCCACCGTGACCTGGGCCTGCGGCGCCGCCTGTGCAAGGCAGACCTGCGGCGCCGGCACCAGCAAAGCCATCAGGATCATCGCTCTCCAGAGAACCGTCACGCGTCCTTCCCTTCTTTGCTGTCGGAGCCTTCGCGTTTCGCCAGCAGCGGCCAAAGCGCCAAGGCGACGCATATGAGCAACAGAATCCATTTCAGGTACATCATTTTTCGACGACCGCATCTCCCGCCGGAACCCCTTGCTCGCGTCTGAGGCCGGCGGCGAGCACCAGGGCCGTTCCGAGCACCATCAGAGCACTGCCAATCCAGATCCAATTGATCAGCGGCTTGATGAACACCGTCAGGTTGATCAATTTCGTGGCCCTGTCCACTTGGCCCAACGCCAGGTACAAATCGCCCGCCAGGGTCCGTCGAATCTTCACTTCGCTCGTCGACTTCTCCGACTGCGGATAGTAGGCGACTGCGGGGGCGAGCCTGTCAATTTGTTTCTGCCCCCTGAATACGGAGATGTCGGCTTTCACCGCGGTGAAGTTCGAGCCGTGCTCGGCGTCGAGATCGTTGTACGCGAGATCGAAGCGGCCGACCTGCACGTGCTGGGCCGGCTTGAGCGCGACCTGTTTTTCGATGTCGAACCCGCCGGAGCCGGCGATCCCCACAAAGGCCAGCAGCACGCCGACGTGCACGATCCTGGCCCCGAGCCATCGAACGCCGGCCGTCGCGCCCACGCCGGCGCGGGCCTGTTTCTCCCGTCCCGGCAAAGCTTGAGCCGGCGCCGCGCGACGCGCGTATCGTTGCACAAAATCAACAACCAGGTTTATGCCGACGAATGCGCACGCGACGAGGTATGCGATGGCCAGCCCGCCGGCGAGCGCCCAAATCAGCACAGCGGCCGCCGCCGTGACGATCGCTCCGAGCGTCCGCCAGGTCCGGCCGAAACCTTCGCGGATCAGGTGCGGACAGATGCCAAGCAGAAGCAGTAGAACCAGGCCCAGCGGCGCTGTGATCTTCGTGAAGTAGTCAGGTTTGAGGGTGATCGGGGGGTCGCTGAAGAAGCCGCTGAAGAACGGGAACAGCGTGCCCACGAGGACCACGAAGGTCAGCAGTAGCATGAGCCAGTTATTCCAGATGACCAGGCGCACGCTGCGAGCGCCAGTCTCGATGACGCGCTTGCGCCGCAGACGCCATCGGAGGAACAACACGCCTCCAATCGCCCCGATGATCGCCACGAGCACGAGGAACAGGATTCCGAGTCCCGGGTCGGGGAAGGCATGAACGCTTGTGACGAGGCCGTACCGCGTCAGGAACGTACCGAAGATGCACAGGCTGAACGTCACAATCGACAGGACCATGAACCAGACGCCGGTCCTACCGTCGGCCCGGTAGGTGCGGGCACAATGCAGCAAGGCGGTCGCCGTCAGCCATGGGATCAGCGAGGAATTCTCCACGGGGTCCCAGGCCCAGTATCCACCCCAGCCCAGCTCCTCGTAGGCCCACCAGGCGCCCAGGCCGATGCCGACCGTCAGGAACATCCAGGCAAACAACGACCACAGGCGTGCGGGGCGAAAGAAGATGGGCGGCCGGCTCAGATCATCGCGCCGCAGAGCCGCAAACGTCCAGGCGTACGGAATCGCAAACGCGGCGTAGCCCAGGAACAGAGCCGGCGGATGCAGCACCATCGCCGGATGCTGAAGCAGCGGATTGAGCCCGGCGCCGTCGCTCGGCGTCGTCACGGACAACGCGAACGGGTCTTTGTCGAACAGCAGGACCAGGAAGAAGAACACCGCCACGAGATTCGCCGCCGCCCGAGCAGCAGCGCAAAATCGCCCGGAACCGCCGTCGGATTTCGAGAAGGCCAGAACGACAAAGCCGGTCTGAAGCCACAGCCAAAACAGCAGCGACCCGGCGGCCCCCGCCCACAGCGCCGTCAGCTTATAAACGAGGGGCAGTGCACGCGACGTATTCTCCGCCACGTACCGCACGGCGAAATCACTTCGCGCCAGCAGAATCAGCAACGCCACGCAGGCCACGGTCAGGCACAGCAGAGCGCCCGCCGTAGCGTTGCGCCCGCTCCGGAGCAGCTCACGGCGGTCCCGCCACGAGCCCAGGAGGTCCATCAAGATAGCATAGCCGCTCAGGAACAGCCCGAGCCGCAGGGCGAATTGTCCCAGCTCCGACATCCTATTTCACCTTCGCCTGGTACTTCGATTCACATCGAGTCATCAGGGTGTCGGCCTGGAACACGCCGCTGGGCGCCAGACGCCCTTCCACGACGACTTCCCTGTCCTCCATGAAGTTGTCCGGCGTCACTCCCTTGTACTGCACGGGCAGCTCCGCCGTGGCGCCGGCCAGGGTGAATCGCAGCGTCAGCTTTTCGAGGTCGCGCTCGACGCTGCCGGGCTTGACCCGTCCGGCCAGACGGAAGGAGCTTTCCTTCGCCGCGGAGCCCGCCGAGGAGAAATCATCCACGGAATAGTAGTAGGACCAGGAGGACTGCATCGCCTGGTACATGAAATAGCCGATGCCGCCGCCGATCACGAGGATCCCCACGGCAACCTTCACAATCGTCTTCGTCTTCATTCGTCAGTATTCCTCCGGAGAGTGTCTATGGCTATGACAGGACAGGTAGCACCGGCCGTGAAAGACGCCTAGGTCCTCGAACGCCCGCTTTCCCGTGGCGGGATCGGGCTGGACGATGGCCACATCGAAATTGATCAGATGACTGTTATTCAACCTTGACCCTTGAGAGGCATTGATGCCGTGCGGATCATGACAGGCCGAGCACGGAATCCCATTCTCCAGGTGCTCGCTGTGCTTGGCGAAGCTCTGGTTGCCGAGAATGCTGTTTCTACTGTGGCAGCGGTAGCAGAGTTCATACGAGGAGCTGTTTTCCTGGGTGAAGTCCGCCGTCTCATACTGCCCGGCGAGCAGGTAGCGGTAGATGGACCCGTGCGGCCCCTTGGCGCCCGATGAGCTATCGGAGCCGTGGCAATCCGTGCAGGAGATGTACGAGGCCACGGTCAGCGGCGGGATCAGGCTTGGGACGTTCGGGTTCACGCCCGGGGCCGCCACCGGATGAAACGAGGGTCCGGCCGGCTCGAATTCCAGACGCGTATTGGTCTGCGTGATCTGCCGCGTGATAGTGGAGGCCGGACGCTCCGGATTGTCGGCGTGACATTTGAAGCATACCTCATATCCGAACTGGGCATTGGCCATCGGCGCCCCGGTGATTGTGAGGCCCGTAACCCCCTGCAAGGCACCGGAGATTGCCGGGGCCTGAGCGGGGGCGTGCTGCAGGGCGTGGGGATTATGACAATCGACACATTCGACGTGCATGGTGGCACTGACGGCCACCTCTCCAGGCTCGTGAATATCCCGGTAACGAAACACATCGTGCCGGCTGGGCTTGAGCATCTCGGCCCGGATGTTCGTGCCGGCGACTAGGCCGTTATGGCAGTTCAGGCAATTGTCTTCGAGCTGAGCGGCGTGGAGCAGCCTCTGGTGCCCGCCGGCGCCGTGCGGCCGGTGGCAGGCGAGGCATCCAACCTCGGCCATCGTGCCGCGGTTGCCGCTCTGCAGGTACGGATCGTCCGCCCCGGCGCCCAGAACGCCCGAGCTCTCGTGGCTGCACGAGGTCCATCCCTTCTGGTCGTGGCAGCTCACGCACATCTGCGAGTTCTGGTTGGACATCACCAGGAACTTGCCATACTGATTGTCGTGCGCGTCGTGGCACGTGGTGCACTGCAGCTCGCCGGAGCGATCGAGCTTCAACTGCTCGGGCAATCCGACGGGCGGTCGGAGTTGAGCATTCTCGGCGGTCAGGCCCGACGAGTAGACAAAGCTGATCGGGTGATCGTCCGACAGGTCGGTCCCGAGGTTGGCGTTGCCCGCAGAGAGGTAGGTGCCGCCGGCGCCGCCGGTGAGCGTCTCGGTCAGCGCCACGGTGCCGTCGTGGCAGCTCAGACACAGTTTGCTGTAGCCCGTCGGCTGGCCGACCTTCGCCTTCAGCGAGGAGCTTTCATAGATCTTGTAGACGGCGGTGGAGAGTCTATGACTCCACAACGGCGTGCCGGGCAGGGCGCCGTGCGGCGTATGGCAGAAGCTGCACGCCGCGCCGCCGGCCACGGCCGACAGGTCGTGGGGAGTGCCCTGGATCGAGCCGGCGCCCGCCCAGACGGCCGACGCCCCGACAGCGGCAAGCCAAATCACAACCACGATGGCAAGCCATTGCCTCATTTTATCATTCCCTTCAGAAGCTCGAAGATCTGGACCCGTTTGTTGAACGAATCCGCGACGTAGACCCGGTCGTGGCCGTCGATGAAGATGCCGGCGGGCAGCCAGAATTGCCCGGGCTCAGTGCCTTCCTGGCCGAACGCCATCAGGATCTGTCCCTCCGGATTGAACACCTGCACGTTTTCAAACTGCCGGTCGGTCACATAGACATTCCCGGCTGAGTCGGTGGCTATGCCGGCCGGATGCGCGAAATTGCCCGGCCGGTCGCCCTGCTGCCCGAACATCCTGACGAACCGGTCATCAGGCCCGAACACCTGGATGCGATAGTTGAGCGTGTCGCTCACGTAGAGCTGTCCCGCGTCGTCGATGTGCAAGTGCGTGGGAAAGTTGAACTGCCCGGGCTCGATCCCGCGCGACCCGATCTGCCGGATCGGGTCGCCCTTGTAGCCGAAGACGTGAATCACATGGCGGCCCGCATCGGCCACGTAGATCATGCCCTCGGTCCGTCGGCACGCGATGCCGGCGGGCCGCTCCAACTGGCCCTGCCCGAAGGAGAAGAGAAACTCGCCGTTCCTTTTGAAGACGCACACCTGGCGAAGGACGCTGTCCACGACGTAAATGCGGTCGGCCAGCGTCACCAACGCGACAGGCTTCTGCAATTTCCCGTTCGCGCCCATCGCGGAGAACTGGCGGTAATCGCGCGTTCTGAGGTCGAATGCGTGCACGACCGCGCCGCTGGAGTCGGCCACGTACATGACGCCGGTGCCATCGACGGCCACCGCGTAGGGGCAGACGAGGACTCCGACCGGCCGGGCGCCGAACATCAGCTCGCCGAGCCCGTCGAGCAGCGAGTGCTGCTTTTGCATGTCCTTTTCCGTGGACACGGCCCCGAGGTAGACGATGCGAGGCTGATCAGGCAGCTCGGGCCAGGCCAGCGGCGTCTCGCTGGCATTCGGGAATTCAGCCCGCTCCGGGCCGCATCCGGCAGTCGCCAAAACCCATGCAGTCATCAGAGCGCCTAGCAAAATGTAGCCGGCTATGTCATTGCGAGGAGCGCAGCGACGAAGCAATCTCAATCCCTGGCATGGGAGATTGCTTCGCTGCGCTCGCAATGACATCCAAGCGATCTCTGCTCCGCTTTTCATTCTGTTGAAGGCTCCAAGGACCCACAGCGCCACGGAACGCGTGCACCGGCTTGTCTGTCGAATTCTCATGATTTCAGGTATCCTTGACATCCGGGTCAGAACCGCCGCATCGCCTTGATATAGAAGAACACGCCGTCGATCTGATCATCCCGGCGCTCCAGGAGATTGATCTCGGCGCCGATGGTGGCGGTGAACTGCCGGTACTGATACTCCAGCTTGCTGTCGAACTGGAATCCTCTCGTGACGCCGAACCGCGTATCCTCCTCGTCACGATACCCGGCGGCGCCGGAGATACTGTAGTTGTCCGTCAGCCGGCTGAACAGCTCGGCGTTTGCCTCGAACAGCCGCACGTCGCGGGCATCCGGCTCGCCGAAATTCAGCCACTGATTCGAGAGCCCGACGCTGGCCGTCGTCTCAGGTCCAATCAGCCAGCGGTACCGGCCCTCCAGCTTCTCGCTCGTCAGAGGGATCAGCGTGGAGGCTTCCGTGCTATACTCCGCCAGAAGGTACAAGCCCTTGTTCGTGTAATCGATGCCCGTCGTGTGCGCGGTGTATTCGTCGGGAATCACGTGCGCCACGGTCGAGGTGATGTCTTCCTGCTGCGTCCGCAGTCCGTAGTAGAGCGAAACGCCGTTCTTGAACCGCTCGCGGATCGTAAAGTGCTGGCGAAATGTGTCCTCCTGTCTCTCAGGCTCCACGATGAACTCGTAGTCCACCAGGAATTCCTCGCCCTCGGTGAAGTTGGGGGGAATCGCGCCGCCGACCACGATCGTATTGAGGAACACCCTTCCGCTGCTCTGGGTGATGGTGTAGTCGTCGCCCTGCTGAAACAGGCTTCCGCTGGCGGTTCGGACGCGGATGGTGGAGATGTCGATATTCGTGCGGTCCAGCTCGATCGGGACCAGATCGGTAGCCGTGTGCGATTCGCCGACGACGACCCCGGTGCCGCTGCCTCCCGTCTGATCGCTCCGGGTGAAGCTGGCGCTATAACCGCTCTGCAGGATGCCCCAGGGGTTGCCCTTTCGATAATTGAGCCCGAGGATTCCGCCATACTGTGTGAGGTCTCCATCCAGGCCGAGGTCCGTCTTGGAGACGAAGGCGTCCGCATTGGTCACCAGGCTCTCGAACAGCCGGTGCTCGATGCCGGCCTGGCCGCGAATCTGCTTGCTGCTGAGCGACTCCCGCTCCAGCTCGTTGTATTGCACGTCGTACTTGCTGAGCAGATTGGGCGTGTGTTGCAGCTTCAGCCGCTCCTGCATGCGGAGGTTCTGGAACTCGAAGGAGCCGCTCTGGTCGATGTAGTTGAACAGGGAGTCGAGGCGGTGCTCGCCGTCTTTGCCGAACGAGTAATTGTGGGAGAGCGTGTACGCGTCCGTATCCGTGTTCACGATGGCGCCGACGCTCTGCTGGCGGGCCTCGGTCCGGTCGAAATCGAAATGCAGGTGCGAAAACTTGCTGAAATCGTGATCGAGCGAGTACCGGAATCGCTGGTCCTCGCGGGCGAAGAAATCCGGCGTGAAATGGTTGACGCTATCCTGGCTGGTTTCGCTGCTGCTGTATTGGAACGTCATCGGCCAGTCCTCAGGACGCAGAACGACGGCGGCGGATTCGCTCTTACGGTTGGCCCACAGGGGGCCCAGGAATTGCCTGGCGATCAAGTCCTCCGTTTTGCTGGCATTGAGAGTGGCGGAGTACGGCTTGGCGCGCAGGATCTGCACGGACGCGAGATACTCGCTCAGGTCGCCGGTGTTCCAGCCCGACACGTCGTCGGAATTCATGTTCTGCTGTGCCAGTCCGGCCCCCAGCATCACGTCGTAATTCAGGAGATCGGGATGATACACGTCGCCGGTGGTCCTGACTCTCATGCGTTCCTCAAATACGGTGCTCTCACTTTGGCGTTTTTCCGCCCCGGTCTGCTGCGTGTCTGTGCGATGCTCGACACGAGTTTCGAGTTCGCCTCCAAATCTCTGCTGCTTTACGAGCGGGCGCTTCTGGCCCCGCACTGTCACGTCGCAGCCGCTTGCTATTATCAGACTAAGCCCGCAGCACAGCAGGCTTCCAAGGACCCGTAGACCGGGCCGAGGCTGTGCCAGGCTGTGCCTTGCGTTGTTGCGAGATCGATTCAACAAGTTGTCAGTTTCCAGACCACCATCCCTCGCTCCGGAATTTCCGACCACTGATTGAACTTCTGCTAGAGGGAGATTCGGCTCAATCTCCCTTTCGCTGAATTCCACGACTGGGCCACTACTTCAACAAGCGCCAGTCCGACTTGGGCTGGCTGAGGGCTCCGTCGAGTCTCTCCAGGTATCCCTGGACCGTTTCTTTCATCGGCTTCGGAAGCGACCTGTCGTTGAGGATTTGACGGAAGCCGTCTCTGGCTTGAGCGAGCTGTCCGGCGTGGTACTGATTGATGCTGCGATAGTAGATCTCCGCCACGCCTCTTTCCTGTGCGCGTCGCTGATCCCGCACGGCTCGAAGAGCCGTCGCCGGCGTCTGCACGGCGGCGTCGGGCGCGCCCTGAGCCTGCGGCTCCGCTTGAGTGTCGGCCGGCCTGGTGCCCAACAGGGCGACCACCTGCTGCAAGACGTCGGACACGAGCGGCTTTTCCGAATCCATGAGCAGATCACTGTTCAACAGGACTTCCAGGTAGGCCCTGGCCGACCACAACTGACCGGCCTCGATCTGATCGACAATCGTGCGGGATACGGTCAGGAAGTCCTGCCCCCGCGCCAGATCGCTCCGTGCTTTCCTCACTGATTCCTCATACCTGCGGCGGTAGACCTCGGACTGATACTCCAGCCCCGCGGGCTTTTCCAGGAACGTCTGTCGCAGCAGACCTCTCGTCGCGCCGGCGTGGCCGTCGTGACAGTCGGTGCACCGCGCGTACGATTCTTCCGCATGACCCTTCAACAGGCGGATCGCCCCAAGCTCGTGGCACTCGTAGCACAGCTCGGGCACCGGCTTCCTCAGCAGGAACTCGGGCTTGGTCTTGTGCGGATTGTGGCAGAGCAGACAGTTTCCCGTGGCGACCGGGCCGTGCACCCAGCCCTCCAGCGCCGCAAAGTCCGTGTGGCACTTGTAGCACAACTGCGGCACCTCCGCCACCAGCTCCACCTTGTGTGAGGAGGTCATGCGCCGCTGCTCGCCGTGGCAGTCGGCGCAATTCTTCACCGGCGGATGGATATGCCAGCCTCCCGCCGGCGCGACGTCGGCCGCCTTGCCGGGTCTCAGATTCAGCGGCTCGGCCTTGGACGCCTCCGTCTGCAACGGCGGAACGCCATCGAAGAAGAACGTCAACATCTTGTGACGCTCCACCTCGTCGCAACTGGCCAGCATCAGCAACAGCATCGCCAATCCCGATCCTACCAGGAACGATGCTGTCCGAAGCAGCGCCAGACCATATCTTGCACGCTTGCGCATACCGCCGATATCCGAATCCTCAACCGTGGCCTCCTGGCAACGACAAGTCCGTTGCATCCTGCGGCGGACCCTGCGCCGATCAACGCGGGACGCCCGGTCCGCGTGCGAGCCTGCCGTCGATGTCCTTGATATAGCCTTTGAGCGTTTCCTCCATCGCGGGCGGAATCAATCCACTTTCAATGACCTTCTGGAACCCGGCCCGGGCCTCTTCGAGCCGGCCGGCGTGATACGCGTCCACGCTGCGGTAGTAGAGGTCCGCCACTTCCTTGCCGCGCTGCGCGCGGAGGGCGTCATTCGGCGGCCCAGCCGTCTGGGGCGTCGACGCGCCGGCCTGCGATGGCTGCGCCGGCGAACTCTTCTGTGTCGCAGGCGCCGGCGCCGTCTCTTTGGGCCGGCTGGACACAGGGAACTCGCCGAACCCGTAGACGTTCACCTTGCCCTTGCCGTACTGGTTCGACACGAACACGAGGAACTCGATGCGGGCCCCCTTGACCGCGTACTGCTTGAACAGATCCACGTGGTTGTAGTCGAGGATGACCTTCGCGGGCAGGTTCGTGTTGCCGGGCTCGTTGCCGGGCCGGCCGAAGAACAGAAGAAGGCGACCTTGCTGGTCGTATATTTTCACGACCTCCGTGGACCAGACCGAGGCGCCGATGGACACGCCGGCGCAGACCACCCAGATCCGGTTCTCGCGGTCGATCGCGATGCCCTTGGGCCGCACCAGCTCATCGATGTTGTCGCCGCGCCGGCCGATGGTCCGCTTGAACTTCCCCGATGCGTCGAAATTGAAAATCCTGGCTTTGAGCTTGTCCGTTACGTAGAGGTCGCCGTCGGGGCCGAACGCCAGATCGCTGATGAGCTTGAACTGCTCGTCGCCGTCGCCCTGCTCGCCGATGCGGGTGATCTCCTTGCCCGTGGTCTTGTCCATCACGACCACCTGGTTGCTGGTGAAATCCGTCACGTAGCAGTACTGCCCGCGGATGGCCACGTCGATCGGGTTGATCTTCAGCTCCTTGCCCAGAATCGACTGGAGGGTGTTGGCGGCGTCGAACACGAAGACTGCGCCGGCCGTCGTATCGGCCGCGTACTTCGTCCCGTTGTCCTCGATGAAGATGTTCACCGGGTTCACCATCCGGCGGTCCTCGGTCATGTACCCAAACGATTTGTTCCTCAGGTCGAGCACCTCGACGCGTCTCTTGCCGACATCGCAGACGTACAGCTTGCCGTCGGTCATCGCCAGTCCATACGGCGTGGTGATGCCTTCCTTCTGCTGGGCCTCTCCGAGGACGAACCTCTCCAACCCGCTCGGTCCGGCGGCGCCCAGATCGGCAGGACCGGACAGCGACGTGAGGAACTGCAGCCGGGGCTTCTCCGGCGCCGGGGGATACAGGACCGGAGAGGCGGTCGACGATTGTTGCGACGAGCCGCATCCCCCGAAAAGACAAGCCGCCGCCAGTCCGACGGCCAGGGTCAGCCCCCGAGAAAAGTATAGATTATCAACCGACATAGGCTATTTTTCGTCTAATCCGACAAACTCCCTTTAGCAAATCTCTTCCTGCAAAGGCCGCCCCGGCGCAGGGGTTTCGACCCGCGTCCGACGGCAGACTATCAGCCGGGCAGTTGCGCGCATTATCGGTCAGGACCGGAGGTCTCCGCGCGACGGGAGTCTCGCTCAAGCTCAGGGGCCACGACTCCTTCCTGCAAGGCGCGGCGGAAAACCTCGCACACAATGCACCGGGCCCGGGTTCCCCTGAAAATTCCGGCACAGACACTCCCCGCCGCCGGACCTGTCAGGCAATCCCGGGCCAACGATTGCGCTCCCCCCATTGGATCGGCACGAATCGTTTTACTTCAGGTGGCACATCCGGCACAGCTCCGGTCCGTGGTGGACTTGCGACGTCGTGCCATCGCCATTGTCGACGGACTCGTAGCCGTAGTTGTAGCCACGCAGCGCCTTGCCCACGCCGGACGTGTGCACGTCATGACAACTGTTGCACTGCACCTTGCCCGCCGGATCCAGCAGATCCTGGGCAATCGTGCGGCCCAGCGTGCTGGGCTGGGACGGGTCCTTCAGGTGCCCGTCGGTCACCGCCAGCGCCGAATCGTATACGAACGAAACCGGGTGGCTATTGGACAATTCCGTCGCCCCGAACTTCTTCTCGTCGCTCATCCACAGGAAGTTCGGGTTCGCGCCGTCATGACAGCTCAGGCACAGTCTCGAGGGCCCGCTGGGCTGACCGTCGATCGTCGCGTCGAACGTCTTGCTGGTGTACATCGTGAACGTGACCGTCGTTTCGCTGCCGTTCCACAGCGGCACACCCGGCAACTGGTCCGCGTTGTGCGGCACATGACAGCCGTCGCAGCCAACCATGTCCGAGTGGGCGTTGGCCGCCCACGTCGCCGGCGTCACCAGAAGACCCGAAACCATGACACTGACACCCACTTTTGCCAACCACCTGCTCACCAACATTTTCTCACTCCTCCTTCAAATTCTGAACCGGTCACATGCCGGTTCGTCTACCCTGCCCCGTGCGTCGCGGCACGATCGTGCCATTTCATTGCGCCGGCTCTTGCGAGCTCACGCCATTTTGCCATTCCTTCAGGGCATAGTGCATACAGACCGCGCCCACCTCGTCGTTGCAAACGGTGTGCCAGTACTGGCACAGGTCACTGGCCCGCCAGAGAGGCTTCTGTAAATCCCCTTATATTCAGTAGTTATACTCGTATTCAAATCTGCGTTGTGCCGTCGAAGCCACGAGTGAGAAGGCCGTTCTATCTCACAAGTGAGAACATGTATGGGATGTAGTCCTATTTTTGAGAAGAGCCGACCGCCTCCGCATCGCCAAAGACCGCCGCCAGAGCTTTGCGATAGCAGCTCAGCGCCTTGTCCGCATCACCTCTGGTTTGATGGACTTTGCCCAGCTCGTACAGGATACGGGCGGAATCCCGCTCAAGCGCCAACGCCTTGGTCAGCAGCGCCTCGGCGGCATTGAGGTCGCCTGTCTGCCGTTGAGCCCACGCGGAGATCAGCATCACACGCGCCTTGTCCTGATTCGATTCAGCCTTGACCCCGGTCATCATCTTCAGGGCCGCTTCGTTCTTTCCCGCTCTGCACAGGAGCTCGCCAAAGTCCAGTGCGACATCGACGGCGTTCGGGTCGAGCTGACGCGCCCTCTCAAGCTCGCTCATGGCCGCCTCCAGCCGCCGCTTTTTCGCCAGCGTCCGCGCCAGTTGGAGGTAGCTGTCGCGGCGGGCCTGGACTGAGGTGTTTTCCAGGGTCTCGACGCGCACTGAAGCGTCGCCTTGCACCAGGCCAAGCGCCTTGCCCAACTGGGCGTGAAAACCCGGGACGAAATCGTACCCGTATCCCGCCTTGATCCACTGCACCTTGTGGTCGGCCCCCACCACGACGGCGGTCGGCGTGGCGATGGCCCCGAGCTTGCCCCAGAATGCGAAGTTCGGGTCCGCCAACATGGGGAACACACGGGCGGCGTCGCGGTCGCGGGTCCGCAGCAGCTCGTTCGCGCCCGACCCGCTGATCACGCCCACGCAATCGAATGCCGCCGTCTCCGATTGAAGCTTCTGCACGACGATTTCGATTTCCGTGGCCAGCCGCTCGAGGTGGGTCTGTCCCGACCCGATCAGCACAAGGCCCAAAACGCGCGCCTGCTTGTGCTCGTACCGGAACGTCGTCCCGTCCTTGTTGGTCAGGGAGAACTCAGGCATCGTGTCGCCCACGTGGATTCGGCGCAGGCCCTCCTGGCCGAGCAGTGGCGCCAGGCCGCAGATCGTCCCGATCAAGACTACGAGCCACCATAGTCTGCCGTAGATTCGTGCCCACATAGAGAGACTCCATCGTTGCCGGCGGGATTCTATTTTGCCGGACTCACCGTGTCCGGATAAGTGACCGGCGACGTGCGATCGTACGTGAACGGTTGATGACAGCCGGGCTTGCAGCCGCCGCCGGTGTCCGTCTTCTGGTACTGGATCGGCAGATTCCACACGCCGTATGGAACGCTCTCCCGGATGTGCTTGGGCAGATCGCTCGCGTGCGTCGCATGGCACGCGCGGCACGTGCGGCCCTGACGCGGCTTGTTCACGTGCACGTAGTGCAGGTTCAAATCCCCGTTGCGGAAGTCCGTCAGGTCGCTCGTCCGCTCCGTCAGCACCAGGCTCTCCGGATGACAACTGAAGCAAAGCGCATACTTGTCCGGGCTGAACGGGGCGTAGAACAACTGGGGGTAGTCCTTGATCAGCAGACGGAAGTTCTCGCTGCCGTGAGTGGAGTGGCAGCCGGCACAATCCTTCTGTGCGACCGGGCCGTGGGGATATTTCTTTCCCTCGACCTGTTGCGTGAACGAAGGAACAACCTTTCCGTCCGCCGTTTTGACCTGGTCTTTGTGGCACGATTCGCACAGAGTGATCGGGGCATCCTTGAGGATGAACTCGACGGTGGAGGCGTGCGGGGTGTGGCAATGCAGGCAGCCGCCATTTTCCGTCACGGCCGAATGCTTGTGCTTGGAATCCGTCGCCAGTTTGCGAATGTCCTCGTGGCAGGAGAAACACAGATCGGGCGCGTCTGCCTTCAGCATCTTCGGATTGGCCGCACCGTGCGGATTGTGGCATCCGATGCAATCGTCCTTGGCAGGCTTGTGCACGAACTCGAACTGCGACAACTCATCTTTCGTGACCACGTGGCAGGAGAAACACAGGTTCGTCGGCTCATCGACGAGCAGCTTGGCATGATCGGTGCTGTGGGGACTGTGGCAGATCGTGCACTCGCCGACCGCCACCGGGCCGTGCGGGAACTGCACGTCCTTGCCGGTCTGATGGCATTTCACGCATAGGTCCGCCACGGTCTTTTCGCGGATCATCGCTTTGCTCTCGCTGCTGTGCGGATCGTGGCAATCGGTGCACTTGCCGGTCTTCAGCGGCTCGTGGACGTTCTTCTTGGTCGTCTGATCGAGGTGGCAGTACTCGCAGAGATCGCGGCCCTCCCGCGTGAGCTTGTACGTGTGGGCCTTCGCGTCCACCTCCTCGTGACAGCTCTTGCAGTCGCCCAGGCCGACCGGTCCGTGGACAAAGGGCTTCTTTGCGTAACCGGCATGACACTCCTCGGTCACACACGTCTTCTGGGTGGACGTCGGCCGCTCCTCGCCCCGCGCCTGCACAGCGAGAATCAGGGCAATCGCCGCTGCGGCCACGCCACACGTTCTTCCGATACCTGTCATTTGCGCCACTCCTCCCCTGCCCGTCGCCCGGGACCTGCGCTCACCGCCGCGGACAACTGAACGAAGCTCAACACCAGACATCACTTTCATGATCCTCAAAAAGCTTACGGCACATGCCTGTACAGCGCTACCAGAGTCCCCAGGGTCGTCTTCTGATGGCACGGCTGGCCCATCTCCAGCACGACCTGCCGGCTCGCGTCGCCTTGCACGATCGAGGCTACGATCGCGGGACGAAGGAGCAGCTCCTTGCCGTTCTTCCAGGTGCTCTCGAGTCTCGCCCCGAACCGCGCCTGCTCGACGCCGAAGGAATACCGCTTGTCATCGAAGGAATATCGCTTGCCGATCTCCACCGGCTCGATGCATTTCTTGCCGTCCTTCAGGTACAGCAGGTGGGATTGCGGGCCCGGGGCCATCGCGAGGATGTATCGGCCGGAACCGGCGGCCACGTGAAAATCCAGGAATCTCGCCTGGAACGGCAATCGCTGCATCTTGTGCGGCACCATGGCGAACTGCGACCAGAGCCACTGCTGGTACTCCTGCCCGTTGCCCTGTGCACGGATTTCAATGGCGGGATTCTCCGGCTTACCCGAGAGGCTCGTCACCTGCTTGGTCTGCTTGTCGATGGAGTAATGCGGCACGTAACGCGCGATCGACAGCTTCCACGAAGAGTCCGGCAGAGTGATCGTCTTGCCCGGCTTGACCGTGTACATCAGCGGCGCGCCGGTCGGATTGGGCCAGACGAGCAGGAGCCCGACAACCTCCGGCTCGGCCAGCTCCCGCAGGATGGCGGCGTCCGGCGGACCCGGCAACTCCCGGATCGCCACGCTGCCGATGTGGGCGGAGACCGACTGCTTCTCACGGTCGCGGGCACTGAGCCAGACGTCCTGTTGCAGGTTCTCGCCCTTCAATGACAGCTTCGCGACCGGCCCGCCGTTGGGGTCGTCCACCGCCGTGATTTCCTGCTGCACATCCGGCAGGTAGCGCTCGAGCTTGATCTTGATCGGCGTGCCCATCACCGGCACCACGGCATCCAGCGCCTGCGGCTTGTTCTCGTCGGCGACCGAGACCGGCATGCGCATCGCTTCGCCTTCGAGCCCCATCTTCACGAGGACCTCCCACGGCCCTCCCAGGAACTCGTGATGCGCACTGGCCGACTGGGCCGCGGCGCCGTCGGTCCACGCCGCCAGGACGAAGACCGCCGCGGCCACTGTTGCCCAGATCCGTTTCGCTATCGATCGATTGCCTGCGTCCATGACTAACTCCCACTGGAGACCATCTTGTCGGCTTCAAGAAGCAGAGCCTCGGTATACTTGAAGTTGTGAACGCCCCAACTGCCGTCGTACTGGATCGAATCGAGGATCGACTGTGCCTCGCGGGTGCGTCGCTGGAGTTCCTGTGCTTTTTCCTGTCCCGTTGCCGCCGCAGCCAGGGTCTCAGATGCCTTCACCTTCTTCTGGACCTGCTCGAACAGCGATTTGATCCTCTCCTGCCAGAACGGCACGTACTTCTGCCCGGTCCCGGTCTCGTGACATCGATCGCATGCGGCGGGCACCGCTCGGGCCACCATACCGAAACTGTCGAGCGTGCCGGACGTCTTCGTCGTGCGCTCGATGTGGCAGCCTGTGCACTCCACGTGCGTCAGGAACATGGGGCTGAGCACCCGATCTGTGGCGCTGCCGTTGCCGCTCGGCTGCGCGGGATGCTGCGTGCTGTAGATGGTGCGCTGAACCTGGTGGGTCTCGCTGTGGCAACTGCGGCAATCCATCATGGCGGACACCGATTCCACCCGGGTCTGGCCGTGAGGCACCTTCCCGTGGCATCCAAAACACTCCACCTTCTCGCCGTTCGTGTGGCTGGCATGCAGCTCCACGCTGTTCGCGTCCGCCGGCTTGCGGTAGCTGTGGCAGTTCAGACAGACCGTCTCCTCCACCCGACTGTCCTGCTGGACCTCCCGCTTGTGGCAGGACTCCTCGCAACTGGCCTGATAGGAGACAAACTCCCGGTGGTCGATCTTGACGAAGCCCCGGCGGATGACCTGGTCCGGCACCTTGTGGCAGCTTCGGCAATTGGTCTTGACGAGCCGGCCGGCGCTGGTGTCGCCACCGAGGAAATGGCAGGTGAAGCACGCGTTGTGGTCTACGGCGAAATGCACGTCCCCCTCGAAATGACTGTGGCAGGTTCCGCACGTGACCTTGATTCCATCGACGACTTTGCCGATGTGCTTTTCGTGCATGAACCGGACGCCTTTGCAGTCGGTGATCTCCTTCGCAAGTGCGCCGGTGCTGTGGCACTCCGACCGCAGGCAGGAGGCATCGCGGATCGTGGCGTTGGGCTTGGTGCCGATGCGCCCGACGCCGCAATCGACTGCCTGAGCCAGGCCGTTGATTTTGCCCCGGATGTACCCGGTGAAACCGGGCTGCAGATGGCAGTGGAGACAGTTCACCTCGGCGTGGGCCGACTTCTTCCAACTGTCGTAGTACGGGTGCATGACGTGGCACGAGTTGCAGAACCCGGGCTGTCCCGTCAGCTCGACGGTTGTGATGACCGCGACGCCGATCGCCGCCAGGGCTACGAGGATTCTGCCCGGCCAGCCCAATCGGCGAACGGCTCGGAGCACCGATACCGGTGCCATCAATATGTTCCTAGCGATCTTACCTGCCATGGCACTTTGAACGAACGATAGACTACAGAGGGTGGAAGCCCGCCCCATCTTCGCCCTACAACAGTCGTTTCACTTCCGCCAGCAACGCGGCGGGCGACACGGGCTTATCGAGAAACGCGTCGACCGGCAACCACGTCGGATCGCCCGCCGAGGACTTCACCTCGATGCCCGTGATTTCTGCGATGGAGGTCAGCATCAGGATCGGCGTCTGCTGAAGCTGGGGATCCTTCTTGAGGTCCCTCGACATCTCGAAGCCGTCCTGCCACGTCTCCATCATTACGTCGAGGATGATCAGATCCGGCCGCTGTGTTCTGATCTTCTCCATCCCCTCTGTCCGGTTGGCCGCCGTCAGCGTCTCATAGCCGGCGCCGGCAAAGATCAACTTCAGCGACTCACAAAGATCAACGTCATCATCCACGACCAGGATCTTTTGCATACCCATGCGTTTTCACCTCGCAAGAACGTCGCAAGCACCCGCGGCGATGCGGTCAGCCAACTGGTGGAGACTCGCTTTGAATTCCGAATCGGCGATCGGCTGCAACTGCTGCTTTGCCCGGCCGATATGAGAGGCGACCAGTTGCGCGATCTTGCGGGGCGCCGGCGACGAATGAAATGCCTCGCCAAGGCGAGCCAACTCCGGCTCGCCGAGCGCCGGGCGGCTCACACCCAGCGGTCTTTCGCCGCGCCGCCGGAAGTATCGGATCGCGTACAGCAGGGGCAAGGTCACATCACCGGCCAGCAAATCCTGCCCCGGCGTCTTGCCCAGCCGCTCCTGATCGCTCAACAAATCCCGGCAGTCGTCGAGAATCTGAAAGGCGATGCCGAAATGAAATCCGAACGTCTGTAAAGCTCCACAGACCCCGTCCTGATGAGCGGCCGTGGCGGCCCCGGCCCCGCAACAGGCGGCGAACAGGGCGGCCGTCTTCCTCTCCATCACGGCTATGCAGCGATGCGCGGAGAGATTGAAATCGCCCCGCTCGATCACTTGCAGCAGCTCCCCTTCGCACATCGCACACAGTTGCGAGCCCACGATCGCGAAAAGACGCGGATCGGCACAGTCAGCGATCAATCGAAATGCCTTTGCGCAGAGATAATCGCCGACCGACACCGAAACCCGCTTGCCCCATTTGGCCTGGATGCTGGGGCGGTGATGGCGAACCGCCGCACCGTCGATCAGATCGTCATGGACCAGCGAAGCCATGTGGATCAGCTCGATTGCCGCCGCGACATTCAAGCAGGCACGGTTGCTGCCGGGCGAGCCGTTGCCCGTCCCGTTCGCTGCCCGGGCCGAAAGGAGCACCAGGGCCGGCCGCATCTGCTTGCCCGGTGATTCGAGCAGGTAGTCGGCGATCTCACGCACGCGAGCATCGGTCGTTTCCGCGAGAGCCTCGGCCAGACGCCCACGTACCGCCTCCAAATCAGGGAGGATCGGACGCAGGATATGCGTGAGACTCGAACCGTTTCCCCCGTGCAGGCAGGCATCTTGTTCAAACAGACTTATCATAAACCTATCCGGGTTTCAGGACGCAGAGAGGCCTGTAAACCGTGCCAGGCGAGTCCAAAGGATCGCCACGTGTCGACCCGCGCGAACTCCTCCCGGCATTCGTACCTGTCCTCGTCTATGCTATCGAAACGCCTGCTCGTGTTCAATCGGTGCGACTCCTGCTGGACAAGCAGAGGCCGACTCCCTTACATGGTCTTCTCAATTGTGAGAATCACGGCAGATGAAAAGGCAGCCCCCAGGGATATAACCTGATGCCGGCCGATCTTGCTTACATTGGGCAGGCATCCCTGCTTACGGCACCCAGCCGAGCATCAAAACCCCCGCCGAGCCTGAACATTCACATTTTGGACAGGTGCCGAACCTCAGGCTTCTGGATGGACGATTGTGTGTGATTCTCGCACGCCGCCGCTGACGCCGTGGACAGTCGCTGTGGAAGGCCGCCGGTTTCTACAATCCAGATCGCCCGTTCTCATTTGTGAGAATCTTCAAAAATTTCTATTTTCGCGGTACTTTTTGACGAAGATGCGAGGCAGACGACTGGACCAACGCCTTCGGACCATCTCTTATGAGGCTGTGAACGGAGCCACATCGAGGGTGCGACCTACTTCGACTTCTCTGTTGTCGTGAGATCCGGCAGGATGTTGAAGCGGTGTTCCGGGTGCTGCCAGGTCGCAGCAGCTATCGTCGTTTCACCCAGCAGGTCCTTCATTTTGCGAGTTGCCGCCAACCACTGAGAGAATATGTGACAGTTCTGCTTCGTTCCGCCGCAGGCGCAATGTCTCAAAGGACAGTCGTCGAACAACGGCTCGCCCTCCATGCGCTCGAACAGATCGAGCAGGCTGATCTCGTCCGGCGGCACGGCAAAGACGTAGCCCCGCTCACGACCTCTAACGGACCGGATGAAGCCCGCCTTGACTAATTGCTGCAGGACCTTTGCCAGGTACCCCTGCGGCATGCCTTCGGCCCGGGCCATCGCCTTGCTGGTGACGGGCAACTGCGTCATGTGACGAGCCATGTACATCAAGGCGTGCAACGCGTATGCTGAAGCTTGATTGATCTTCATTCACAAATCCTGATAACTCGCTGACTGCCGATTACGGCCGGTCCTGCTGTCCGGTCTTCCTGACTCGTTCTCTGCCGTTCATGATCCCCAACTCGTCGATCTTCCTGTAGAGACTCGAGACGCCGATTCCTAGAGCCTTGGCCGTCTCGATCTTGTCCCAATCATGCTTGCTGAGCGCCCGGCAGATTCGTTCTCTCTCGTATGCCTTGACGGCGTTCTGCAGGTCCTCATCGCCTTCGGCAGCGACCCCCGCATCGGCCCCGGCAAAACCGATATCCACAAGCTCAATCATTTCCCCTTCGGCGAAGATGACCGCCCGCTCGATCACGTTCTGCAGCTCTCGGATATTGCCACGCCACTCGTGGGCCGTAAGCATCGTCATCACGTCCTCGCTGACGCCCGTGCAGTGCTTGCCCATCTCGGCGTTGTACTTCTTCACGAAATGCCGGACCAGCAGGGGGATATCCTCGCGCCGCTCCCGCAGGGCGGGCAGATGAATACCTACGACATTCAGGCGGTAGAACAGGTCCTCCCGGAAGCGTCCTTCCTTGATCTCCTGGGCCAGGTCGCGATTCGTCGCGGCGATCAGCCGCAGGTTCACCTCGATCGGGGTGGTCGAGCCAACCGGAAGAATCTGCCTCTGTTCCACGGCCCGAAGCAGCTTCACCTGGCAGCTCATCGGCATATGGCCGATCTCGTCGAGGAACAACGTCCCGCCGCGAGCTGTCTCGAACAAGCCCTTCTTGTCCTCGAAGGCGGAGGTGAAGCTGCCCCGCTTGTGGCCGAACAGCTCGCTCTCCAGAAGCGTTTCCGGGATTGCACTGCAGTTGACCGCGATGAAGCGTCCGCCGTTGGTCGAGCTCAGGGCATGGATGGCGTGGGCGACGAGCTCCTTGCCGGTCCCGCTCTCGCCCGTGATGAGCACGTTGCTGCGGGTCGGCGCGACCTTGCGGACTGTCTCGAAGACCTGCTTCATGATCCGCGTTTCGCCGATGATCTGGCTGATGTCGAAGCGCCCGTTAAGCTCATCGCGAAGCTTCTGATTCTCCGCCTCCAGCTCGACATAGCGCAGATGCTGCCGGATTTTCGTCAGCATCTCGTCAAAGTTGACCGGCTTCATCACGTAATCGCAGGCGCCGAGCTTGATGGCCTCGACCGCCATTTCCACGGTCCCGTAAGCGGTCACCATGATAGTCCGCGTCTGGGGCCGAATCGCAGTGATCTCGCGCAGGACGCTGATCCCGTCGCTTCCGGGCATTTGGATATCCAGCACGGCGACGGCGTACGGCTGTTTCATGATGGCGTCGGTCGCTTCCTTGCCGTCCCGGACCGCCGTCACGGCGAAGCCTTCCTCCTCCAAGACCTTCGTGAACGTCTCCCGAAAGGTCGCTTCATCGTCTGCCAGAAGAATCTGAGGTTTCTGCTCGATCATAGCCGTACTTCACTCAATAACAGGGTTCATTCGATGGATTCGCTCGGCTCGTGCCATTCGTATCGGGGCCCGGCTCGGCGATGAGACTCTTTTTCGGCCGTACGGGGATTCGGATGATCGCCGTCGTCCCCGCGCCCGGCTCGGACTGCAGCTCGATCGTGCCGTCGATCTCCGTGATGAGATTATAGCTGATGAACAGGCCCAGACCGGTCCCTTTGCTGATCTCCTTGGTCGTGAAGAACGACTCAAACGCGTGACGACAGACCTCCGGGCTCATTCCGATCCCCGTATCGCGGATGCGGATCTCGACCGTCTCATCGCGGAACGTCTTTATCATGTCGAGCTTGTGATCGCACCCGGTCCCTTTGGCCTCCATGGCGTCCAACGCGTTGATCACGATGTTCAGCAGGCACTGCTCCAGGTTCTGCGGGTTGAGCCAGACGATGGGCAGGTCGGGATTATGGGCGTTGGTGATCGTGATCCCCTGCGCCCGCTTGTCGTAGCGGACCAGGGCCAGGGTGTTCTCGACGACCTCGTTGACCTCCACCCACTTGTACTCCGACGTCATGGGCCTGGCCTGACTCAGCATGCGTCGCAGAATGGCGGAGATGCGCCCGACATGGTGGTCCACCACGCCGCACAGCTCCTTCAACTCCGGGTCCGTGCATTTTCGGCTGATGTACTGCACAACGGAGGAAAGGCTGGTCAGTGGATTGCCGATCTCGTGAGCGATCCCCGCCGCCATCTGGCCCAATGCCACCATCTTCTCGCGCTGCGCCATCCGCACGCGGGACATTTTCAGCATTTCGTTGATCGCCGTGACCTGTTCCGTCTTATTCCGCAGATCGGCCTCCAACTTCTTGTGCTCGGTCAGGTCCTGGCCGACGATGACATATCCGAGCGGCACGCCGTTCAGGCCCGTCACGGAGCAGCTTTTGGCCTCGATCAGCTTCTTTGCCGGTCCGCCCGTGCGGAATTCGATCGTTTTGTCCTGCCGCCGCAGCGGACAGCCGCGATCCGCCAGGGCCGTGATGTGCTCCGCCAGGGTCGCCGGGTACCCATCGATTGACCGGCCCTTTGTCTTGTCGCCGTTGTCCCGCCACTGCCGGGCGGCGGGATTGCACAGCGCGACCTGCCCGTCGGCAGTCACGAAGATGAGCCCTTCCGACATCGCGTTGATAATGGCCCGGAGCAGATTGCTGTTTTGAGCGGCTTCCAGTTCCTTGGAGGCCATGCGAACGATGATGATGCGGGTTAGATACTGAGCGATCATCACGGTGCAGGCGAACGCCACAAACGCTGCAAGGCCATACACCGGGTTCCTCCAGAGCCCCCCGCCGGCCGACAATTGAAAAGGATAGAGGCCGAAAAGCATTCCGGCATTCAACTCGTTGGCCAACAGCAGACCGAAGAACGTGATCGCCGTCAGGCCCACGACGAAAGACAGATTCCGCGGCAGGATGATCGTCGCGATGATGACGTGGAAGACATAGAAGAGGAAGAACGGGTTGGCCACGCCGCCGGAGAAATGCAGAACGGCCGTCAGGACCAGGAGATCGATTTCCATCTGCACCATGGCCAGCGTGACGGGGCGTCGCCGCCTGACGCGACGTCTGCCGCCGGCCGCGACGGCGTAGGCGACGTTGCACACCAGCAGTGCCGCCGCCGAGGCATACATCGGCCTGGGGTCCGCCAGAATCGGGAACAAATACGTCCCCACCAACGTGCCGGCCACCACCAGGGCGACTGCGACCCATCGCAGAGAAATCAGCCAGAGAATCTGGTCGGCGAGCGACCCATAAAACCCGCCGTCGGCCTCAGGCGAACCAGGAAATGCGCGGTTCTGTAAAACCATAGTTGTTCCTGGGATTTACCGTACCAACTTCAGAACAACGAAGCAACAGAAATTTCCTGTTTTTGAGAATTACTGCGACGGTCCTTGTCCTTGACAAGATTTGTCGCGGCCTCCACGTGACCTTTATCGGCTATCGGGACAGGTCAAAATACTCGCCGGCCTCTGTAAGTTCCTTCTGTTTTGTGTCATTAAGGCCGATTTCCTCGTCGGAGAGGTAACAGGCGGGGTCAGGGGCCCAGGGGTCTGAGAAGTACGCGTCGGCCCGTACCCGCAGGCTGCCGCCGCAGGCGTCAAAAAACCGGCACAGACGGCACCGGCCCTTGATATTCGAGCGCCGGTCCCGCAGACCCTTGAGCAGCGGCTCATCCGGGTCGGTCCAGATTTCGCTGAAGGGTCTCTCGCGAATGTTGCCCAGGTCGTAATGCCACCAGAACTGGTCGGGGTGCACGTTGCCGTTGTAGTCGATGCATCCGATGCCGACGCCGCTGCTGTACAGGCCGCCGCCGTTCCAGGTCAGCAGATTCCACACCTGCTGCGCCTGGGGCGACCCCTCCGCCACCAGCTTCAGGTACAGGTACACGCCATCGACGTGATTATCGACCGTGAGAATATCCGTTTGGCGTCCGGCCTGTTTGAACGATCTGGCCTTGGCGAGAATGCGATCCAGTGCATTGCGGGATTCGGCGTGGGTCAGGTCCTCATTGGCAATCGCCTTGCCCCGGCCGCTGGGCACCAAGTGATAGAAGCACGCCCGCTCGATGCCCTCGGCTTCGAAGAACTCGAAGAGCCCCTCAATATCCTGCACGTTCCTGCGGGTCAAGGTCAGTCGCAGGCCGACCCGCACGCCGGCCCCCCGGCAGTTGCGGATGCCCTGGACCGCCCGCTCGAAGGCCCCGGAGACGCCCCGGAACTTGTCGTTGATCGGGCCGATGCCGTCGAGGCTGATGCCCACGTAAGAGACGCCCAGTTCCTTGATCCGCCGGGCCTTGTCCTCGGCGATCAGCGTGCCGTTGGTGGAAATCACCGCCCGCAGACCCTTGCCGACGGCATATTCGATCAGCTCGAACAGGTCGTGGCGCATCAGGGGCTCGCCGCCGGAGAAAAGAATCGACGGCACGCCGAATGAGGCCAGGTCGTCGATGACGGCCTTGGCCTGCGGCGTGGAGACCTCCTGGCAGGGCTTGTCCAGTCCGCTGTCATTGTAGCAGTGGACGCATCGGAGATTGCACGTGCGCGTGATGTTCCAGACGACGATGGGCCGCCGGGCCGAGGCCTTTTCGGGGACGACTTCGCCCTGCCGCTCGCTGCCTTTGCGGCCGTAGCGAAGCCAGTCGCCCGGCGTGCTCTGATCGCAGTAGAGCTTACTGATATTGATCATGAATTCCCTTTACGCGGCTGAACTTCCGTCGTCCGGGTCGGGCCCGTGGCGGCGAGAGGGATATAGGCACAGAAAGGCTCCTCGGCCATGTAGTTGCCGGTGGCGGCGAAAGCTCGGCCGCGACAGCCGCCGCAGACCAGCTTATAGCCGCACATGCCGCACTTGCCCTCCAGGGCCCCGGCGTCCCGCATCCGGGCAAGGTCCGCGTTTCCATCCCAGATCTCCGCGAGCGTCGTTTCGAGCACGTTCCCGCAGTTCACCGGCAGGTACCCGCAGGGATACACGTCTCCGCGATGGCTGACAAACAGCACGCCAAGCCCGGCGAGGCAGCCGCGAGAGGAAGCCCCGTGCCCCGATGCTCCCGGCACCGGACCGCCCGGATGATGCGGGCCCATCGATCCCGGATGACTGGCCGCAGAACCGATCCGCAATTCCCTTTTGACTCGCTCGTAATGCGGGCCACAGGTGACCTTGATCTGGATCTCGCCACGGCTTTCCAGCGTGCAGATTTCCCGCATGATCTGCTCGTACTGCTGAGGCGACAGCATGTCCGTTTCCGCCAGCGTCTCGCCGCAGCCGACCGGAACCAGCATGAAGACGTGTACGGCGACGGCGCCGAGAGACCGCGTCAAGTCGTACACCTGCTGCATCTGCCCAGCGTTGAGCTTCGTCAGGGTCACATTGATCTGGAACAGCACTTCGCAATCATGCAGATGCCGGATGCCTTCAATCGCCCGGTCGAAAGCCCCCGGAATCTGCCGCATCCGGTCGTGCACCTCGGCGGTGGCGCCATCGAGACTAACACTGACGCGTGCAATCCCGCTGTCGCGGATTTGCTTAGCCTTTTCCGCGTCGATGATCGTTCCGTTGGTCGCCAGCGCCGGGATGATCCCGCGCTGCCGGGCCTGATTGATCAGGGGGAAAAGGTCTTTGCGGCAGAAGGGCTCGCCGCCGGAGAATACGAGCACGGGCATCTGCGGCTGGCGCCGGCCCAGGTCGGCAAGCTGCTCGATCAGCGATTCCGCCTGGGATGTGGACAGATCGGCCACCGCCGCATCGTTCGACTCCAGCCGTCGGCAGTGAGCACACGCCAGATTGCACCGGATGGTCGATTCCCAGAAGAGCATGCGCAAAATTCGCATCGATGGATTTTGAGGCTTCACGGCTGTTTGTTCTCCTCAGGTTCGGCCGCACAGGAAATCTCCCTCGCCTGGCCCATGATCCGCTCGATCAGCCGGGCCGCCTCCGCCGCTCCCGCCTCCTTCGCCACCGCATCGACGTTCTTGATCATGCAGTGGAGCAGCTTGTTGATCACGCGGTCGACCATCTGTTCCAGCAGCATTTTGCAGCAGGCGTCCTGCCGGGGCCCGACCAGAAACCGCTCCAGCTCTTTGCGGCCGATCTGGTGAAATTCCTCCTTCATCCGCCCGATCATCGGCCCGAGGTCCTTCGCGTGTAGCCAGTCCATGAATTCCGCCACCTGCTCCGCGACGATCTCCAGACCGCTGGAGACGTCCTGCTCGCGGGCCTTGAGGTTCTGCTCGGCCACCTCCTTGAGCTCGTCCATGCTGTAGAGGTAGACATCGTGTATCTTATTGATGGCAGGATCGAAGTTTCGTGGCACGCCCACATCAATGATCAGCAGGGCCCGCGACCTCGGCCGTGGCACCATCCGCTCGAACGACTCTTTGGTATACAGGACCTCCTGAACGGCTGCCGAAGAGATCACGATATTCGCCCGGCCGATCTGCGAGCCGAGTTCTTCCCACGAGCCCACGCCAATCCGGCAGCGTTGAGCAAGCTCGGCGGCTCGCTCATACGTGCGATTGACCACGGTGATATCCCGGCAGCCGGCTTTGAGCAGGTGCTGCACGACCAGCTCGCCGGTTTCTCCGGCCCCGATGACCACCACTTTGGCCCGCTCGATTTGGGCGAACAACTGCAGGGCCAGCTCCACCGCCACACCGGCGACGCTGACGCGGCCGTTGGAAACGGCCGTACGCGTATGCACGCTCTTGGCCGTGAAAAAGGCACAGTGAAACAGGCGGTTGAGAATCTTGCCGGTGCTTTTGGCCGCACAGGCCTGCGAGTAGCTGGCCTTGACCTGGCCGAGAATCTGCGACTCCCCCACTACCAGGCTATCCAGACCCGAGGAAACCCGCAGCAGATGTCGCACCGCGTCTTCGTTCTCGTGGAAGTACAGGCAGGATTTGAACGACTCCGGCTCGACACCGTGAAAGCCCGACAGGAACGCCACCAGACGTGGGCCGATCTGCTCCAGCTCCTGCTCGCCGGCGTAGTACAACTCCACCCGATTGCACGTCGAGAGCAGGACGAACTCGGCCCCGCCGTCGAGCTGTTTGAGCCGGTGAAGCGCCTCGGCGGCCTGCGCCGCGTTGAACGCCAGCCGCTCGCGAACCTCCACGGCGGCACTGTTGTGATTGAGACCGAGTAGAACGATGCTCATTGTCGAACCAGCGAAGGGTCATGCGCGAAGTGTGAAGATGCAGGGTGGGCTGTGCCCACCAAGACTTCAGACTCCCCCCTTCCCACCTCCATCGAGAACTTATGCCGCGTCGCCCCGGCGATCGTCACTCCGAGGATCGCCGCCAGAATCAATCCGAACGCCGCAAGCGTCACATACGCCCGCACGTTGATCTTGAGCAACCGGAGCCGGTCCAGCAGCACAATCGTACCCAATAACCCCCAGGCCCCGAGGATGCAGATCACCTTGCTGTCCGCCAGCCATCGGGCGATCCCGGTGCCCAGCAGCGAGGTCAGGCCCAGCCCGGTGAGTATGCCGACCGTCAGCAGAATGAAGCCCACGCGCACGCCGAGCCGATTCATGCGGGCCAGCGTTTCGAGGTTGGGAATCCGGCCCAGCACCTGCATGATCCCCTTGTGCTTGAGCCGGTAACTGCCGAGCAGATACAAAGCGGCGTTGGCCGCCGCGAATACGACGGATGCCGACGCCAGGACCATCAGACTGCCATGGGCAACCGCCCACGGCGTCGCCGCCAGGGCCTGAGGCCGCGACGGCGGCTTGGCCACAAATGCACCGGCGACGATCATGCCCAGCATCGCCCAGACCATGATCGTGCCGAACCAAACCTGCTCGATGGCCGACCTCAGCGACAGATACAACACGCCAAAGACCATCGCCAGTACCAGCAACGACTCGAACAGGCCCGTCAGCGGAACCGCACGGATCGACACGCCTCGCACCCCCAGCAGCACCGCATTGAGCACCACCGCCGCCAGGACTACCGGCGCCAGCAACGACCCATACCTGTACCTGCTGCCGGCCAGCTCCAGGGCGGCAATCGCCGCTCCGCCGGCGTGGGCCGCCACCACCAGCGAGAAAATGGCCACCTCCCATGCTGACAAGTCAAACATCCTGAACCTCGTTTTGACGCATGCAACCGACCCAATCAACGTGCACAAGCAAGGCTTTTCTCAGTCCCCCTGGAATCTCGCTGGACGCAGCGAGTCCTTTACACCACCCATGACATCCCACACTCGATAATGCGGAAGTCATTTCATTATACGTTTCAGGGGTCGCTGAAGCAAGTATTTTCGACTGTCGCGGCCGATAACACTCGTAGACGCTCTCGACGCCGGCCGGGCGAGCACTAAACTCAAGTTGTTTCCTCACAGGCACTTACATGACCTGTAGAGCGACAGGACGAATTGTCAGTAGATGCGCGTCACGGGCAGGCGGACCCTGAAAGTCGTCGTGTTGCCGGGCCCCGTATCCACGGTGATCCGGCCTCCACGGCCGGTGACGATTCCCTTGACGACAGCCAAGCCGAGCCCCTGGCCGCCTGCTGCTTCGAGGTCGTCAAGAACCGACTCGACATCAGCTTCGGGTAGTTGCGGTTGGATTTTGCCGCAGGTGTCGCTGAACAGCAGGTCAATATACCCTTCTCCCACCGCACAACTGATCACCAGCCGTTGCTCCGTCTCAGCATCCGCCGCATCCATTGCCCTCTGCATCAGGTGATAGAATATCTGCTCGACCTCCCGCGGCGAGACAGCCATCAGCGGCACGATATCCATATCCTTGATCGCAATTGTCAGCCTGCGATGCTGGGCACTATCCGCAAAGACACTCATTGTCCGCTTTGCGATCTGGTAGAGCCCTACCGGTTGCTCCGGCGACATGGCACCCGGACGTGCCATTTCCATGAACCGCCCCAGGGTCTCACGAGCCCCGAGCAACTCGGAAAGACCCTTGCCGATGCTGCTGCGTATGTCGTCCGGCACCCCAGACCCGGGGGCGGCAGCTCTCTCCAACATGAGCTGCGTGACAGACAGCGGCTCGACAAGCTGCTGGGCCACCGTTGCACTGAGCACGCCCACGGCCACCTCGCGAGCCCGCCGCTCCAGTTTTCGACGATATTCATCCAGCTCGTTCTGGGCCCGAATTCTCGCGCTGATGTCCAGAGCCACGCCCACGACATTCGTGATCGCGCCTGTTCTGTCCTTCAGCGTGGAGTAGTAGATCTCAAAAGAGGCGTTGTCCAGCACGGCGGTGGCGATGAACTCTTGTCCCGACAGAGCCCGCCGGCAATCCTCGACCAGGTTCTGTCCGCCGGGGAATGCGTCGCGGATGTGCCGGCCCCGGACCTGCTCGGCGTTCAAGCCCAGCACGTCCAGGCCCTTGCCCTGGACAAAGGTGACGGTCATGTCGCGGTCCGTCATGAAAAGGAAGACCGGCATCGCCGATGCGATCGTCGCACAGCGCAGCTCGCTCGTGCGCAAGGCCTCCTGAGTCTCCCAGCGAAACACGTCCAGTACGCGGATGATGCTCCACGCCGCCACGACTGCGCAAATGGCACGGAAGATCTGGACCGGAACACCCGTCAGCGACTTGAAGGTCTCATAGTTCAGGATTGCGGCGGGGAAGAAGTCGGCCTTCTTCACGATCAGCCCCGCGAGCACGCCATAGATGAAGAACGTGATCCCTGCGATGGCCAGGTTCTTGCGGACCGAATGCAGCCTCATGGTTTTGAAGTCGGGCGTTTGAGAGAAGAGGGCCCAACCCGTAAGGAAGGTTCCGGGCACACATAGCAGATACCGGGCCCAGATATCGCCCAGCAGAAGCCGCCTCTGCGACCCGGCAAAGAGAAGAGCGGCCAACCATGCCGTGACGAGCAGAAAGGGAACTATGCGAAGCGAACGACGCTTGGTTACCTTCCTCGCCAGGACCGCCACTCCAAACAGGACGAGAAAGAAGAAGGAGCCCGACAACGTGAGCAGCCGTGCCTCGGCCATGAGACCGGGCGGAAGCGGCCCTCCGAGGTCGATGAACATGTCGAGCCATTCGTTCAGCCCGTGAAGAATTCCAAAGAAACCGATCAGCGAAATCGACTTGGCCAAGTCGAACCGGCTATCCTTCTTGGGATAGATCAGGATTACCAGGCCAAGGACGAAAAACGCCAAACCGTACACGAACCATACCAAGGTCATTCAGTGGCTCCAATTCACCTCATGCCCCTCAGACATAAAAAAGGATATACGTGGCGAGACGTGGGGCGGCAACAGAATTCTGAGGCAGGCAAGCGGTTTGCGTTTCATGGCCTACCAAACGCCTCAGCGCCCTGTGCAAAACTCCTTCTCGCCAATAGGATTAGCCGGCACAATCTCTCTCACTTCTGAGAAAACCAAACGTCCGAGTGTCTGTTTTTTTCTTCTGTCGACATTTCATGACCGCACGTAAACACCTTCAGAGCATGCACTTATATGCCGTTCTCCAAGAAGTGAGCGCCGGCCGCGCCTTCTGGCACAGACGTTGCTCCTCCCTTGCCGTCTGTCGTTGTATTCATCGAGCGGCAGCGCTCCAGGGAGGAGCGGACAATCTGGTTGGAAACCAAGCTGGAACTATTGAATCGAGGGGCAGAATGACAATGGCTACGATTGGAAGTAAAAAGAGGTTGGGTGGCAGATGGTCACGATGGTTTGCGATGTCGGTCCTGCTGGTGAGCACTTCCGGCGTGTTTGCCCAAGAGACATGTGACGAAATGCAACCAGAGTCCTGTGTAATTTGTCATAGTGGAGCCGGCGAGAAGAACCATCAGGCGATCTACGATCAATATACGGACGGCAGCGCTTTCACCGTGACCATTGACTCCGTAGTGAGTGTCCCCAATGCCGATCCTACGAAGTTTGACACGACTATGACGGTCACGATCAAGGAAAACGGAGCGCCGTATCTCGATGTGGCGGGACTTCCGAGTCTAAAACAAAAGACGTTCTATGCGGTGCAGTACAACAGTGCGACACGTCAGTTCATTAACTCAAAATCGTTCTCGGCCAGCACCGCAACACCAACAGCAACGCTTGGCCAGTACACTGTGACGGCTACCGCCCTTGCTTTTGCGCCCGAGGCCTCCAATGCAGACGTGTATCTGTATATTGCCAAGGATCAGCTCATGGTTGAATCCATTGGTAAAGGTCATTACGCTCTATATGACAACATGTTGAACGTCGGCAAGACATATGGTGATGCAGACACCTACGTATCTGCTGCCAACGTATCCGCTTGCGAAAAATGCCACGGGACGCCATATGCAAAGCATGGCTACAGAATGGCTAAAGTCAGCGGTCTGCCGGATTTTGAGGCCTGCAAGAATTGCCATTATGACACCCGTGTCGGCAGCGATCAAGGCTGGCAGATACTGGTCGACAATCCTGCACGATACGCTCAAATCCAGGCCGGTGATGCTATCACGGCGGCAGAGAAAACCAAGTACGCCTACACCGCCAATGTCATGAATGACGTGCATATGTCGCATGCCATGGAGTTCCCCTATCCTCAGTCCATGTCGAATTGCGCGACGTGCCACGAAGGCAAGCTCAACCAGATCCTGACGGACGCCAATTTCAAGACCGCGGTCTGTAAGAGCTGTCACCCTGTGACCGGACCGGCGGAAGGAACCGAGGCCAACAGGGCGCCGGCCCTGAAAGCCATACTGCCCCCGGCGATTCATAGTGGCATGGATTTGAATACCCAGAATTGTGCAGGCTGCCACCGCGACGGAGGCGTTGCTCCGGCATTCAAGAGGATTCACACCGGTTATAACCCGGTCATTTATGCTGACGCCCTCGGAACCAGGTATTCGGATATCTTTACCGTCTCGATTGACGACGCCTCTCTGGCCGGCAACATTCTTAGCATCAAATTCAGTGCGAAGAAGAATATCGATAAAACCAAGTTGCAGGCCTCAGACATCATCCCCACCGTGATGGTCGGATTGTACGGCTCTGACACGAAGGACTTCATCGTCAGTCCGCACGGGCGGGACGCCGACAAGAACCGGTTCCTGGAATTCCCCATCGACGGCAAGACAACCAACCCCCGCTTCACGGTTGTCAAAGCCGAGAACGGCAGTTGGGAAGTCACCGCGGACCTGTCGATGTGGGCTGATATGATCGCCGATGGCTCGGTGAAGAGAGCTGAAATCGCCGTCATGCCGTCGCTGGCCAAGGACGATACTACCGTGGCGCTCAATGCGCCGTCCCGGACCTTTGACCTGTTGGCCAATGCGTTCGATGACGGCTTCTACAAGGCGATCGTCAAGGTCGCGGATGGCTGCAACACCTGCCACGATGCGCTGGCGACAACCTTCCACTCGCCCGACAGAGGCGGGAATATCGTCGTCTGCAGGTTGTGTCACGTGACGACCAGCGGCGGTTCCCACCTGGAAATGCAGTCACGGTCGATCGACTCCTATGTCCATGCCATCCACTCGTTCCAGGCTTTCGACATCGGAGATGTCAATTTCGCCGATCCTGTGGCCGCGATGCGATATAACCTCCACATCGAGCATGAGTACCCGAATTTCACCATCATGAACTGCGAATCCTGCCACAATGAAGGCGCCTTTGAAGTACCCGATCAGTCCAAATCGCTGCCCGGTCTGTTGTCGAAATCTGATTCCGTCCAGAACTGGGACAGAAACATCGGCACCGTGCCGGGTTATGTCACCGGGCCTGCTTCACGAGCTTGTGGTTCATGTCACAGGGCCAGGATGATCAACGAAGATGAGGCGGGTGAGCTCGTATCCTTTAACCAGCATACGAAGCAAGGTGGCTATTTGATCAAGGAGAGCGCCGACAGCCAGGAAACCGAAAGCCTCCTCATGGCGGTAATCGACTACATTATGGCGCTCTTCAAGTAAGTGAGGAATGTCAATTGAGAGTTCGTATGGGCCAACCGGCTGCGATCGCCCACCGGACATGTACGTGTCGGAGCGATTGTAGTCGGCTGGCCCTTTACATTATCGGCCCCCGGGAATGGGCCGGTGTGATGATTGGCAGGGCCAACGGATTGATCGTCCATCCGATCGTCGGGTCGTGCAGACGCAGTGTCTGGCGTCTTTGCTGCGGATTGGCAACGGGAAATCAGTCTATCGGGTCCGCTGTGTCATAGATGAATGAAGGGACATCGCCTCTGGTAGAGACACGATACGTTACGTCTCTACGATGGGGCAGCCTGTGGGTCATTCCCCCGGGCGCTGCCATCCTGCTGCTCGGCCTGCTCTGGGCCGGAGAGAATGATCCCAACCCGCAAGAATTTGCCCAGAATCCCCATAGGGATTCCGCATCGTGCCTGTCATGCCATACATCTGTGGAGGGCGGCCGAGACACCCTGCGATTCAACGGCGACGTCTCACAACTGTGCCAGTCGTGCCACGATGGCCGGCTGGCCGCGCGGGAGGTCCACGCGGTGAATCTCACGCCGAGCCCGGCGATGGCGCAGAGGATTCCCGCCGATCTGCCGCTCGAAGGCGGAGTGCTGACCTGTCTGACCTGCCATGATGTCGCAGGGGACTGCAGCGGGAAACCTCCGGCCCAGCCATCCGACCCCAGTTTCCTGCGCGGCGCCGGCAAGTCGGATCACCTGACGTTCTGCTTCCGCTGCCACCGCCCGGAGGAGTACCGCCCGTTCAATCCCCACGACCAGCTTGAGGCAGGCAAGCCCAAGTCGGACGCGTGCGTCTGGTGCCACATGGGCGTGCCGCAAATCGACTCGCAACCGGTAGAGGCAGCCTCGTATGAGCTTCGTGCCGTGTCGGCCAGGCTCTGCAAGAACTGCCACGCGGTGGCCGAGACGCATCCGGTGGTGTCACACATGGGCGCGGTCCCTTCGATGGAGATGAAGTGGTATATGTCCGCCCGCGAGGTAGAGCCGAAGATGCGCCTGCCGATAGAGCGGCTCGTGGAATATGCACGCGCCGCCAGGCGCGAGCCGCGTTCCATCCCTCTGGAACAGGACGGACGCGTCACCTGTCATAGTTGTCATAATCCACACGAAAAAGGCTTGCTGCCGGAGGAGAACCCTCGCTCCGTCGGCGCCGAGCCCAAGCAGGCGGCAAACCACCGGCTTCGCGTGCGCAAAGGGAAACTCTGTACGATATGTCACCAGAAATGAGACGGCCGATGAAACAGACCGAAATCAGCTATTGTCGAGCGGAACATCACACGGCGTTTCAAGACTCCCGCAGCCGCAGCCCGACGCTTGCGCTGGGACTGCTCGCGATCCTGCTGGCGCTTGCCCCGCTGCAGAGCCTGTATGCGATGGATGAGGAAAACTGCCTCATGTGCCACCGCTTCCGGGGCCTGGCTCGCGTGGACAAGGAAGGCGACTATCATCTGTTCTACGTCGATGAGAACCTCTTCAATCGCGGCCCACATGCCCGCGTCAGTTGCAGGGGCTGCCACGCGGATATCGACAAGATTCCCCACAGCGACGCCAAGCCCGTGGACTGCCTGCGCAGTTGCCACATCGAGGAGCCCACGCGCGAGATCATCTTTACGCACACGGGGGTGCAGACTGTTCTCCAGGACAGCGTCCACGCCGCGACCGATCCGAACGGCGTGGCGCGGGACTTTGCGGAGGACTTTCCGCGGTGCAAGGACTGTCACGACATGCCGCTGTTCCGGCCGGTGTCGATCTTCAAGAAGATGAGCGCCGGCGTGTCCGAGGGAGCCATCAACCGCTGCACCGTGTGCCACACCGACGAGAATTTCGTCCGGTACTTCTATTCTCACGTCACGACCCGCTTGCACAAGGCCCGCGACCCGCGCGAGGTGGTTTCCATGTGCGCCAGTTGCCACGCGGACACCGCATTCGCCCGGCGCCACGGGCTGCCGGACGTCGTATCGAGCTACATGGAGACCTATCACGGCAAGGCCGTGCTTCTCGGCTCGACCCTGGCCCCGGACTGTCTGGACTGCCACGCCCAGAAAGGCAGCGTGCACCAGATGCACGCGAAAACGGACCAGCGATCCTCAGTCCACGAGGCGAACCTTGGGGCGACCTGCCGGACGAAGGATTGCCACGCCTCCGCCGGACCGGCTCTCGCCTCCTTCGACGTGCACGCCACCCGCAATCCGCGAACGCATCCCCTCGAGTTCGCCGTGGCGCTGTTCTTCGTATTCGCCACGCTCGGCATCCTGCTGCCCATCCTGACGCTCAACGTGCTCGGCCTTGCACGCGAGCTGTTCCCAAGTTCGCAGGCGGAAGAGGAGATCGAGCGTCTCACCGCGCTGGCGGAGCAGAAGGCCGCTCGTGAGAGCGGAATCCTGCGGTTCACAACCGCCCACCGTGTGCAGCATGTGTTCCTCGTCGTCGTTTTCGTGGTGCTGTGCCTGACGGGATTCCCCATGAAGTTCCCCAACGCCCCCTGGGCCCCGGTGCTGTACGAGTTGTTCGGAGGGATCCACGGCGCTCCGATCGTCCACCGCGTCGCAGGCGTGTCGCTGCTGACGGGCTTTGCCGTCCACGTGCTGCTGATCCTCCGGAACGTCAGGCGGTCCTTGAAACGCCAGGGTCGGCACGGCCTGCGGCAATGGGTCTGGGCGATTCTGGATTTGCCCATGTTCCCCAAGCGGCGGGACCTGAGCGACCTGATCGCGATGGCGAAATACGTGCTGTTCCTGAGCCCCCGCCGGCCCAGTTATGACCGGTTCTGCTGGAAGGAGAAGCTGGAGTACCTGGGCCTGTTCTGGGGCATTCCGCTGCTGGGCGTCACCGGCATCATGCTCTGGGCCGAGAGCCTGTCGAGCCACCTGTTCCCGGGCTGGCTGCTCAACGTCGCATATCTGGCCCACACGTATGAGTCGCTCCTGGCAGTGGCGCACATCGCGCTCGTTCACATCCCCGGCGTCCTTGGCAGGCCGGGATTGTCGCCGCTGTCAGGCATGGTGCTCAACGGCAGGATTTCCCCGCGAGTCCTGGCAGAGGAGCACGGGGACGAGCTAAGGGATTTCGATGCCTCCAAGGCTTTCCCGGGATTGCACCGCCGGACCAGGGAGCATGGAGATGGGCTGAGGGACCTTAATGCAGCCGAGGTGAAGCCATGAGTCACGAATCGCACCATTCAAAACGATACCTGCTCTATCTGTACGTCGGGATCTGGACCGTCGTGCTCGCCGCGGCGGGAGCCTGGCTGACCAAGTTCCTCGCAGGGACCTTGGGCGACCCTCTCGCCGGCAAGAGCGCCCTGGCCGCCGATGTAAAAGTATTCGACAGTGTCCTCGCGCTGACCGAGAAGAAGGTGGTTCGATATCTCGGGGAATGGGAATTCCTTGAGCCGAAGCTGCCCGGCCATTTCCATCATATCGGCCGCTGGTACCAGTCCGACGCGCAGAACTTCTGCATCGAATGCCACGGGCCGATCCCCCACTCGCGAAGTCCGCGGGTCCGCGCGTTTCTGAACATGCACAACCTGTTCATCTCCTGCCAGGTCTGCCACGTGCAAGAGCGGGAAGGCATCGCGCCCACTCGTTTCGGCTGGGTCGATATCACCACGGGCCGGCTGGGTCCGAATCCGGAGATGACGACAGGCGCCTGGGGCGAATACGGCGCCAAGATCGTGCCGCTCACGGGACCGACGGAGAATCCTCAGCCCGTGGAGTTGGCGCAGGAGAAGGCCTTTGCCTCCGAGTTCCGCAAGCATATGAACAGCCTGAACGACAGCCAGAAGGTGATCGGCAACAAGTTCATTCACCGGCGCTGCATTGAAAAGCCGGTGGCTTGCAGCGAGTGCCACAACGCCGAGAGCGCATTTTTGCCCTACCTGAAGCTGGGGTATTCTCAGGACCGGGCGGCCTTTCTCGTGAGCGCGGAAGTCGTCGATCTGGTCCAGCGGTATGAGACGTTTCACATGCCGAAATTGTTGAATCCGCAGGACCAGGAGGAAAAGAGCCCCGGAGACAAAAAGCCGTGAGTTCAACATGGATGTCAATTCCTGCACAATGGGGATCAAGCTGTCATTGGTGCTCGGCCTCGCCGCAGTCACCGTTGCGGCGCAACACGAAGCCGGCGCGAAGAACGACAGGTCTGCGACCACGGCGACGGTCAGGGCTGTGATTGCCGGTCCGAGCGGCGACCCCTTCAATATGCCCAGCGACGCGGCGGTCGGCCGTAACGGAAATCTCTATATCCTCGACGGCGTCAATCACCGCGTGGTCGTTTGCGACACCGAGGGACAGATCCAGTTCCAGTTCGGCAGCCGCGGCAGCGAGCTCGGTCAGTTCGCTTATCCGCTCGGAATCGCGGCGGACCCGAACGGAAATATCTACGTGGCGGACTCCGGGAACCACCGGTTTCAGGTCTTTACCGCCGCCGGCCGGCCCCTGGAGGCAGTCCCGCTGCCGCTGCCCGCATCCGGCATACCGCCAGACCCGACGGACGTAGCCGTCGACGCGAATCGCCGACGCCTGTACGTGACGGACAATGATAACCATGTGATCCACGTCTTCAGCCTCGCCGACCACCGGTTCGAGTCCGTCTGGGGCAGCCCCGGTCAGGACCAGCGACAGTTCCGCTTCCCATTCCTCATCGATACGTCGCTCGACGGCTACCTCTTCGTGGTCGAGCCCATCAACACCCGCGTGCAGATCCTCAATCCGGAGGGCAAGTTCGTCAATTTCATCGCAGGGTGGGGGATCAAGCCCGGGCAGCTCTTCCGCCCCAAGGGCGTCGCCGTGTGCTCCGACCGGCTGTACGTCACCGACAGCTATCTGGGTCACGTCCAGGTGTTTGCCCGGGACGGGAAGTTTCTAGGTGTGCTCGCGGACGCCACGGGGACAGCGATGAGCTTCATCACGCCAACGGGAATTACGGTAGACGCGAAGCGCAAGCGTCTCTATGTCGTCGAGCTCAAAGCACACCGGGTCTGCCGGGTGGACTGGGAGTGATGCAGGTGGTAACGGGGGCGTCATTCCTCAAACGTGGAACCTTGTGCACGGCACTGCTGCTTCTATCGGCGAGTGCGGCGCGGCCGGCCGTAGGCACAACAGCACAGCCGGCCGCGGCCGAGAAGGCTCCGCCCAATTCCAGCAGGGAATGCGCTATTTGCCACATCCGCTGGGTAGGAGCTTTTGACAGGAGCGAGATACAAGCGGGCTCGATGCAGGCGGTCATGGAACGGCAGGCCGGCAGCGGAGATATGTGCCTGTCCTGTCACGACGGCTCCGTGGTCGATTCGCGATTCAAGGTCTGGTCGACCCGCCACCACACGACGGACGCCAAGCCGTCCCCCGCCGTGACGATTCCCACGGAGACGTTTCCTCTCGATGACCAGGGCCGCATGACGTGCGCCACCTGTCACACGGCCCACGCCGTCGCCGGCAACTCCGACCTGCGGACTGTGATCTTCCTGCGCCAGCCCAACGTCGATTCGTCGCTGTGCCTCGCCTGCCACCCGCGGCACGCACAAAAGAGCGACCGCCAGCATCCTCTGGGACGCAGGGATTTGCCCGTGCCCAAGGCGATTCTCGATGCCGGAGGCAAGACCTCGGCCGACGGGCACATGGTCTTTTGCCAAACCTGCCACGAGCCGCACGGCGCCCGCAACGCTTGGATGCTGGTCCTGCCGCCGTCGGAGCTTTGTATCGCCTGCCACACGGACAAGGCGCCCGAGGTTTCGCCGCCGGCGGGAGCGCCCGTGCACCGGATCGGCCACACGTATACCGGCTTCAAGCCCCCGGCCTCCCTGCTGGAGGAGAAGGCCACGTTCGGCCCGAACGGCGAGCTTGGCTGTCTGTCGTGCCACCGCCTTCACGATGCGTCGGGCGCCAAGCCGCTGCTGATCCGCAGGAACGAGAACAGCACGCTGTGCCTCGAATGCCACGAGAAGGAGAAAGCGGTCCTGGGGTCGCCTCACGACCTGCGCACGAGTTCCCCCGAGACACCCAACGCTCACGGCGACAAGCCCTCGGAGTCCGGGCCATGCGGCGCCTGCCATCGCATCCACGGCTGGGCCCGCAACGTTCCGGAGACCGGCCGGGCCCACAGCTCCGGGTGCATGGAGTGCCACAAGCCCGGCGGGCCGGGATCGCACAACCGGCCCTATGTGGACGCACACCCGGTCGGCGTCCCTGTCAAGGATTCGGATCTCAAATCTGAAATCTCGGACTTTCCGCTGCCTCTGGATGCCGCGTCGGGAACCATCGGCTGCCCGACTTGCCACGACCCGCACATCCCCTGGCCGCAATCATCCGAACAAGCCGGGACTATGGTGGATGAAGGTAAGAACACACGCTCCGGCACAGATGAAATGAAGAAGACAGGAGCAGAGGGGCGTAAGAACGAAGCGCGCACGGGCGACAGCCTTCCGGCCTCCGACCTTCCTATCCTCTCACCCACTTACCTACCCAGCATCCTGTTCCTGCGGCGGGAAGGCTCGCAGCTCTGCGTTCTCTGCCATGAGAAGACAGCCGACGCACTTCAGGGGCCCCACGATCCCACAGGCATCTTGCCTTCCCTGCGCCAGACGCTCGGCGCGGATCCTTCCGTTGGCTCGTGCCGTGTGTGTCACGTGATGCACAACGCTCAGGGCCTTCACCTGTCCGCCCGCGCGCCGGCGGAGACTTCCAGCAGCCCTGTGTCCAACCTGTGCATGGCCTGCCACGACGGAAAGCTCCTCAAGGAGCCGCAGACAACGCACCATCTGCTCTCCACCTTCGATGTTGGATTTCAGATTTCAGATTTCGGATCCCAGAAATCTACTGATCCCAATCCGCAATCCGCAACCCGCAATCCGCGATCGGCAGACGTCTCCTGCACGAGTTGCCACGACCCGCACAGGGGGGCACAGCCGGCTGCGCAGCTTCGCCGTCCTGCCGGGGGCCTGTGCGTGAGTTGCCACAAAGACAAGCAGGCGGTCCGAGGCTCCCTGCACGATCCGGGAGCGAACGAATGGGGAAAGAACCTGAGGTTTGGACCCACCGGCGGGGAGTCCGCTGAACAGGACGTTCTTTGCCTGGGTTGCCACCCGATCCACGGCCCCGCCCCCAGATTCGAATCTCAAATCTCAGATCTCAAATTCTGGCCATCCTCTTCGCCGCGAGGGCCGGGCGGTGAAGAAGATAAGAAGACAGGAATGGAGGAAGGCAGGAACGCCCCCTCCGGCGCTGATGAAGCGAAGAGCGGGGGAACGGAAGAAGGCAAGAAGGCAACACGTGAGGGCGACAAATCCCCGGCCTCCGACCTTCCTGCCTCCGCGTCCTTGTGCGAGACCTGTCACAGCGCCGCAGGACCCGGCAAAGCAATGAAAACGCCACACGTCGGAAAGACGCCTCGGGGTACTGTCGACGGCAGGAAGAACACAACGGAAGAAGGGAAGAGTACAACAGGCGAGAGCGACGACCTCCTCGCGTCCCACCCTCCTGCCTTCTCACCTTCCTACCTTCCTGCCCTCGCGCCTTTCCACAGCGCGGCCGGTCCGGACATGCCGATCCGGTGTCCCACGTGCCATGACATCCACCAGAGCGGAGGGAACGCCAAGCTGCTCCGGATGGCGAGGAGCGATTCAAGTCTGTGCCTGGCCTGCCATTCAGAGTTTGGCCGCATCCTGGATTCGTCTCACGATCTCAGGACCTCGGCGCCACAGACCCGCAATATTTGCGGCGAGCTCGCCTCAGAATCCGGCCCCTGCGGCTCCTGCCATCTGATGCACCCTCCGTCCGCCGCCTCCACAGATTCAAATTTCAAATTTCAAATTTCAAATTTTGCCGCAGGCAACGGCACGTGGGCCCAGCGCCTGCCCTCCGGAGACAGTTGCGGCAAGGGCCTTTGCACCGGCTGTCACAGCGCGGGTCAATGCGCGGGGCGCCGCGTCCCGCGATACGCGGACCACCCCGAAGTCGCTCTCGTCAATCGCACGCTTTCAGCCGCGGCTTCGCTAGAGCCGGGCTTTAGTCTGGCCGGGCTGGGGCAGGCGGACATCGCACCAACGTTTGACGACCGTGGCCGCCTGTCGCCCACGGGGGCCATCTCCTGTCCGACCTGCCACCAGGTGCACGGGAGCCCCTCCATCTCCGGCGTAGAGGTTGGGCCGCCGTCACCGCCTCGCGCGTTCTTGCGGACGAGTCGCCAGACGCTTTGCGCCGATTGTCACGGGGCTCAGGCCCTGTGGCGGTTCCTCTACTACCACAAGGCCGAGCGCGACCCTGAGCGTCAGCACCATGCGAATGCGCCGGCGGTCGATGCCGGGAATGGAGACAACAGACCGAGTCCGCCGCAGTGACGGCCTCCGAACCTACGCCCGCTTCTCAATCTGCTTGATCAGGTTGTGAAAGATCAGGAAATGGAAGGGCAGACACGCGTACCAGTACGGCTTTCCGAAGACGCCCGCGGGCTGATAGTACGCGTTGACCGACAGCCGGTTTGAGCCCTCTTCCGGATCGACCTTGAACTGCAGCCATGCCTTGCCGGGCAGCTTCATCTCCGCCCGCAACAGGAGCATGGCGCTTTGTCGGAGCCCCTCGACTCGCCAGAAATCGATCACGTCGCCGACTCGCAGAGTCGAGGAGCTCCTTCGTCCCCGCGAGGACCCGACGCCCATCAGGAGCCGGTCGATCGCGCCCCGCAGCCGCCACAGCCAGTTACTGTAAAACCACCCTTCTTTGCCCCCAATCGTGCAGAGGGAGCGAAACAGCGCCGGGGCATCCTTCTTCGTCAATAGCGAGTACGAGCTCGTGTAGCGGACCGGCTTCTGGAGCTCGTGCAGTTTCATCGCCAATTCGTGAGCGGGAGGATAGGCATCGGACCACCGCGTGTGCACCTTATCCTGCTCCTCGCGCGACATGGCCCTGACGAGCGCTTCCCTGTAGCCCAGAGGCTCAAATGCCAGGACGCGGTTGATCTCATCGCTCTGGCAGACGACCTCGTTGGAGGTCCCCTCCATGAGGCAGCGGGTGATCGGGGCAGGCACAGGGGTCAGAAGACTGGTGAGGTACGCGAATATCTCGGCGTTGCAGAACGGGCAGGGCACGAACAGCCTCTTGCGGCCAAGCAGCCTGGCGAAGATCTCCAGCATCTGCTTGTACGTCAGAACGTCGCGCCCGCCAATGTCGAAGGACATCCCGCGGGTCTGCGGCGTTTCCAGCACACCGACGAGATACTTGACCACGTCGCGAATTGCGATCG
>Ga0315277_10000489_pt1 | contig 63434 bp, 64 predicted proteins | sample YL17G05_15_MG_FD_203695 | JGI IMG/M metagenome (GOLD analysis project Ga0315277, IMG submission 203695) | Sediment microbial communities from Yellowstone Lake, YNP, Wyoming, USA - YL17G05_15 | ecosystem: Environmental > Aquatic > Freshwater > Lake > Sediment | place: USA: Wyoming | collected...
GCGGTCCGTCATCACCCACGGATTGACCGCCACCACCTTGAAGCGCGATGCAACCGCCGCCGGAGACTCGTTCGGCTCCGCGGCAATCTGTCCCGCGGGCTCTCGCGGCGTGCGGTTGCTTTCGGACGGGACGACATCCAAATGAACGGTACTCATGCTTGTCGATTCTTCTGTCGCCTTGCCTATCTTGACGTTATCCCTGCCGCGTAGGTCCTTCTTGACCTGCGACTCGCCCTGTGCGAGCTTGCTGACTATCAACTCCAGCTTATCACCCAACGCCGCTGCGCTCTCCCGCCCTTCAGAAGATTGGGCTATACCAAGGCCTGTGTTTGTCTTCCCATCGGAGGGCGCTGCGTAGCCGGTCCCGGTACGCGGGGTCATAGTCACTCCAGGTTTCTCGGAGAGAACGGTGCCTGACCATCCGTATTGGACCACTCCCGGACTCTTGCCCCCCACGTCCGCTCCCAAGTCCGGAGGCCGTGCAGGGGGAGGCGTCGTTTGGATCCCTCCACTTCGGCCCATCCCATCTCCATCAAACTCCCAACGAGACTGCGATTTGCCCCGACTCTCCATCGCCGCCACATCGGAGTCCTCAGCGAGAACCGTAACCCCCGCGATCGCTTTCCCTTCGAGGTCAAGCCGGTTGGACAACTCATTTTGCACTTCCGGCATGGCCAACGGAGGCGCCAGGATTGTAGACTTATCTGAAGCCACGACACGTTGGCCGGGAAGCGATTCTCCGCCCGCCATCTCGATGGTGGAGCGATAGGAGTCTGTAAAGGCACCGTTGGCAACTTCTCCCTCGCCCCTGCCCCGATAGGCGCCGCCCATGCCGCCGTAGCCCCCCATGCCACCCATGCCGTTGGAGCTACGCATGTCCCTCAAGCTCGCCGTGCTGTCGGCACTACTGCTATCGCCAGCCTTTTGCTGATCCAAAGGAAGCTTCTGCTCCAGCGCATATGCCAGAGCATCCCGCGGCGAGGCGGAACGCAAGCGAGCCTGCGGGCGCTCAGCCGCCGGGCCGCGAGGCTCCATGGCGCGATTGGGAGCCTCCTGGCGACCAGCCACGTCAGCGAGGGTGACGCGAGATTCATACCGTCTTACCTGCGACAGATGAGGCATGAGCAGTCCCGCCATGACCAGGCCGAAGACGAGGACTGCCGCCACTGCCGTCAAACGTCTCATCGTGAAGATGCGGACTTTGGCTTTATCAGCTTTGGCGAGTCGTCTCAGTTGCTCCAATCGGCGCTCGTTCAGAGCGGGTGCGGGACCGTCATTGACGGCGTCGCAGGCCAGCTTGGCGGCCATCCGCATATCCGCCAGACGGTCCCGCAACTCGTCGTCGGTCTGCAGGTAGGCCAGAAGCTCGCTCTTCGAGGGCTCGTCGAGATCATCGAAGATCAGTGCGGCCAACAGCTTTTCTGCCTGTTCGCGGTTCATATTCGGCTCCTTCGCCGGCCTCAAGCCGGAAAGGTCGTTGTCATCACTCGGTTGTCTCATTCATATGCGGAGTTTTGCTGATAAGCCCAACTTCCATTCTGCAAAACTCCATTCAGATGACGCCCGCCCGCCGCAGCCGCCGGGCCAGCATGCCCAGGCCCTGGTTGAGCCGGTAATTGACCGTGGAGAGCGACACGCCGACGACTTCGGCCACCTGCCGGAACGTCATGCCCTGGACGACCTTGAGCAGCACGACCTGCCGGTACTCGTCATCGAGCGCGGTCAGCTCGCGCAGGACGACCTGCCGGGCCTCCTGCCGGATCACCTCGCCGACGGCGTCCAATTCCTGTGCCGCCAGCTCCTCCGCCGCCGTCGCCGGGTCCGCCGAGACGCGGTCCGCCTCCTGCTGCCGCACCCGTTGGCGCAGCACATCCATCGTCAGATTGTGCGCCACGTGATAAAGCCAGGTCGTCAGGTGCTCGATGCTGTCCGATCCGTGGGCGTGAACCTGGCGGTGCAGCCGGACGAATGTCTCCTGCACCACGTCCTCTCTCTGGTCGTCGAGCCTGCCCAGCATCCGGCCCACGTAACGCAGCAGCGGGCCCTGACAGCGGGCCACGACAGCCATCAGATCGCCGGCCTCCGGCGCCGGGTCAGGCACGTGTTCCCGGGCTATCGGACCTTTGGTACGTGCACTCATTTGGGCCATATTCTTATCCACCACAGCTATAGACGGAAGATCAGAGCCCTTTTGCGGACAGAAATCCAGCTTTCTTTCGTGAAATGAGCACAGAAAACTCGCAGTCGGTGAGAGGGCCTCTGCTTTCAGAATCGCGCTGCGTAGTTCCGGGCGATTCTCGATGGACGCTTTTCTCTTCCAGTTCCGGCTGGTAGAATCGTCGTCTATCAGTTCTCGACGGTAAGGAGTGCAAGTATGAAAGAGAATCTGTCGGGGAAATGGGCTCAGATTTCCCGCCGGAACTTCCTGGGAACAACGGCCGCAACAGTCTGTTTGGCCGGTGGTGGATCCGCAGTCAGCATGGCCGCAGAGCAGCGGACGATCCGGCCGGAACTGTCTCGTGCCGTCCAGATGCAATTCCTGCGGCCGGGCCAGTTGGAGAAGGTCCTCCGTGACTTCCCGGCGGTCTACGTGCCGTTCGGGCTGATCGAATGGCATGGCCGTCACCTGCCGCTCGGCAACGACGCCTTGAAGGCACACGCGATCCTCGTCAAGACCGCCGAGCAGTTTGGCGGCGCCGTGTACCCGCCCGTGTACTTCCATAACGGCTTCCCGCAGGAGTCCTTGGTGCCGGTCCTGACCGCCCTCTTTCAGCGGATCAAGACGACCGGCGCTCGAGTCATTCTCGGGGTTTCCGGCCACAACGTCCAGGGCCAGATCGACATGATCGACAAGGCCCTGGCCCCGGTCATCGCGGATAAAACCGTGGCCGGCATGGGACTCTGGGAGATCACGCTCAGCCGCGGCCCCGAGTCGGGCACGGACCACGCCGCCAAGTGGGAGACATCGAATATGATGTTCCTCTATCCCGGTCTCGTCGATCTGTCCACCCTGGGCGACGGCCCCCTGGCCCCCAACATGAAGCCCCCCGACGGCATCGGCGGCCAGGACCCGCGCAAGTACGCCTCCGCCGAAGTCGGCCGGCGAAACATCGAGCTCGCCTCGCAGGCGATCGGTAAGAAGGCGAAGGAGCTTCTCGAATCCCTCGCGCCGGACCAGAGATCGTTCAGCCTGCCCGCGATCAGTCCCGGGAATTGGTGGGCGATTTGATCTGAGATAGTCTCTATGGCCTCGGCTTCCCCGGCCGCGGCAGCACGGCATTCATTGCCTTGCGCCAGCCCCACATCTTCTCCCACTGGGCCTGATCCGCCTGTCCCGGCTCAAATCGGCTGGCATCGACATCGACATAAAGCTCCTGATACTTTGCCGCGATGAAATCCGGATTGGGTGTGTTATGCTGGGCATTGACCTCCTTGCGCCAGGTCTCCAGGGCCCCGCGCATTTTGGCCACACGATCCGGCTGTTGCGCGGCCAAATTCTGTGTCTGGCGAATGTCGTTGCTGAGGTCGTAGAGCTCTGCCGCTTCATCATCGTAAAACTCCACCAGTATCCAGTTGTCTTCACGCATGGCGCCGCTGGGACGACTGCCCTGGTTGGTGTAGTGCGGAAAGTGCCAGAACAGACGGCGATTGGGCGAGGGGCCGCCTCCGGTGAGCAAAGCGGCCACACTCACTCCGTCCAAACCGGACGGGGCGGGCAATCCCGCCAATTCCATCAACGTAGGAATCCAGTCGGTGTTGACGACCGGCGCATCCATGATCTTGCCGGCCGCTATGTGGCCCGGCCAGCGCACGATCAGCGGGATGCGCAAGCCGCCTTCATAGACGAATCCCTTCCCGGCACGGTAAGGCGTGTTGTGGGTGATCTTCGGGTGCGGCCCTTCAGGCACGTGCAATCCGCCGTTGTCCGAGGTGAAGATGACGATCGTTTTGTCGGTGAGCTTCAGCGCATCGAGCTTTGCCAGCAAGCGGCCAACGGTGTCGTCCAGGGTCTCGATCACACCGGCATAGACCGGCTCGAAGGCTTGCGCGTTTGCCTCGATGCGCGGCTTCTGCGCGTCGTAGGGAATGTGCGGCGAGTTGTGGGCCAGATAGACCAGGAACGGGCGGTCCTTGTTTGTCTCGATGAACTGTTCGGCGAACGCCGTGAGGTCATACTCGCCCTTGCCCCCCTCGATGGCGGACGGCCTCGTGTTAGCCTGGCCCGCGTGATACACGTCAAAACCCTGCTCCAGCGGCCCGAAGCCTTTGCCGCCGACGTGCCATTTCCCGATGGCCGCCGTGACATAGCCGGCTTCCTTGAAGTATTTGGGCAGCATCTTCTCCCTGAGCGGCACCTGCATCTGGATCTCGGGATGCAGCACTTTCTGCGACACGCAGTCAGGGCGGCCGGGCAAAAATGTCGTCAGGTGCAGACGCGCCGGCGCCTTGCCGGTGAGAATGGCCGCTCGCGAAGGCGAGCAAATCGGCTGGGCACAGTAGGCGCAAGTGAAACGCATACCCTGCCGGGCGAGGCGGTCCAGATTCGGCGTGCGATGATCTTGCCGCCCGTAGCAGTGAAGATCGTTGATGCCGAGATCGTCGCACAGGATGAACAGTATATTGGGCTTATCCACGGCCGCTCCGGCGGCGAAGGCCAAAGCGTGGACAAGACAGCAGATGCTGATCAGAATGAGCTGGCGTTTCATGGAATACCTCGTGGAGGATGGTTCGTTGGTTTCTTTCTATCATTTTCCTGCGATACTCAAGATCCTGTTCGCGTCATCGGACCGGCTGACTTCCGCTCATGGTTCGCGGCCTTCTTGCGGGACGATCCCGGAGCGGCCAGTTCGGGTCCTCCGTACGGGCGGCCTTCATCAACGCCTCGGCCTGTGCCACCAAGTCGGGCTTTTCAGCAGCCAGATTCTCTCTCTCACCCGCGTCGCTCTTCAGATCGTACAACTCAATTGGGGAAGACGGGCCGTTGCGGACCGCCTTCCAGTCGCCGAACCGCACCGCCTGAAGCGACTCGCGCTCGTGAAGCTCCCAGTAGAAGTACTCGCGTTTCGGCGCGCCGCCGCCGAGCAGGAATGATACAAGGGGCAGGCCGTCCGGCTTGAAACCTCCGGGCAACTCCGCGCCGGCCAGCTCGGCGGCCGTCGGGAGGAAGTCCCAGAACGCCCAGGGCTCGTCCGTGACGCGACCTGCGGGGACCTTGCCCGGCACGAGACGGATGGCCTGGCCGCCTCGAGCAGGCATTGCCACCTTCAGGACCGTGCAACGATCCACCGTGAGCCGGTCGATCCTGACGTGGGTCCGTGTCGCCACTGTCGGATCGTCACTGTAGATGTACGCCGTGTATGTCCTGCCTGCGTCGAGGAACTCCAGAGGGACATCGAGCGAACGAGGCTCGTCACTGTTCATGGCGCCGATGAACCAATTGTCGCCGCTGCGCCGCGCGATCACCGCGTACCGGCCGATGCTGCCGTGAAGGACCCTGGTGTCATCCCACACCGTGGGGCACTGGGCGAGGAACTCCAACTCCGGCTCGTCGCCGATCACGTTGTAGGCGTCCGGGGCACGGCCTGTCACTTCACGCGAGATGAACGGGCGGTCGTACCAGAACAGGAATTGCCACGGACTGTAGAAGCAGACCGCTTTGGCCAGTTGATAGGCGTGCGTGGCCTGGCGCTCCACCCGCTCATCGTAATAGCAGATCGTGTTGTCGCCGGGGCCCGCGAGCATGCGGGTGAACAACGTGGTCAGCGACGTGGTGTTGGGCTGGCGTTCCTCGTCGCCGCGAATGCCCTCCTGGGTCATGAGATTCGGATAGGTTCGCGACCAGCCGGTCGGGCGGTACTCGTCATGCACGTCGACCATCAACTGGTGCTCGGCGGCCTTGCGGATGGCCTCATGCATCCAGCTCGTCCATCGCTGCGAACCGACGTTGACGAAGCCGAATTTGATGCCCTTCACGCCCCACCGATGGTAGAGCGGCAGCAGCTCGTCCAACTGCCGCTCCAGCGCCTTATGGTTCACATAAAGGATGATCCCGATGCCCAGCTCGGCGGTCAGACTGTGCGGGACCCCGGCCAGTGGCGCAAGCTTCATCCCCGCATAGTCCACCAGCCGAGCCTCGGCCACCGCCGCATACCTGTCTTCCGCCAGTCGAACGACCAGCGGACGCTCACAACCCGCTTTGATCTGGCTGATCGGCACATTCGCATAAAGGCCCTGCGCCGTGTAAGTCGCTCACGCACTGAAGTCGGCCGGGAAGCGGAATTCCGTCATCTCCCGCAAGATAGTGACTCGCTCGATATCCGGCTGCTTCGCCAGGGTGTAGCAGAACGCCGCACCTTCATCGTAAGCCCGCAAAGTCAAGTGCAGGAGTCGGTGCGGCGCGTTTCGCTCCTGTAGCTCGACAACGACCTGGTTGCAGTGGTCGCGGATCGTGCTCCGCTCGCCGTAGACCGGTTTCCAGTGAGTGTCTATGCTGCTTTCATTCTGCCGTACAATCTCCAGCCCCTCCGCAAGCGGCCCGGTCGCGAGAACAAGTCCCAGGCGAGACGAGGCTACCACGACTTTGCCGTCGTACGCGACGCTGTAGACAGGGCACGAGGTCGCTCCCTCGAAATCGCCCACTTCGAGCGAAAGGACTACCCGGCCGTCCGGCGACTTCACTTCCACCGCGTGAGCCGCTACCCCCGAAAGACCCACGGCCGTTACACACAATATCAGAACACTGCGCCCTGCCTTCATTCGTTGTCCCTTCAGACCCGCGACATTTTCCTCGCCGTGTCACTCCTTAGGGCCAACGCGGGAATCTGCCGCAGTGCAGCCGATTGTAGCAGACTGCGCGGCCGGCCGTAAAGCCGCAGAGTACAAGCATCACCCACCCAACGAGTTTGTGCACGCCGCGAGTGGACAAGGAATACAGCGGACAACGATTCCTGAGCTAACAACATAGAATCGCTCGGTTACGCCCGGATGAGCTCTTGCATCGTACGACAATTCAGGTATACGCCCGCCAAAACGCAAGAAGGCAGTCGCACGTAAGTCGTTGCGACTGCCTTCGTCAGCTCAATAGCGGGGGGAGGATTCGAACCTCCGACCTCCGGGTTATGGGCCCGACGAGCTACCAGACTGCTCTACCCCGCGGCCAATAAGTTTTTCTGATACGCCGGATGACGACGCCCGGTTCGACGCGAGGCGCCGACGGGCACCTTTCCAGCAAATTCACCTGAGCAGCATACCAAAGAGCTGCACGTCCAGCAAGAGGCACGCCATCTATTTCAGATTTTCTCGAATCTTTGCGGCGATTTTTTCGATCTGGCCGGCTTTGTAGCGGTACGACGGCCACTCCATGAAGACCGCGTCGCCGGTCTTGCGCGGGATGATGTGGAAGTGCAGATGATCGACGACCTGCCCGGCGACCGAACCATTGTTGCTCAGCACGTTATAGCCATCGGCGTCCACCGCCGTCATCACCGCCTCCGCGATCCTGCCCAGGCGCGAGGCCACGTCGGCCAGAGCGTCCGGCTCGCACTCATGGATACGCGTGCAGTGCTGTTTGGGGATGACGAGCGTATGACCGTCGCTGATGGGGCCGATGTCGAGGAATGCAAAGACGGCATCATCCTCGTAGACTTTCGCCACGGGGATCTCGCCTGCCACCATCTTGCAGAACACACAACCATCCATGCCCGTCCGCCCGTAATTGTTGCCCGATGTTCCGTTCGTCCCGCTGCGGCGGTTTACTTCGATTCCTTCTCGGACTCGCCCGTCTGCGGCTTCTCTTCGCCTTTGGGAGCTTCCTCAGCTTCGCCTGCGGGCTCCGCGGCGGCTTCAGGGGCCGACTCGGCCGCAGTTTCTTTTGCTTCCGTCCCGGCTGCGGCGGCGGCCTCCTTGGATTTCCTTCGCGACCGCCGCTTGGCAGGCTTCTTCTTTTCCTTCTTCAGCGGCTCATCTTTGCCCAGAAGTTGAAACAGCACAAGCTCTCCCTTGTCGCCCAGCCGTCTCAGGGGCAGACGGATGATCCGGGTATATCCACCCTGCCTGTCCAGGTAGCGAGGGCCGAGCTCGCTGAAGAGCTTACCGATGACGGTCCCCTTCTCGACGGGCTCGCCGTCCTCGACCACGACGATCTTGCGGTTGCCCAATATGGAGATGGCCCGCCGCCGATGCTGGAGCGACCCCTTCCTCGCCAGCGTGATCAGCCGCTCGACGAACGGCTTGACCTCCTTGGCCTTCTGGATCGTCGTGGAAATCGTCTCATGCTCGATCAGCGACTGGGCCAGGTTCCGGCGCAACGCCACGCGATGCGCACTCGTCCTGCTCAACTCACGCCCTGCGACTCTATGACGCATATGCCCAAATCCCTCTTCTACCTGAGATTCTCAAAACCTTTCCGGTATCAACCGACGTCTTTCATTCCGAGCGACAGCCCGATATCCGCCAATTTGCGTTTGATCTCGCGAAGCGAGGTCTTGCCGAAGCTGCGAATCTTCAGCAGGTCCGCCTCGGTCATCTGCACCAGTTGCCGGACCGTTTCGACCTTCACGGACTCCAGGCAGTTGTTGGCTCGAACCGACAGCTCCAGCTCCTGAATCGGAGTATTGAGCTTCGCCTCGAGCTCCTCGTCCACCTTCTTCTCGGGCTCTTCCTGCGCAACTTCCCCGGCCACCGTCTCCTCGCCCAGCTCGAAGTACTGGACGAAGGGGTTGATGTGCTTTCGCAGGATCTTGGCGGCCTCGACCAGAGCCATCTCGGGGGAAATGGTTCCGTTGGTCCAGATTTCCAGGATCAGCCTGTCGTAGTTTGTGCGCTGGCCGACGCGGGTGTTCTCGGTGGTATAGCGCACGCGAGTGACCGGCGAGTACACGGCGTCGAGATGGATTCGGCCGATTTCCTGCTCGAAGCGGTCCGCATCGGCGATCCGCTCGGAGACCGGGACGTACCCGCGGCCGTTTTCCACGACCATCTCCATCTCGAACTTGACGTCTTCGGTCAGCGTGGCCAGCACCGCGTCCTCGTTGACGATCTCAATGGCGGGGTCGCTGACGATGTCCGCGGCGGTAACCACGCCCGCCTTGTTCGCGGACACCTTCATCACTTTCGGCCCATCCCCCTGCAGTCGAACCACCAGGCTCTTGATGTTCAACACGATGTCGGTCGTATCCTCCATCACACCGGCAATCGAGGTAAACTCGTGGTCCACCCCTGCGATCTTGATCGACGTGACCGCACTGCCCTCCAGGGAGGACAGCAACACGCGCCTGAGGCTGTTACCCACCGTGGTTCCGAAACCCCGTTCAAAGGGCTCGATGAAGAACCGCCCATACTTATCTGTAGAGACGCTCGGGTCCCTCTCAACACGAGTCGGCAACTCTAATCCACGCCATGTAACTCGCATATCGGCCTCCGATCTAAACTCTCGTCGTGATCCATACAACAAAACACGGAACTCTCCCCACGTCGCATATCCTGACTTGCTTGTTTCCGCATCTTGGTTCTCTGAGCTTACCTCGAGCAGAATTCCACAACCAGTTGTTCCTCGACGGGGATTTGCACGTCGGACCGCCCCGGCAGGGCCACGACGGTCGCCGCGGGCTTATCCCGATCCAGTTGCAGCCAACCCTGGGTCGTGAAATTCGGGTTGCTCTCGAGCTGCTGCTTGACTCGCTTGAGACTCTTGTCCGAACCCTTCAGGGTGACTTTGTCGCCGATCTTGAGCGTGTAATCGCTCACATCGACCTTCCGATCGTTCACGCGGACGTGGCCGTGCGTGATCAACTGTCGCGCGGCTTTGCGGGATGCGGCAAAGTTCACCTTGTAGAGGACGTTGTCCAGGCGCCTCTCGAGCAGTTGCAGGAGGTTCTCGCCCGTATTGCCCTTGATGCGCTCGGCGAGGTGAAAACACCGTATGAACTGCCGCTCGTAGACGCCATAGTACCTCTTGATCTTCTGCTTTTCCCGCAACCGGATCCCGTACTCGCTCAGCCGCGCCTTGCGCCAGCCGTGCATGCCCGGAGCCAGACTTCGCTGTCTCCGCTCGATCTGGCACTTGGCGGTCTCGCACTTGGCGCCTTTGAGAAACAACTTCATCCCCTCACGCCGGCATTGTCTACACGATGGACCGATGTATCGTCCCATGTCCACTGATCTCCTCAGGGCTTACGCTCAACTATACTCTTCTACGCTTCGGGGGCCTGCACCCGTTGTGCGGCAGCGGCGTCACGTCCTCGATGGAGGTGATCCGCAGACCGGCGCCCTGCATCGCGGAAATCGCCGATTCCCGGCCCGCACCGGGGCCCTTGACCTTGATTTCCACTTCGCGCACGCCGTTTCGCATCGCCGTATTGGCACAATTCTGCGCCGCCTGCTGGGCGGCGAACGGGGTGCTCTTTCGCGAGCCCTTGAAGCCCACACTGCCCGCCGAAGCCGTGCAGATCGTGTCGCCATCCACGTCGGTGACTGTAATCAACGTATTGTTGAAGGTCGCCTTGATGTGCACGATCGCCCGAACGACGTTTTTCCTGACTTTGCGTTTTGCACTTTTGGCCATTTGCGTCTCTTATCCCATACTGGGGTCCGTGTTGCGGACTTACCGTTGTTTCTCTTTCACGCCCTTCTTGCCGGCCACGGTCTTGCGGGGGCCCTTGCGGGTCCGGGCATTGCTCTGGGTATGTTGCCCGCGGACGGGCAGGCCCTTGCGATGCCGGATCCCCCGATAGCAGGCGATGTCTCGCAGCCGCGCGATGTTCTGGGCCACCTGCCTTCGAAGCTGGCCCCCGACGATGTAGTTGCGGTCGATGATCTGCGTGATCCGGCTCAGGTCGTCCTCGCTGAGCTTGCCCGCCTTGGTCAACTGTTCGATTCCGCCTTCCTTGAGGATCTGTTCCGACGTGTACCGGCCGATTCCCGGTATGTACGTCAGCGAAATCCAGATCGATTTGTTGTCCGGAATGTCCACACCTACGATACGCGGCATATCATTTTCCCTTTGACAATCATTCGCACCCGGTGCACCGTGGCCACACAGCCCGCTCCTACCCCTGGCGCTGCTTATGCCGAGGGTTCGAGCAGATCACACGAACCACGCCTTTACGGCGAACGATCTTGCAGTTTTCACAGATACGTTTCACTGAGCTTCTGACTTTCATATGCAGCTCCACGCTCGATCAGCACTCTGGGATCGGCCCCATCCGGCCGACCGGCGCCGGCATCAATGACGAAGCACGATTCGGCCCCTGTTCAGGTCGTACGGCGACATCTCCACGGTCACCTGGTCTCCCGGCAGGATGCGGATGAAGTTCATCCTCATCTTGCCGGAGACGTGGGCCAGGACCTTATGGCCGCCTTCCAGTTCGACTCTGAACATGGCGTTCGGCAGAGCTTCGACCACCTTTGCCTGCAGCCTAATTGCGTCTTTTTTTGCCATGAACCACTACAAACGAACAAAACCTTCGAGCCTGCGTGCGGCCGGATCGCCGGACCGCACCGGAGCCCGTCCGGTCTCGTCAGCCATTTCCTTTGGCACTCGATTCTTCTTTCACCGTCAGGATCTCGCAGCCACCTTGGACTATCGCGATCGTATGCTCAAAATGAGCCGAGCACTGTCCATCCCGGGTCACGACGGTCCATCCATTCGCCAGCGTGCGAACGGCGCTGGTGCCGGCGTTGATCATCGGCTCTACGGCCAAGACCATCCCCTCGGTCAGCGCGATATCTTCCGCCAGCAACTCGTCGCTGACGAAATTCGGGACTTTCGGGTCCTCATGCATTCTCGTGCCGATTCCATGGCCGACGAAGTCCCGCACGACCGAGAAGCCGGCGGATTCCGCGTGCCGTTGCATCCTGCCGGCAACGTGGCTCCATCGGACGCCGGGCCGAGCCCGTGCGATCGCGATTCCCAGCACCTCTTTCGTGACCTCGATGAGCCGCCGCCGCTCGGCGGTGATCTCGCCGATCGGGAACGTCACCGCGGCATCGCCGCAGTAGCCGCCCAGCCGGACCCCGAAATCGATGCTCAGAACATCCCCGGTCTGCAACACCCTGTCATGCGAGGGGATTCCGTGCACCACCTCTTCATTGACGGATGCACAAATCGCCCCCGGAAACGGGATCTTCGCCTGGGGACCGCGAACGCCCTTGAAGAGCGCCTCGGCTCCGGCCGCCATCGTCATACGCAGTGCGATTTCATCGAGCGCGGCCGTCGTCATTCCCGGCGCTGCGATCTCCTGCAGTTTTGAAAGAACATCGGCTACAACCGCTCCCGCCCGGCGCATCAGTGCAATTTCCCTGCGGCTGCGAAGCGTTATAGCCATTATTTTACTTTAGTTCTCTTCGCTGCATCCGCCTTCGAGGCCGTCTTTTTGCCTTTGCCGGCAAATGCATCGAGTTTCTTGAACAGGACCTCGGCCACGCTATCGGCGTCCTTGTTTGCGTCGATATTGTGGACCGTTCTTCTGGCCTTGTAATAGTCCACGACCGGCTCCGTCTGCCGGTAATACGTTTCAAGGCGGTTCTTGACCACGCTCTCGGTATCGTCCGGCCGCTGGACGAGCTTCGTTCCATCCACATCGCACAGCTCATCCACTTTCGGCGGCATGTTCCGGACGTGGTACACCGCCCCACATTTCGGACAACTCCGCCGTCCCGTGATTCTGTCCAGTACTACGCCGTCATCGACGAGAAGGTTTACTACGACATCGATGCCGCTCCCGGCGGCGGCCAACGATGCATCCAGCGCCTCGGCCTGGGGAACCGTCCGGGGGAACCCGTCGAGGACAAACCCCGCCGGCCCGGCCTTCGCAACCGCATTGGTCATCATCGCGACGATCAGATCGTCTGGGACGAGGCTGCCGGCATCCATGTAACTTTGGGCCTTGCGGCCCAGCTCGGAGCCTTCGGCCCGCTCGCGCCTGAGAATGTCCCCGCTCGACAGGTGCGCAACGCCGTAGCGATCTGCGATACGCTTGCAGTGCGTTCCTTTACCAGCGCCGGGTGCTCCCAGGACGACGATTCTCATGCATAGGCTCCCTTGATTCTGCCCGACGGGCTGAAGCCCTCGTAACTTCGCATCAGCAGGTTCGCCTCGATCTTCTGTACGAGGTCCAGCGACACGCTCACCACGATCAACAAGCCGGTACCGCCCAGGAAGTTCGTGATGGTCCACGGAATGCCCAGAGCGGCGGCGAACACGGTCGGAATGACCGCGATGGCAGCCAAGAACGCCGCCCCGTAGTACGTGATGCGCATCATTACCGTCTCCAGGTATTCCGCCGTCCTGCGCCCGGGGCGAAGTCCGGGGATAAAGCTGCCCGAGTCCCGCAGGTTCTTTGCCATTTCACGAGGCTGGAACTGGACGGTCACCCAGAAATACGCGAACAGGAAAATCAGCAGCATATAGAGCACGTTGTACGTGTAGGCGTTCATGCCCAAGGCCGATGCGATCGTTGCGACCACAACCGAGCCGGGGAAAACTCTCACCAGTTGTTGCATGATGATCGGGGGAAACATCATGAAGCTGGAGGCAAAGATGATGGGCATGACGCCGCCGTGATTGACCCGCAACGGCAGGTAGTGCCTCTGGCCGCCGTACATGCGCCGGCCCCGCATCTGCTTGGCCTGCTGAATGGGGATTCGCCTCTGGCCCTGCGTGATGAGGATCGCCCCTGCGATCACCGAGATGCCGGCAACTCCCAGAAAGAGGAGCTTGCCGGGTCCGATCGACCCCGGCTGGGCGCTAACCGTCAGGTCCATGTTCTCGAACAACTGACCAACCACCCAGGGCATTCGGGCGATGATGCCAGCCATGATGATCAAGCTGATGCCGTTGCCGATGCCATACTCGTCGATCTGTTCCCCGAGCCACATCAGGAAGATGGTGCCGGCCGTCATGCCGATCACGCCCAGGATGATGGCCTGCCTCCCCATCCCCGCATACACGAACTCACTGCCGCCCATCATGCGCATATACATCAGGGATTGAATCACGCAGACAAGCACCGTGAGATATCGCGTATACTCCTGAATCTTTTTATACCCCGTCTGCCCTTCCTGGCGAAGTTTCTTCAAGGACGGGATCACCTCGCCCAGCAGCATCAGGATGATCGATGCCGTGATGTAGGGCATGATTCCCAGGCCGAAGAGCGTGCTTTGCCGCAGGTTGCCGCCGGTGAACAACTGCAGGTAGGCGGCGGCCCGGCCGATGGGACTATCCGTGTCCTTGCTGGCGGCGGCCTCCTCGATCCTCTGCTGGTTGAAGCACGGATTCGGGATGTGGAACCCGATCCGATAGATCATCAACAAGGCGACCGTGAACAGGATCTTGTTCCGCAGGTCCTGAATCCTGAAGATATTAAGAATTGTCGCTAACACGTGACTATTCTCCGAAGATTCTGAACTTGTATCGGGTCACTGACAGTTGTGAGTACCCTTACTTCTTACGTTTTCTTCTTTGCTGTTTCTTCTTCTGATCGATTTTGGTGGCGGTGCCGCCGCAGTCGACGATCTTCTGCTCGGCCGACTTGCTGAACTTGTGGGCGATCACCTGCAACCGTTTTGTCAACTCACCATCACCCAGAATCTTCACCTTGGTCTGCATGCCGGGAATCAGCCCGGCCTCGGACAACTGCGCCACGCCGATCTCGGCCCCATCGTCGAACCGTTCCAGTTGCGAGACGTTGACGACCATGAAGCGTGTGGCGAACTCCTTGTTGTTGAATCCCCGCTTGGGCAGGTGCCGGAACATGGGGATTTGTCCGCCTTCGTACAGAGAGAACCTCATCGCCCCGGCCCGGCTCAGACTGCCCTTGGTTCCCCGGCCGCAGGTCTTTCCATGCCCTGTGCCGCGGCCTCTTCCCACACGCCTGCGTGCTTTGTGCTTGCCTACGATAGAAGTGATTTCATGACTTAACATCGAACTCACCCAATTAGCCATGCATGTCGTTACGAAACGGCGACACCCCGCAAGGACTCGACCATCTTACGGCTGCGCAACTTCAGCAGGCCGTCAAGCGTCGCCTTGACGACGTTCTTGGCGGAGGTGCTTCCATAGACCTTGGTCAGCACGTCGCTGACTCCGGCGAATTCCAGCACTGCTCTGGCGCTGGAACCGGCGATCACCCCCGTACCCGGAGCTGCGGGCACCAGGACGATCTTCGTCGCCTGATACTTGCCGATCACCTGGTGCGGCAGAGTCCGTCCGACCAGCGGGACCGAGTGCAACGACTTCTTGGCGTCTTTGATGCCCTTTTCGACCGCCATCGGCACCTCGTTGGCCTTGCCGTAACCGATCCCCACGGTGCCTGCGCGATCCCCGACGACCACCAGGGCCGCGAAGCTGAAGCGACGGCCGCCTTTGACCACTTTGGCGCATCGATAAATCTTGACCACCGTATCTTCCAACGGCTTTTCTTCAAATTCAGATGTTCTCACCGGTTCTGTAGCCAATTTCGTCTCCCAGTCTCTACCTGCCCCTGTCAAAAGGCCAATCCCGCCTTCCTCGCCGCATCGGCAAGAGACTTCACTCGGCCATGATATTTGTAACGGTTACGATCGAAACAAACGAACTTGATGCCGACGTCGAGCGCCTTCTTGGCCAGCACTTCGCCGACGGCCTCGGCCGCCTTGCGGTTGCCCGCGCGAGGCCACTGATCCCGCAGGAGCTTGCCTTTGGTGCTGGCGGCCACCAGCGTGACCCCCGCCGTGTCGTCGATCAGTTGTGCGTAGATGTGTCGGTTCGAGCGAAACACCGACAGACGCGGTCTTTCCCGCGTCCCAAAGACCTTCTTTCGCACGTGATGTCTGCGCCGCAACGCCGCTGCCTTGTGTTTTTCCGTCTTCATAGAAAGCCAATTTCTCTACTACGCTGCACCTGAAGCGAACGCCTTGCCGACCTTGTGCCGGATCTGCTCGTCCGCGTAGCGAATCCCTTTTCCTTTGTACGGCTCAGGCGGTCGGACTCGCCGGACATCCGAGGCAAACTGTCCCAGGATGTGCTTATCGATCCCCTTGATCGTGAACTTCGCCGGGACTTCGTTGCCTCGCGTGGCCGGCACATCGATCACCACTTTGATCCCGCTCGGGACCGGCAGTTCCACCGAGTGGGCGTAGCCGACTTGGAAGACGAGCTTGCCGGATATCTCCTTGACGTTGTAGCCGGTGCCGTAAATCTCCATTTTCTGCTGGAAGCCCTTGGTCACGCCTTCGACCATGTTGGCGATCAAGGCGCGCATCGTGCCGTGAAGCTCCCGGCTCTGCCGGTTCTCCGGTTGCGGATTGACGACTTCGATCCTGTGCTGCGCGTCGTCCACCTTGACCTCGATCCGCTCGTGGCAATCCAGGTTCAGCGCGCCCAGGGGGCCCGAGATCTTCAGGCTCTGGCCCTGCTGCTCGACTTTCACGCCCTGTGGAATCTCAACGGGTTTTCTGCCAATTCGACTCATTTAGCTTACCGTGCAAAGCACCTCGCCGCCGACTTTGTTTTCGCGGCAGTTTCGATCACTGATCACGCCCTTACTGGTTGACACAACGGCTATGCCCATCCCGCCGAAGACCTTCGGCAGCTTGTCGATGGAAGCATACGTGCGGCAGCCCGGCTTGCTCATCCGCTTGATCTCGGTGATGGCGGGCGTTCCTTCCTGATCGTACTTGAGCACGATCCGTAAGACGCCCTGCTTGCCATCGTCGATGCGGTCGAAGTCCTCGATGTAGCCTTCCTTCTTGAGGACCGCCGCGATCCCCTCGCATATCTTCGATGCACTGATATTGACCTGCCGCTTGTTCGACCGCACGGCGTTACGAATGCGGGTCAGCATATCCGCTATTGGGTCACTCACACTCATGATTACCATCCTGCTGTGCTGGGTTGTCCGACCGGCTCACCAACTGGCCTTCCTGACGCCCGGGATCTTGCCCTCGTTCGCTAATATTCTGAAACAGATCCGGCAGACCTTGAACTTGCGGTAGACCGCGTGCGACCTGCCGCACAGCTCACACCGCGTATACTCCCGGACCCGGAACTTCTGCTTCCTTTTGGCTTTGTTCTCTAATGCCTTGGTTGACATTCACTGGCTCCACAGTACTGATGTAACGGTTATCCCACGGCCTGACTGGTCGCCTGGCCCCGGAATGGCATGCCGAACATCGCCAGCAGCCGGCGGGCCTCTTCGTCCGTCCGCGCCGTCGTGGTGAAGACGATGTTCATGCCCTGCTGGAACTCCACCTTCGCCGGGTTGATCTCCGGGAATACGGTCTGCTCGGCCAGGCCCATCGCATAGTTGCCCCGGCCGTCGAAGCTGTTCGGATTCAGGCCGCGAAAGTCGCGGACCCGGGGGATCGCCAGGTTGATCAGCCTGTCCATGAACTCGTACATGCGCACCCCGCGCAGCGTCACCTTCAGACCCGTCTCCTGGCCCTGACGGACCTTGAAGTTGGAGACGCTCTTCTTCGCTTTGCACACCAGGGGCTGCTGCCCGGTGATCATGGCCAGGTCCTTGCGGGCCAGCTCCAGGAATTTTTTGTCCTGGGTGGCCCGGCCGATGCCCATGGAGACCACGATCTTCTCCATCTTGGGCACGGCCATGATGTTCTTGTAGCCCATTTCCTTGATCAGGGCTGGGACGATTCTCGATCGATATAGGTCTCGTAAACGCGCCATATCTCTTGCTCTGTTTTCTCAACTCTCTGTGGGATCGCGAGGTTTGCCCGGTCCCGCTACTTCGCCTTTTTGATAGTCCCGATTTCGGCGCCGTCCACCGTCACTCGCTTCTTGCTGCCATCCTCGCCCACGCGGTACCGCACGCGGCTGCCCTGCGAGGACTTCGGACTGACCGGCAGCACATTGCTGATGTGGATCGGCTGCTCCACACTGATTCGCCCGCCCTGCGGATTGCGCCGGGACGGCCGAACGTGCTTCTTCACGATGTTCTGACCCTGGACAATCACAACATGCTTCTCCGGATACACGTGCAGCACCTTGCCCGTCGAGCCCTTATGGTCGCCGGCGATGATCTGCACCGTATCTCCTTTTTTCACATGTAAGGCCATTTGTCTGCCTCGTCATTCATTCCTGAAAGAGCCCGCGGCTACACAACCTCACCAGCCAGCGAGATGATCTTCATGTAATTCTTCTCGCGCAGCTCCCGGGCCACTGCGCCGAAGATTCGGGTCCCGACCGGATTGCCCTCGTTGTCGATCATCACGGCGGCGTTGCTGTCAAACCGCACGTAGCTGCCGTCCGGCCGACGAATCGGTGTCTTCGTGCGAATCACCACGCACTTGTGCACCTTCTTGTCGTCCAGTTGGCAGGTCGGCAGCGACTTCTTGATCGCCACCCAGATGATGTCGCCCACCGAGGCCATCGAGCGAGTGAAGTTGCCTTGCGACGACGTTCCTCTCTTGACCCGGATACACATTGCCGACTTCACTCCGGAATTGTCGGCAATATCCAACATGGTATATGGCTGAATCATAATTCTCGAATCTCTCGGACTCTCAGGCCTGCACGGCCTTCTGAACCACCCGGATAAGCCGCCAGCTCTTGGTCTTGCTCAGCGGTCGGCACTCAGTAATCTCCACGAGATCTCCGACCCCGCTCTGATTGAGCTCATCATGAACGGCCAGTCTCGTTCTGCGTCGGATGTACTTGTTGTATTTCGGATGCCGAACCTTGTACTCGATCGTCACCCGTCGGCTCTTGCTGCCGCTGTTGCTCGTGACAATCCCGGTCTGTATATTTGTCTTACGTGTTTCCATAGTGGGCACTTTTTGCTGCTCCTGCACCAGGGCTATTTCGCTTTCTCGCGCAGGATGGTTCGGATCCGCGCGATGTCGCGCCGCGTATTGATGATCGCCTTGGAGTTCTCCAGCTTCTGGGTGACCGCCTGTGAACGCATGTCGAACAGGCGTTTGCGCAGGTCGCCCAGCGAGCTGTCCAGCTCGTCGCGACTCATTTCTCGTAGCTGCTTGGCTTTCACCGTGATCTCCTGTCTTACAGAGAGTACGTTCGTTTCACAAAGCGGCAGCGAATGGGCATTTTGTGGGCCACCCTGGACAGCGCCTGCTTGGCCACGTCCTCGCTGACGCCGCCGATTTCGAAGCAGATCTGGCCCGGCCGCACCCGTGCGATCCAGAACTCCGGCTCGCCTTTGCCTTTGCCCATTCGGGTTTCCAGCGGCTTGGACGACACCGGCTGGTGCGGGAAGATCCGGATGTAGACCTTGCCCTCTCGATGCAGAAAGTGCGTCGCGGCGACACGCCCGGCCTCGATAACCTTCGCGGACACCCAGCTCATCTCCAACGCCTGCAAGCCGTACTCGCCGAAGGCGACGTAGTTGCCGCGCGTGGCATTGCCTTTCATGCGGCCGCGCTGCGCCTTACGATACTTCACTCTTTTCGGCATCAAAGCCATGTTTCAAACCTCTACTGATGTGCTCCTCTTGCCCGGGCAGCTCACGCCTGCCCGCCGGCCCCCGGCAACGGCGGCCGCTGCGGGCTTGTCGCTCCGCCTTCCGGCGTCGGAGCAGCACCGCCGGCCCCTTCCTCGGCGCCCCGGGCGCCCGATGGACCCATCGGCGGTCTGCCTCTCATCGGACGCCGCCGTTTTCGCTCCGTCGGCTCCACCTCCTCGCCGAACTTGCCCCGGTAGATCCACACCTTGATTCCAATCGCTCCGTAGGTCGTCCGGGCGGTGGCCGTCGCGTAATCGACATTGGCATCGAGCGTGTGCAGCGGAATGCTCCCTATTTTCTGCGTCTCTTGCCTGGCCATCTCGGCCCCCGCAAGGCGCCCGCCGCAGATGACCTTCACACCCTTGGCGCCGGCGTTGATCGCCGATTCACAATACTGCTTCATCGTGCGCCGGAACGAGGCTCGCTTTCCGAGTTGCTCGGCGATGGCCTCGGCTACGAGCGCTGCGTTGAGGTCCGGCTCCTTGATTTCCACCACGTTGACCGTCACCTTTCGCCCGGTCAGCGCCTCCAGCTCCTCGCGGAGTTTGTCCACCTCTCCGCCCCGCGGGCCGATCACGATTCCCGGCCGGCCGCTGTGCAGAGTCACGTTCACCTCGTTGCGCGTCCGGATGATCTCCACCTTCGCGACCGCCCCCTTGGGCATCTGGCGGTTGAATCGATTGTCCACGTACCGCCGGATCTTCTGATCCTCCACGAGGAAATCCCCGTAGCTCGCCTTCGGAGCGAACCATGTACTCTGCCAGCCCAACGTGATTCCGGTTCTAAAGCCTATTGGCGATGTTTTTTGACCCATAACTCAGGTATCTCAGTACGACGCTCGGTTATCCTTCTATTCTTCCGACACAGTGATGTGGATATGGCAGGCGAGTTTGTGGAGCGGGTGGGCGCGGCCGCGGTCCTTCGGGATCCACCGCTTGGTCCCGACGCGGATGCCGGCCTCGTCGACGCGGGCCTCGCTGACGACCAGGTTGTCCACGTCCGCCTGCTGCTCGTCGGCGTCCGCCACAGCAGCCTTGAGCACCTTGTTCACCAGGACAGCGGCACGCTTGTCCGAGAACTTCAGGAGATCCATGGCATCCTGAACATGGCGGCCGGAGATCAATTGCGTCACCAGCCGCACCTTGCGGGGCGCCATCGGAGCGTACATGTACGAGGAATGCCACGCGGCAATCTCATTGGTTTCGACGGACAGCGCCTCGGCGAGCCGGCGAACGTCCTCACTGTGCGGCTGCGGCCGCATCAGCCCCCGCCGCCAGTTCTTCACTGCCGCCGTCGCCTGCTTCATGTCCAGACCGCCCCGGACCAGTCCTCGTGCCAACGCCTCGACGGGCACCCGACGTTCTTCCGATACTTTCTTCAGTTTTGCAGGGCTAAGCATATATCATGTCCTGTCCTACCGGACCGCCAGTCCACTCGACCGCATCCGCTACTTGATCTTCTTGCTGGAATGTCCCCGGAAGGTCCGCGTCAGCGAAAACTCGCCCAACTTGTGCCCGACCATATCCTCAGTCACAAAGACCTTGTGAAACATCTTGCCGTTGTGGACCATGAACGTGAAGCCGACGAACTCCGGCACGATGGTGCACCTTCTTGCCCAGGTCTTGATAGGGTCGCGGTTGCCCGTACCGATTTGCTTGTTCACCTTGGCGAACAACTTCTCGTCGACGAACGGTCCTTTTCTGAGAGATCTTCCCATTTGCTCTTCTCAACAATTCGCGGCTTTGCCAAGCCTTTTCTGGTTTTGCGGCGTCCTCGTTCCCGTGTTAGAGAGTCAACTGGCCCAACGTCGTATTCCTTCGTCTGCGGATGATTCGGCTGTTGCTGACCTTCCGCGGATTGCGGGTCTTGCCGCCCTTGGCCAGCACACCGGTCGGAGAGCACGGATGGCGACCGCCGTTGGAGCGGCCTTCGCCGCCGCCGAGCGGATGATCGACGGGGTTCTGGGCCTTGCCTCGGACGTGCGGCCTTTTGCCACGATGCCGCATGCGGCCCGCCTTGCCGATCCGAATGTTCTGGTAGTCCGGATTGCTCAGCCGGCCGATCGTCGCCCGGCATTCCTTGCGCACCGTGCGCATCTCGCCGCTGGGCAGAATCAACGTCACCCAGTCGCCTTCCTTGGCCATGATCCGCGCGGAACCGCCGGCGCCCCGGACGAGCTTGCCGCCCTGGCCGGCGGTCATCTCAACGTTATGCACTTCCAGGCTGGTCGGGATCGACCCCAGGGGCATACAGTTGCCCACCTTCGGCTCGCAGACGGCGCCGCTTTCGAGCACGTCGCCCACGGTCACGCCGTTCGGAGTCAGGATGTACCGCTTCTCTCCGTCCTGATATTGCAGCAGGGAGATGAAGCAACTGCGGTTCGGATCGTACTCGACGCTGGCCACCGTCGCGGGGACCCCATCCTTATTCCGCTTGAAATCGATCACGCGGTAGATTTTCCTGGCCCCGCCGCCGCGAAAGCGAACGGTGGCTTTGCCGCTGTGGTTCCTGCCGCCGTTCTTGCCGACCCTCTTGCACAGAGTCTTCTCGGGTCTGTCGGTCGTCAGTTCCGCAAAATCATTGACGGAACTGTTTCGGCGTCCCGGACTCGTCGGCCTGTAAATTCGAATACCCATGTTGACCGTCTCTTTCCAGGATCGATCAGAACAGATCGATGTGATAGTCCGGCTTCAAATATACTACGGCTTTCTTCCAGCTTGAGGTCGTTCCGATCGTCCTTCCTCTGCGACGGCGCTTGCCTTGGCGGTTCGCCGTCCTGACCTTGTCGACTTTGACGCCGTAGATTTTCTCCACGGCGTGCTTGATCTCCGCCTTGTTCGCCCTCTGGTTCACCTCGAACGAGTATGCACCCTTGACGTTGGCGAAATGCATCCCCTGTTCCGTGACGATCGGCCGAACGATTACATTGAAACTATCCATTGAACACTCGAATTCAAATGTACACTGTCAACTCACGGGACTGGCACGCCATTACGCGGTCGTCTCTTCGCGGTCCTCTGCCTCGGGTCCCCGATTCATGAACGTCATCAGCGCGTCTTTGGTGAACAGCATCTTCTGATGATTGATGATGTCCGCCGCATTCAGGTCCGCCACAGGCAGGACGGCGATCCGCTGCACGTTCCGCGCGGACTTGTGAATGTTCTCATCGTAGTCTTTGAGCGCCACGAGACAGCTTCGGTCAATCTTCAGATTCTTCAGCAAGCCGGCGAAGTCTTTCGTCCGCGGCTTCTCGAACGTCAGGCCGTCAACGACCAGGACGCTGTTGGTGCGAAGCTTGGCCAGCACGGCTGAATCCCTCGCAAGCCGCCGCTGCTGGCGCGGCATTCGCTGACTGAAGTCCCTCGGCGATTTCGCAAAGGTCATGCCGCCGCCGACGCGTTTTCCGGTCCGGCGAGTCCCCGCTCGGGCGTTTCCCGTCCCTTTTTGCCGGAACAGCTTTCGGGTCGAACCGGAGACCACGCCCCTGCTCTTCGTCTTGACCGTCCCGACCCGTTTGTTCGCGTGATACATGACGATCGCCTGCTTGAGCAACGCGTGCCGGATGCAGCCGCCCAGCACCGATTCATCGACGCGGACCGTATCGACCTGTTGCCCGCTCGTGTTGTAGACAGTCAATTCAATCATCTCAGGTTCCACTCGGCATACCAAGACTCTTGGCCGTTTTCACGATGCAGTATCCGCCGGCAGGGCCCGGAACGGTGCCCTTGACCACCAGAAGATTGTTTTCCGGATCCACTGACATGAGGATGTGATTCTTGCTGGTGACCCGCTCGTTGCCCATCTGCCCGCCCATTTTCTTGCCTTTTTTGAGGCCGCCGCCCATACCGGAGTTCATGGCGAAGGCGCAAATCGAGCCGGGGGCACGGTGCTTACGCTCGGTTCCGTGCGAGGCGGGAAAGCCCTTGAAGCCGTGCCGCTTCATGGGTCCTGCAAATCCCTTGCCCTTGCTGGTCCCGACGACATCCACCATCTTCACGTCGGCCAGGACCGAAACGGTGAGCGAGTCGCCCGGCTTATAGCCCACTTTGGCGCCCTCGGGCAGCCGCCACTCCTGAACGAATCTCTTCGGAGTCGTGCCCGCCTTCTTGGCATGCCCGGTCTGCTGATGCGTGCACCGCGACGGTTTCTTATCGTCGAAGCCCAGTTGGATGGCGTTGTAGCCGTCCGTTTCGCTGGTCTTGACCTGGGTAACGGTGCAGGGACCGGCCAGAATGACCGTCACCGGCACGAGCCGGCCTTTTCCGTCGTACTGCCGGGTCATCCCTACTTTCTTTCCAAGCAACATCGCCATATTCCGATGTCCTTTGCTCCTAGGCCTTGATCTTCACGAAGACGCCGGCGGGCACGACCAGGCGGTTGAGCACCTCGGCCGTTCTCGCGTTCGCCTCGTGGATATCGATCAGCCGCTTATGTGTCCGCAACTCGAACTGCTCACGCGATTTCTTATCGACGTGAGGGCTCCGCAACACCGTATACCGCTCAATTCGCGTCGGCAACGGAATCGGGCCGCTCACCCGAGCATTCGTTCTGCGAGCGTGTTCCACAATCTCTTTGGCGGAGGCATCCAACGTCCGATGGTCGTACGCCTCCATCCTGATCCGTATTCTTTCACTTTCGGCAGCCATAACGCCCCTTTGGACTACCATTTCCAGCGCTCGCGTGCCGACTCGAACAGCCGTACACGGGCACAGATTCCTACAACCTTACCACTCTTGACTTACGACTCAGGGTTCAGTGCGAGGCAGATAGTCTCTGGCCAAACTGAAACCGTTCGTTGAACATAGGCAGGAAAGGCTTCTGTGGTCGGTTCGACCTTGCCGCTGAACCACGTTCGTCGCGGCCGGCCGCTTCTACGCCTTCCTTAGGGTACAGGGTCTATCAGAATCCATCTGAGATTCCGGCAAAGCTGACCCGGCTCTGCCATACCCTTAATTCAACAGAACACCCATTGAGCCATCCCTGATGGCAACTCATAGATATGCCACAGCGTAACTCGTATCGCACAGCCGTCCATGGCCATGCTCGCTACAGCCGAGAAACCCTTACCTTAATACGATGCGCGACGATTGTCAACAGCCGCCTGCGCGAAAATCTCAAAAAATCTTTCAAAAATTCTCCTTCTTCAGAGGATGACCTCTTTGGCCACCTGTTCGGGCACTCTCTCGTAGGTCATGGGCTCCATGGTGAAGCTACCACGGCCCGCGGTCAGGCTGCGGATGTCGCTGGAATAGCCGAAAAGCGCCACGAGAGGCACTTTCGCATCCACCACCCGCATAGTGCCGTGCGACCGGCAATCAAGGATTGCCCCCCGCCGGGCCAGAAGATCGGCCTGAACCGCTCCAAATGCGGAGTCCGGCACAACCACTTGGACCCGCATCACAGGCTCCAGAAGGACCGGGCCGGCCTCCTTCAACGCTTTCTCAAAGGCGATGGCCCCGGCCTGCTCAAAAGCAAGCTCGGAAGAATCCACCGAGTGATAAGACCCGCCCACAAGCCGCACTTTGACCCCGACGACGGGATAACCTGCCAAAACACCGTTGCCGCAAGACTCTCTGACCCCGTTTTCAACCGCGCCAGTGTATTCCGGGGGGACTTTATCGGCGGGCACATCGGCCGAGAATTCGATCCCGGACCCCCAATGGCCATCTTCCGTGATAAGCGGCTCTACGTCGAGGACCGCATGACCGTAGTGACCGCGCCCCGCCATCTGGTGGACAAATTTGCCCTCCGCCTGGGCAGCCCGCGTGATCGTTTCTTTGTAGGCCACCCTCGGCTTGCCCACGCGCACATCGACCTTCTTCTCTTTGACCAGCTTGTGCTGGAGGATTTCCAGGTGAAGCTCGCCCATGCCGCTGATAATGGTCTGGCCGGTCTCTTTATCGGTCTTATAGGAGAATGTCGGGTCTTCCCGGCGTAGAGACTCCAGCGCGTCGCCCAATTTTGCCCTTTCTGCGGCTGTCCTCGGCTCGATGGACATCATAATGACCGTCTGCGGAAAGGTGATACTGGGCAAAAGAACGGGCTTCTTCGGGTCGCACAGGGTATCGCCCGTCAGAGTCTGCTTTGGGCCGATCACCGCCACAATGTCTCCGGCCTGTGCCGAATCCAGGATATTTCGCTCGTTGGCGTGCATCTCGAACACGCGCATGATGTTCTCCCGCTTATCGCGGTTGGCGTTCAGGACGCGGCTGCCCGATTTCAGCTTGCCCTGATAGATGCGCAGAAAATACAGGTCGCCGTGAACGTCGCTGATGATCTTGAACGCCAGTGCGACCAGGCTGCCGTCGGGATCGCATCGCACGGGGATCTCGTGCGTCTTGTCGTCGGGTTTCTGTCCGACAAGCGGAGGCTTATCCAGCGGGGATGGGAAGTAGTCCACGACGCCGTCGAGCAACCGCTGGATGCCGACATATTTCAACGCCGAGCCAACAAAAACGGGATTGACCTTGTTTTCAAGTGTGCCCTTGCGTATGGCCCGCTTGATTGCCTGCTCGGAGGCGGGCCGGTCGTGGATGAATGCCTCCGTCAGCTCCTCATCGTACTCAGCCACCAGCTCGATCATCTGCGCCCGATATTCTCGGGCCTTTTCCTCCATCTCGGCCGGGATATCCGTCTCGTGAAACTTCGCCCCAAGCTCCTGGGCCTCGTAAAAGACGGCCTTCATCGCGATCAGATCCACGATTCCCGCAAAGGAATCTTCCGCCCCCATCGGGATTTCGACAGGGACCGGATTGGCCAGCAGCTTGTCGTGGATGCTCTGGATGCTCATTTCGAAGTCGGCGCCGGTCTTATCCATCTTATTGATGAAGCACAGGAAGGGCAGGCTGTACTTTTGGCCCTGTCGCCAGACCGTTTCGCTCTGGGCCTGGACCCCCTCGCTGGCGTCAAAGACGGTGACCGCGCCGTCGAGCACCCTGAGCGACCTTTCGACCTCCGCCGTAAAGTCAATGTGCCCCGGCGTATCGATCAGATTGATGTCAAAACCCCTCCACGGGCATTTCGTCGCGGCCGAGGTGATGGTGATCCCCCGCCGCTGCTCCTCCTCAAGGTAGTCCATGACCGCGGTACCCTCGTGCACCTCCCCCATCTTATACGTTTTGCCCGTATAATAGAGGATGCGTTCGGTTACCGTCGTTTTTCCGGCATCAATGTGTGCGATGATGCCGATGTTCCGTATTTTGTCTAAACTCTCCATTTGTGCACGTTTCTGGTTCGGCCGCGTCCACCAGGCAGCCTATCAACTCCTCTCGACTCCGCCTCACCATCCTACCAGTGCATAAAAAAACTGCCACGGGTCCGCAAGCGTCCGCCGTGGCAGTGTACCTTCAGATTCCTACCAGGCAAAGTGGGCAAATGCCTTGTTCGCCTCGGCCATGCGGTGAACATTCTCTCGCGTCGTCATGGCGCCGCCCTGCTTATTGTAGGCGTCCACCAGCTCACTCGCCAACCGCTCGGCCATGGGCTTGCCCTTCTTGCCGCGGGCTGACAGGAGAATCCAGCGAAATGCCAGCGACTGCTGCCGTTTCGGATTCACCTGCATTGGGACCTGGTAACTGGCACCGCCGACGCGCTTGCTGCGGACCTCCAGCACCGGCTTGACGTTGTTGATCGCCGTCTCGAAGATCTCCAGCGGCGGGACATCCTTGATCTTGCTCACCGCGATGTCCATCGCCTTGTAGAACACATCCTGGGCGGCATTCTTTTTGCCTTGCCACATCATGCAGTTCATGAACTTGGAGACCAGCTTGCTGTTGAATTTCGGGTCCGGGCTTAATTGTTCGCTGGACGCTGTAAACTTCTTGGCCATAACGCACTATTGCCTCAAAACACTTTGGGGTCTGTTGCCGCCGCCGAACGACTACTTGGCTCTCTTGGCGCCGTACTTGCTTCTGCTGCGTCTGCGGTTGGCCACTCCGGCACAGTCGAGCACGCCGCGGACGATGTGGTATCGCACGCCGGGCAAGTCGCGCACGCGACCGCCGCGAATCAGCACGGTACTGTGCTCCTGCAGGTTGTGGTCGACGCCCGGGATGTACGCCGTCACCTCTTTGCCGTTGGTCAGCCGAACGCGCGCGACCTTTCGCAGAGCCGAGTTCGGCTTCTTCGGCGTCTGAGTTCTGACGATCAGGCACACGCCCCGCTTCTGGGGGCAGCCGCTGATGTCTGAAACGCGCTTCTTACCCTTCGATTTTGCCCGTGGTTTCCTGACTAACTGATTGATCGTCGGCATACATCCATCTCAACAGAAACAGTAATGACTACTCGATACCCAATGCTTCCTTGACTTTCGAATCGGCCTTGGCCTCAGCATCCTTCTCTTCGCGGACACCGGCCAGCTCTTTCGGCAGCGGCGCCTCAACCAGATGCTTGACTCTCATCTCGAGGTGCGGCTTGAACGCCGTACCTGCCGGGATCAGATGTCCGAGGATCACATTCTCCTTCAGACCGTGTAATTCATCCACTTTAGCAGCCAGGGCCGCCTCCGTCAATACCTTTGTTGTCTCCTGGAAGCTTGCCGCCGCGATGAAGCTGTCGGACCACAACGACGCCTTCGTGATGCCCAACAGCATCGTCTTGGCGGTCGCCGGCTTCGGCTTGCGGCCTTTGGCCGCTGCCCCGCCCAGCGTCTCCACCTTCTCATTCACGCGCGCAAAGTCCCGTTTGTCAAGGACTTGGCCTTCCTGTACCTCGGTGGCATCGCCGACCGTGGCGACCTTGATACTGCCGGACAGCCGATCATTCTCTTTCCGGAAGACGAATTTATCCGCGACCTCGCCCGGCAGGAACGTGCTGTCTCCGACAGTATCGATTTCGACTTTTCGCATCATCTGCGAGATGATGATCTCGATATGCTTGTCGTTGATGTTCACGTTCTGCGAGCGATAGACGTTCTGAATTTCGCCGATGAGATATCGCTGGAGCGCTTCCTCGCCTTTGATGCGAAGAATATCGTGCGGCACGAGCGGGCCGTCGGTCAGAGCGTCGCCGGCTTCCACGAAGTCGCCGGTGTGGACGTTCAGGTGCCTGTCGCGCGGGACGTGGTGCTCCTTCTCCATGCCGCTTTCGCTGCGGATGGTGATGGTCATCTTGCCCTTTCGCTTATCGCTTCGCAGCTCGATTCGACCGCTGATTTCCGCCATGGCGGCAGGATCTTTGGGCTTGCGGGCCTCGAAGACCTCGGTGACGCGGGGCAGACCGCCGGTGATGTCCTGCGTGCCGCCCGTTGCCCGCGGCTGATGCGCCAGCAACTGCCCGGCCTGCACCTCCTGACCTTCGGCCACCTCAATGCGGGCGCCTGCCGGCAGGTAGTGCACGTCCAGAATCTTGCCCTTGGCATCCTCGATAATGATCTGCGGATGCTTGTCGCCCTTGTGCTCGATGACCACCGGACGATCGAAGGTCGTCTTCGCCTCGCCTTCTTTCTCCTTCTCTTTTTCCTTCTCTTTGCCTTTGAGCTTCTGGGTCCTCGTGCGGAGTTCCTCGGTCTGGACGGTCTCGCCTTCGACGATATCGACGAAGCGGATGCGTCCCCCAACTTCCGCCAGGATGGGCGTACGGTGCGGGTCCCACTGGAAAAGAACGGTGCCCGCTTTGACCTTCTGGCCGTCCTCCACGAGGATCGTGGCGCCGTAGGGAACCTTGAACTTATCAAGTTCCCGGTCCTTGTCGTCGAGGAGTGCGACCTCGCCGTTGCGCTTGAGGGCCACGACGACCGTGGTGCCGTCGGCGCGCTTGAACAAGACGGCGTTGATATCGCGGTACTGAACCTTGGCGGACTGTGTCGCCTTCTGCTCCCGCTCAAGAATGGCACGCGAGGCCACACCGCCGGTGTGGAAGGTTCGCAGCGTCAATTGGGTTCCGGGCTCGCCGATGGACTGAGCGGCCACGATTCCGACCGCCGCACCCTCTTCGACAAGCTGCCCCGTGCTCATGTCCCAGCCGAAACACTTGGCGCAAACGCCAATCGGGCTGTCGCACGTCAACGGGCTCCGGACCCGGATCGCATCGAGGCCCAGGGCCTCGATCTTTCCGGCGATCTCCGGCGTGATCACTTCATTCTCGTGAACGATCATCTCGTCGGTGATCGGGTTGCGGATGTTGTCGCGAGCCGTTCGTCCGATGATCAGTTGCGACAGGGGGATATCGACCTGGTCGCCGCGGCTGATGCTCGTCTTGGAGATGCCCTGCAGCGTCCCGCAGTCGCGCTCGATGATGATCACGTTCTGGGCCACGTCGATCAGCTTTCGGGTCAGGTACCCGGAGTTCGCTGTCTTCAACGCCGTATCGGCCAGACCCTTGCGGGCCCCGTGTGTGGAGCTGAAGTATTCCAGAACGGTCAGACCCTCGCGGAAGTTCGACTTGATCGGCGTCTCGATGATCTCGCCGCTGGGCTTGGCCATCAACGCTCGCATCCCGGCGAGCTGCTGAATCTGGTCGATGCTGCCGCGGGCGCCGGAATCCGTCATCAAGTAGATCGGGTTGAGATACGGGGAGCCGTCGTCTTTGGTGTCTTCCCGCAATCCCCGGATCATCTCGTTGGTGACGGCGACACGGGCGTTCGTCCACGCATCAATGACCTGGTTGTACCGTTCCCGGTCCGTCAGCACGCCTTCGCTGTAGTTCTTATAGATCTTGCCGACGCGTTTTTCGGTATCCGCAATGATCTCGGGCTTCTTGGCGGGGATTTTCAGGTCCGTCAGGCCGAAGCTCAGCCCGGCGAGCGTCGCATACCGGAAGCCCAGGTCCTTGATCCGATCCAGCAGGTTGACCGTCTCCGCACTGCCGGCGTACTCGAAGCAGTCGCTGATGACCCGGCTGAGTTTCTTCTGGGCCATCGTCATATTGTAGAACGGCATGTCTTCCGGCAGGATATCATTGAAGATGCACCGGCCGGCCGTCGTCTCAATCACGTGGGCCTTGAACCCCTTCCGGGAGCCCTTCACTTCCTCAGCCACCCGCAACTTCCCGGTCTCGTCCTTCACCAGCCGCCGCGGAATGCGGATACGGACTTTCTCATGCAGACCGATCTTGCCCATGTCATGGGCCATCATGGCTTCATAGGGGTCGCGGAAAAGATGCATGGAACGGCGCTCTTTCCCGGCCCCTGCGGCACCTACCTGCTTCGGATCTTCCGTTGCGGTCGTCAGGTAGTAATTGCCCATGACCATGTCCTGAGACGGCCCGACCATGGGCGAACCGTTCGCCGGCGAGAAAATGTTGCTCGTCGTCATCATCAGGATATGGGTTTCCGCCTGTGCCTCGATGCTCAACGGAAGATGGACGGCCATCTGGTCGCCATCGAAGTCTGCGTTGAAGCCCTTGCAGGCCAGCGGGTGCAGCATGATCGCGTTGCCCTCGACCAGCACGGGCTCGAAGGCCTGAATGCCCATGCGGTGCAGAGTCGGGGCCCGGTTCAACAGCACCGGATGCTGGTGAATGACCTCTTCGAGAATGTCCCAGACCTGGTCGTCGCGGCGCTCGATCATGCGCTTGGCGCTCTTGATCGTGTCGGCGTAGCCGTGCTGCTTGAGTTTGCGGATAATGAACGGCTGATACAGCTCCAACGCGATCTTCTTCGGAAGCCCGCACTGGTAGAGCTTCAGGTCCGGGCCCACGACGATCACAGATCGGGCGGAGTAATCGACACGCTTGCCGAGCAGGTTCTCGCGGAACCGGCCCTGCTTGCCCTTGATCATGTCGGTCAGGGACTTCAGCGGCCGGTTGTTGCTGCCCAGCACCGGCCGGCGGCACCGGCCGTTATCCAGAAGCGAGTCCACCGCCTGCTGGAGCATCCGCTTCTCGTTGCGGATAATCACTTCCGGCGCGTTCAGATCGATCAGCTTCTTCAGGCGGTTGTTCCGGTTGATGATGCGCCGATAGAGATCGTTCAAATCGCTCGTAGCGAAATTGTCCCTCTCCAGCAGAACCAGAGGCCGCAGGTCCGGCGGAATGACCGGGACCGCGTCAAGGACCATCCACTCGGGCTTGTTCTCGCTGTTCTTGACCTCGTTGATCGTCTTGAGCCGCTTGGTCAGGTCCTTGATCTTCTGCTTGCTGCTTGTCTTGGCAATGGCCTTTCGCAGGTGCCCACCCAGAACGTCCAGATCCAGACTCTCCAGCAGGATCTTGATCGCCTCGGCGCCCATCGAAGCTTTGAACGAGCTGCCGTACTTGGTGTTCGCCTCGCGGTAGTCCTCTTCGCTGAGAAGCTGTCCCGCTTTCAGTCCCGTGGTCCCCGGGTCGGTCACCACGTAGTCCTGGAAGTAGATGATCTTCTCCAGGTCCGAGGTCTTCATGCCCAGGATGGTGCCCAGGCGGTTGGGAATCGACTTGAAGAACCAGATGTGCACCACGGGGGCGGCCAGGTTGATGTGGCCCATGCGTTTCCGGCGGACGCGGCTGTGAGTCACTTTGACGCCGCACCGGTCGCAGATGATCCCCTTGAACTTCGTGCCCTTATACTTGCCGCACGCGCACTCCCAGTCTCGCTCCGGCCCGAAGATCCGCTCGCAGAACAGGCCGTCTTTCTCCGGCCGGTAGGTCCTGTAGTTGATGGTCTCGGGCTTGCGCACCTCCCCAAAGGACCAACTGCGAATGTCATTCGGGCTGGCCAATGAAATCTTGACCGAACCATAGTCGTTAATTCGATCGTAGATATTGCCTAGCATTGAAAGCCCCCTAACTGCCTCGAATCTCGATCATCAGATCTACAGAGCGGTCCGTCCCAGTCGCTTCTTCTCGAGCTGGATGTTCAGCCCCAGCCCGCGAATCTCGTTGCACAGCACGTCGAAGGACAGCGGCGTGCCGGCCTCCAGCGTATTCGTGCCTTTGACCATCGATTCATAGATCTTCGTTCGACCCTCCACGTCGTCGCTCTTGACGGTGAGCATTTCCTGAAGGGTATAGGCGGCGCCGTAGCCCTCGAGGGCCCAGACTTCCATCTCGCCGAAGCGCTGGCCGCCGGTACGGGCCTTGCCTCCCAGCGGCTGCTGGGTGATCAGGCTGTACGGGCCGGTCGCCCGGGCGTGGATCTTGTCGTCCACGAGGTGATGGAGCTTCATCATGTACATGTAGCCGATCGTCGCCTGCTGGTCGAACGGCTCGCCCGTCCGGCCGTCATAAAGCTGCGTCTTGAGCGCCTTGGGCACATTGACGAAGAACTCATCGGCCGGCGGCGCTTCGCCCTGCTTGTTCAGTTCCGTTCGCCGATGCTTCATCCGCTGGTTCGCCTCTTCCGTGAGCGTTTGGATGTCCTTTTCGGTGGCTCCATCGAAGACCGGCGTAACGGCATCGAAGCCGAGCACTTTCGCCACCCAGCCCAGATGCGTTTCGAGGATCTGGCCGACGTTCATGCGGCTGGGCACACCCAGCGGATTCAGCAGGATGTCGAGGGGCGTGCCGTCCTCGAGGAACGGTATGTCCTCTTCCGGCATGATCTTGGCGATGACGCCCTTGTTCCCGTGCCGGCCGGCCATCTTGTCGCCGATCGACAGCGTCCGCTTGATCGCCACGTACACCTTGGCCATCTGCAGCACGCCGCTGGGCAGCTCGTCCCCGTGCTTCATCCGCTCGATCCGCCGAGCCTTGTCTTCCTCGAGCTCCGTGATCCGGACCCAGAACTTGCTCACAAGTTTCTGGACGTCCTCGCGGATCGAGGCCGGCTTGACCCACTTGATGTCGAAGTTCTCGATCTGCTCGTAGATCACGTCATCATCTTCACTGGCGCCGACCTTCTGCCGCGTCGAGGGGTCGATGATCGTGACCTCGAACTGCTTGTGGATCGCCTCGACCATCTGCCGGAAGAAGCCGCACGCTTTCGCCTTGATCTCGACTTCGAACTTCTTGACCTCGTCGGCGAGGACCTTCTTCTGATCGTCGCCGCCGACCCCGCGCCTCGTGAAGACTTCCGTCTTGATGACGACGCCTTCATAGCCGCTGGGCAGCTCGAGCGAATCGTTTTTGACGTCTTCGCCGGCCCGGCCGAAAATCGCGTGGAGCAGTTTCTCTTCCGGCGTCAGCTCCACCTTGCTCTTGGGCACGACCTTGCCCACGAGGATGTCCCCCGGGCAGACCCGGGTGCCCTCGCGGACGACGCCCCGCTCGTCGAGGTTGCGAAGCGCCTTCTCGCTGACGTTCGGAATGTCCCGCGTGAACTCTTCCTTGCCCAGCCGGGTCTCACGGACTTCCGCCGTGAACTCGTCGATGTGAATGCTCGTGAAGCTGTCATTCTTGACCAGGCGCTCGCTGACGATGATCGCGTCCTCGAAGTTGAACCCGTCGAAGGAGACGAAGCCGGCCAGCACGTTCCTGCCGAGGGCGAGCACGCCTTGCGAGGTGCCGCCGCCGTCGGCAATGATCTGCCCGGCCTTGACCTTCTCGCCCAGCTTGACGATGGGCTTCTGGTTCAGACACGTGCGCTCGTTGAGCCCCATGAACTTATCCAGCTTGTACTCGTCGGTGTGGTTGATCACGATGTGCACCGCGTCAACCGCCGTGACCACGCCGCCGGATTGAGCCCGCACCACCATGCTCGAGTTCCTGCCGACCACTTCCTCCATCCCGGTGCCGACCAGAGGCGACTCCGTCTTGAGCAGCGGAACCGCCTGCCGTTGCATGTTCGATCCCATCAGGGCGCGGTTCGCGTCGTCGTGCTCGAGGAACGGAATCAGCGAAGCGGAAACCCCGACGATCTGCTTCGGGGACACGTCGACGTAATCGACCTCATCCTTGGACGTCTGCGCCAGTTCTCCCGCTTTTCGGGCCAGCACCGTTTCCTGCTTGATCTTTCGCGTGGCGGGATCAACGGCGCTGGGCGGTGCAAACACGGCCCGCATTTCCTCATCGGCCCGCAGATACGCGACGTCATCGGTGACCTTGCCGTTCTTGACCTTCCGGTACGGGCTCAACAGGAACCCGTATTCGTCCACGGTCGTGAAGATGGCCAGGGAGGAAATCAGTCCGATGTTGGTGCCTTCCGGGGTCTCGATCGGGCAGATTCGGCCGTAGTGGCTGATATGCACGTCGCGGACCTCAAAGCCCGCACGCCTTCGGTTGAGCCCGCCCGGCCCGAGCGCCGACAGACGCCGCTCGTGCGTGAGCTGACTGAGGGCATTCGTCTGGTCCACCACCTGGCTCAACTCGCCCCGGCCGAAAAAGTAGTTGATGCTGCTGGCCACGCTCTTGGAGTTGATCAGGTCCGCGACCCGGGGCGCCTCGACGGCGTCTCTCTTGATGCTCATCCGCTCCTGGGCCGTCCTGCGCAGCTTCAGCAGGCCCTTGCGGATCTCATCGGCCGCCAGCTCATCGATCGTGCGGAGCCGCCGGTTGCCCAGGTGGTCGATGTCGTCCACCTCGCCTTCGTTGTTTCGCAGGGCGAGCATGTACTTCATCGTGTTGAGGAAGTCCTCCGGGCTAAGCGTCATCTCGTTCTCACTGACGGACTGGCCGAACTTGCGGTTCAGCCGGAACCGCCCGACCTTGCCCAGACGGTACCGGTTGGAGTCGAAGAACTTCTCCGCAAAGAACGTCTGGGCCTTCTCCTGGTTCGGCGGGTTGCCCGGACGCAGCCGCACGTAGAACTTCAGCAGGGCCTGGTCGTGGTTCTCGCAGTCGTCCTCGCCGAGCGTATTCATGATGATCGCGTCACGAACGCCTTCGATAACCTCGATCTTCTTGATGTCGCTCTGCTGGATCGCGGCCACCTTGTCACCGATCTGCGAGGCGGCCTCCACGAGAATCTCGCCCGTCGTGGTGTCCACGATCGGGCCGGCCGCCCACATCTCCGGCGTCAGCTTGTTCGCCGCCACCGTCTTGGGCTCGTAAAACAGCCGCAGAATCGCTTCCGTGGACCCGTACTCCGGATTGATCGCCCGCAGGAACACCGTGGCCGGAATCTTGCTCGACTGGTCGATCTTCACGACCAGGATATCCTTCTGCGTGACACCGATCTCGATCCAACTGCCGCGTTCCGGAATGATTCGCCCGCCGTGGAGGACCCGGTCCCCTTCCTTGCTCTCAATCAGGAAGTCGACACCCGGGCTGCGGTGGAGCTGGCTGACGATGACCCGGACAGCCCCGTTGACGATGAACTCTCCACCGCCGATCATCACGGGTATTTCGCCCAGGTAAATCGCCTGTTCCGCCAGATCCGAGCCCGATTCAGTGCGCAGCCGGCAGTGGATCTTCAATGGATATGCGTAGCTCAGACGCAACTGCCGGCATTCCATGGGCGTGTAATGGGGCTTCTCCAACTCATAGTAGAGATACTCCAGAAGCATCTTCTTGTCGTAGCTCTCTATGGGGAAAATCTCCCGAAACAGCGCTTCGAGCCCCTTGTCCTCTCGTTTCGCCGGCGGCACATCCATTTGCAGAAACTGGTCGTAACTGACTCTCTGCACCGCGACGAGATCGGGGATCTCCACACCGTCCTGGGTCCGGCCGAAATTGCGAACAGTTCGCGCAACCATCTAATGCTCCTCTGGTAACGGGATCAAATCTCGCCTGTTTGACACTGCGTTTGGCGCATATTCTATTTTTATACGGAAATCATACGCCTTAGGTTCACTTGAACTCAACGGTTGCCCCGGCGGCCTCCAGTTGCTTCTTGGCGGCCTCGGCGTCTTCCTTGCTCATGCCTTCCTTCACCGGCTTGGGGACGCCATCGACGAGGTCCTTTGCCTCTTTGAGGCCCAGACCGGTCAGCGCCCGCACTTCCTTGATGACCTGGATCTTCTTGTCCCCGAACCCGGTGAGAATCAGGTCAAAGGTGGACTTCTCCTCGGCGGCTTCTGCCGGAGCGCCCGCGCCCGCCGCGGGACCGGCCATCATGACCGCCGCACCGGCCGCCGGCTCGATGCCGTGCACCTCGCGCAGGTAATCCGCCAATTCCTTCGCCTGCATCAGGGTCAGGGCCACGATCTTGTCGCCCAGGTCCTTAATCGCACTGTTCCACTCTCTCGATGCCACTGCTTCTTCTGCCATGTGGACGAACTCCTCTACAGTCAACGCTCAATGGTAGCCGGAACTCCGTCGTTCCGTTTAACCTTGTCAGGGCAGCCATCCGAGCCGTTCGTAATTGCTGAATATGAATATGGAAGGGACAAACCTCGTACCGCTTCACGCGGCCTGCTTTTCGGCCTTCTCTATGATGGTCTTCAGACAGCCCGCGATGATTCCCGCCGGACCGCCCAATGCGCCGGCCAGAATCGACCCGGGCGACAGCATACAACTGACGATCCGCCCCTGCAGCTCGATGCGGGTCGGCATTTTGGACAACTGCTCCGCCCCCGCACGATTGTGAGCAGCCCCATCGACGAACGCCCCCTTGAGCTCTATGGCGGGCAGCTTCCGGATCCACTCGATGACTTCCTTGGCGACATCGACGATGCTGTCGCCGCCGTAGACGACGGCGCACGGCCCGTTGAACAACCTCGCCGCCGTGTCCATCTGCTGGTTCTGCAGGGCCCGGCAAAACAGCGAGTTCTTCACCACGAGCACGCGGATGCCCTTCTGCTTCAGGGCGCCCCGCATCACGTTGTTATCCACTCCGCCGACCCCCCGCGTGCTCACGACCAGGAAGTCACGAATATTCTCCCCTGCGATCTTCTTCTCTACTTCGGACTGCAGCAGTTGTTTTACATACTTGCTCATGTTCTCTCCCGTCGGATGTAGTCATGACGACTTCACGGGTTCATGAAATTGCCGCGCCGGGCCCACTGCCTGCGCGGAACAGAATCATCCTTAGACGTTGATCTCGACGGCGGGACTCATCGTGGCCGACAAGCACGCCTTCTTAATGTAGGCCCCCTTTGCTGAAGAGGGCTTGATCTTCTTGATGTGTGAGAGGAAGGCCTCGACGTTGTCGACCAGCTTCTGCTTCTCGAAGCTTTGCTTGCCGACCACGGCGTGGACATTGCCCCCCGTGTCATTCCGGAATTCGATCTTTCCGGCGGCGAACTCGCGCACCGCGGTGAGCACGTCGTCGGTCACGGTCCCGTTCTTGGGCGAAGGCATCTTGCCCTGCGGGCCGAGGATTCGCCCGAGCTTGCCGACTTTGCCCATGACGCGGGGCGAGGCGATGGCCACGTCGAAGTCGCTCCAACCATCGGTGATCTTCTTGACCAGCTCGTCGGAGCCGGCCTCAATCGCCCCGGCCTGTTTGGCCGCTTCCACCTGCGTGTCATCGCAGAACGCGATCACACGCTTCTGCTTGCCAACGCCGTGAGGCAGCGACAGCGAGCCACGCACAAGCTGATCCGACTGCTTCGGATCGATGCCCAGCAGCACCACGCATTCCACCGTCTGGTCAAACTTCACGGCATTGAAGGACTTGATCCGATCGACGGCCTCGGCCAAGCTGACCGGCCCCTCGCCGGCCCGTTGTGACTCCGCCTTGTACCTTTTGCTCTTGGTCCTCATATCTGATGTCTCATTTCTCTCGAAAGCGTTAACGATCCGCCTCAATCGACGACCTCGACGCCCATGCTGCGAGCGGTGCCTCGAATGATCTTCTCCGCGTGCTCCATGTCATAGGCGTTGAGGTCCTTGAACTTGGTCTCGGCGATCTTGCGGACCTGCTCTGCCGTTACTTTGCCCACCTTCTCCTTGTTCGGGGTCCCGCTGCCCTTGGCAATCTCCGCCGCCTGCTTCAGGAGCACGGCCGCCGGTGGGCTCTTCACCTCGAAGGTGAAGCTCTTGTCGACGAACACGGTGATGACCACAGGCACGATCGTGCCTTTGAATTCCTTCGTCCTCTCGTTGAATTGAGAGACGAACTGACCGATATTGACTCCATGCTGACCGAGGGCCGGCCCGATGGGCGGCGCCGGCGTCGCCTGTCCGCCCGGGGCCTGCAATTTGATCTTTTTTGCTATTTCTTTTGCCATGTTCCACCCTTGTCTTACAGCCGTCCTGCAACGTTCCGCCGGAGAATGCCTCCGACCTCAAATCTTTTCGATTTGCCAGTATTCAATGTCGAGAGGCGTACTTCGTCCGAAGATCGTTACAATCACTTTGACGATGCCGCGCTCGGCATCGATGGAATCCACCACGCCCTCGAAATTCTCGAAGGCCCCCTCGCGGATCTTGATGTGGTCGCCCTTCTTGAACTCGACCTTGATGCTCGGGGCCTCTTCCGGTTTTTCCGCCTCGAGCAGCATTTTTGCCACGTCGGTGTCGCGCATCGGGGTGGGCATGCCCTCGGTGCCGATGAAATCCCCGACGCCGCCGGTGCCTTTGATCATGAACCAGGCCCGCTCTGGCACGCGGCCGTCGTCCGTCGTTTCCATCTCCATAAAGACGTAGCCCGGGTAGAGCTTCCGCCTGTGGACCGTCTGCTTGCCGCTTCGGATCCGCTTGATCTGCTCGGTCGGTACCTCGATGCGGCCGATTACATCGTTGAGGCCTTCCTGCTCGGTCTTGCGCTCCAGCGCCTCCTTGACCTGCATTTCCTTGTTTGCCGCAACTCTCAGTACGTACCAACGCATCCCGATGCCTTTGGTCTCTACCATGGGAAACTACTTCACAGCAATTGTCTTATGTCCTTGTGCCACCATCATTTATACACTGAAAGAATTCCGTCGTAGGCTCGCGCCGCGCGTCGCCCGCCACCGGCTCGTACCATAGCCGATTCAAGCCGATTGCTACCCATCCCTGCGAATGCCCCCTCCAAATCCGTTCCGGGCTCCCTGCCCGGCCTCACCCGATCAACCGTTTGAAGATAAACAGGAACACCAGGTCCGTGGCGCCCAGCAGCACCGCCATGGCGACCACGACCAAAATGACCACGAACGTCGAGACGGCAATCTCCTTGCGGCTCGACCAGTTCACCTTCTTCAATTCCCCTTCCGCCGCGATCAGGAAATCTGCCACGGAGGGCTTGTTCAACAACCAGTACAGCAGCACGGACGTGGCGACGAAGATCGCCACGGGAACCATGGTGACAATCCACAGGTTCTCGATGCTCGCTTCGAGTCTACCGTAGAGATTGTAGCACCCGATCGCCACGACTACCGCCGTGGAAATGCCGCTGGTCAGCCGGGTGTACTTGCCCTGTCCGGGCTTATATATCTGTATCGACGACATAGGCTAAGATCCTATCAAGACTCAGATCAGCAGGGCGCCGGCACGGCGCCCTGTGAGCAGCAGGCCAGGAGGGAATTGAACCCCCAACCTTCGGTTTTGGAGACCGACGCTCTGCCAAATTGAGCTACTGGCCTATTGCCGTTTCTCTCCTACCAGAGAGCAAAAGACGCTACTTGCGTTTAAGCTTGTGGAGCGTGTGCTTGCGCTCGGTTTGGCAGAATTTCTTCAGTTCCAGCTTCGGCGCGCCCTCGGCGACGCTGACATCGGTCCTGTAGTTCCTCTGGCCGCACTCGGCGCACTCCAGCCAGACGTATTCTCGTTTGCTCTTCTTCTTTGCCATAACGCTTTCTGATCGAACGGCTTAGCTCACCGCACGGCTGGAACCACAAACGGGCAATACAGGCAGTCGCCTGTTTCCCCAATGTCGCAAAACTCCTACCGGGACGGCATCACCTCGTGATACCGTCGGGAGCACCTTAGGCAATGACCTTCGTCACGACGCCTGCACCCACTGTACGGCCACCTTCACGAATAGCGAACCGCAGACCTTCTTCCATAGCAATGGGGTTGATGATCTCGATGTCCATCAGGATGTTGTCGCCGGGCATACACATCTCGGCAGCTTTTCCGCCCTCACTCATGAGAGTCAGCACGCTGCCGGTGACGTCTGTCGTTCGGAAGTAGAACTGCGGCTTGTATCCGGGGAAGAACGGCGTATGCCGGCCGCCTTCATCCTTCGTCAGCACGTACACCTGAGCATGGAACTTCGTATGGGGCGTAATGCTGCCCGGTTTGGCGATGACCTGGCCACGCTCGAGGTCCTTCTTCTCGATGCCTCGCAGCAGCACCCCGATGTTGTCGCCGGCCTGACCTTCATCCAACGTCTTGTTGAACATTTCCACGCCGGTGACGACGGTCTTGCGCGTATCCTTGAAGCCGATGATCTCGACTTCCTCGCCGACGTGAACCTTGCCTCGCTCGACTCTGCCCGTCCCGACCGTGCCGCGGCCCTTGATGCTGAACACGTCCTCAACGGGCATGAGGAACGGCAGTTCGGTCTCGCGCTTCGGAACTGGGATGTACTCATCCATGGCCTTGAGCAACTCGATAATCGGCTTACAGACCGGATCGTCGAGGGACTCGGCCCGCATCGCTTGGTTCGCGATACCGCGAATGATCGGGGTGTCGTCGCCCGGGTAGTTGTACTTGTTGAGAAGATCACGGATTTCCAACTCGACCAGATCCAGCAGTTCAGGATCGTCGACAAGGTCGATCTTATTCATGAAGACGATGACCTTGGGCACGTTCACCTGCCGGGCCAGAAGGATGTGCTCCCGCGTCTGCGGCATCGGGCCGTCATAGGCGCTGACCACGAGGATCGCGCCATCCATCTGGGCGGCTCCCGTGATCATGTTCTTGACGTAGTCGGCGTGCCCCGGGCAATCGATGTGCGCGTAGTGACGATTCTCTGTCTCATACTCCACATGTGCCGTGGCGATCGTCAGAATCTTCGTCGCATCGCGGCGCCCCTGCGATTCCGACGCCTTGGCAATGTCATCGTACGACTTGAACTTCGACAGACCCTTGAGCTCCATGACCTTCGTCATTGCCGCCGTCAGGGTCGTTTTGCCGTGGTCCACGTGCCCAATCGTTCCAACGTTAACGTGAGGCTTGGTCCTTTCGAATACTGCTTTAGCCATCTTTAGCTAAACCTCCAAATATGCTTTTTAGGAGCTACTTGCATGTCCTTATGGTCTCCTGCTGAACTTGCCAGAGTTAACCGAAAAACCAAGATGCGGCCAAGCGGCCTTATCCTGATACTCTTACACTGAGCTGCTGCTGGGATTTGAACCCAGGACCTCGTCCTTACCAAGGACGCGCTCTACCGACTGAGCTACAGCAGCCTGTCTATCTTTTGCATCCGGCGGCAGCGTTCCGCCGCCGTGCGCAGGCCCTCATCACACACCGGACCGATACATAAAGACAAACCCCACCCTTTCGCACTTTCCCGTGCGCGAATGGCAAGGCCTACACCCGGTTCATGTAACTGCTTGTAAACCGATGAATATAAGATAGAGGCAGCGGTAGTGCAAACAGAAAAAACAAAAAAATGGAAAAAAAGCTGCCGTTCGCACCCGGTTTCCGCCCCATCCGCCGGCGGACCTGCGGCAATTCCCTCCCGAGAGCGGCGATTAAGCCTGCGCTTAGTAGCCGCTCCCCTCGTCTTCCCCGGCCTTCCGGACTCGCAGGACCAGAGGCTTGCTCCATTTCGTCAGCATCTCGCGCCACACGGGGCGGGCTGCCGGGTCCTTGATCTTGATGCCGGCCAGCTTTTCGAGCAAGCCGTTGGGATCAGCCCCGGCTGGCGGATCCTTCAGATAGTCGTCGATCGATTTCACCATGGCGCTCTCGCCGCCCAAGTCGCTCGACAACAGGTAGCCGCTGAGGATATCGGTCGCCATATCCAGGTTCGGCCAGCGAAGGCACAGGCTCAAGCGGTCCGATAACAAGCTCTCCTTTTCCTGCGGCGTGGCCGCCATTTCTTCCAGCAGTTTCAGGTAATCCGCCGCCTGCTTGAAATTGCGGCTGGCCGTATGAAGGTACGCCAGTCTTCTGCGAGCCTCCCTCAACAAATCCACTCTACTGTCGTTCTGAGCCCTTTGTTCGACCAGGGTATAGAAGGATGTTCTTTGCTCTGCGGAGAGCTTCTCCACGAGGGGCGAACCGGCAAACATCGTGATCCACGTCGCCAGAACGTCCGTCCCGGAACCCCTGAAGATTTTCATCATAGCCAGCCAGGCCGGCTCGCTCTCTTCGGCGACGCCGATCTTCTTCGACAGCCAATTGAGATCCTCAGGGCCTCCAACCTCCCCTGCCAAATCGATCAATTTGGCTCGGATCGGCGGATATGGATCGTCGGCCAGCACCTTCTGCAACCTTTTAAGCGCCGCCGCCTTGTCGATATTGACAAATCCCTCGACCGCCGCCTGGCGGACCACATTGGCCGCATCGCCGATCGCCTGCTCGAATATCGGGCTATACAGCTTCATCGCCTGCGGTCTGCACGTGCTGCGCTGGGTGCACAGCCCGGCCATGGCGGTAAGCAACTCCCCTCGAAGCGGGTGATCCGCCGCGGCGCACGCCTCCTGGTATCTGCGGGAGAGAGCCTTGAGGTACTTGTCGATGTCTTCCGCCTTCAGGCCGTCCTGCTCGAGCTGCTGGCGGATCACCTTGGCCCCGTTCTTGACCTTATCAGGGCTTTGCTCGCCAAGGAACTGAACGCCCCACTCGAGCGTCGCCTTGCGCACGTCATCGGGAATCCTGAACGGCGAGGTGGGCAGCGAAGCATAGTAGCAGGCGCCGCCCAACGCGACGAACAGCTCCTGTCTGACCTCCGGGTCCTCCTCCAACTGGAGCTGCTGGAGCAGCTTCTGGGTGGAGTTGAGTTCCCACATGAGCGACAGGACCGTGGCGGTCTTCAGCCGCACCTGCCGATTCCTGCTCGAAACCAGGCTCAACAAGGTCTTCTCAAGATCCTCCGAGAGCTTGGGCTTGCCAGTCCCCTTCTTGAGTTCCGCGAGTCTGTCGAGTGCCCAGAGCTTGATGGCCGGCTCCGAGGTCTTCAGCCGCTCCGCCAGAAACGCACTGCGGGCGGCCTCATCGCTGAGCGATCCATACCAGTTGGTCAGGGCCAGGAAGTAGTAGTCCTGCCAGGACTGCACGGAGGTCTTCAAGTCGCGAATATCGGACTCGCTGCGCACTAGCCGCTTGCGGAGATAGGCTTCGGCCCCCTGTTGCTGAAGTGCTTCGATCGCACGGCGACGCGCCTCTGCGTCGTCCGGGAGCGATATCCCCAGCGACGCCAAGGCACTGCCGGCGGCACGCGACACCTCGGCATCGGGACTATCCAGAAGCGCGATCAGCGCCAAGGCGGCCCGCTTGTCGGGATGCAACTGCAGCGCGTAAAGCGCGTTAGACCGGATCTTCACCGGCAGTTGATTGTCACCGGCGATTCTCTCCAGGCCGCTCTGCACCTGATCATACGTGAACATCAGCGTGGCCGCCGCCGCCAGTTGAGCGACGGCCGGGTCTTCTTCAGTGCCTAGGATGGCAATCAGGGGAGGAAGAAAGTCTTCCTTGTTCTTGAGCGGCTTGGGATCCGTCCGGGCACGGTCCAGCGCCTTGCACACCGCCGCCTTGGCCGCCGGGTTCTCGGACTGTTTCAGAACATCCAGGAGAAGCTCCCGCGCCACGGCGTCTTCCTTGAACAGCAGCACGCTGGCGGCGCTGAGCCTCGTCGCGGCATCCTTGTTGTTGAAGAGTTGATCCTTGATCAGCGCCAGTTCCTGATTGATCTCGGAATCCGGAACCACCTCCACCACCGGTGACATGCTGTTGGCGGGCGAGCGCATGGCGAATTCACATGCCACAAGCAGTATCACCACAAGGATGTGAAACCGTGGCCCTGTCATCTGGATAACCCTCAGCAGACCCCTACTGACGAATTCAATCGTCATCATAATTCAGTCGTCGCATGCAAGTCAACCACCTTGCCCGAATTTTCGGCGATTTCTCGCTCGTCCATAAGTGAAATGCATCGCCTTATGAGCCTCAGTGACTTCCATCGTTCGTCCTGCGGTCGTCCCTATGGCCTCGGGTGATACTTCTTATGAATTTTCCGGAGTCTCTCATGGTCGACATGGGTATAGATCTGGGTTGTCCCTATGTCCACGTGCCCGAGCATTTCCTGGACGCTTCTGAGATCGGCCCCGCCGCTGAGCAGGTGGGTGGCGAAGCAGTGGCGCAGGGTGTGGGCCGTCAAGCCACGGGCCAGCCCCGCCCTCGCCGCATATTTCTTGACCAGTCTCCAGATCTCGATCCGCGTCAGACGCCGGCCGGTCCGTGACAGGAGCAGGAACGGCCCGCTCGTTGGCTTGGCAAGCCGGGGACGCTGCTCCCGCAGATACGCGACCGTCGCCCCAATCGCCATCTTGCCCACCGGGATGATCCGTTCCTTGTTCCCCTTGCCCAGACACCTCAGGTATCCGACGTCGAGATTCAAATCGATGGTCCGCAAACCGGCCAGCTCGCTGGCCCGCATCCCGGTGGCATACAGAAGTTCGAGCATCGCTCTGTCCCGAAGATAAAAAGGCTCCTTGGGATCAGGCGCTTCCAGCAGTTTCAAGACCTGCTGCTTGTTGCAGACCGTCGGCAATCGCTGCCAGGTCTTCGGGGTTTCGAGGATCGCGGCGCCGTCATCCTGAATGAGGCCGGTGAGCTTGGCGAACCGCAGGAACATCCGGATCGCCACGAGGGCGCGCCGGGCGGAATTCTCGCTCAGGTCCGTGTGCGCCACGTGGCAGATGTACTTCTGCACGAACTGAGGAGTCACGCCCGCGATTTTCGAGACCCCATTGTCCTGACAGAATTGGAGGAACTGCTTGAGGTCGCGGCCATAGGCGAGAATCGTGTTGTCCGACAGGCCCGCCTCCACGGTCAGGTAATCGAGGAAGTCCGTCACCGTCCGGCCTAAGGGCAGCGAGTGAAGCTCTTGGACAATCGATTGCCTTTGGATTACCGACATTTAGAATGCATCACTCCCATCGCCCGATGCCCCCTTGAAACCTATCGGCGAGCCGGGAACTATGGCTTTAGCCCAATCGCTTCCCACGTCACAATCTTTTCATTTCCGGCCGGCGCCGACGCCGTTCAGCGGGAGGATCAGGAACCATCGCCTCGTGTCTGTGAAAATATTCTGGCCGTTGGGTGGCACCGCCAAACTCGTTTGACGGTGTTATCTCAGCAAAGCCTGCTCCCGTGAGACCCCACGGGCAAAACGAGTTTGCCCGTGCCACCCAGGACATTGCCCTAAAATCTGCACAGACACATCGCCTCGTTTTTCTCCGATCGCGCTTGAGAGGCGGCGAAATCGATTCTATAATCGAGACCGCTTTTGGGAAGGTAAATTGATGAAGATCGTACGAGTTTTGCTCACGGTATCAGCGGTGTCCGCTCTGGCGGCGACGGCGGGCTGCGCCGAGCCGCAGGCGAGCCAAGTGCCGGAGCCCCTCCGCCTGCACGACGTGGCGTATGCCGATGTCATGCAAGCGGCGGAGAAGACCCTGGACCAGATGCATTTTGTGATCGACAAGCTCGATGCCGAGCAGGGCATCATCCGGACGGAGCCTCTGCGGGCCGCACAGTTCTTCGAATTCTGGCGGCACGACAGCACGGACTTGTCCAGTGCACTCGAGGCAAATCTGCATACGATCCGGCGATCCGCCGAACTGCGGATCAGAGAGGACGACGGCCGGGTGCTCGTCGACTGCACCGTCCTCGTCGAGCGGCTGAGCCTCCCGGAAAATGAAATGGCGAGCATGTCGCAGGCCTATCAGATGCACTCGCAAAGCACCACCTCGACGCAGCGGCTGCGACTGACTCCCCGACAGAGAGCGGGCATGACCTGGGTCGAACTCGGACAGGACAGCGGCTTGGAAGCGCGGATTCTGGAGGCCATCGCGCGGAAGATGAACCAGCCGCAGGAAGCTGACAAGACATGAGAATACTGGTCTGTGGCGGAGCCGGATACATCGGCAGCAATATGACGGCCCTGTTGGCGGCACAGGGCCACGAGCCCATCGTGTTCGACAACTTCAGCAAAGGCCACCGGTCCGCCGTGCAAGGCCAGCAGGTGGTCGAGGGCGATCTGGCGGAGTACGACCTGCTCGTGCAGACGCTGAGAGGGAAACGGATCGAAGCGGTGATGCACTTTGCCGCCTACATCGAAGTAGGCGAGTCGGTCCGTGAGCCGTTGCGGTACTATCGCAACAACGTGTCGAACACGCAGAACCTGCTCTCGGCGATGGAAGAGGCCGGGGTGACAAAGTTCGTGTTCAGCAGCACGGCGGCCGTGTACGGCATGCCTCAGAGAGTCCCGATCTCGGAGGACGCTCCGACGAACCCGATCAATCCATACGGCCAGACCAAGCTCGCGGTCGAGCACATGTGCCGCTACCAATCACGGGCGGGCAAGCTCCATTTCGCGTCCCTGCGATACTTCAACGCCTGCGGGGCCGGCCACGGCGGCCGGCTCGGCGAGGACCATCGCCCCGAGTCGCACCTGATCCCGCTAACGATCCAGGCCGCTTTGGGAAAACGTGACGCGATCAGAATCTACGGCACAGACTATCCGACTCCCGACGGCACCTGCATCCGGGACTTCATCCACGTCGACGACCTGTGCCAGGCCCACCTGCTGGCGCTGGGCAAGTTGGACGAGCAGCCTGAGCTGATCTACAATCTGGGCAACGGCCAGGGCTACTCCGTCCGGCAGGTGATCGACACAGTCAAAGAGGTCTCGGGCCGAGACTTCACCGTCATCGAGACGCCGAGACGGCCGGGCGACCCGCCCGTCCTGACCTCCGACGCTACCAGGGCGAAAACCGAACTCGGCTGGGTCACGCGCAAACCTGATCTGCACGAGATGGTCGCCACCGCCTGGGCGTGGCACAGCAGCCACCCGGACGGGCATAAGGATTGACGATTGACGATTTACGATTTACGATTTGGCTCGCGCCGTTTCGAGAGACGCTGTAGCAGGGTTGGGTTCCCAATCGTAAATCGAAAATCGTAAATCATAAATAGAGAGGGGTTGCTGTGGAGAAGATCAAGCAGAAGGTCGCGAAGTTCCTGCACAAGCATGGGATGTATCACGCCGACATCGACATGGAGAGGACCTGCCGGACCTTTCTGCAGGAGATGGACCGCGGCCTGGCCGGACGCAGGGGCTCCCTGGCCATGCTGCCGACATATCTCGACATCGAGCGCAGGATCCCGAGGAATAAGCCTGTCATCGTGATGGACGCCGGCGGCACGAACTTCCGCGTGGCGACTGTCACTTTCACGCCCGGCTGCACGGCCGTCGTCGAGAACTTCCGCCTCTTCCCGATGCCGGGGATCAAGAAGCAAGTGGGCAAAGACGAGTTCTTCGGAACGATGGCGAGTTACGTGGAGAGGGTGCTGGGCGAGAGCCGGAACATCGGCTTCTGCTTCTCCTATCCGATCGAGATGTTCCCGAGCAAGGACGGCCGGGCGCTGTACTTCTCGAAAGAGATCAAGGCCCCGGAGGCCGCCGGCCAAATGATCGGCGAGAACCTCAACGTGGCCATTCGCCGGATGGGACACGCCGGCAAGAAGCATGTCGTCCTGCTCAACGACACCGTGGCGACGCTCCTGGCCGGAAGAGGTTGCGCCGCCGGCCGCCGGTACGACAGCTATATCGGTTTCATCCTGGGCACGGGCACCAACACGAGCTACGTGGAGCAGAACAGCAAGATCACCAAGGCGAAAGACATCGACCCCGCCAAGAGCCAGATCGTCAACATCGAGTCCGGCGGGTTTGGCAAGGCGCCGCGCGGCGACATCGACGTGGACTTCGACGACAAGTTGGTCAGTCGGGGCATCAACGTCTTCGAGAAGATGATCTCCGGGGCGTACCTTGGGCCCCTGTGCCTGAAGACGGCGCATGTCGCCGCCGGCGAGGGCCTGTTCTCGCGGGCCGCCGCCAGAAAGCTCAGAGCCGTGGAGGCGGCAACCACAAAGGACATCGGCGACTTCCTGACCATGCCCGAGGGAGGCAACAACCTCCTGGCGAAGGCGCTCGCCGATCAGCGCGAGGAGGACATCGTGACACTCTTCTACCTGGCGGATGCCCTGGTCGAGCGTGCGGCGAAACTGACGGCGATCAACCTCTCCTCGGCAGCCATCAAGAGCGGCAAGGGCCGAAACCCCGGTCGGCCCGTCTGCATCGTCGCCGAGGGCAGCACGTTCTATCTGCTCTGGTCCCTCAAGCACAGGGTCGAGTGCTACCTCACGCAGTACCTCACGAACGAAAAGGACGTCCATTACGACATCATCAACGTGAAAGACGCCACCCTCATCGGTGCCGCCATCGCCGGCCTGACCAACTGACGGACCCGGCTGCCCAGTCAAAACTCGGCAGAATCCGTGCGCGGCAGGAACTCTGTCATCCTGAGCGCCAGCGAAGAACCCGGGCCGAGCACGAGAACAAGCGTTGATGGCATTCCTTGCCCGGATGCTTCACTCCGTTCAGCATGACAAATGGGGCTTGTCCCCTCACGAAACGTAGTCACCCCCCGCACAGTGTCTGTGCAAATAATCTGGGGTCGGGTGGCAGCGGCAAGCGGAGAGAAGCGGAGCTTGCCGATGGTTCTTGTCAGATGTAGCAGCCATCGGCAAGCTGGCGATTGCCGCTGCCACCCGGCATATTGGCCGAAAACCTGCGTAGGCACCCCCGCACACGTTCCGTGTCGGAAGTTCTTTGAAATCCCGCCCGGGATGTGGTATAGTGACGCTATCGAGAGCACGCGGAGTTCGCGGCGGTAAAGGCCTGTTTTCCTTCGCAGGCGAGAGCTCGTTCGCAGCACAACATTATCCGGCATGGCTGTCGAGTTGGAGGTGAGATATGCAAGCCGCAAATGGATTTCGGAGAATTGTTGCAGCAGCGATTCTGGTTCTGACCATCGTCCCGGTGGCCGCAGCGAAATATGGCGGGGGCAGCGGGACGCCCGACGATCCGTATCAGATCTGGACGCCCGAGCAGATGGACGCCATCGGGGCAGATCCCAACAATTGGGACAAGAATTTCAAGCTCATGGCGGACATCGATCTGTCCGCATACTCCGGCAGTTCCTTCCATATGATCGGCTCTCGCTGGGGAACCCCCGTCAACCGCCCATTCAACGGCGCTTTTGACGGAGACGGGCACACAATCACGGGCTTCAGCTACTCCACTGGGGAGCAGGGTCCGATCGGGCTCTTTATCTATGTCAGCCCTGATTACATTCGAGGCGGCAAGGCCGAGGTCAGGAATCTGCGGCTGGCAGGTGCGAAGATTGACGCTCCCAAAGGTGTGCGCGTCGGAGCCCTGGTCGGCTCAGGGTACGGAAGTATCATCAACTGTTCTGTCACCGACGTAACGGTTGCCGGTTATAACACCACCGGCGGGCTGACCGGCGAAAGCGGTGGAACCATCCGCAACTGTTCGTGTACGGGCCAGGTAACCAGCAGCGGCTGGGCAGGCGGGCTCGTGGGATCAGCCGAAGGGGGCACGATCACCGACTGCCTATTCGACGGGACCGTGACGGGCAACCGCTGCACAGGCGGACTGGTGGGATACAACAAGGCGCAGATCGCCTCCTGCGGCACCACCGGCAGCGTGACAGGGACTTACGCCGTAGGCGGTCTTGTCGGCGCCAACTCCCCGGGCAAGGCCTCGATCACGACCTGCTGGTCGACGGCCTCCGTGAAAGGGACCGACGACTACACGGGCGGGCTCATCGGCGAGAATTACGACAGTGAGATCAAGTCCTGCTGGGCGTCGGGCGACGTACAGGGAAGCCGTTACGTGGGCGGCTTTGCGGGGGCGACCTGGGGAACAGTAAGTCACTGCTGGGCAAGCGGGGCTGTCCACGGCAGCACGTTGGTTGGGGGATTCGCCGGCAGCATTTCAAACTCCACCAGCTTCTGCTACTCCACGGGCCGGGTTTCGGGCGATGAGAGCGTCGGCGGCTTCGCCCCGAGCGGCTCGCCCTACCTGTGTTACTGGGATACGCAAACCAGCGGGACCAGTCAGGGCGCCGGCAGAGGCAGGACCACCGCCCAGATGATGAGCGCGGCCACGTTCGCCGGATGGGGATACGAGAGCCTGTGGGTGATCGAAGATGGAGCGGATTACCCCCACTTGATTTGGGAGAACACCGGCGGCAGACTGCTCGTCGGTCTGCCGCGGACCTACGGCGGCGGGACCGGCGAGCCGAACGACCCCTACCTGATCGACACCGTCGAGCAGTTCATGGCGATCGCATACTACCGAGAGGACGCCGGCAAGCACTTTCTGCTCACCCGCGATCTGGACTTCAACGGGGTCGACACCCGCGAATTCATCTCGCTGACGATCAGCGGCTCCTTCGACGGGGACGGTCACCGTATCCTCAACTTCAGCTACACGGCGGAAGGATGCGCTACGGTGGGCCTTTTCGGGTCCGTCGCCTCCGGGACCGTCCTGCGGGACCTCCACATGGTGAATGCTCAAGTCGGCGGCGCACGGGATGTCGGCGCTTTGGTGGGGAACAACTCCGGCCGTATTCAGAACTGTTCCGTCACGGGCGACGTTGAAGGCCAGTACAACACCGGAGGCCTGGTCGGCTACAATACTGGTCTGGTGGAAGCCTGCACTGCGGAGGTCCAGGTGACGGGCGAGACCTCTACAGGAGCCCTGGCAGGCCGCAACGCCGGCTACATAAAGGCCTGCGGCGCGAAGGGCCAGGTCACCGGCCAATCGTCCGTGGGAGGCGTCGCAGGCTGGAATGACAGGGAGATCTCTTCTTCATGGTCTGCCGCGGATGTCACCGGCCAAACGGAGGTGGGCGGCCTGGTCGGGACTGCCGGCGAGGCCAGACGCTGGATGGCGTGCCCCGCTCCGCCGCCGAGCTTCGTGCCCAGCCTGTCCGACTCCCGGATCACTGCGTGCTACAGCACCGGACAAGTCACCGGCCAGCAATCGCTCGGCGGGCTCGTCGGAAAAAATGCAGGGGTCGTCAGGGGCTGTTACGCCGCTTCTCCCATTCTTATTGCACCGAATGACGTTGGCTCACCTGCGGCGCCCAGCACCGATATAGGTGGGCTCGTCGGGAAAAACGATTATGGCGTTATTCACTTGAGCTATTGGGACGTGGAGCGCAGCGGTCTGCTCCAAAGCACCGGCGGGCGGGGCAAGACGACGGTCCAGATGACCGATCCCGAGACATTCCGGGGCTGGAGCCAACTGGGCGTCTGGTTCATCGACCCCGGCCTCACCTATCCGTACTTCGAATCCGCAGGCGCGTCCGGCGAGCCATTGGTCGATGATCCGAACCGATACGGCGGCGGGACCGGCGCCATAGCCGACCCTTATCAGATATGGACCCCGCAGCAGTGGTTCAGCCTCGGCTATTACCCAAGCGACAGGGACAAGCATTTTGTGCTGATGAGCAACCTGGACCTCAGCGGCGTCGATCCGAATGCCGTCTGGCCCATCGGAATTCCTACGGCGCCGTTTGCCGGCACGTTCGATGGCGCCGGACACTCTATCGCCAATTTCACGCTGCGCCACGATACCGAGTTATACATCGGCATGTTCGGTTGCCTCGGCGTCGCTCAGTTGATTCCCTATACGGAGCCCGCGAAAATCTCCAACCTGCATCTGAGGGACGTGGATACCTGCGGCAGCTATCACGTCGGCGGCCTCGCAGCCTACAGCGACAAGTGCGCGATCATCTCTGCATGCTCCGTGACGGGACGAGTCACCGCTACCGGCAAGAATGCCGGCGGGCTGGTCGGATACAGTCTCGGCACGCTCGAAGGGTGCTCCGGCAACTGCCAGATGATGGCGTATGAGGTGGTCGGTGAGCTCGCCGGATTCAGCGGCGGCCCGGTGACCTCCTGTTCCGGCGCTGGCGTCGTCAAGACCGTGGGCGAGCGGGATTCGTACGCCGGCGGACTCATCGGGGAGAATTGCGGCAAGGTTCAACTCTGCGATTTCACTGGCAGCATCGTCGCAGCATACACGGCCGGAGGACTCGTCGCCCTCAACCAGAACGAGATCTTCAGGTGTTCCGCCCACGCCACAATCACCGGCACCTATCTACTCGGCGGATTGGTCGGCTACAATGAATATTACGCAAACATCCGTGAGAGCTTCGCCGATGGTGCCCTCACTGGCGGCAATTCCGTCGGCGGCCTCGTCGGGCACAACCGCGGCAAGATCGCGAACTGTCTCGCAATGGGTCAGGTGCAGGGCGATGACCGCGTCGGCGGATTGATGGGCGACGGCTACCGCGAAATCAAGTTCTGCTATTCGACCTGTCGCGTGAGCGGACGGACCCTCGTCGGCGGTTTTGCCGGCGAGTTGGAGAAATGGGGCCCTCTCACCGTCGCGTCCTGCTTCTGGGACGTCGAGGCCTCCACCAGGTCCGACGGAGTGGCCGGCATGGACCCGGACCCGAATGGCGTGACAGGCCTGCCGACCGCGAGCATGAAGATCGCTGCTCCCTTCCTCGCCGCGGGGTGGGATTTCATAGATGAGACCACAAACGGCACAGCGGATATCTGGCAGATTTCCGAAGGCCAGGACTATCCGCGATTGGCGTGGAAAGGCACGCCGCAACCTGCCGAACCTGTACACAATCGCTGATGCACACAGACGACGTGGCACTGAGCGCTTGCGCAATCGACAGGGAGCCCGCCGGACGGTCTGCCTGTCGCGGGCTCTATCTCACCGCCACGGGGTGGTTGTGGTTGGCCAGCTCGTAGGTGTCGTTGGCGATGGCGAGCTGCTCGTTTGTCGGAATCACGAAGACTTTGACCGGACTCTGCGCCGCGGTGATCTGCGCCTCCTTGGCCAGCGCGGACTCGTTCGCGGCCAGATCGAGGCGGACGCCGAGCTGGCTCATGCCGGAACAGATTTGCTTTCGCAGGCCCGCGGCGTTTTCGCCGATGCCGCCAGTGAAGACGATGGCGTCCAGGGGCTCCAGGACCGCGGCATAGGCCCCGATGTACTTGCGGATGCGATAGCAGAAGACGTCGATGGCGAGGCGGGCCCGCGAGTGGCCCTCGGCGGCGAGTTCCAGGAGGCTCCGGATGTCGTTCGACAGGCCCGATATACCCAGCAGGCCGCTTTGCTTGTTGCACAGCGTCTTGAGCTCCTGGGCGGTGTAGCCCTTGTCCACGAGATAGAAGAGGATGGCCGGATCCAGGTCGCCGGAGCGAGTGCCCATCGGCACGCCCTCCAGGGGAGTGAACCCCATCGAGGTATCGACGGACCTGCCCTCTTTGACGGCGGTGATGGAGCAGCCGTTGCCCAAGTGACATGTGATGGCGTTGATCTCGTACTTGCCGCGATTCATCAGTGCGGCGGCGCGGCGGGCGACGTACCGGTGCGAGATTCCGTGAAAGCCGTAGCGCCGGATTCGATACTTCTTATACAGGTCGTAAGGCAGGCCGTACATGTACGCCACTTCGGGGATCGTGGCGTGAAACGCCGTATCGAAGCACGCCACTTGTGTGATGTCCGGAAGCCTGAGCTGAACCGCGCGGATGCCCGCCAGATTCGGCGGATTGTGAAGCGGTGCGAGGTCCGCATACCTTTCGATGGAGCCGATCACCTGCCCGTCGATGATCACCGAGCCGGTGAACTCCTCCCCGCCGTGTACCACCCGGTGCCCGACGGCGCCGATCTCGGAAATGTCCTCCAGGACGCCGATATCCGCCCGGACGAGCGTGTCAAACACAAGGCTCAGCGCCTCGCTGACTTCGGAGGCCTCGACCGGACTGTCATGAGTCTCTCCCCGCGCGCTGTGGGTCAGTCTCGCCTCTGGTTCTCCGATCCGCTCTACCTCGCCTTTGGCAATCACTTCCGCCTGAGGCATCGAATACAGGTGATACTTGACGGATGAGCTGCCGGCGTTGATCACAAGCACTTTCATCTTTGTTTCGTCCCCTCACGTACCCTGTGTTTCTTTTATGCCCGGCCCTACGTCAGTTGCCCCAGGGTCAATACCGCCGTGGCGACCACATCATCGACGGTCGCCCCGCGGGACAAGTCCGTGATCGGCTTGGCAAAGCCCTGTAGGAAGGGCCCGATGGCCTGTGCTCCAGCCATGTACTGAGTAAGCTTGTAGGCGATGTTGCCCGAATTGAGGTCGGGGAAGACGATCACGTTGGCCTTTCCCGCGACGGAACTATCACATTTGACCTTCTTGGCGGCGACCCTGGGGATGATGGCGGAATCCGCCTGGAACTCCCCGTCGATGGCCAGGCCGGGCGACCTCGCCCGGGCCAGTTCCACCGCCTGCCTCACCCGGCTCACGCTCGGCGACGAGGCGCTGCCCTTGGTCGAAAATGACAGCATGGCCACGCGGGGTTCCTCGCCGAGAATCCTGCGGGCGCTGATCGCCGAGGCCAGCGCGATATCGGCGAGCTGCTCGGCCGTCGGATCGATGTTCACCGCGCAATCGGCGAAGATGAAGGGCTTGTCCCTCTCGCCGAGGAAGCTGGGAATAATCATCAGGAAGTAGCTCGATGGGGTCTTGATGCCCGGCAGCAGCCCGACCGTCAGCACGCCGGCTTGGATCAGTGTCGCCGTCGCGCTATCGACGCCGCCAACAGCGGTATCCGCATCGCCGCAGGCGACCATCATGCCGCCGAAGAACAGCGGCTTGCGCACGATCCGCAGGGCCACCTCGGGCGGTATGCCCTTCCTTTGAAGGCTGTATCGCTGGGCGTAGCTTTCGAGCTTGTCGTTGTCTCGGGGATTGACCGTCCGGATGCCGTCGAGCCCGGCCCCGGCCTTGGCCACCGCCGCCTCGATCTCCTGCGGAGTCCCGAGGACGATGGGCTCTGCGATCGCCTCCTGCTTCAGTTTTCTCGCCGCCAGAATGATCCGCTCGTCCCTGCCCTCAGGAAGAACCACGGAGAGGTTCCTTCCTCTGACCCTGGCCTTGAAACTCCCTATGATGTCCATATTTACCAATTTCCAATGCTGCCGAACTACAAGACCTGTCACCATCCATGAGTCACTCGCGGTCGATAGATCAAGTATGGACGCAAATCCCCACAAATGCAAGGGAAATCCGCCCGCGCATCGTCACGGGGTGTACGACTCCATGTTGTGGGGTCAGCGGACGACGTTTGGAGTTCCGCCTTCAGGCGGCCGGTGCGGATCACGCGGGGCCGACCGGCTAAAGCCGGAACTCCGAACAGGCTGCCAGCAGGCAGATCGATGGCCGCCATCTGATCGCCCTTGACGAGTGTGCGCAATAAGCGCACAATTGTGCGCATTATCAGAACACCCCGAGTGCAGGTTGGGGACTGGTTGTTTCCGCGTGTCCGGCGGGCCCTGCGACGCCAAGTTGAGAAATGGATCAAGACTACCCATCCACATCTGCTGTGATCGCTTGAGTCCGACTCGCAGCCAACGAGGAATCCTCAGAACGGTAGAGAAACACGAATGACGGAAAAGTCACGAATCAATCTGACGCCTGTGGAGGAGGCGGCGGTCCGGGCGTCGGCTTTCGACGTGCTGTACCCGCCGACGGAGAAGATTCCCACGATCGTCGTGGACAATTTCCCGGCGCTGGGCAAGCTGGCGGCGATGCGGTTCCTGGAGTGGGTGCAGGGCAACCCCGGCGGCGTGATCGCCCTGCCGACGGGCAAGACGCCCGAGCATTTCATCAAGTGGGTCCGGCGCGCACTGAGAGCCTGGGACATACCCGACATCCAAAAGACCCTGGAGCAGGCGTGCGTCGATCCGGCGAAGAAGCCCGACGTGGCGAGCCTCCGCTTTGTGCAGATCGACGAGTTCTACCCGATGGACTCGGCGCAGCACAACAGCTTCAACCACTACGTGAAGCATTTCTATATTGAGGGCTTCGGGCTCGATCCGGCCAAGGCCCTGCTGATCGATTCCGGGGCAATCGGCCTGCAGCCGGGTGAAACACTCAAAGACATCTGGCCGGACAATCGCGTGGACTTGAGCCTGCGATACCGCCAGCCCGTCAGCCACCTCGAATCCAGGCAGAAGGCTCTCATCGAGCACATCGATCAATGGTGCATGGAGTACGAGCAGCGAATCCGCGACTTGGGCGGCATCGGGTTCTTCCTCGGCGGCATCGGACCGGACGGGCACATCGGGTTCAACATCAAGGGCTCCGATCACAATTCCACGACCCGACTTTGCCCCATCAACTACGAGACCCAGGCAGCGGCCGCCGGCGATTTGGGCGGGATCAAGATTGCCCGCCAGCGACTGGTGATTACCATCGGCCTACGGACGATCACGCGCAATCCGGCCTGCACGGCAATCGTGATAGCCGCCGGCCAAGCGAAGGCCGCCCTGGCCGCTCAGGCCATCCAGTCTGAGGCGAATATCGACACCCCCGCCACCTGCCTGCAGCAGTTGCCCAACGCCCGCTTCTACCTGACGCGAGGCGCCGCCGGCCAGCTTCTGGAGCGGCAGGTCAGGGTCCTCGAACGGGCGGAAGTCGTCTCCGACGCCGAGGTCGAGCGAGTCCTCGTAGACCTAGCCGTACAGAAGCGCAAACGCCTGCTCGATCTGACCGAAGACGACTGCCGCAGTCACCGGCCCATGTCGGTCATCCTGCAGCGCCGCGTCGAGTCGCTGGCCGGCCTGACGAACATGGTGCATTCGCGGCTGGTCCACAAAATCGAGAACGGCATGCGCGTCTATAAGAACAAATGCTTCCTGCATACCGAGCCCCACCACGACGACATCATGCTCGGCTACTTCGCTGAGGTCGTCCGCCACTTCCGCCGGGCGACCAACGAGCACCATTTCGCCACGCTCACCAGCGGCTTCACCGCCGTGACGAATGAATTCATGCGCGACCAGATCGCCTGCGTTCGCCGCTTCCTCGGCACGCCCGACTTCAAGACGTTGCTCGAACAGGGCTACTTCGTCGAGGGCAACCTCACGGACCGCAACCGCGACGTGTGGCAATACCTCGATGGGGTTGCCGCCCGGGATGAGGACGAGAAGTGCGAAGGCTGCGCCCGGCGCATGCTGCGCAACCTGATCGAGCTGTACGGCGAGGACTTCTTCAAAGACATGGACCGCCGCCTCGTCGAGCTGGAGGACTACTTCGTCACGGCGTATCCCGGCAAGAAGGACCCGCCGCACGTTCAGAAGCTCAAGGGGATGAGCCGCGAGTGGGAGGCGGAATGCCTTTGGGGCTATTACGGCTGGCAGTGCCAGAACGTCCGCCATCTACGCCTCGGCTTCTACACCGGCGACATCTTCACCGAAGAACCCACGATGGCCAAGGACGTCCCGCCCATCGTCGCGGAGCTCAAACGCATCAACCCGGATGTAGTGACCGTCGCGTTCGACCCCGAGTCCAGCGGGCCGGACACACATTACAAGGTCATGCAGGCAATGGCGGCGGCCATCCGCAACCACCTCCAAACCTGCGACAAGAGCAGGCTGGAGATCTGGGGCTACCGCAACGTGTGGTTCCGCTTCGATCCCTCCGAGGCCAACGTCTTCGTCCCCGTGACGCTCGCGATGTTCTCCACGATGCACGACGCCTTCATGAACGCCTTCATCACGCAGAAGGACGCCTCCTTCCCCAGCCACGAGTATGACGGGCCGTTCTCGCAACTGGCGCAACGAATCCAAGTGGAGCAATACCGCAAGATCAAGACCTGCCTGGGCCGGGAGTGGTTCTACACGCATCCCAGCCCCCTGATCCGCGCGACCCGCGGCCTGGTCTTCCTGCGGCAGATGTCGCCCGAGGAGTTCTTCGACTCCTGCCGCGAGCTGCGAAAGTCCGTCGAAGATCGGTAGCCATCCAAGAAGAAATCTCGAAATTCGAAGTACGAACTTGAAGCGGAGCGCATGAGGAATCGCCTCTGGCCACTGCTGATCGCCATAGCCATCCCAGGCATGACCTCGGTCGCCCAGGCCGCGGACGATTGGCAGTACTGGAACCAACTCATACTCAAGCACGAGTTCAACGACAGACTGGCCCTCGACATTGCCTCGCTGCAGAAGTGGCGCGACGACGCGTCGGACTTCTTCCTGTACAACGTCTCGATCTTGCCCACTGTGAGCTTGACGGAGAACCTGTCGCTCGGCGCGGGGTACTGGTGCGAGAGGAGAGAAGAGGACGAGCGTTGGACGACCGAGAATCGCTTCCTCGCTCCTCTGACAGCGACATGGACCGGCAAACCGTGGGTCTTTCAACTCCGCAGCCAGCCTGAATACCGGGAATTGGAGAATGAGCAGGACCGCTGACGGATCAGGGAGCGATTCACGCTCAAGTGGCCGGTCCAGATCGACCAGCTTGCCCTGATCCCCTTTGTCTCGGCGGAGGTCTTCTACGATTTCACGGCCGAGCAGATCAACCAGAACCGCGCCGCCGTGGGGCTGTCCATGCCCTGGCGAACGCACATGACGTTGACCGTCTTCTACATGACCAAATCTGAACGCGACGGCGACTGGACCACCGCCCACGTCTTCGGCACCGAAGCCGCCGTCAAATTCTAGCCGCCGCGACGGATCAATGAGATCGTGCATGGCAAGCGGGCCATCAGCCCCGATATGGCGTTGAGATTGGCGCGATACTTCAACTTGTCGGAGCGATTCTGGCTGAATTTGCAGGCCCGATATGATCTTGAGGTCGAGAAAGACCGATTGGGCGACCGACTGGACCACGAAGTGCCGATCCACGCGACTACGCTGATGATGACTTGAGAGGCACCTCGACCTCCTCAACGCGCCAAGCCGCGTAGGCGAGCGCCTCGTCGATGTCTTGCGGCTCCAGGTAAATACTACCACAGATTGAACGAGAAGGCAAGGAACAGGAGCGGTCAGAAGCCGTGCAGATCAGCTCCCTCAATTCCCTGACCGCGCCGCCAGACATATTGCGGCCAGGACGGGGAAGTGGTCGGAGGGGTAGCGGTTGTCCTTGTTGTCGCGGAGGATCTCGGCTTTGAGCACCTCGGTGCCCGGCTGGACCAGAATGTAGTCGATCTTGGCGCCCGAGCCGTTGCCCTTGAAGCCGTGGAATGTCCCGACCTCCTTCGTGTCCGGGTGCAGGACGCGGAACGTGTCCACCAGCGGGATCGGGTTCTTCGACATTCCGTCGCCCGCCACCTGCAACTCGCGCTCGCCCTTGAGGTATCGCACGACCGGGTTGTCCTCGCCGGTATTGAAGTCGCCCGTGATCATGATCGGGTCCTTGTGCCTGCGGTCGCGCACGCGGCCGGCGAGAAGAATGATGCCTCTGTCGCGCGAGTATTGTGAGATGTGATCCAGGTGTGTGTTGAACAGGTAGAAGGCCTGGCCGGCGGTCTTCGGGACGAACCGGCCCCAGGTGCAGACGCGCGTGCAGGCGTTGCCCCAGGTGATGGAGCCGCAGACTTCCGGCGTATCCGACAGCCAGAACGTGCCCGACTCGTTGACGTCCAGCCGGTCCTTGCGATACAGAATGGCGGAGTACTCGCCCTTGGCCTTGCCGTCGTCGCGGCCGACGCCCAGCTCGCCATAGTCGGGCAGCGATGAGCGAATGTCGTCAATCTGTGAACGCAGGGCTTCCTGCAGGCCGATGACGTCCGGCCCCTGCCGGCGCAGCAGATCGCAGACCATGTCCTTGCGCTTGTCCCAGGAGTTCTCGCCGTCTTTGGCCTCGCCGTAGCGAATGTTGAAGGTCATCACGACGAGGTCCAGCTTGTCCGCCGACGGCTGACTCGCCGCAGATTCACCCGCCCGGCATACCAGGCTCGACGTAAACAGCAACGCACAGACAGACGCTCGAATCAAAGGCAGCGGCGACATTAGCACCTCACACTCAAAATCACGTTACGCAAAACAGGTTTTCCAATGTCATTGCGAGGCATCACGAAGTGAGGCCGCGGCAATCTCATTTGCAGAGTTTTGGATTGCCTCGCTCCGCTCGCAATGACATTCATCATTTCACCTGCGACGTCCCGGTCTTCTTCTGTTCCTCCGACAGTGATTCATTCAGTGAGCCCGAGCGGAATCCCTGCAGGTCCACCGTCACGAACTGGAAGCCCAGCGATTTGAGCCGCTCGATCACTTGCGTGCGGACGGGCTCAGCCAGAATTTTGGCGATCTGCGCGTGCGGGATTTCGATGCGGGCGATCGAATCGTGGTGGCGGACCCGGAACTCGACGAACCCCAGCGACCGCAGAAAGGTCTCCGCCTGATCGATCTGCCGCAGCCGCTGCTCGGTGACTTCCAGGCCGTACGGGATGCGCGACGCCAGGCACGGTGAGGCCGGCTGGTCGGCCGTCGGCAGGCCCGCGCGGCGGCTCAACTCGCGGATATCCTGCTTCGTCAGCCCCGCCTCGGCCAGCGGCGAGCGGACGCCGTGGACTTTCATCGCCCGGTTGCCAGGCCGGAAATCGTCCAAGTCATCGATATTGACCCCGAAGACGACGTGCTCGAAGCCCCGCTGCCGCGCGATGTCCAGAAGCGTGCGGCACAGGTGCGACTTACAGTGGAAGCACCGGTCGGCCCGGTTCGCCGTGAAGTTCGGGTCCTCCAGCTCGCCCGCCTCGATCGTCATCATCTCGACGCCGAGGCTCCGAGCGACGCCGCCGGCCCTCTCCAGCAGATGGCTCGGCTCGCTCGGCCCGACGCTCATGCACGCCAGCACGTTGCCCGCCCCGAGCGCATCCACCGCCGCCTTGAGCAAAAACGTGCTATCCACCCCGCCGGAATAGGCGACCACCACCCGGCCAAGGTCCTTCAAGATCCTTTGAAGCGATTCATGCTTGTCCGTCAAATTCATGCCCATCCTACGTATCCGCCTCCGCTCTTGCTCGTTCGAGAAGCTCCTCCAGCCCCAGTTCTTTCGCGGAGTCCGTCAGATATTGGAAATCCAGCGACTGGCCCTGCACGGCCAGCACGCCCAGAACATCGTCCCACTGCCGCTGGGATGTGCAGTCTGTTTCCCTGAACCAACGCAGTTTCAGCAGGATGATATCCTCGGGCGAAACGATGGAAAGCTCTCTACCGCTCTCGTCGCCCAGTTTCGCTGTCCTCCTGCGCTCCAGTAATCGCTGCTCGAACTCGCTCGGCCTTTGGATGAAGACGTCTATCTTAAACCCGGTCCCAAAGTGGATGATATTGAAGCTGCCGTGACGATCCAATGCCTGCCGCATCGCCTGTTCGCTGATGTAGAACTCCTCTTTGATCAGATCATAGAACCTGCCGGCCACCCGGGAGAAGGACTGCACCGTGATATCCGCGTCCTGCGTGAACCGCATGGTGCCATAGGCCGAACTCGCCATCGAGCCGCCTATCGCATAGACAATACCGAGGCTATCGAGCACATCGGCCAGTCGCTCCACAACCGCGATATGCTGTGTTTCACGCACGTTTGGACCCTCCATACACCTGTTGAAAGAGCTTCCGGCCGAGATGCTGCTGCGCCCAAAGCCGCCACAACTCATCCTCGGTTGCATCCGGGTGACGCATCCGCAGTCCCGCCATCGCCAGCCGCTGGCCCGTATCATACATATCAAAGACGAGCTCCAGTTTGCGACCCAGCGGCATTCGCCGGTAGATCTCGTACTGCACGCGCCGCGCCTCGGGCGTCGTATCGCTTTTACCGGACGTAAATCGCGGGCTTGTCATCTATTCTTATCTGCCGATTTCGTACACGGGGTCCCTTTGCATCAGGAAACCTCCGGGGGCGCATTATAATAAGGAATGCCCAAACACCCAAGGGCAAGTATCTCCGCCGTCATTTGCGCCTGAGCAGCTCGTCATTGTCCACCCACATGACGAAGAACGGCTGCTCCGCCCCCCGCTTTTGCATATAGACAAGGAACGGCCGGTCGAAAATGAAGTCTCTGGGAATAGCCTTAGGCGCAAGTCTTGCCTCGCTCTCCACCGCCGCACCAGACCGATCCAGCCTGAATTGTATGGTTTGGATCGCTTCGACGATTGGCATCCCCACATTGACCAAAGGCTTGTCGATAAGCTCGGTGAACCGGTGGTCGATTCTCCAGACCATCTCGGGGACTCTGAGAACGTCGGTTTCCCTTAGTCGGCGTGCCTCCTCATACTCGTAGTCCGCCGACTTCTCGTACTTGCCTATTTGAACACCCAAATGGTCGATGGTCTCGGCCAGCGATTTCCTTGGCTCAATCACCGCCACAACGACTTGGTAAGGCTGGCTGTGCCTGCACAGATCAAGTGCGTATTCCACCACATCCCCGGGATACCTGCCGCTGCGGCAATAGAGGATTTGCACCTGCTCCCGCATCCGTTTGTATCGCCCTTGGTACGCCCCACACACGCCAAACGCCTCGGTCTGGGTCCTAATGCCTTGGAGTCGGTGAAAGAGAATCCCTGCTCAATCTCGAGGAAAGGGTGTCTGAAAGGCACGTTGGCCGTGAGGTAGGAGTAGGACAGGATGCCGTCTGTATAGTCGTTGAAATCGGGAAGGACGTGCGAAGGGAACCTGGCTGCCATGTCCTTTTCGATCTTGCCGACAATCCCGTCCTTGATCCAGCCTCCGGCAATGTAGAAGGACTTCGGGTCCAGGTCCGAGGCTGACTGCTTCGCGGCGTTGAGCCGGGCGGCGACCTCTTCCGCTCCGACCACCTGCAGAGGAGCGCCGATGACCTTGTCTTTCATCTCGTTCCAAGCCAGTTGAAAGGAAGAGCACCAGATGACGTTCTTGCCCGGCGGGCAGGGACTGTCCAGCGTCGGGACGATCACTGTTTGCTCGAGCTTCTGCGAGTCGCCCGAGAATGTCGGGGGCCTGTCGACATAGGTTGCCTGCCGGACCAGTTGCGGCCCAAGACCCGTGATCCAGACTGCGCCGGCGACCATCGCCAGGACTACGACGCCCACAACGATCTTGCCTTTTCGTGAGATGCCTCCGGCAGGCTTCGCTTGCTGCGAGCCGGTTTCGGCTGATTCCATAGGCGCCTCTCCCCTGTCAATGGAAGCGGTGTGCACAGCACACCCTACCAAACACGGAAACAGCCGATGGTGGGACTTGAACCCACAACCCCGGCTTTACGAAAGCCGTGCTCTACCATTGAGCTACATCGGCAAGTGCTGTATTTACAAGGACTTACAGCAATCTTCGGAATTTTGATTTTTTACACGACAACCGTTACGACAACCGTTATACTCACTCCCAGTCGCTTGGAGTGTCCTGTTACATACAACATTGGAGATAACAGTCATCATGTCAGGGACCCAAAACCCGGCTCCCACGGTCCCGGAACCAGCCCACGAGGCGGACCAGAACGGCA
>Ga0315277_10000490_pt1 | contig 63417 bp, 66 predicted proteins | sample YL17G05_15_MG_FD_203695 | JGI IMG/M metagenome (GOLD analysis project Ga0315277, IMG submission 203695) | Sediment microbial communities from Yellowstone Lake, YNP, Wyoming, USA - YL17G05_15 | ecosystem: Environmental > Aquatic > Freshwater > Lake > Sediment | place: USA: Wyoming | collected...
TTTCTTCCCTTATCATTAATTCCAGTTTATCTTAATTTCTGCTAAAATAAAAGGGATGAAGGTATTATCTGAGAACAAAAAAGCCTATTTTACCTACCAAATCCTGGAAAAATTTGAAGCCGGGATTTCTTTGAATGGACAGGAGGTTAAATCAATAAAGCTGGGCCGGATAAACCTGATGGGTTCCTATGTGGTTATAAGAAACGGGGAGGTATACCTGGTGGGAGCCAATGTCCCTGCCTACCAGCCCAAAAACGCCCCTTCTGATTACGACCCTCAAAGATCAAGAAAGCTCCTTTTAAGGAAGAAAGAGATTAATTACTTAATCGGGAAGTCCCAGCAAAAGGGCTTGACGATGATACCACTCAAAGTGTATACTAATAACGGCAAAATTAAGCTGGAATTCGGAATAGGAAAAGGAAAGAAAAAGTTTGATAAACGGGAAACAATAAAAAAAAGGGAAACGGAAAAAGACATGAAAAGGGAATTAAAAATGCGGGGGTGAAAGGCTTCGATGAAGAGAGGACTAAAATAAGCAAGCCGAGCTTCTCAAACCTCGTTAAACTTTGAGAAACAAAAATAAGTAACAACTTATTCGCAAGCCCAGAGCTTGCACCCGCTTTCGCCTAATAGCGGAAGCCGTCCCTTCACCGAATCTCGGTAAGTGAAGTAGGGCGCAAAAATCCGAGATAAGCAATTGCCTTGTTCCGAACAATTGACGAAAAATTAGGAACTAGGAGTGTTAAATTTTTGTTTATTTTATATTTAATACTTCCGAAAACACAAATAGAACAAGCTTGTAGAATTATTTTAGGACAACTCTTCACACGCGAGTCCGATTCTCGCCATCTCCACAAAAAGATCAAAAAAAGATTTTAAACATATCTTTAAAAGACCCCTTCTCAACAATCAAATAAGGGCAAAAGAAGTAAGGCTGATTGACGAAACCGGAAAACAAATTGGCGTTGTTGGCTTATCAGAAGCGCTCCAAATGGCCAGGGAGCGCAATTTAGATTTAATACAGGTTACGGAAAAAGTAGATCCTCCTGTCTGCAAGATAGAGGATTACGGAAAATACCTTTATAGGGAAGAAAAGAAAAGCCGCTCAATGAAAAAACAAAAAGGAGGAGAGCTTAAAGGAATAAGACTGACATATAATATATCCCTGCATGATTTGGAAACCAGGGCCCACCAGGCAGAAAAATTCCTCAAAAAAGGAGATGTAATAAGGGTTGAGCTTACTTTAAGAGGAAGAGAAAAAGCCCTTCAGGATTTCGCCAAAGAAAAGATTAATAAGTTTGTAGAAATTTTAAGTCAAATCACACCTATAAAAATTGAAAAAGAAATGAGAAGAGAACCGAGAGCGTTAACAATGATAATTTCCAAAGGCTAAATATGCCCAAACTGAAAACCAAAAAATCATTTACCAAAAGATTCAAGATAACCAAGACCGGTAAAATCTTAAGAAGAGCTACCGGGCTTGACCATTTTCGAGCAAAAAAAAGCGGAGGAAAGATAAGAAAAAGCAGAAAATGGGTTACGGTTTCAGATTCAGAAATTAGAGGAATTAGAAAATTTCTAAAGATTTAATATGGTAAGAGTAAAAAGGGGAACAATAGCACACAAAAGAAGAAAGCATTTATTAAAATATGCCAAGGGTTTTCGTTGGGGGAGAAAATCAAAATATGCTGCAGCTAAAGACGCAATGTATCATGCCTGGGAATATGCTTATCAAGGAAGAAAAAACAAAAAAAGAAACTTCAGAAATCTTTGGCAAACCCAAATAAATGTTACTACCAGAGAACAAGGAATTTCCTACAGCAGATTTATGTCGGCTTTAAAGAAAAACAAAATTGAGATTAATAGAAAGATTTTAGCTGATTTGGCCCAAAAACAGCCGGAGATATTCAAAAAAATAGTTGAAAAAGTGAAGGGTTAATTTTAGATATAAAAAGGAGCCATCTTGTAAAAATAGATGGCTTTTGGTTTTTTATAGTGGACTTTCTCCAGTAAAACAAGCTGTACAAAAATCACAATCCTTCAGTGGCTCGCCAGGGGTTTGAATAATTGCCTGTATTAATGGACCTATATCAAGATACCCCAAAGAATTCAAATCAAGTTCTTGTCGCATCTCCTCAAGATTGCCATTGTGCCTAGCGGCAAGAAGTTCGTTTCTAACTCTGTAGGTATCGATACCGTAATAGCATGGATATCGATAGGGAGGGGAACAGATTCTTGCATGGACTTCTACGGCACCCGCGTCTCTCATTCTCTTAACCAATTTTTTCGTTGTGGTTCCCCTTACTGTTGAATCATCAATTAAAACAATTATTTTCCCCCTGACGTTCTCCTCAAAAATCACATATTTCAGACTTGCCCCCAGTTCTCTTAATGTTTGAACTGGTTCAATAAAGGTCCGAGAAAATATATGGGGCCGTAAAAGAACATATGCTCCTCCATTTTCTAATCCCAATTCTTTAATAAAACCGAGGCCGCCGTACATTCCTGAGTCAGGAATAGGTATTGCTATTATTTCTGGACTTACCGGAACGGGCTTTGTTTTTCCCAGAAAACGTCCAGTATTCTCCCTTATTTTCATGAGTCTTCTTCCAAAAAAGATGCTATCTGGTCGTGAAAAGTATATAAGCTCGAAAATACAAAACTTTCTCTTTTTCACTGGCGGATGATAATATTCCTGAATCCCTGATTTTTTAATTATTAAAATTTCTCCAGGATCTATTTCTCTAACAGGAACGGCTCCAAGGTGGGAAAAAACGCAGGTTTCTGAAGCCAATATCCAGTCGTTTTCTCTCTTCCCTAAACAAAGGGGCCGAATTCCCAATTCATCTCTTACAGCAATCAATTCGTCGTCTGTAAGAATAACTATTGAGAAAGATCCTTTTAATTTAGGGACTGTTTCCTTTACTGCCTCTTCAAAAGACGACGCCTGAGACAAAGAAATCAAAGTGGCCATTGCTCCAGTGTCAGAAGAAGTTACCGGTATCTTTCCTCTGTTAAAACATTCTTGTCTTATTTCTTCAGCGTTAATTAAGTTTCCATTGTGGGCCACCCAAAATTGTTTACCTTTCCAGAATTCTCTGATTGGCTGGATATTCTCAGGGTCACTGGAAGAAGCTGTGCTGTAGCGATTGTGAGCTATACCTATTTGTCCGGGAAGTTTTTTTAAAGCGTCTCCTCTGAATATTGCGGGGATTTCACCCATATCTCCTTTATCATGGAAATTTTCACCATCCCAAGTAACTATACATGCGCTTTCTTTGCCCCGGTGTTGCTGGGCAAAAAGTCCAATATATAAATAGGACGCTACCTCTCTATACTGATTAACCATTCCTACTATTCCACACATTCTCTTTTCCTCCCTTCTCTCTTTTTTCCTTGGTTAACATGAAGTCGGATTGTCAAAGAACATTCTTCAAAGAACAATCCTCCGCCTTTTTACTACCACACCTTCTTTTTTTAGTAAAGTAGCTTTCTTTTTTGTACCATATCTATATCCTCCAACTTTTCCATCTGATTTTATAACTCGATGACAAGGAATTTTTGAGTTTTTATTCGTATTAAGAACATTGCCTACGGCCCGCCAGACCCTAGAACTACCTATTAAAAAAGCTACTTTCTTGTAGCTCATTGTTTTTCCCTTAGGGATTCTTCTTACTACTCTAAATACCTTTTCCCGAAATGAAATTATCTGCTTTTTGAATAATTTCTTTGGCATTTTTAAAAGTTAACTGTTCTTTAGCTTCTTTAAAAGTAAGCCATTTAAAACCAATGTGTTCTCCAGATATTTTTATCTCCTTGGTATTAGTTTCTGCTAAATAGAAAATAACTGTTTTAAAAATTGTCTGACCTTGAAATTTAAAAAAATATTCAATTTCTCCCTTAAAACCTTCTATAAATTTAATATCTTTTAATCCTGTTTCTTCTTCAACCTCTCTTTTTACTGCATCTAATTCTTTTTCTCCTTTTTTAATGTGGCCTTTGGGCAAATCCCAATAATCTTTTTTTGCTCTAGCAATGGCGGGATAATGTAAAAGAAGATAAAAAATCTTATCTCCTTCTTTTCTAAAAATTATGGCTCCAACTGAAAATTCAACTGGCATAAACTATCTAAAAAACTTAACTAATTTTTCTACGGGCTGCGTATTAATGATGTCTTCCTTTTCCGCCCAGCCTCTTCTTGCCTGAGCAATGCCCAATTCAATAAACTTCATTTGGTCTTTATGGTGTGAATCAGTATTAATGATCATCTTTACTCCTGTTTCCTTGGCTATGCGTATTTTCTGGTCATTTAAATCCAGTCTTACGGGTTGTGAATTGATTTCTAAAATCTTGCTGTTTTCTTTGGCGGCCCTGAGAATCTTTTCAAAATCAATCAGGTATTCATCCCTTTTCTTCAATATCCTGCCTGTGGGATGGGAAATGATGTCAATATTGGGATTCTTAATTGCTTTAATCATTCTTTCGGTCATCTCTGCTCTTCCCATCTTAGGGGCAGAATGAATTCCGGCAATCACATAATCCAGCTTCGCCAAAAAATCGTTTTTAATATCAACTGAGCCGTCGCTCAAAATATTCGCCTCGCAACCCTTTAATATTTTAAAGTTTTGGGAAGCAAAAGAAGAATTGAGCTTATCTATTTCTTTATTTCTTTCAAAAAGTTGTTTCTCATCCAAACCGTGTTCAATTTTTAAATACTTTGTGTGGTCGGCAATACCAATATATTTATATCCCATCTCCATTGCTGCTTGAACCATTTCTTCAATGGAATTATCCCCCCCGTCCCAATCAGAATGACAATGCAAGTCTCCCCTTATCTCATCGTAGCCAATAATCTTGGGAAGTTCTTTCTTTAACCCCTTTTCTATCTCTCCCTGATCTTCCCTGATTTCCGGCTCCATCCAAGGAAGACCCAAAACCCTGTAAACCCCGGCCTCGTCCCAGCCGGCAATCATTTTTTTGCCCTTAAAAACGCCGTATTCATTGAGCTTTAATCCTTTTTCAATAGCCAGCCGTCTGGTAGCGATATTATGTTCTTTTGAACCGGTAAAATACTGCAAGGCCGAACCGTAGCTTTTACCCTGAACAACCCTTAAATCAACATCAAAGCCCTGTTCCAGTCTAATCGAAGATTTTGTCGGTCCTTTTACCCAAATCTTGGTTATCCCCGGCAAAGAAACAAAAAAATCCATCACTTTCTTTGGATTTTTTGTTGTTATTAAAATATCAACATCGCCTATTGTTTCCTTCATCCTCCTCACCGAACCAGCCACGCTTATCTCTTCAACCTCCTTTAAGGTTTTTAATTTCCCCAAAATTTCTTTTACTTCCGGCAAAATCTCGCCCAAAAGAAACCTGCCCTTGCTTCTTTTTAAAAAAGCGATTCCTTCTAAAATGTTTTTCTCCGTTTTTTCGCCAAAACCGAACAAAGAAGCAATCTTGTGTTCTTTAGCTGCTTTCTCTAATTCTTTTACGTTTTTAATTCCCAGTTTTTGATAAAGAGTCTTGGTTTTTTTAGGACCCATTCCTTCAACGGCAATTATCTCTTCCAGATCTATTGGCATTTTCCTTTTTAAATCATCGTATGATTTAATTCTTCCCGTTTTAATGTATTCTTCAATTTTTTCAGCAATGCTTTTGCCAATCCCGGGAATTTTTTCTAAAGCCGCTATCCCTCCTTCTTTGTAAATCTTGCCAATGTCCTCTTCCAATGACTCTATGCTGATGGCTGCCCTCTGATAAGCAAAGGGTTTAAAAGCCACGTTTTCCATTTCCAAATAATCGGCAATTTCATTAAAAATCTTGGCCAATTCCTGGTTTTTCATAAAATTTTAGAGGGGTTTTTCTATGGAAGGCTTGTCAATGGGTGGAACTTTAAAAGCAAATTGGTCTCCGGAAAACAAGTGTGGACGAATAAAAAGCAAAGTAGAAGAAGATAATACGCCAAAAATACCAAGCAAAAGAAAAACAAGCCTAAACCCAAAGGTGGCAGCTAATATTCCGCCCAGGGCGCCAGCAAAAGCAGCGGCAAAACCAATGCCCGTACTCTCAATGCTCCAGGAAAAAGCTTCTCTTCCTTTATCAACATGGCGAGTAAAAAGAGCATACCAAGTTGGCACGACGCAGGCCATGGCTAAACCTCTTAAACATTCCAAAAGGAGAATGTGCCAGGGCTGGGTGGAAAAGATATACCCAAAAGGAATTAAGCTTGATACATACATACCAGCTACAAGAAAAGCAAAGTCGTCTTTTTCTCCGTGATTTTTATCCAAATAATGAGCAATAAATGGTTGAATTATTGATTTGGTAATCCAATAAGCAGAAGCAACGAATCCTACCAACTTTAAATCGCCTCCCTGGATTTGTCTTGTTAAAAAAACGGCAAAGATGGGACCAACAAATCCCCAACCAATCTGAAGAAAGAAATCGGAAACAATTAAGGTTTTAATAACTTTGTTTATTTTAAGCATCTTTTTCTTCTACCAGGTCTTGGACCTTGGTAATTTTAGTTAATAAAGCTTTTTTTATTAAGACCATTCCCAAACGAAGGAAAATTGCTATCCCAGCCAAAGCAAAAATCAATTCCGCGCCCCTGATAATCATGGTAAAGGCAGCAGCCGTGGAAATGCCCAGCCCCAAAGATTCAAAAGCAAAAGCTTGAATTGCTTCGTGGCTGCCCAAAGAAGTGGGAATAGGAATCATGGCTGCTAAATAGGAAAAACCAAGAACCGACAAAGCAGGCAAGGCATTAATGTTTTTACCCAAAAAAAGAATTAAAAACCAAGCCCGCAAATACATAAACCCAGCCCTTAAAAAAGAAATACCACATACTTTCCAGAAGGCCGGTTTTTTAAAATTAAAAAAATTAAAAACCTCTTTTTCCGTTTCCAAAGGCTGATTCCGATTATTTCTTAAAAAGAACCCTATAATGCTCTCTTTTTTAATGCACTTGAAATAAAACAGGCCAAGAGCGGCAAGAACAAATAAAAAAGCTCCGCCAAATATCGTTATCAATTTAAGCGGAGGAAAATTAATCAGAAAAACAAAAAATATGCTGCCTATTATAATAATTATCAAATTGGTGGTCCACTCTAAAATCCTGTCAATAATCACCGAACCCATTCCTTTTGACCAGGGAATTGAGTTTTTCTCTTTTAAAACGTAACCACGAAAAAATTCCCCTCCCCAGAAAATAATCGGCGCCAAAAACATCAGGGCAAATCCGGCCAGATAAGATTTAAAAAGTTCAAAAAAAGAAATTTTAATATTCTCGCTTTTTAAAATTTCCCTCCATTTCCAGTTTCCCATAAGCATAATTAAAAGGGTCAGGATAAAAATTACCAATCCTTTCCAACCGGTAAAAACCAAAAGGGCCTTTTCTATCTCTTTCCAGCCAATTGTCTCTAAAATCCAAAAAAATAAGCCCAAGCCCACTAAAAGGGAAGCCAAAAAAAGCAACAGTTTCTTCATATCTGCTATTTTAACACTTTTTAGGATGTTATTCTAATATATCTTAATTCTGGGGAATAAATTTGCTGCTCAGAAAACTTATAATTTGAGAATTAATTTCGGGCGAAGACCATGGATAATCATGGCCATGGGCATGGGCAGCCTGGACTAAAGTTAGATTTTGGCCGTTAAGCTTAGAAAAAACCCATCTGAAAGGAGTTTCAATTAAAGCCAGAAATAGGGATTTAATGTCTCCTTTGGCCAAGGTGTCTTTTCCGTTATTGTTTATTAGAAGAGCGTTTTCTGATTTGACAGTTTCCACCCAGAAAGGAGCTCCGGCCGTTATAGTGTAAACCGAATCCCTATCCTCTTCTGAAATCTTTTCATAGGTCCTGTTTACTAAAGTGCTACCATTAGAAAGCCCTGTCAAAATAATTTTCTTGTCCGGTAATTTTTCAGCCAAAAAATTAACTTCTTGAGCCAGATTGTTTGAAGAAAAATCAAAAGAAGTTAAAAAATCCCTGGAAGAGCTCATTTTCCCCAAAAAACCGTTTTTTGTTCTGTTATAGGGAACAACTATTGAATTATATCCCCAGTCCTTTAAAGTCTGCTGAATTCCTTGAATGATTGGGGCAAAATCATCGGCTTTCTCCAGAGGGGTGTTACCCCAGCCTCCGGAGTTGAAGAAAATAATAACATCATTTTCAGCAGCCAAACTCAAAATCTGCTGGGGAGAGAAATTCTCCGGAACAATATATGGTTCAAAAAGAAATACTATTCCAAACAGAGAAACCAAGAAAATGATAAAACCTTTTATCTTTTTCATTATTTTAGATTAACCTGCAAAAAGATTTATGTCGATACCTAGGCTTTATCGTACTTTATCTTTTTAATTTTGCAGGAGTGCTCAATATTGGCAGTTTTAATAATTACTGTTTCACCGGCTTTTTTACCCAAAATAGCTTTGCCGATGGGAGACTCATTGGAAATTTTATGACCCAAAGGATCGGCTTCCAAAGTTCCCACAATCTTAAACTCACCCTCTCTGCCGTCTAATTCAGTGAAAACCGTGGCTCCCAGATCTACCATGTTTTGCTTGTTTTTCGTGGGAATTCTGATTATCTCCGCATTTTTCAAGATATTTTCCAGTTCAAGCAGCCTTGTCTCTAAAAAATTAATGTCTTCCTGAAAAGCAAGATATTCCGGATTTAAATCTTCGGAATGCAAAACCTGGGGAGGTTCTCCGTTGGTTTTAGTCATTTTAAGCTCTTTTAAAGCTTCTTCCTCCTTTTTAATCTTTTCCAATCCTTCTTTGGTTAGATAGAATTTTCTCTCCTCTATCATGGATTTAAAAACCCCCTTGGGTTGAGGGGATTCATTTTTTTTAGATTTTTTAATAAGTTACTTTTTATTTCCCCTCAACCGGTCATACTCCCAAATGACAATTAGTAAACCAGCCAATTTAGAATTCATGGTTTTTGGGAAAAAATATCTGTTAGTTTTTTGATTGTTTCTTCTAAACATTTTATTGCAAGTAAATTATAGTCCTTCAAGAAACCTTGTCAATGGCTCCCTGTTGTTTTGGGGTTTTTATGGGTAATTCAATGAAAACCGCGCTTCCTTTTCCTTTTCCTGGCGATTCAGCCCAGATTTTTCCCCCATGAATTTCAATAAAGCGCCTGGCTATAAAAAGACCCAGGCCAGTACCATCAACAAAAAACTTGCTCCCTGCCGAACCCCGGGAAAAACTCTTGAAGAGTTTGTGGATTTCTTCTTGGGTCATGCCTTCTCCTGTGTCGAAAATTTCCACTGTTATCTTTGAATTATCAGTTTTTGTTTTTATTATTATGCCTCCTTTATTTGTATATTTTATGGCATTATCTAACACGTTCATGATAGCCTGTTTTATCTTATCCTTATCAATGGAAATTTTGGGGATAAGAACTTTTGGCTCCTCTTTTTTTAGATAAAGCTTCTTGCTTTCAGCTTGATATTTTAATTCTTCAATTACTGAATTAATCACTTCTTCTAAAGAGACTTGCTCAAAGTTTATTTCCATTTTTCCTGCTTCGATCCGGGAAACGTTCAAAAGCTCATTGACTAATTTTATTAATCTCTCGCTGGACTTGTTAATATTCTCTATCGGTATTTTACTTTTCTTGGTTATTTTTCCGTAGCTACCACCAAGCAAAAGAGCAACATATCCCTTTATGGCCGTCAGGGGCGTCCTTAGCTGATGGGAAGCAATGGAAAGAAATTCTGATTTTGCATTATCCAGCTCTTTAAGCTCGTCATAGGCTTTTTTGAGCTCCTTGGTTTGGATATCTACTTTTTCCTGAAGGTTCTCGGAAAGATCCTGGACCTGGTTATACAATTTAGCGTTTTGAAAAGCGATTGAGGCCTGATTGGCAAGACTGGTTAAAAGGTCTATGTCTTGATCTGAGTAGGGGTCGCCGGAAACTTTATTGCCCAAAACAATCATCCCAATAATCTTTTCTTCAATAAGAAGGGGAAGACAAACAGAGGATTCAATTTTCCTCATATTATCCCTGAGTCTTTTAAGTTTTTCTCTTTTTCCCTTTTCTGTTGTATCTTTAATAATCAGGAATAACTCTTCGTAAACCAAAGGTTTTTGGGTTTTTTCCAAATAGTTGGTAAGAAAATCATCCCTTATTAACGCTATTCCGTTGGTATCGTTAAATCCAATGTTCTTTTGAATCAGATAATTACCTTCTTTCTTTCTTAACAAAACCACCGTTCTGTCCAGCTTCATGGTATCCATCAGGGTATTAACAATTAAGGAAGAAAGCTTGTCTATATCCAAGAAATTAACCAGTTTTTTTCCTAAATCAGCTAGAACGGTTTGGTAAGAATAAAAAGTGTAATAAAAATATTTAGAGGCGAGTTTTTCAAAAAATCGTAAGATTGGCTGGAAAAATAAAATGCAAATAACCAAAATTAAAGGGCCAGCAATATTAAAAGGAATGGTGACAAAAAATCTCTCAGCCAAAAACGTTAAAAGAAAAGCAAGTAAGATAATCAAGATAAAGGAAAAAACATATATCGCCCCCCGTCCCATAAATAGCCTGATATCCATTAAACGATAACGCGATATGGCATAACCCAGAATAAAAGGATAAAGGGCAACGAGAAAGTTTCCATAAGGAAGAATCGGTATCCCGTACCACAGAAGAAAATTGGTGGCTCCGCCTCCCAATCCGACCAAGGTTCCTATCATTACATATTTGATCTGCTCCCGCTTATACCCAGAACTTATTTTATAGGCTTTTATCAAAAGACTGAAAGCGTAGATAAGAAAACCGAAATATCCCAATAGGATATAAAAAGTATAAAGAATGCCGGGCTGAGGCCACCAGGGAAATCCCATTGCCGGTCTTACGTCTTTAATGTAAAAAGGGCTAAAAGAAAAGATAACGAGAATTAAAGTTAAAATATTCCCCAAGATTAATATTTTCCGTTTTCTACCTTGAAGATCCAATAAGGCCAAAATCCAGTGAAAAAATAAAATAGGAATGAAGGTAGATCCAAGACTTAACATTCGGGACCAAAATAAAGCAGCTTCTTTATCATGCGAAAGCTGCCAAAAGCCGTAGCTGACACTCCATACGGCCACCGAAAGGCTCATTAATCCAAAAATTTGATTAATATCCCTTTTTCTGTTTTTAAAGTAAACGAAAGCGCCAAAGATAATGGCTACTGCTCCGTTTATAAAACCAGATATGGCAAAAATGAGCATAAATTTAGAAGCTTCTTATTCAATTTTAATGCTTGGGCAGAAGTTAAACAATCGGCTTGTACGCTCTATTCACCCAAGCCTGTTGGGCAAAGGTTTTTTCCCAAGATTGCTCTACAAATCCTATTTTTTCAAGCAAGGATTTCAGCTCTTCTTCAGAAAGAAAGGTATAAACGCCTTCTTTTCCTTTTTTCTGAATCGTTAGGGCGTGTTTTAAAATTCTGGTTCCCTGTAAAATCCGGGTGTAGTCTTTATGGACAATGTACTCATAAATATTAAGCATGTCGGGAATTGAAGCAATAAATACCCAGATGAAATTTACTCCCAGCTTAGGAGTTGACCAAACTACATGACCGCCAGGTTTTAAAATTCTGAACATTTCGCGCATTACTCCCTCAAAAGCTTCTTTCCCTCTTTTGCCCTGAAAATCAATAACGTAGGGTAAAACCAAATTAGCTCCTATCCCATCAAAAAAATTATCCGGATAAGGAAGAACGTCGGTAATGCTGGCGTATTTTAATCTTACGGGAAGAGAAGTGCTGCAGGTATTCAGCTTTCCTATTTTTTCTTTAGCTGGTTTTAAAACTACGTCGATTGCTTCAATCATCCTTACCTTTTTGTTTGACTTGTCGCAGATTAATTCGCTTACGCTTAAAGGGCCACAGCCCACATCTAACCAAACATCGTTTTCTTTTGGTTCAATAAATTTTTTAATGCTCTTGATTAAATTGTGATAAGGTATGGTTTTTTCCAAATTAGAATAAATCTCCCCGTATTCTTCCCAGAATTCCAGCTCTTCTTTCCAAATTAAAAGCCTCTCCCGGTCTTCTTTTGCCATTCCCGGCTTGATATATGATTCAATATCCCTTGAAGATAGTTCTCCGTTCTTTATCTCGCCAATTAATTTATATAATCCAACAGCCATTTAATTATTTTACCTTGATTTCTTTTAAAAACAAACCCTGGTTTGATTTTGGGCTTTTTCGGGTTAAAATGGACTACACATATATATGATAGAAATTGACGGCTCAACCCTTGAAGGAGGAGGACAGATTTTAAGAACAGCTTTTGCTCTTTCGGCAATTACTAAAAAAGAGTGCCGTGTTTTTAATATTCGCGGAGGCAGGGAAAAGCCCGGCTTAATGACACAGCACCTTTTGGGAGTTCAGTCCCTGGCTCAAATCTGCAACGGAAAACTGGAAGGGGATAAATTAGGAAGTCAGGAAATAAGATTTTATCCCGGCGAGCCTATCCAATACCAGTCATCAATTAGTATAAGGATTGAAACTGCCGGCAGCATTGTTTTGGTTCTACAAACATTAATTCTGCCAGCCCTATCTTTCTCTCATCAGCTAAAAATTATTTTTGAGGGAGGGGCAACTGATACTTTTTTCTCGCCAACCATTGATTATTTCCGCTTGGTATTTTTGAGGTTTTTAAAAATGATGGGGACAAGAGTTGAAATAAGCGTAAAAAAACGCGGTTATTATCCAGAGGGTGGAGCTGAGGCCGAAGTAATTGTCTATCCTTCCAAGCTGAGAAATATTAATTTAACTGAAAGAAGTTCTCTTGCCAAAATTATGGCTTTTTCCGGCGCCTCGGATTCTTTAAAAGATAAAAAGGTTGCCGAAAGGCAATTGGCCGGAGTGAGGGAAATTTTGGGGAAACTAAAACTGCCGATAGAAGAAAAAATTGAATATTATAATACCCAGTGCCCGGGCAGCCAGATTTGTTTGATAGCTGATTTTGAAAATACGGTAATTGGAACCGATAATTTGGGAAAATTAGGAAAAAGAGCGGAAGATGTGGGTAAAGAAGCTGCCTTAGAATTATTAAAAGAATCAAAATCAGGTGCTTGTTTGGACAAACATCTGGCTGACCAGATTTTGCCCTATTTAGCACTGGCAGAAGGCAAAAGTAAGGTTTTAGTTTCAGAAATTACCGAACATTCTAAAACAAACATCTGGGTAATTGAGAAATTTTTAAAAGGAAAATTTGAAATAAAAGGAAATTTAATTACCTGGAATCCCTAGCAGGTCAAATGGAAAAAACCGATTACCTTGTTTTGTTCTCCTTCCTCCTCTTCTGACTCATTAATTATTACATTAAAAGTTTTTACCGCTTCTTCGGTTTTATCAATAACAAGCTTTATTTCTTTCTCGCCAATAAATTTCTTGGCTTCTTCGGTTACTCGGGCCATTCCCGATTCTCCCGTACCGATAATAATTGTGTCGGGATCAAGCCCGACTGCTTTTTTAATATCTTCGACGTCAATAACATGGGATTCCTTCCTCCACCATTCCAAAACCTCACCCGTCCATAAAACAATGACATCATAATGATAGGTTTTCCCAATAATCTTGATTAAACCGAAATGATATTCTTCTATCATTAAAATAGGGTTTTTTGTTTTATTAAATCTTTTTCCTCTCCCCGGGAAAAGACTCTGATTTTACCATAAACCCCATCGTATCCCTGCTCTTTGACAACCCTTCCCTCTCTTACTCTGATTATTCCCTCGGCAATTTCCGGCAGAGTAGCGCTTGCCAGTTTTTCTTTTGAAGCGTCCAAAAGAACGTTGAATTCCGAACCAATCTTTTCAACCAGACTATTATACTCTTTTTCAACTTGTTTGGTGCCAGTGCCCTGATCAAGAACATCAGCAATAATTTCTTCCAAAGGAACCAAGCTTTTAAAAGGAATTACTCCTTCCGGCTTAAATCCCTCCTCTTTGTCGGCTATCTGCTCAATCCTGTTTAACACGCCAACGGTTAAAGGTTTTCCGCAAACCGGACATATTCCGTTGTATTTCTTGGTTTCCTGGGGCGAAGATCTGATATTACAATTCCTGTGTCCATCAAAATGATATTTTCCCTCCTCGGGATAAAATTCAATGGTGTATAAAAACTTTTTAGGGTCTTTGTCTTTGATTGCGCCCGTAATAGCTTGATAGCTGATTTCCGTATCAAAAGCATTGGCTTCCCTTCCTATTTTAGCTGGTGAATGACTGTCGCTGTTGGATATTAAAGCCACTCTCCGGCCGTCCGGAACCCTCCAAAGCATTGCCGGGTCAGCTGAAAGGCCGGTTTCCAAAGCATAAATGTATTTTGAATAATCCTCAAAACATTCTTCAATTGAGTCAAATCCTGACTTAGAACCAAAAATGGCAAACCAAGGAGTCATTGCATGGGCCGGGATAACCATACAATTTTCTGAAGCATTTAAAACAATCTTTGCCAGTTCTTTGGCGTCTAATCCCAGAATCGGGCGACCATCGGATTTTAAATTGCCTATCCATCCCAGCTGGACATTGATTTTTTCCACAATTTCAAAAGAAGGAGCAAAAACTATAATATGAATTTTCCTAACTCTGTCCTTTTTTGTATAAATGCAGCTGATTTCAGCTGTAAGAATGAATCTTGTTTGCGAATTTGTTTTTTTTAATTTAAATAAACCTGCCTCAGCAGGTTCCAACTCTTGTTTCAGGTTTTTAAGCCACTCGGGGTGGGTGAAATCTCCAGTCCCTAAAATCTTAACCCCTTTTATCTTGGCCCATTTGTCCAAATTCTCCAAATCCATGTTCCTAGCAGTGGCCCTTGAATACTTTGAATGTAAATGAAAATCAGCAATAAACATCTTAATATTGCCTTTGGAAAACAAGGCAAAATATTCTGAAGATATTAAACTTTTAAACCTTATAAACCCGGTAATCCTCTCTTACCTTCTGCTCAACCTTAAGTCCGACCGAATCTCCTTTTTTGGCCTCTTTTATCTTTTCATGTTCCACTTCCATTGAATCAACGGTCTGGGTAAAATCTGTTTCTCCGCCTTCAATCCTAATTGTATCTCCAGACTTAAGCTTGTCGGTAAGCTCAATTACCGCCACTCCAAGATGACCAAAATAATGACTTATTCTGCCAATTAACTTGCCTTCTTTTGAATTTTTTTCTGGCATGTTTTAAGTTTTGTTTTACCTGCGACCTTTTTTTATCATTTTAATTAGCTTTTGAACTAGCCTCTTAGGATTTTTGTCATAAATAATCTTGGGTTTGCTTCTGGCCGGCATTTTTAACAATCCCTTAATCACATCAGCTGTTCCTCCGCTTCCTTCCAGCACAGCAACAGGCTTCTCATCCTCAAAAGCAATGGTAAATTCATTTAAAGTCCCCATTCTTCCGCAAACGATAATTATTCCGTCAGCTGCCCTGGTCATCAAGAGATTCCTTCCGGCATAATCAAAGCCAGTATAGACAAGTACGTCAAAAACATCAATAGGCAATTTATATGCTTTAACATGAGCTAATTTAGAGGCAGCCGGAGAAAAACCAATGGAAATTCCACCGACTTCTTTAGCTGCTTTAGCGGCAATGTAGGGAATACCAGTAGTTGCTCCGGTAACTATAATGCATTTCTGACGAACTATTTCTTTACCGATTTCTTTAGCCATTCTTACCGCGTCCTTAGAACAAATATCCAAATCAGCAGCACCAGAAACAGCAATTTTTAAATTATTTTCCATATCATATATATATTAGCAGATTTTTTAAAAAAATACATGGACGAATTTCTTCGCCCACGTATTTAAGGGGGAAACAATTCTTAACGGATTTGACAATTTACCCAAGTCCGATTGGACATTAACCGGGCAGCTGCTTAGGCCTCCTCCCTTAAAAATTGTTTGTCCATAGGGAATAACATCCCGCACCCCCTCGATTTTCAGTTTAGAAATAAGAAAAACCTTTGTCAAACCCTTTTTATCCCCAAGTTATACACAACGAAATCGCTTTTGACGATTTTGTCAATGCTTTATCCGTAATGATATTTAAACCTATTTTTAGAATAAACTCCTTAGTAAGTTATTAATATAATCCATCGATGAATCATTTAAAAGCACTACATCATAATTAAGCTTATATTGTTTTAAGTTCTCTTTAATGCTTTCATTTAAAAATCCTATTTTAATTAAATTGTCGTAGGTAAAACCTTCTACCATTCTAATATCTTCTAAATTATCGCCCAATAGGATGATGTTTTTTTTATTTTTTATCACATTAAAAAAGGGGAGATTTTTAACGACTGTTTCATTTTTATTCATTACGTGAATGATTGGTTTTTTCACGTTGACTGCATTTCCGTTTTTATCCCATTCGTATGAATTAGAAACGATATAGATATTATTATGTATTTTCCTCTCTTTTTTAAGAAACATAGAAATAATGTCGCCACCTAAGCCGCTTGAAGACATAATAACAAGAGGAATATTATGATTATATAGAAAATCAATAAATTCCGACGCACCATCCCTAAGTTTAATTTTGTTAGATTCAACAACTTTTTCTAAATCTTTTTTGTTTAATCCCGATTTAATTAATAAATCAAAATGGGTTGTCCACCATTCATTCATTGCTTTCTTTTTATCTTCCGGCGGAACTTTTGAATTGATTTCAATCGGATGGAATTTGGTATAAAGATTCCTGGCCCTCCTTACATAATCAGAGGTCAGATAATTTCCGTTCCGCAAAATTGAAATAAAAGAGGGGGTATTTTCCCCGTTAATAAATGCCCTTGTCATGGTTCTGTCAAAATCAGCTAAGATATGGAGTTTTTTAACCCCATCTTTAGAAATTGATTTTTTTAATTTTTCTAATTTCCTCGGGTTTGAGATAAGAATATTTTCCATTATGTTTTTATTCTATCAAAAAACCACCTCCTTAGCGATTTTTACTTACTAGAGAATTATTAAGATGTGCCCCCGACAGGAATTGAACCTATATTTCTTCCTCCGGAGGGAAGCGCTCTGTCCGTTGAGCTACGGGGGCTCATTTTTCAACTATTAATAAGATATTACTTTCTTTACCTCTGGGTCTTTTTAAAATCTTTATTTTCCTTATTTTAAAACCAGCTTTTTTGACAAGATTTTTTAACTCAGCTCTGGAAAAATAATGCACGTAACGTTTGGTTTCTTTTCCCCATTTAATAAAATTATCGTTAAAATCAACTTTCGATATTCCTATAATCTTTAAAATTAGATTTTTTTTAAATAACAATACTTTCTTCCAAGTAGGAAAATGCCAAACTGTTAAAATTAACTTGCCTCCTGGTTTTAGAACTCTTTTCGCCTCTTTTAAAAATGTAAGCCTGAATTCTTTTAAAGGGATATGATGTAAAACAGCTATGCTGAATATGCCATCGAAAAAATTATCCGAAAATGGTAGATTTAAAGCATCTCCCACCTGAAAATTTGCTCTCGGATAACGAATTTTAGCAATTTCAATAAGTTTTTCTGAATTATCTATACCATAATAACCAACCAGCTTTTCTTTGAATAATTCATATAATCTCCCGTTGCCGCAGCCCAGATCTAAAATGTTTTCATTGGCTTTTACGTTTTCTGCTAAAAAATTCAATTCTTCCCAAGTCTTACCTCTTGTCCTTGAAAAATCATCAGCAATCAGGTTATAATCCTCCTTGGTCTTCTTAAGCAGATAAAGAGCGTATTCTTTTTTCATGAATTCTAATGAAATTATTATTCAAGAATTAATTAAAAGCAGAGCGGAATCTCCAGCCGATTTGTCCGTGGCTAAAAGGAAAACAGCTAAAAAATATAGGGTTTCCTGTCCCAACAATATGGTTCTGCTTCAAACTTACCATGAACTTTTGAGAAATAAAAGAATAAAAGCTTCGGGAAAAATAGAAAATCTGCTTAAAACCAGACCTATTCGCTCTCTTTCCGGAATTGTAAATGTGGCGGTCTTAACCAAGCCCTATCCTTGTCCAGGAAAATGCATCTATTGCCCGACGGAAAAAGGAATTCCCAAGAGCTATCTATCTGGCGAACCAGCAGTGGAAAGGGCAAAAAGACTGCATTATGACCCGTATTTACAGGTTAAAAAAAGAATTGAAATGCTAGAACAGGAAGGCCACCCTACCGATAAAATTGAATTAAGGATAATAGGTGGAACTTGGTCTTTTTATCCTAAAAAATATAGGGACTGGTATATTAAAAGATGTTTTGACGCCTGTTTGAAAAAAAATTCTAAAAACCTGAAAAAAGCCCAGAAACTTAACGAAAAAGCAAAACACAGAATCATCGGTCTCTCGGTTGAAACTAGGCCTGATTTTATTAACGAAAAAGAAATAAGACATCTAAGAGAATTGGGTGTAACAATGGTGGAACTTGGAGTCCAGTCAATTTTTGACGATGTTTTAAAGTTGAACAAGCGTGGTCACACAATAAAAGAAACCATTAAGGCTACAAAACTTCTAAAAGATGCTGGTTTTAAAATTCTATACCAAATGATGCTTAATCTTCCCGGCTCCAATCCGAAAAGAGACGAAAAAATGTTTAAGGAAATGTTTTCCAATCAGAATTTCCAACCTGATCTGTTAAAAATCTATCCTTGCGCCCTTTTAAAAGAAGCTCCTTTGTATAAACAGTGGAGACAGGGAAAGTACCTTCCCTACAAAGAAAAACAATTAATAGATTTGATTAAATTAATAAAAAAGAAAATCCCATATTACGTCAGAATCCAAAGAATCACCCGTGACATACCATCCACCAGAATAGCTGCCGGACCAACAAAAATTTCCAACCTAAGACAAATTATTAGCGGACAGACACCCTGTAAGTGTATAAGGTGCAGGGAAATAAAGGGAAAATACGATAAAAAAGAAAAGATTTGCCTTTTTAAAGAAGATTATCCTGCTTCTGATGGCAAGGAAATATTTTTAAGCTTTGAAAACAAAGAAAGAGCAAATCTCTACAGTTTGCTCCGGCTCCGCCTCACCTCCCGAAACCAAGCTGTTATCAGAGAACTTCACACTTACGGGCAGCTCCTGCCCATTAAAAGAAAGTCTTTCTTAAAATCACCCCAGCATAAGGGATTGGGAAAGAAATTAATAAAGGAAGCGGAAAAGATAGTTAAAAAAGAATTTAAATTAAAAAAAATTGCCGTTATTTCCGGCATCGGAGCAAGGGATTATTACAGAAAATTGGGGTATGAACTAAAAAATACCTATATGGTTAAAAACATTTAGGTATTTTCCCTTTTGCTTTTTGTTTAGCAATCCTTTGGGGCTGATAATTCAAAAATCTGCTAGGGGTACGATAGGCGGTCTTTCCTCTTTTGGCTCTTTTTGAAGAATAATTCTTCATTTTACCCTTGAGAATCTCGTAAAACCAGAACAGGGAATTATTTCAATTCCTTGTTTTTCTAATTCATCAATAAATAAATTCATTCCTAAGGAATCGGTAGAAATATGTCCGGCAATAACAACATTAAGATTGACAGCTTCTGCTTCCTTTTTATGCTCTTCTGACATGTGCATTCCAACTATTGTACCAATGCCAGCCTGGACCATTTTTGCATAAAGCTTGGGCGAACCCTCTGTTCCGCCAGTAATCTCGGTCAAGGTAATCTTTCCACAGTGATTTTCTTCTGAGCCGACGAAAATCTTAGGTCCAGCTCCGATTTTTATCGCTTCTTTGTACTCTGGAATTTGTTTTAATAAATCCATTAAATCAGAAATCATTTCTGGTTTTTCTTTTTCAACTAAATCCTTTAAAAATTTGGTAGCTAGATTATCAGCAGGAGTATGAACGTTCATCAGGTTTACATTTAGAATTCTAGCAGCATCAACCGTTCTTTGATGATTTACCTTATTAATACCTCTGGCTACCTCATCAATTCTTTCCTTCATTAATCCTTCTGCCACATTAATGGGAACGCCATAGTAATTCAAAGCATCACATTGTAAATCCATTACATCAGCCAAATGAGCCAAACCCTTACCAACAGGATGGTGGGCAATAATCAAATCAATATTACCCATTTCTTTTGCCATTAAAATTTCAGCTGGCTCAATATCAATACCAACCAAAACCCTTTTAATATCCTTATCCTCCGAGATATTATAAATTCTTGAGTCCAGATAAGGATTAGTTAGGGCTTCAACATCAAATTCCTCTTTCTCTTTTTCCGAAAGCTTCTCGTATTTCTGTTTTTTCCTTGCCAGAAACTTATCTATTTCTTCTTTGGTCCTGAAATCGGACTCAATTCCCTTATTTATTGCTAGGTTGAAGATCTCGTTTATTCTCATCTTTTTTAATAATTAGTTTTTTATACAACTCATCTATTAACCTCTTCTGTTCTCTCAAATCTAAAACCTGCCGGCGAATCCGGGCTTTTTCCTGACGAATATGTTTTCTTAATGAATTGGGCATTCTTTTTCTTTCCATTATTAAAAAACCTCTTTAAATAAAGCTTTCTCATTATGAGTTAAGCATTTTTATTATTCTCCCTTAATTACCGCAATTGGCCTTAGTTTAGCCACTTTTTTAGACAAACCAGCATTATGAACAACTTCCACAACCTTATATATATCTTTGTAAGCCATGGGTGCTTCTTCGGCAATTCCCCTTAAAGACCGGCATTTAACGATAATACCTTTTGATTCTAAGCTTTTTATTGTTTCTTGTCCAGAGGTCCGTCTCATTGCTTCATGACGGGACATTGTCCGGCCAGCTCCGTGATTGGCTGAAAAAAATGCTTCTTCGCCCTCTTCTGTCCCCCTCAAAACATACGATGCTGTTCCCATGGAACCGGGAATTAAAACCGGCTGGCCAACAGACTGATATTTTAAAGGAATTTCCGGATGTTGGGGAGGAAAGGCCCTAGTAGCCCCCTTTCTGTGCATACAAAGAGAAACTTCTTGACCATTGATTTTATGTTTTTCAATTTTGGCGATATTATGAGCAACATCATATAAAGCTTTTAAAGATCCTAATTTGTTTCCTAAAACACCTCTCCAGGCCTTTCTGACAAAATGGGTAATCATCTGACGGTTGGCCCAAGCGTAGTTTGCACCGCAGGACATAGCTTTAAAGTATCTCTGGCCTTCGGGAGAGTTAATGGGACAGGCAACCAATTCCCTGTCAGGCAATTTTATCCCATATCTATCAACCACTCTCATCATCAAATTAATGTAATCGGTAGCTATCTGATGACCAAGACCCCGACTACCGGTATGAATCATGATTACTACCTGACCTTTGAATAATCCAAAAACTTCTGCTGTTTTTTCATCGAATATTTCATCAACTATCTGAATTTCCAAGAAATGATTTCCGGACCCGAGTGTCCCTACCTGGTCCCTGCCTCGATTCTTGGCCTTATCAGAAACAAAAGAAGCGTCGGCTCGTGATATTCTTCCATTGGATTCACAATTTTCAATATCTTCTCTTTCACCGTAGCCCTGCTCAATCATTCTCTGTGCCCCTCCTTCTAAAATCTTATCAAGAGAAACAATGTCTAATTTTGTCTGCCTGCCCCGACCGAGCCCAGAAGGCACTTCTTTTTGAATTTCTGTAGCCAGCCTTTCTAAATATGGTTTAATATCTTTTTCTGAAATACTTGATTTTAAAAGCTTCATTCCGCAATTTATGTCATAGCCTACGCCGCCAGGGGAAATTACCCCTTCTTTTAGATCCATTGCCGCTACCCCACCAATAGGGAATCCGTACCCCTCATGAACATCAGGCATGGCTATACTGTAATTTCTTATACCCGGTAGAGTTGCCACGTTGATAAGCTGGAAAAGAGATCTGTCCCGTAAAGCCTCTTCCAATATCTTTTCCGAGGCATAAACTCTGGCCGGAACCCTCATATCCGGCCTAAACGATTTAGAAATTTCCCATAACCATTCAGATATTCTTTTGAAGTCATTTTTAGAAATCATGTAATTTTTTCATTTTAGCGCGCCCGCTAGAAAAAGAAAAATAGAAAAAAGCCGAGAAAATCTCGGCATGATTTAAAATTGAGGCCTGGCATGCCTTTTTTGCAGGTCTTTTTCGCTCATTTTCTGTTCTTCAACAATGGTACCGATGACGCTGTCAAAGGTAACCATTGCAAGAATTTCAAATGCCGTACCTAGAGCAAGGGCTGGTCTTCCTTTTAATTTTCTCTCGTAGTAGGGCACCTCAGAATCTTCTTTTTCTCTACCGGGAATAATTAAAAGCAAGTCCGCCAGCACTGCCAGAGCTGAATCTTTATAAGAGGTAACGACAATTATTTTTGCGCCCACCTCTTTGGCAATTTTGGTTTCTTCAACGAGATTAGTCCCGCTTCCGGAAACAACGATAAAAAGATCTCCTTTTTCTACGGGCGGCACGGTTGGCTCTCCCAAGAATCTTGCTTTACTGCCTATTTGGGCCAACCTCATAGCAAAAGCCTGTGCTACCAATCCCGACCTTCCCTTGCCAACAAGAAAAATTTGAGACCGGTGAAGCAAAATCGCCTTTGTAAAATCGCCCAACCGTTCTTCGTCCAGCACTTGGCTTTTCAGCCAATCTAGAGTGTTTTGAAGCTCTTTCAAAACCCCTTGTCCGATTTCCGTCCTTAGTGTCAATGTTCTTTCCTCCTCTCTTTTCCCATATTAGTCGATAAATTGTTTTCGTCAAACGTTAAACAAAATCAACCCGCCAAATATTTGCATTAAAAAATCAACCTGAAAAAGAAAAATCCCAGACCACTAATAACGGCTGCTCCGGGAATGGTAAAAATCCAAGTAAAAAATATTTCAACAACCTTTCGCCAGTTCACCTTGGCCCTCCGTTCAATTGCGCCGATTCCGGTAATGGCAGAAGAAATAACCTGGGTGGTGCTTAAAGGAACTCCTGAAAAGCTCTGCAAGATGATGATTATGGCTGAAGAAATCTCAGCTGAAAAACCGTGAACCGGCTGTATTTTATAAACTCTCCTCCCCAGGGTTTTAATGACATTGTGGCCCCCGAAAAAAGTTCCTAAAGCCATAAAAATACCGGAGCCCATAATAACCCAAAGGGGAACCTTAAAATCATGCAAAAAACCGCCTGCAAGAAGAGAGGCGGTAATTATCCCCATGGCATTCTGGGCGTCATTCATCCCATGGGAAAAAGAAACAGCAGAAGCGGAAAATATCTGACCCCAGCGAAACGTCTGACTTATTCTAAAAGGAGTAATTTTTGAAAAGAAAATTTTAATAAGCCAGCAAAAAGCCAGAATAAAAAAAATACCCAGCAAAAAACCAGCTATCGGGGAAACAATCATTCCGATAAAAGCCTTAAATAATCCCCATCCTACTAGAGGTTTTGTTCCGGCAGCAACCATTGCCGCACCTATTAATCCCCCAATTAATGAATGAGTCACTGAAATAGGAATACCCAGGATTGTGGAAACGACAGTCCAAATAATTGCCCCTAATAAAGCAAAAATTAAAAGTGGCTGGGAGATTATTTCCGGAGCAATAATCCCTTTGCCGATTGTTTTGGCAACCTCGGTTGAGATAAGTGCACCGATAAAATTAAAAATGGCTGCCAAAAAAATAGCCTGTTTAAGGGTGAGGGCACGGGTGGAAACGCTGGTGGCAATGGAGTTGGCGCAATCGTTGGCGCCATTCCAAAAATCATAAATCCAAGCAAAGATTACAATGACTATAATCGGAATTAAAGAAACCATTATCGGTTTTTGATCAAAATTGATTCAAAAATATTGCCTACATCCTCGCAAAAATCAATGGCATTTTCCAATGTTTCGTAGATTTCCTTTAACTTTATTATCTCCAGATTGTCCTGGAGGCTTTTTTGCGGCTCGCTGAACAGGCTTTTAAGGGCGCTGCGGTTTATTATGTCTCCCTCATCTTCCAGCTTGTTTAAATTCTGGCAAAGAGAATGAAGATCGTTCTGGTATTTTCTTACGTTCCTTATCTTTTTAACCCCTTTGTCTATTTCTATTATCGCCGCCTTGATAATCTTAATGTATTTCTCTATGTATTCTGGAAGGGGTATGGCAACCCTGTAAATAACCATTCTGTTTACTGATTTTTCAATACAATCCATAATGTCATCGAGTTTCTGCCTTAAAAGATCAATGTCATCTCCCTCCAGAGGAGTGATAAAGCTCTTTCTGAGGTTGTCTACAACATCATGGCCAAGATCATCAGCTTCCACTTCCAGTTTTTTAACCTTCCTGGAAATTTCTTCCAAGTTTTGTGGATTGGCCAAAATTTCATCCAAAAGAACTGAAACCTCCATCAGTTTTTCGGCCTGTTTTTCAAAAAGAGTATAAAAGATTTCGTCTTTAGGAAAAAAATTCATATTAAATATCAAACAAGACGGTAGCCTGCCAGCTACCGTCTTTATTTTGTTTTATTTCTAAGTCGTGATAAGTTGCTGCTTTGATGTCCTCGCCGAATTTTTCGACCTTTTTGCCGATTAATTCACCCTTAATTTCTTTATCGGTAATTTTTTTGAAATTTATCTCATAAACTTCTTTGTTCACCTGGGTTAAATACAATGCCTCATTTAAAAAATCAACCAATAGGGCCGACAAATCAGATGATTTTATCTTTATTGGTCTTTTACTTCTTTCCTCCGGCTTTTTAATTTCTGGATTCATTGATTCAATCATTGCTAAAAGTGCGTTGGAAAAAAGTTCCTCTTTGGAAATTCCGAAAACCTTAATTTTCAGGTCAGCCGGGTGTTCTAAAATTTCGTATTTCATGATTTTATCTTATTAAACTCCTCTTTGACTATTTTTCTTTCATCCCAAGGAGCTTTTTTCCCTTTAGCCAAACAAATCCAGGGTTCACAACCCTTGCCAGTAAGAATTACAGCATCGTTATCCCTGGCCGTCTTAATAGCTAGACTGATTGCCTCTCTTCTGTCTAGGATTTTTTTAGCTTTTTCTTTTGCCCCTTCAGCCACTTGTTCAATTATTTTCATCGGGTCTTCATCATAAGGATCTTCATTGGTGATAATAATCTCATCGCAGTATTTTGCCGCAATCCCTCCTAAAACCGGTCTTTTCCATATATCCCTTCCTCCGCCGCAGGATCCCAATACACAAATCATTCTGGAAGGATTAAAACCTTCTTTTACTGCTTGATATGCTTTTTCCAGGGCATTAGGCGTAAAAGCATAATCAACAAAAACCCTGAAAGGAAAAGAAATAACTTCTTCCATTCTTCCTGGCACCACCTCAGCCTTCTCTAAGGCTTTTTTACAAATATCTAAACCTATTCCCTGTGACAAGCCGACACAAACTGCTGCCAAAGCGTTGTATACGTTAAACGCGCCTAGAAGCTTTAAATGAAAAGAAACATTTCCAATGGAAAAATCTATTCCCTCAGAAGAGGTTTTAACTTCTTTGCCCCTTACAAATTTCCATCTTTCATTTTGGGGGATATTTTCAATTCCGTAAACGTATTTTTCTTCGGCAGGGAACTGTAAAAAATATTCTGCGTTCTTGTCATCTATGTTAATAATATGAATTTCTTTGTTTGATTTAAAAAAACTTCCTTTGGCTGCTTTGTAATTTTCAAAACCTCCGTGGGCTTCAATATGCTCCGGGGTCAAATTGGTAAAAACAGCTACTTTGAAATCGATAAAACGATGACGGTGCTGTTTAATGCCTTCTGAGGCCACTTCAATAACAGCATATTGGCACCCAGAATTTACGGCCCGACGCAAGAACTGCTTAATTTTAAAACGACCCGGCATGGTCATTTTTAGTTCGTTGGGCCATTCTTTTTCTTTAATCTTAAATTTTATTGAAGATAATGAAGCAACTCTATGTCCAGCCTCCTCTAAAATTCTGGTTGTTAAATCAACTGTGGTTGATTTTCCGTTTGTCCCAGTAATACCTATTACTTTTATTTTTCTGGAAGGAAAGCCATATAAAATAGCGCCTATCAAGGAAAGGGAAAAATGGTACCAGTCAATTAAAAAAGAGGGAATGATTTTTTTAAGTATTTCCTTCATTTTTTTCCATTTTAGCCCATTTTTAGATAAAAGAAAGCTTAAGCTATTGAAAAAATTTCTATCTTTGCTAACATATTGCATATATATGGCAATTACCAAAGCAGCCCAAAAAGCTCTCCGCCAGAGCAAAAGAAGGAGAGTGGTAAATATTAAAAGGCAGATAAATTTAAAAAACCTCCTGAAAGAGGTGAAGCTTTTGATTTCCCAGAAAAAAACAGAAGAAGCAAAAAAACTTTTACCCAAAGTTTACAAAATACTGGATAAATCAGCCAAGGTTGGGTTAATCAAAAAAAATACCGCCTCGCGGAACAAATCAAGAATCACTAAGCTGATTAATAAAAAGTAATCAGATTGAAACTATTAAAAAGTCCAGGGCGGTAGTAGGATCAATCTTACCGGTTTTAATTGATAAATCTACCTGAAAAATCTTTTGGTAGATTTTTTTTAATTCTTGAAAAGTAAATTTGTTTGCCTGCTCGTAAGTTTTTTTTACCACAAAGGGATGCATTTTGGTTGTTTTTAAAATTGAGTAGTAGGGCTGGTTCTTTTCTATTAGGTCCTTGATGATTAAAAGATTCCTGAATTGATAATTAATCATGGAAAGAAGGTAAAGAGGATGATCGCCTTTTTCCAAATGTTCATGGAGTAATTTAAGGGCTTGTTTCTTACCGGACCATAAATTCTTAAAAGCTATTGCATCAATGGTTTTGAAAATCTCCGGCTCAATTCTCGGCTTGACCAAAAGCTCTACGTCGGTTGTTTCAATCTTTTTGCCTCTCTTAAAATTAGCCAACTTCTCTATTTCGTTGGTCATCCACCATAAATCATTGCCAACGTAATTTATGAGTGTTTCCATGGCTGCCGGTTCAATTTTTATTCCTTGGTTTTCAATCTTATTTTTCACCCATTTTTTCAGCCCTTGTCCTTCCAAGGGCTCAAATTCTTGGGCTTTTCCCTCTTTTTTAAGAAATTTAACCAAAGAAAGCCTTTGATCTGCTTCTTTCTCTTCATAAATTACCACTATATCTTTGGAATTGTTGAGTTTTTTAATGAAATCCAAGGCCTTATCTTCATTTTTTAAATTGGCCAAAGAATTTTTAAAGATTATTAGTTTTTTTTCTTCAAACATTGAAACGGTCTGGCTTTCATTTTTAATGTCTTCAAAATTAAAATCTTCCCCGTCAACATATTTTAAATTCAGGCCACTTTTGTGGATTTTCCTATAGCTTTCAATAATTTCATTTAGCTTCTGACGAGACCTGTAGACATCCTGACCGTAAAGAAAAATTATCATAATTTTTGGCATTTGGGGCAAAAATGAGCTGAACGGCCGCCCATTTTTACTCTTTTAATAATGCCTTTGCAGCTAGAACATTTTTCTCCCTCTCTTTGATAGACCTTTCTTATAGTGTCGAAGTCTCCTTTTTCTCCCGTGGGAGTTCTAAAATCAGAAAAGCTTTCCCCTTTAAGTTCTATTGCCTGCTTAAGCACTTCTTTTGTGAAGCCATATATCTTTTTCAGTTCTTTTTCGCTTAATTTAGAAGTCTCCTTAAAAGGATGGATTTTTGCCCGCCAAAGTATCTCGTCGGAATAAATATTGCCTATTCCAGCAATTATCTTCTGGTCCATCAGGACCTGCTTTATTTTACCCTTTCTTTGTAACTGAAGAAAGTTTTTAAATGCTTCTTTAAATTTTTCAAAAGTAAAGCTTTTATCTAGTGGTTCCGGCCCCAATTCTTTTAGGTCTTCCGAGTTTTCCAGGTCTTTGGTGTCCCAAAGTTGTATCTTGGCAAACTTTCTTAAATCCGAAAGAGCCAGCATCTGGCCGTTGTCCAAAGTAAAAAGCAAATGAATATAGCTGTTGATTTTATCTCTTAATGGACCTTTGGTTTTTGCCTCCCAATATCCTTTGTTAAAAAACCACTGACCGACCAAGAGGTGGCCGGTCAGTCTCTGATGGATTAAAAGAGATTTATTTCCTGAAAGGGTAAAAATAATATTTTTGCCCCTGCGCCAAATATTTTCAATTTTTTTCTTTTTGATTTCTTTTTTAAACTGCTCAAGGCTTGGTTTTTTTATCAATTTGGGGGAATCAGTCCAAATATCAACAAAGCTTCTCTTAAGGATTTTTTCTTTTAAACCCCTGACTGTTGTTTCCACTTCCGGCAGTTCGGGCATATCATTTTAATATGGTTTTCACTTTATCAATAATCTCTCTGGGGGTAAGGTGGGCTTTAATTAAATAATCAATCGCTCCCATCTTTATGCCTTTTTCTATTTCTTCCGGCTCGGCCAGATTGGAAAGAATAATCACCGGAGTTGACTTTAAATCATTATCTCCTTTTATCTTTTTCAAAACCTCTAGTCCGCCGATTCCGGGCAACATTAAATCAAGCAAAACTAAATCCGGTTTTTCTTTTTTTATCTTTTCTAATCCTTCTTCGCCGGTATTTGCTTCCAAAGCGCTAAAACCTTCCTTGACAACCCTGCGAACCATTAATTCCCTTAAAAAACTGTCGTCTTCTATTATGAGAATAGTTTTTGCCATGTTTATTTATTTTAAGCCTTTTTTAAAAAGTAAGCAAATGCTTACCACAACTTCAGATTGTTTTTATGCTTTTCTTCTGTTTTCTTGGTTTTTTTCTCTTTTTTGATTTCTTCTGAGCAGTAATTCTCTGTTTGACCAGAATCCGAAGGCAAACGTGAAATCAGGCTGTAAAATTCAAGGTTTTGCAAAATTTCAGTTACTTTTTCTTTATCATATTCTCCCCATCGGCTGTTTTCTAAATTAAAATCAATGGGCGCATCCCTTCTGATTTGAACCAGTTCTTTACTGAAAAAAGCTTGTTCTTTTTGCTGTTCTAATTTCAGACGAAGATTGTCGTTAAGGCTAGCTTCTTTTTGTTCCAGGGCCGAATAGAGATTTTCTAGAGTATTAAATTGTTTTATCAGCTGAATAGCGGTTTTTTCTCCGATCCCCCTGACCCCGGGAATATTGTCTGAAGGATCTCCTCTCAGAGCTTTAAAATCGTCAAGCTGGTTGGGGTTTAGACCCTGATATTTCTCCCTTACTAAATTTTCGTCATATAAAACAGTATCTTTTACTCCTTTTCTTAAAATATAAGCCTTGATGCTTTTATTAACCAACTGAAGAACATCCAGGTCTCCGCTTAGAATAATAACCTCTGCCCTTGGTATTATTTGTTTGCGGGAAAATTGCTGGCTGATGGTGCCAATCAGGTCGTCAGCCTCAAATCCTTCTTTTTCAAAAATTAAAATGTTGAATGCTTTTAAAATTTCTTTAACCTTGGGAATCTGATTATATAATTCTGGCGGTGTCGGCGGTCTTTTTGCCTTGTATTTTTCGAATTTTTTGTGACGGAAGGTTGGAACCGGCAAATCAAAGGTGGCAATGATATGATCGGGTCGGAATTCTTTAATTGCTTTAAAAAGGACTAATAAAAAACCATAGACAGCGTTAACTATCTCTCCCTTTTTTGTGCTTAAAGGAGGTAGGGCGTGAAAGGCCCGATGGATAACAGAGTTGCTGTCAATGACAATTAAACGATTTTTTCCTTCAGCCATATCTTTCTGATTTTTTTATTAATAAATTCAAACTTTAAAATTAATGTATCTTTGGGCAATATGCTTTTAATGCGGTCGGCCCACTCGATGGCCACAATATTGTAAGGACTGGAAATGATTTTTCTGAAACCTAAATTTAAAATCTCCTTCGGGTTTTCAATCCTGTAACAATCAAAGTGGTAAAACTCTTTATAGTTCTTCTTGTTTTTTATTGCAAATCTCTTCATCAAAACAAAGGTGGGGCTTAAAATCTTATCTTTTAATCCCAGCCCCTTGGCAAAACCCTGCAAGAAAGTTGTTTTTCCTCCTCCCAGATCTCCCTCTAAAGCCAAAACAAAGGCTTTTTTTCTTGGCGATGAATTAATTATCTCTTTTGCCAGGACTTCGGCAGCCTTTTGGGTTTGATTTGGATTAATAGTTAAGATTTTCACGCTAAACTAATTTTACCCCAAACCATGGATTTTGCTAATTATTGACTTTTAACTGGCGTTGGGTTAATTTGAATTAATCAATTTAATCAGGTTCCTCCATGGCGGAAAAGTCCCAAACAATAACTGAAGGAATAAAGATTTCTTCGGAAATAAGCTCTGAAATAAAGAAAAAAATAAAAAGCGTTCTTGATTTTAAAGAAGAAGTTGATAAGTTTGCGGCTACAAATATTTCCGATCTTTCAGAAGTCGTATTGGGAGGGGGAATTATTTTGGACTCTTCCGACGTCCACATCGAAGCGGAAGAAGAGCAGGTTAAAATCCGGTCAAGGTGCGACGGAATTCTACAGGATATAACAACAATTGATCGGAAAGTTTACCAGGGACTTCTTTCTAGAATTAAGCTTTTATCCGCCCTTAAAATGAATATTACCAATCGGCCCCAAGACGGCCGATTTAGTGTTTTTTTTGAAGACCAGATAATCGAAATCAGGGTTTCCACCCTGCCTTCGGAATACGGAGAATCAATTGTTCTAAGGCTTTTGAATCCTAAAAGCTTGATTAATCTGGATGCTTTGGGGTTAAGAAAAGATCTGTTGGCGCTTTTAAAAAAAGAAATTAAAAAACCGAATGGAATGATAATTGTCACCGGACCCACTGGTTCAGGTAAAACCACTACTCTTTATGCCTTTCTTAAACAGCTCCAAAGTCCGGAAATAAAAATCATTACCATTGAGGATCCGATAGAATATCATTTGCCGGGCATTTCCCAAACCCAGGTGACTCCGGAGAAAGGATATACTTTTGCTTCGGGGTTGAAATCCATTGTCAGACAAGACCCGGATGTAATCTTAGTGGGAGAGATAAGAGATTTGGAAACAGCAGAAATAGCGCTTCAGTCTGCTTTAACCGGACACTTGGTTTTTTCCACCCTGCACACCAACGATGCGGCTGGAACCGTAGCCCGATTGGTAAGCTTGGGAGCTAATCCGTCAAACATTGGTCCAGCTGTAAATATGGCGGTTGCCCAAAGATTGGTTAGAAAAGTTTGCGATAAATGTAAGGAATTAAAAAAAATATCTTCCGAGGATTTAAAAAAAATAAAAAACGGGCTGAGTAATGTTTTAAAGATAGCTGCTGTTCCTAAGATAAGCGATGGTTCAAAAATTCCCGTGGCCAAGGGCTGTAAATATTGCAACAATACTGGTTTTCGGGGAAGAGTTGGTATTTTTGAGGCCTTTTTAATTGATGATGAAATGGAGAATTTTATTGATAAAAATCCTACCATAGCCGATTTAAGAGCAAAAGCAATTAAAAAGGGGTTTGTCACTATGTACCAAGATGGATTAATAAAGGTATTGGAAGGAATAACCACCATAGAAGAAGTGGAAAGGGTTGCTGGAGAAGAATAAGGTTTTTTACAACAGGAAAGCCCCAGAGATGGGGGCACTTAAGCTTAAAATGCAAAGTTTAGAATTTTTCCGAGGAGTAGATTCGCCGAAGCCAAACTACCCGGCTAAGAAAAACTCCACGCCCCCATCTCTGGGGCTTAATGTATTATTCTAATATATTATGTTAAATTTGTCAAGAGCGATTGTTTTTTTACTCTTTTTTCTTTTTTTCTTCCCCCTGCCGGTAATCGGCTCTTCTGATATAGTCATTAATGAGATAGCCTGGATGGGAACGGAAAAAAGCGCTAATGACGAATGGATAGAACTGTATAATGACACCACTTCTCCTGTTTCTTTAGATGGTTGGATCTTAAAATCAACAATTGGGAAATTAAAAATTGATTTGGCGGGAATTATTCCCGCAAAAGGGTTCTATCTTTTAGAAAGAACTGACGACAATACGCTTCCCAACGTTAATGCTGATTTGATTTATACCGGAGCCTTAAAAAATACCGGAGAAAATTTAGAGCTTTATAATAATCTTGCTAGTTTAACAGATTCTGCTAATTTTCCCGAAGGCTGGCCTACTGGAGACAATAAAACAAAACAGACTATGGAAAGAGTTGATTTTTCCCAGTGGCAAACCAGCCAAACTCCGGGAGGAACGCCGAAAGCAAAAAACAGCACGGTAACGCAGAGTCAAATAATTGAGCAGGTAAAACTGGATGAAGCACCGAAGACAGAAAATAGCACAACAACACAAAATCAAACAATTGAACAAGTAAAAAAAGTTTATCCCTCAGAAATTGTTATTAACGAGGTCCTTCCTTCTCCCGAAGGTTCTGATCTCGAGGGGGAATGGATTGAAATTTTTAATCGAAATGATTTTGAAGTTGATCTTTCTGAATGGAAAATTTTTGATGTTTTGGGTACAGTTAAAATTTATACCTTCCCAGTAAATACCAAGGTTTTTCCCAAGGGTTTTCTTGTTCTTTCCCGACCAACAACAGGAATTACTTTAAATAACTCGGGTGATGGATTAAAACTTAGCCAGCCAGATGAAAATGTAATAGATTCTGTAAATTATGAAAATGCGCCCAAAGGAGAATCATATAACCGGACTGGTTCTGAATGGTTTTGGAACACCAGCCTAACTCCTGGTATAATTAACCAGATTGTTTCTCCAGAAAAAGAAAGTTCCCAAAAAAAACAAACTAGATTAGAAGGAAAAGGGTCAACCACAACCAACAAAGGATTGGCGGCAATCAGCGAGCCGCTTATTAAAAACGAAGAAAGACCTAAATCTTTTCTAATCCCCTTGACCGCCTTGATTATTTCTCTTTTTTCTGGAATAGTAATCTTACTGCTCAAAAAGAAAGTTAAATCCCTAAATTAATACATGTCAGGGCATTCACACGCAAAAAAGATTAAACATCAAAAAGCAATTACCGACCAAAAAAGAGGACAGATTTTCTCTAAAATGGCCCGGGTTATTTCCGTTGCCGTAAAAGAAGGTGGTCCTAATCCGGAATCAAATCCCAAACTCGGTGTAGCCATGGAAACCGCCAAAAAATGGAATCTTCCCAAAGAAAACATTGAGAGGGCAATTAAAAGAGGTACGGGAGAAGAAGCGGCAAACGAAAAATTGGAAGAGGTTTCCTTTGAAGCTTTCGGTCCGGAAGGTATTGCTATTATCATCGAAGGGATAACTGATAATAAAAATAGGACATTGGGCGAAATTAAACAAATTTTAAACCAGAATAATGGTAAACTAGTAGGAGAAGGAGCGGTTAAATGGCTCTTTGAAAAAAGAGGGGTAATAACAGTGATTTTAAGTTCCCAAACACCTAAAACCAAAGAGGAATTAGAGCTTACGGCGATTGAAGCAGGAGCAGATGATGTTCGTTGGTATGAAGATGATTTGGAGGTTTATACAAAGCCCGAGGATTTGGAAAAAGTAAAAAAAGGTCTGGAAGAGAAAGGAATAAAAATTGATTCCACTTCTCTGGATTGGGTCGCAAAAGAAGAGGTTTCTTTAAGTGAAAACAAAAAAGAAGCTTGTCAAAAACTTTTCGAAGCCCTAGATGAAAGCGATTCAGTCCAAGATGTTTATTCTAATTTAAAATCATGATTATTTTAGGCATAGATCCTGGAACAGCCAGTACCGGATTTGGAGTAATTAAAAAAGTAAGTTCCGACAAAAAGTCAAAGAGTTTTAGGTGTTTAGAATACGGAGTTATCAGAACCCTACCTTCTTCAAAAACCCCTGACCGGTTAAAAAAATTAAATAATGAGCTAAGTAAATTGATAAAAAAGCATCAACCAGAAGTTTTAGTTATTGAACACCTCTATTTTTTTAAAAACTTAAAGACGGTTATTCCGGTCAGCCAGGCAAGCGGAGTTATTTTATTAACAGCCGCTAAAAACAATCTGCCGGTTTACGGATTCACTCCTTTGCAGGTAAAACTGGCCATTACCGGCTTCGGCAGGGCGGAAAAAGAGGAAGTGCAGAAAAAGATAACAAAACTGCTAAAGATGAAGGTTGCTCCCAAGCCAGACGATGCAGCAGATGCCCTGGCCATCGCCCTGGCTTTCTATTTAAAGAAAGAAGCTTAATCAGCAAGAAAAGGTCGGTTAATTTTAAAAGATTTTAACTTGTTGTCTAATAAATTGTAAACATGATTTACCAAAACGAAGTTTTAAAAGTTTTTGTCAATCAGGAAGAAGGTTTACCAGACGAAGGGTTACCAGAAGAAGAAACCACGGAAAAACCTGAAGAAGACGAAGGGCTGACAGAAGAGGAAGAAATATAGGGAAATTAAAAAAGCCCCTTAACGGGGCTTTTTGATTTTTAAATATACTAGATTACCTTAATAAATTTTCTTCTGCCGATTTGAATAATAAGTTCTTTTTTTATTTCAACGCTCTTTTTCCAGTCGTTTTGAACTTCGCCATTAATTTTAACTCCTTTTTGTATGACTAATCGTTTAGCTTCAGATTTGGAAGGGGCTAGTTTTGTTTTGACCAGCAAATCAAGAATATTTAAGTTTTTTTCTTTAATTTTAATGGTTGAAATCTTTGAAGGGGTTTTCTTTTCTTTAAAAACCCTGTTAAATTCTTTCTCTGCAATTATGGCTGCTTTTTTATCGTGATAAATGGAAACAACCTCGCTGGCTAATCTGGCTTTTGCTTCTCGGGGATTGATTTTTCTTTTCCTTAGACTTTCTTTAATCTCTTGTATGTCTTCAATCGGAACCTCTGTCCAGTGTTCGAAACAAAGAGCAATAATCTCGTCGGGTAGCGCCATTATCTTACCGTACATCTGAGATGGTTTTTCGCTTAAGCCAATAAACTTCCCCTCGCTTTTTGACATTAAAATCTTTCCTGTTTTAGGATTCTCAAGCAATTTTTTAGCAATAACGTATTTTTCTTTTCTCTTATATGCTTTTGTCAGGTCCCTGCCCACCAACATATTAAAAATCTGATCTGTACCGCCTATTTCAGCATCAACATTTAGAGCAACAGAGTCGTATCCCTGAAGTAAGGGATATATAAATTCATGAAGGTAGATTTCTTTTTTTTCTTTTATTCTTCTCTGAAACATATCTCGGTCTAACAATTTACTTACAGTGATTTGCATCATCAATCCTATCATTTCTTTTAAGCTCATTCTCTCCCACCACTGACTATTACGATAAATTTTAGCTGGATTTTCTCTTGAGTTAAAATCTAAAATCTTTGAGGCCTGTTTTTTATAGTTTTTACAATTTTTAAGAACTTCTTCTTTTAAAAGTTGCTTTCTTGCTGAGGTTTTACCGGTAGGGTCTCCAATTTGAGCAGTAAAATCTCCAATTAATAAAATAACCTCGTGGCCAAGCTTTTGAAGTCTTTTTAAAATGAAAAAGGTTGTCCCGTGATCAAGATGAAGAGTTGAGGCAGTAGGGTCTACCCCAAAATAAATTCTCAGTTTTTTCCCAGACTTCAAGGCTTTCTCCAAGGATTCTTTGGAGGGGTAAATTTTTTCAATTGCTCTTTCCAGAAGTTCTTTAATTTTTTTATGGTCGGTAGTTACTGGCATAGTTTAGTTATATTATCAAAATTAAAGGAAAATTGCCAATTTAGATATATTTTAGTAAAGTAAAGAAACTATGCCAGAGAGAAAGTTTTTTCGGAAAATCTATCAAAAAAATAAAAGACTTTATTGGACCCTTAAGATATTGGGGCCGGTTTTGTTATTGCTGGTTTTTAGCTCTTTTATTCTTTTCATTTTTTACGCCAAAGACCTGCCCAGACCGGAAAGGTTTACTGAAAAACAGTTTATCCAGTCCACCAAGATTTACGACCGAACCGGCAAGGTTTTACTATATGAAATTTACGGGGAAGAAAAAAGAACCCTGGTTCCTCTTAGCGCCATTCCGGAATATCTAAAACAAGCGGTAATTGTTACTGAGGACAGTAATTTTTATCATCATATTGGAGTTGATTTTAAAGGAATATTAAGATCAATTTTAATTAATCTCAGGATTAAAGAGCCAATCTATGGAGGGTCCACCATCCCCCAACAATTGATCAGGTCTACCTTTTTATCCAACGAAAAAACCATCCAAAGAAAGATAAGGGAAATTGTTCTTGCTTTGGAACTGAACAGGCGCTATCCAAAAGACCAGATTCTTGAGTGGTATTTAAACCAAATTCCTTTTGGTTCAAATTCTTACGGTGTAGAAGCAGCCAGCCAGACCTATTTTAACAAGTCGGTTTCAGAAATCTCTTTGACCGAAGCCTCTACCTTGGCTGCCTTAATTCAGGCGCCGAGCCGCCTTTCTCCTTTTGGGGATAATAAGGATGAATTATTGGCAAGAAAAGATTACGTTTTGAAAAGGATGGCCGAAGCGGGGATTATAACCAAAGAAAATGCGGAAGAGTTGAAAAAAGAAGAAATAAAATTCACCGAGAAGCCCGTTCAAATCAAAGCCCCATATTTTGCTTTGTGGGTTAAACAGCAAATAGCTGACAAATATGGCGAGGATTCTTTAATGAAAGACGGTTTAAGAGTCTATACTTCTTTAGATTGGGATATTCAGCAAATAACGGAAAAAGCGGCTAAAGAAGGGATGGAAAGGAATAAGGCCTACAATGCCTACAATGACGGAGTAGCGGTAATTAATCCCAAAACAGGCGAGGTTCTGGCCATGACCGTTGGCAGTGGAGATTATTATGCCGAACCATATCCCAAAGATTGCACCCCGGGAGTAGATTGTTTATTTGACCCGAGATTCAACGTAGTAGTGGGGACCAAAACAAATCCTGGCCGGCAGCCAGGCTCAGCTTTTAAACCTTTTATCTACGCCACGGCTTTTAAAAAGGGCTATACCGATAAAACCATAGTGATTGATGAATCAACTAATTTTGGCATGTGGGGAGATAAAGAATACGCTCCCCAAAACTATGATGGCTTGTTTAGGGGACCAGTTACTCTCAGACAGGCGTTGGCTCAGTCATTAAACGTTCCGGCAGTAAAAGTGCTTCTTTATCTTGCCGGGCTGGATGACAGCATAAAAACTGCTGAAGACCTAGGAATTACCACTCTAAAACCGCCATTTGGTCCGGCAATCGTCTTGGGCGGCTGGGAGGTAAGGCTGCTGGAAATGACTTCTGCTTTTGGAGTTTTTGCCACCGAAGGATTAAAGGTTCCGCCGGTTTCCATTTTAAAAATTGAAGATAATAACGGAAGGATTCTTGAGGAAAACAAAAAAACCCCTGAGAGGGTTTTAGAAAAAAATGCCTGCCGCTTGCTTAATGACATCTTGTCAGACAATAATTCGCGCGCGCCGATGTTTGGCCCAAGGTCTCATTTATATTTTGAAGATTACCAAGTAGCGGTAAAAACTGGCACAACGGATAATTTCCGGGATTGCTGGACAGTGGGATACACTCCTTCTGTAGCTGTTGGCGTCTGGGTGGGCAATAATAACAACGAATCAATGTCTAGAAGACAACCAGCCGCCTCAGTAGCTGGTCCGATTTTTCATGAAATAATGCAAAATATTCTTTCCAAATATCCAAAAGAATATTTTGAAAAACCAACGCCCGAAATAATCCCCCAAGAAACAAGTACGCTGCAAACAACGCCCTAAAGCTAGCTAGTTTTTATTGGCATTATCAAATAGAGATAACTGTCGTCGTTTTTGGGCCTTAAAACCCCGGCCTTTTCAGCCCCATTTAATTCAAAAATTAATTCTGCTTCTTTTTCTCTCCTAGGATTATCGCCGGAATCTTTACTAGAGGCCATGCTCAAAAGTCCGTCTAATAGAAATCTGTGGTTAAAGGAAATTTCACAAGGTTTTCCTTCGATCTTGCAATTTAAAACTCCGTGGTGTTCGCCAATATCAACATTCTGACTGAATAAACTCATTTGATTCTTTTTAGGGTCAATTTTTAATTTTACTTCGTTGATTTTTCCACTAAAAAGTGACGCTAATTTAATTTGGTTAATGAACTCATTGGCGGGAAAAACAACCTTTGTGTCGTATTTTTTAGGAATGATTTCCTGATAATTAGGATATTCCCCTTCAATTAACCGGGAAACAAGCTGAATTTGAGGATGAGGGGTTTCCGGAAGGGATATTTCAAACAAAACCTGATTTGGAGAGAAATAAATTGTTAGGTCGTCTTCTTTTTCTCCAAATATATTAATAATTTCCTTGGCTGCTCTCTGGGGCAATATCAAAGAATAATCTTTTGATATATCAGCTGAAGAAGAATCCATATAAAATTTCTTTTCCCCCAGCCTGAAACTGTCTGTTGCCGCTATGGTAATTAAATTCTTTTGGAACAAGAAATAAATGCCGGATATTTCCGGTTTAATGGAGGAATAGCTGGCAACATCAACTATCTTGTTTAAATTTTGGCAGAATTTCTTGCTGGAAATTACTATCTTTTCCTCCATAGAAACTTTGGGGATAATGGGAAATTCTTCTGGATTAAATCCTTTTATCAGGGTGTGATAATTTTCACATTCAATTTCCAGGGTTAAATCTTTTAATTTTAAATCAACTGGTTTATTGGGTAAAAAATTAACAAAACTTGATAGAACCCGGGAGGGAAGGGCGATTTTCCCTTCTTTTTCGGTTTTTACCAAAGACCACCAGTTTATTCCAATCTCCAAATCGGTAGCGGTCAGGTTTAAAAAGCTTTTTTCCACCGAAAGTAAAATATTATTTAAAATGGGCAGATTTAAAGATTTACCGGAAACTCTTTCTACAACATTTATCCCTTCTTTTAGTTTCTCTTTTAATATTATTGTTTTCATTTTATTATTAAATATTATTATTAATGTGGATAATTTTTATTTTGAATTGAAATTTAGTTTAAATTTAGTAGAGGAAAGGGGGCAGCAGAACATGTTTATAAATTGGGGATGTTTTTAATCTGTTATTTTTCCCCAAATCAAGCAGTGAAAATCCTCTGCTTTATCAACTCCATTTCATTACCAAGGTTTTCGTTATTTTCCAGTTCTTTCACAATTTTGTCACAAGCATGAATTGCGGTTGTGTGATCTTTTCCCCCAAATTTTCTCCCAATAAAAGGGTAAGAGCTTTTTAAAATTTCTCTTAATAAAAACATGGCTATCTGGCGAGGTTTTACCACCTCTTTTTTTCTTGAAGACGATATAATATCCCTTTCTTTTAAGTCGTAAAAATCAGCCACTACTTGAATTATTTTTTTAGGATTAGCTACTTTATTAGGGGAAACAAATAAGCTTTTAAGTAGGGATTTGGTTGTTTCCAGGTTGGGCGCCTGATTATTTATCTTTTGATAAGCCACTAACCTATTCAGAGCTCCTTCAAGCTCTCTTATGTTTCTCTGTATGTTTGAAGCAATATAATCTAAAACGTCTTCGGGAAAACTCACCCCCCTTTCCTGACTTTTTGTCTTTAAAATCGCAATTCTAGTTTCATAATCGGGATAACCAATATCTCCGATCATTCCTCCTTCAAAGCGAGAGCGCAACCTTTCGGCCAAAGCAGGGATTGCTTTAGGCGGCCTATCGGAAGAAATAATTATTTGCTTGTTGTTTTCATACAAGGAATTGAAAGTGTGGAAGAATTCTTCTTGGGTTTTTTCCTTGCCCGCCAAAAACTGGGCATCATCTAAAACTAAAACATCAATAGCCCGTAAATTCTTTTTGAAATTTTCCATGTCATGATTTTTTATTGAAGAGACTACTCCGGCGGTGAATTTTTCAGCAGGAATATATTTTACTTTCTTATTGGAAAAGTTTTTTAACACCGCATTGCCTACTGCTTGTAAAAGATGAGTTTTTCCTAGGCCCACTCCGCCGTAAACAAAAAGAGGATTATATACCAATCCTGGCTTTTTTGATGTTGCCCAGGCCGCTGCGTGAGCCAGTTCATTAAAAGGACCGACAACGAAATTTTCAAAAGTGTAACGGGGATTAAGGTTGGTTTCCTTGTTAATTTCAAACTCTTCAAATTCTAATTGGCCGGCTGCCGGCATGGCTATGGGCATTCTTTTAAAAGATTTCAACTCGGTTTTTCCTACCAAATATTTTATACCCTTAATTTCTTTATCCAGATTGTATAAAATCTTGAAAATAGTTTTTCCATATTTATTTTCCAACCATTCTTTGGCAAAAGAATTAGGAACAGAAATCATTATCTGCCCTTCTTTATAAGAAAGAATTCCCGTGTCTTTAAACCAGGTAGCGAAGTTCGCCTGAGAAATATTTAACTGGATTTGGGCAAGAACTGCTTGCCAGAGTTCTTCTTTTGTCATGTCAAAAACATTATATCACAAGTCAAACAATAGAGAAAATAAGATAAAAAACATTGGTTTTGTTGATATCCTGGGGAAAAACTGTGAAATTGACTTTGTGTAAATCTTTTTATAATATGAATAATATGTCTATTACATACCACAAAAAAACAAAGAAAAGAAGTCGAACTCACGGCTTTAGGGCAAGGACCAGAACGAAGGGTGGAAGAAGAGTTTTGGCCAGAAGAAGAAAGAAAAAAAGATGGAGATTAACTGTTTAAAAAATGCTTCCTCTAACCAACCGACTTAAAAAAACAACAGAGATCAGCAAGGTTTTTAAAGAAGGGCGGTTTTTTAAAGAAGGCTTTTTAATTTTAAAAACAGCAAAGAACAATTTAAATAAAAGCCGCTTCGGATTTATAGTTTCCCAGAAAATTTCCAAAAAGGCAGTTTTAAGGAATAAAATAAAAAGAAGACTGAGAGCGATAGTGGGGAAGGAATTAAAAACAATAAAGACTGGAACAGATAACCTGGTTGTAGCCCTCCCTGGTTTAGAAAAAAAAGATTTTTCCAGCACCAAAGAAACATTAAATAACCTTATTAAAAAAGCCAAATTAATTAATGAGCAATAAAACAATCCAAAACTTTTTTCTTAAAAGTATAAGATTCTACCAAAAATTCCTGTCTTCCGCCCTGGGCCAGAACTGTCGTTTTTATCCCAGCTGTTCCAATTACACCATTCAGGCGATTGAGAAATACGGGACGCTTAAAGGTTTGCAAAAAGGAGCTTGGAGAATATTAAGATGTAATCCATATAACAAAGGAGGAATAAATTTACCCTAATATGAAAACTTTTTTAGTCCAAGGTTTCAATGCTTTATTATACAACCCATTGTTTAACATTTTGGTTTTACTTTATCTTTATTTGCCGGGTCATGATTTCGGTGTAGCGGTGATTGTTCTGACAGTTGTAATTAGAATCATCCTTTATCCCTTAATGGCTAAATCTCTTAAATCCCAGAAAGTCCTTTCAGAACTTCAGCCAAAAATGCAGGAAATTCAGCAAAAATACAAAAATGATAAAGAAAAGCAAACAAAAGAAATGATGGCTCTTTATCAAAAAGAAAAAATCAATCCCTTCGGCGGATGTTTGCCTCTTTTAATCCAGTTTCCCATTTTGGTCGCTCTTTACAGGGTTTTTTACCGGGGAATAGGTCCGGACACAATGCATCATCTTTATGGCTTTGTGCCCAACCCAGGAACAATTAACCCCACTTTTTTCGGGCTAATTAATCTTTCCCAACCCAGCATTGCTTTGGCGGTTTTGGCCGGCATCGTTCAATTTTTCCAATCAAAAACCATGACTCCCCAGATTAAAAAGCCCCAAGGGGAAAAAGGCCAAATGAATCAATTTTCAGAGATAATGCAAAAAGAAATGCTCTATTTCTTCCCGATATTTACTGTTTTCATTCTTTGGAGGCTTCCTTCAGCTATTGGCCTTTATTGGATATTAACCGGCCTGTTTTCAATCTATCAGCAGTATTTAATCAATCGCCAAACAATAAAAACCATTTAAAATGCTTACCCAGGAAACAATTAATAAAATAAAGGAAATTACCAAGGAGTTTTTTGAAAAAACTACCCTGGAATTAGAAATTGAATTCTTGCCGGAAAAAGAAGGGGTTTTGCCCATTAATGTCAGAAGCGAAGAACCCCAGATTTTGATTGGGGAAGGGGGCCAGACCTTAATTGAAATTCAACGTATTTTAAAACTGATGTTAAGAAAGAAGATCCAGGAAGAATTTCACATTGATTTGGATATTAATAATTACAAAAAGAAGAAAATAGAGTATCTTAAAGAGGTGGCAATTTCTGCTGCTGACGATGTTTCTCTTACTAAAAAAGAAAAAGCGCTGGCTCCGATGCCAGCCTACGAAAGAAGGATTGTCCACTTAGAGCTTGTTAATAGAACAGATGTTATTACCGAAAGCGTTGGCGAAGAGCCGGAAAGAAGTATTGTTATCAAGCCCCGCCCTTAATTAAATAAAGATATAGTCGAATCATTGCTGCAAGCCCTTCCGGGCTTGTCTTATTTTCATCACCTCTTCCGGCGCGGTGGTGATAAACTGGTCTTCAGTGTATGAAGCAACCGTTTTAATGGCAACGTGTTTCTGGCCGGCAAAGAAAATTCCTTCTCCCACCTCCGACTCCAGCAGAAGGTATTTTTCCTCATCAGTTAAGTTAAAGATCCTCTGGACCAAATCTATGGTTGCCGGAGACTGCTTCATTAAAAACTGAAGCGAAGAGTTGGTAATAATCGGTTTTCCGTATTCGGATTTCATGAAATCTTCAACGTCCTGGGTGATAGTGGTTACTCCCAGCCAGTATTTTCTCGCTCTTTTGCAGACCCCGAAAAGAAAGGAAGCCCCGTCTTCGGTTCTCATTATCCACCAGGCCTCATCAACCACCAGAATTCTTTTCTTTAATTCCGACCTAACCTTGTTCCAGATGTATCTCATGATGATGAACATGGCGATCGGCCTTAACTCATCTTCCATGTCTCTTATGCCAAAAACCACCAAAGACTTATCCATGGAAATATTGGTAGGCTCGTTGAAAAAATTAGAGAAAGTTCCTTTGGTGAATTTTCTCACCCTTCTCACGATTGATTCTCCCCCTTCCATGGTTTCCAGCACCGATTCAAAGTCTGACATTAAAGGAATGTTATTTTTCCATTCAGCGGGGTCGGTTTCCGGAGTAATGTCTTTTGCCGCATAGGTTTCAGTTAAAGCCCTGTCAATAATTGCGTCTTCCTCCGGCGTCAATCCTCCCAACATAATTCTTAAAAGGCCAACTAGGTTAACAACATTGGAGCGCAGCACGTCTTCCGGTTTCTCGTCTTCTCTGGGGATGGGCAGGTCAAATGGGTTGATGTGGCTTTCGGAAGCCAAAGACATGTTAAAGAAAGAACCTCCGGCCGCCTCAGCCAAATATTGGTATTCGTTTTCCGGGTCTAGAACAATGACATCAACGCCCAGCATCAAAGAACGGAGAATTTCCAGCTTTACCGCATATGATTTTCCGCTACCGCTTTTGGCAAAAATGGTGAAGTTGGCATTTTCTAAACTAAACCTGTCAAACAAAACCAAGGAATTGTTATGGAGATTTACCCCGTACAATATTCCTTCATTAGAGCTCAAATCAAAAGAGACGAAAGGAAAGGTGCTGGAAAAAGGCAGGGTGCTCATCGGAGTATTAACCATCAGCTGGTCCAAGCCATAGGGTGCGGTGGAGTTAAACCCTTCCTTTTGCTGATAAAGGGCTGGTTTAATATATATCAGTCTTGATTCCAGAATAGATCTTAAAGTGTTTTCAACGTCTTTTATCTCCTTTAACTCATTTCCGTAAACAGTCAGATAAAGACCGAACTTAAACATTCTTTCCTGGGCGGTTTGCAGCCTGTCTCTTAATCCTTCCAGATCTCTGAAGGCGGTTTCTAAGGCCGGATCCCTGATTAATCCTTTTTCTTGTCTTTCTATGAGCTCGGCCTGGACCTCAGTCACCCTTTTTCTTAATTGTTTCAAGATTATCCCCGTATCAACTGGGTGGATATGAAAACTGATATCCATAGGAGTACTCATATTGATAATCGGAGCAAACCAGGCAGTGGTCAGATATCTGGGATAAGAGAAAATGAAAAAAGACTTGGCGAATCTTTTCCCCAATCTTAAGCTATCAGGAGAAACAGCAACGGAAGCTGGGGCAATAATGTCCTTAGCTTCAACAACCGGAGTTTCAAAAATCTTTTCCGGCATAAATTCTTTTCCTTTTTTAGAAAATGGTAATTCCATAAAAATTAACGGATAAGTTCTGGAGGAAGCTCTGGATAATATCCAACCTCAGCCTCTTCGGGATGGTACAAACTCCAGAAGAGCTCAATTATTTCAGAGGTGTTTAAGGGAACACACTGAAGTCCACATCTTTTCAGCCCCAATGTGACAAATTCCATTCTTTGCCAGAGCTGGGCTTTGGCTCTTTGAAACTGGTCTTCAGTTTGGGTTTGTTTGGTGGTTTTAAGCAATCCTTTCTTTTCTTGCTGGAATCCCGGCATTTCAATCAGCGTAAAGGGAACAACAACAAAAAATGTTTTAGACAGGATTTGGCCGCCAGCAACCAGGTTTTTAATGAAATTCTTGTATTCCCCGGTCTGGATTTTAAGCAACTCGTTTTCTTGCTTCTTTTCCAGCTCATCAAGCTTGTCTATATACCCCGTAATATTAACCAGACGTGATTGGACAGCAATTTCCAAAGAGAAATCCAAGGAATTTAAAAAGCTCTGGAATTGGTAAACAATTGCTTCCTGTTCATCGCCTGATTTCAAAGCAAAATTTAATGAGGAAACCATGATAATTCCCCTCAAAGATTTATTTTTTAAAAGCAAAACCCCTTCTCTTATTTGGTCTACTTCTAAAAATTGTTGGGTTGAAGCTCCTGGCATATTATCTTGTTTCAATTCTGGTTTTTATCTTTTTTAATTGGCTCTTTTCGGCAATTTTTAAAGGAAGCCCTTCGTCTTTTTCTGCCTTTTTTTCAAATTCTTTCTTTAATTCACTTTTGGTATACATTACTGGCATTTCTTTTTTCTTCCAGATATACACCTTGGTGCCCACATTGAATTTTAAAAAATTCCCAATAATGGTTGATATGGATCTTCCTCCCACCTTAACAAGAGAAAGAATAAAAACAGTAACCATAATTATAAAACAGAAAAAGATAAAAAGAGGAAGCGGGAGTATAAAATAAAGAACAAAACAAACAGCAGCAGCCATACCGATAAAGATAAACTGGGCAAAAGTTAAAGGACCAACTATTTTTGCTTCATATTCAATAAATTGAGGAACAGTATATCTCATTAATAAAATTATACCATAAAGGGGAAGCAAGAAAAACAAAAAGTATTATATATTGACAAAAATAATGAGGCATGTTATAGAATAGGAGCCGAGGAGAAATTTATATTTCATCTCGACCCCTGATTATTATCAGAGTATTAAAAAATTCATATGGAGAAATGACTTATGGTTGACAAAAAAAAGGATGAAGGAAACGACGAAGAACTTAAGCAAAAACAAAGAAGGAAAGCAATAATTGTGGAGTTGATAGGCCCAGGAATAATAATTATTTCGATAAGCCTTATCATCTCCTATCTGTATGGATGGTGGATGGGGCCGATAGCGGGATTTTTAGGCATGCTCAGCCTAAGTTTTACCTGGGTGGGAGAAGGTAATTCAAAATTAGTAGAATTTCTGGGTAAACTCTGGAAGCCACTGATGACCTGGACTGGTCATGACTTTGATAACGAATATAATGTTGTGGACAGCACAATAAGTCGTTGGTTTGGGTGGTTACACATTGGAGGATTATGCCTCGTAGGCCTCTGGCCGTTTTGGAGGACTAAGAAATATTCCTTCCGTTACACTCGGCTCGAATTAACAGAAGAGGGATTAATAATAAAACATTACCGAGAAAGACTTGACAGTATTCGAGTAAGACCAACCCCTTTCCCATGGGCCATGGCTAAAGTGGAGACAAGACAAAGAGTGCCTTTAATGTGCGAGTGGGTTATTGTAATTCAAATTAAAAACCCCGTAAAGGCATTAATCAAGGCGCCAGCCAATTGGTTTGAAGCAACCATGTCATTGCTTGAACCACTCCTAAGAGCATGGACTGGTCTACACAGTTATGACGATATGATTTTACTCCGTGACAAGAAACCCGGTAGCAAAACACTTTTTGAACAGCTTCAAGAATATATAGCAGGAGACACCTCTGTTATTCGATTAAAAGAATGGGGAATAGAAGTTTTGATGGTAGACCTTAAAAAGGTCGGTGAGCCGGAGGAACTTCGAAGAGCCGCAACTCGTCAACAGGAAGAAGAATGGAATCTTAAAGCCGTGTTGATTAGGACTGTTGAGGTGGTGAGGGGACAATGGGCAATTGCCTTTGGAATAACACCAGACGAAGTTTCAAAAAAATTGGCAGAAGACAAAAACAAAGAACTTTTGCATAAATTCCTTGCAGATGTACTTGATTTATATCGGCGAGACCAGGCGATTGCAGGACGCAGTTTTGTCGAAATACAGGTTAAGGGTGGTGACGGAACCCAAGTTGTCGATCCTTTGGCGAGATTGGCTTTTGAGACAATCGCTGCACTACAGAGAATGCCAGCTGGTGGGCAGATGTCCACACAAAAAGCCGGCCAAGAGGGCACAAAGCCGGGAGAAGAACCACCTAAAGAAAGTTTATCTGAATATGCAAAAAGAAAATTCGGGCGCGACTTGCCACCAAAATAACGCGCCCTTTTTTAATTAGAAAATTTTTACTCAACGATTTCGCGGTAAGTGTCTTTATGAGAAACATTCTTTGAATCCCGAGGAGGCTTAATTGTTTCTTCCGAGGCTTCAACTTTTAATTTCGACTCTAATTTAGGGGTCGAATTTTCTTTTGGCTTAGATTCTATTATTGTTTCAGTTTCTGGAATTTCAGAAATTTTTTGAGCTAATTTTAAAACTTTTTCCTCCAAATCTTTAGCAAGGTTTTGCGCATTTTCTATTGATAGATTAAAATTTTCCTTTAAGATAGAGGGGAGTTTTTTAATTGAGATTTTCTCCTCAGCAGTTTTTTTTATAATTTCAGCCATTTTGGCCCCCCTACGGATTTTTCCACTTTTAAATTTTTTTAAAAATTCTTGCTCAGTTTCTTCTAGCCCATATTTTTTCATAATTTCTAAAATAACAGAAGTAATATGTTCTGGGAAAACTATTCTTGTGTTCTTTTTGGACATAGTTTCTTCCATAGCTTTAAATTATTTATTGAAAGTTTGGATCGGTCTCTAAATATTTCATTACTTTTAAGAAATTATCATAATCTGCTTTGGCTTGAGCATTAGCTCCAGCAGCGGTAGCTTTAGCAAACAATTCGGCCTCTTTTTTCTTTATTTCAGGATGTACTACTCCAGTTGGAGATGTCGCAAGTTGTTTCACGGCATTAACTTGAGCGGCCGAACCTCGGGTACCAAGATATTTTAACTGTCTTTCGTTCATTGCAACTAAAACTTCTGCGCTATTTAAAGCGTCAGCCTGAAAATTCTTTACAACTTGTTCTGGGCTCGCTCCCCTAACTGCTTTGCCAGTATCTCTGCCAAGTCTTTGAGCCACCTGCGGCATATGCTTTATAATTTCACTTGTATTTAATCCGCCAAATGCATTAGCCTTTTCTAAGTTTATCATACTATCTTTATCTAAATCTCCTCTCTTAGCTAAAACATTTAAAGAGCCCGATCTTCTTGTTGCGTCTTCTTTTGTTAATACCCTGCCAGCTGCATATTCTTTGAGACGAGAGGAATCTAATTTTTCTAACCGTTTTTCTTCTTCCGAGACCTGGCTTTGTAAGTCCTTCTCATATTGACCTGGTTTTGCCATCCTAATAGCTTCTAGTCCTCGCATAGCCGCCCTTCTTCCCGTTTCTCTACCTTCCGGAGTAATAGCGCCCATAGCAGCACCCTTTGCACCTATCAATGCAGCCTCAACAGGACCCTCTCCCGCCTGATAAGCCCCCATAGCTGCTGTTCCTCCTCCAACCGCTGCCCCAACGCCCGCTGTTGCAGCAAGCATTACTGCCATCTTCCCAGCCTCTAACGCTCCTTTCATCCCGGGAATAGTTTCTATACCCTTCTTCCAGGTTTCATAAAGAGAGAAGAGCCCAACAAGAAGCAATAAAATAGGAAATAGATAAGCAAAAAGACCTCCAACAAAAGAAAGCTGACCGCCTGGCTCAGGGACACCCAATTGTTCTTGGCCTATTGCAATCATTAAATTAGCTGCCAGAAAAACGAAAAAGGCAGAGTATATGCCGAAAACGGCCCACTGGATAAATTTCTCCCACCACTCATCCCAATAGAAAAAACTGGGAAAGAATTGCTTCACATGCTTGAAGCCGTCGAAAATTTTACTAACAAAAGCAATAGGCGAAAAGACTATTAAAATCCAAAGAAATACATATCTTCCGATAAACACCATAGCATAGAGAAAATATGTAATAGCACCAATAATGCCAAATATGAAGAAAATTAACATTTTAGCAAAAGCAGCATAGGGATTATTTTCTTTTATGGCATTTACTTGCGTAGAAATTAAAGCAGGAAGGTCTGATGGCAGGGTTCCTGCATTTAAAAGATAATTCATTAAGAGGTTGGCAAAATCAAGAATGAAGCCGCAGATTACCAGGGTAAAGTTAATCAAAATAGCAATGGCTATTAATTTGGGCAAGCTTTTCTTCACTTGATATTCCTCAATTCCTAAAATGATTCCCAGTCCAATAACTACCAAGCCCAAAAGAAGGAAAATATTAGCCAGGTCTCTGGTTATTGGCCAGCCGAACCTAATAACAGGGTTGTCCATGCCAGTCATGCTAACGCCCATAAAGTCCGTACTTATAACCCAATTTAATAAAATCTGGCCTGCCTGTAAAAGCCAAGAGCCGAGGGTGCCTAAAATTCCACTAAAAGCCCAAACAAGGGCCTTTGCAAAGTTACCTATGGTTGCATCTACAACCGCACCAGCTGCGCCTCCTATCCAATTAAAAAAATCTCCCAACGGATTCGGACCTTGTGTTTCGTCTGCCGCAAAAATATTTTGGCAGGGTAAAACAATTCCCCCAAGAACAAGAAACAATAATGCTATAGCAATTGGTTTCTTTTTTTCATTCATGGTTTATAGTAATTATTGTAAGCCGTTATTTAATTATAATGCTATAATAAAAACAATACAACCTAATAGCGAAAAATGAATAACAAGGTTAAAAAAACCCACTTAATACTTTTTATTCTACTTTTATTTATTATAGGCGCTTCTTTTGTTTTTGCCCAAGGCACAGAGATAACATATCCAAATCTTCCTAATGTAGAAACCCCTAGCTCCAACACCACTTTTCCTAAATATGTAATATACCTTTTTAATTTATCATTGCTTGTCGGCGCCATAATTGTTCTGGGGATATTGGTTTGGTCAGGATTTAGATACATTACCTCTCGTTACAACCCGGTAGTTATCGCTGATGTGAAGAAAAAGGTGTATAGTGCATTTTTAGGTTTGTTAATTTTGGTTTCTGCCATTGTAATTTTAAAAACAATTAATCCTGACCTTGTTAATCTTTCTTTGCCGCAGCTTCCTAAAATCTTTTCATCGCCAATCAATCCATCTCCAGAGGCTGAAAAAAACACAATAACCTTTCAGGAAATTCCTTTAGGCACAATTGTTGAACATATTTTAGCAGGAAATGCCCCAACCTCTACTGGCTCAGAGATTAAATGTTATGAATATGATGACGAGGGCAATACAAAGGACGTAAACAACGACAAAAAAATTGATGAAAAAGACTTGTTTAATTACAACACCTTTAAATGTGTAAAACTTCTTAATGTTGCTTTCCAAAAAAAAATAACCAACATTATAAACAAGACAAATGAATTAAGAGCTCTTTTAAATGGTTGCAGCTGTAGCGCTTGTAAAACATATCCTCTTGCGATCGTCAGCTATGGTTGTAGAACAAAAGCGTATCCCCCATCAAATAATTGCAAATCGTGTTGTCAAACAACTTATGGTTGCGATTCTAATTGTTCCTGCTGCGGCTCTCCGGGCGGCAAGGATAAAGGGTGTCCTGGGACAGACCCCTGTTCTAACAGAAAAGCAATTAATTGTAAAAGACAAGAGATAAAACAGTTGATTGACGGAAAAGAGTTGGCTGAAAAAGACGTTGATCCTTGCCCTGATTCATATAATCCAGACTTAGACCCAGAAAAAAATCCAAAAGTTTTAACTCTGGAAGAAGCAAAGAGCAGAATAGATGCTTTTGCTAAAGATTTTATAAATGACCTTAACAACCTAAAAGAGGCAGAGAAAAAAATGAAAGATCCGTATGGCAAAAGATTAACCATGGCTGAATTTTTAAACTTGAAACAAAACAGTCAAATATCAATTGAAAGGGTTGGTTTTAAAAATTACGACCCAATAACATCAGATTATTGCCGAAAATTTAATTGTACTGTTGAAAACAAACAAACAGGAACTTGTATAAGTTGCGGTTTAAATGAGAAGACAAAAAGGATGTGCGGGGTAATAGAAGAAGAAAAATTTGGCGGTAGTAGTGGTTTTGGCGGCGGCGGTGCTATTAGTGATGCCAAGCAAGAAATAAAAGAATATTATTCGCACGATGGCGATCCGGCAACTTTTTATTTCAGTGAGAAATATAATATAGAAGAAATTTTACCTGGAGAAAAATGTGTAATTGAACCTAAAAAAGAAAATAGTAGTGTTTTTAGTGGCGGTGGATTTGGTGGTAGCGGTGGTTTTGGCGGTGGCGGTGCAGCCGGTCGGAGCAATGAAGGAATAGAGATGGGGTTAATTCCTATCGGGGAAACAGTTGACGAAACCGAAAAGTTTGCTGAAAAAATTGCTGCCTTGTATGATCTTTTAATTACCGGCTATCAAAAAGTAATAGATTCAATCTCGAATCTAAACGACTCTCCCAATAACTGCGATTGTGGGGCGAATTGCACCAATAAAGCTGATTGTCATGCAAGCGGTTGTCCCCCCTGCAGTGGCACCAGTAAATGTTATAACCAAAATTATAACTGTAGTGGCTGCACAAATTGTGAGCCAAGACAACCCAAAAGAGATCCAAAGAATCCAAGTCAGTCATTAACAAAAAAAGAGCTATACGATTGTAGTTGTGTAAAAAATATGCGTGATTGGCCCTACAGATTAGTTTCAATTGCGGAAAGCTCAGAATATGTTTGTCCCATTTGCGAATTTAATTATTATCTTAAAAAAACCTCCAACACCGGAATAAATAAAGACAATTTTCCTTGTTGTGAATATTATAATGAAAAAAACGCTCAAAACGTAGAAATATTAAAAGCTAAGGTAAAAAACCTTTCCAAAGAAGACGAAGAGCAAAAAGCAAAGAACGAGTATGGTTTTTGTAACGAAAAACTAGACAATCTGCCCGGCTATACACAGATTATAGATAATGTTATTGAAAAAATGGATAATCTGATGAATTCCAAAAAACTTGAGGAAGGAGATATAAATAAGTGTCCAATTTTAGAAAAACTTAATTCATCAAGGGAAAAACTGGAAAAATGCATTACTGGTTTCGGCTTACCAGTAAAAGAAGGAATGACTAAAATGAGGGTCTTAAGTTGTCAGTCAGCCCTAGATTTAGTATACTTAGGTAAATTAGTAATTCTTCCTGATTTCCCTTACGTGGGTTGTTATCCTTTTACCAGTCAGTATTTGAGCGCGACAGGAACAAGAGAATGTCCCAAGAACAAAGACAGTAATCTTTGCCTGAAAGAAATAAATAACTTTTTGGATAATTATTATTGTTGCGAAGGTCAATAAACAATATGTTTAGCAACAACAAAAAACTATTTTTCATTCTTTTTTTAGCTCTCATATTATCTTTTTTTGCTTCCTTGGCTTTGGCTGCGAATAAACTGGAAATTCAGTATCCAGGGGCAGGAGAGGGGGAATTGTCAACTTTCCCCAAATACGTTAAATATATTTTTAATTTTTCAATAATGATAGCCGGAATTATTGCTCTCGGAGTTTTAGTTTTTTCCGGCATTAAGATTTTAACCTCTCCTGACCAGCCATCAGTAATTAGCGATGCCAGGACCAAAATAATAGGGGCTTTTATAGGGATAATAGTCTTGCTTTCTTCCTATTTAATTTTAACCACCATTAATCCCCAGCTTACCATAATTAGCCTCCGAGAGATCAAGGCAGTTAGCGGAGTTATTTTAACAGACAGTAATGGCAAAAATCATTATCTTGCAGAGGATAATTTATCTCTTAATTTCACTCCTACGCAAGTAACCTTTCTCTCTCAGCCCACAGAGTTGATTTCTGTTTACGATGGAAATGATAAGGAAACAGTGAACGTAGGAACTGGTTCTGGAGGAAGTTTTTCTGGAACATCAATCCGTTTTTTATGGAATAGACCAGGGATATATCTTTATCCTAAGAGCAACTTAGGCGGCTGGCCGCGATATTTTAATTCAAGCGTTTCTAGTTTGTCAAATTATGATTTTGACGACAAAGCACAATCCCTTAGGTTTAGAGATGATTTAACTAATAATTTATCTTTTGGAGCAATTTTATTTAGCGATAATGATTTTAGGGGTAAATGTGGATATGCCAGGGGAGCTATCGGGGATTTATCTAGTCCTGGAAGTAGTTTTCTTGAAGACCAAAATCCGATAAAATCAGAAACCTCTTCTTTTGTCCTTATTAATAAAACACCAGCACAGACAGGGGGGGTTACTTTTTATGATTCAATTAATTGTACTGGCTGTAAAGTAACAATATCTCCAATATCCGAAGTTAAATATCTTTGGAGTCTTGAAACAATGAGCAGCATTAAAGAATTTATCTGTCCTGATGGAAGTAAAAAACCGGTGGATAAAAATATTTTATCTTTAGAAATTAATGGACCATTTGGGGTTGTTTTAAATACAAAACCTTGTTTTGGAGGAGGAACATGTGAAGGAGAGCCTATTTCCACAGATGCCAGATGTCAATTGTTTACTAAGCCAGCTGGGACAACTTGTATTCCGACCCTGAAGGGAAGTTATGTTTTTAATCCAGATATTACTGAAAACGCAGATAGGGTTCGCTCTTTAATGATAATTCCTCTTGCTAAATAATTTTTTGTTAATTTCAGCCAAATAGTCAATTCCTGAAAAATTCAGCCCGCTAGTCGGGCTGAATTTACAATCTTAAAATAAATTTTTGCTGAAACATAAAAAATAGATAAACTTCTTTTTGTTTAATAAACAAGTAAGTTTTAATTATTATGTATTTACCCGGTCTTTATCTTAATAAAATTTCTTTTTAAATAAAAAAAGGGAGGAGTGCTTCTACGGGCAATATTTGCCCAAGTCCTCGGCTCCCTCATAAAGTGGATATCCTTCCTGTGCTACTTGGTTTGGAATTGGATTGTCAGATTTTCCAAGTGGGTAGGCTGGTGTGTTAGGCACAGAGCTGAGATATTCATGTTCTCCGTTTTGCTCAACAACAGTTCCTGCTCTTGTTTCCTCAGCTATACTCTTGCCGGGAATGTACAGTCTGAAAATAACTGTTTTAGCCTTAAAGCCCTGTTTGCATAAGGCGTTGGTTACAGCATCAGCACGTTTGGCAATACCTACAGCTGTTTTGTCGTCTGGACTCGAAGCAATCACTGCATCTCTGATCTGTTCTGTTGTCTGCGGTACGACGGTGATCTGAGTAGCTGTTGGTACCGGTGTAGTTGTCACTGGTGCCGGTGGTCCTGCTGGTGAACCCGGGCCACTGCTGGTAGAAACCTGTGCGCTTGTTGGTTGGCCTGCGTGTGTCGCATAGTAGGAAACAGCAATTCCTGCGACCACAAAAGCAATTACTGCAAAGACCGCTATTAAGATCTTTGTGTCGATTTTGGTCGGTTTTACTGTAGTTGTAGTTACTCCATTTGACATGTCAAATTCCTCCACTAATCATTCATCAAATTTTTTATTGTCAAACGCTCATTGTGAGCGCTTAACAAAAGTCAGATTGAGCGCTCATAAGAGCCTATTTTAATTATATTCCTTTTTTCGTTTTTGTCAAGATTTTGCTAAACTAATTAAATGAATCAATTTTCTGAAAGAAACACCAAAAACCTGTTCAAAAAACACAAGATTCAGCCTTTAAAAAGATTAGGCCAGAATTTTTTAATTGATAAAGCAGCAATTAAAAAAATCATCGAAGCTGCCGATATTAATTCCAGTGACGTTGTCTTAGAAATTGGTCCTGGTTCAGGAGCTTTAACCCAGGAACTGGCTAAAAAAGCTAAAAAAGTCATTGCTATAGATAAAGACTATAAAATGATAGATATTCTTAAAGAAACATTAAAAGATTTCAATAATGTAGAAATTATACAAGGAGATATTTTAAAAAAAAGCTTCAGAATAAAAAACTACAAAATAGTAGGAAATTTACCTTTTTATCTTTCCGCTCCGGTTATTAGGCAATTTCTTGAATCTTATAGCCCTCCCAAGGAAATGATTCTGGTGGTTCAAAAAGAAGTAGGACAAAGAATCTGCGCTAATCCTCCTAAAATGAGCATTTTAGCGGTTTCAGTTCAATTTTATTCCAGACCAGAGATAATATCTTACCTTTCTAAAAGATCTTTCTGGCCTTCCCCCAAGGTTGATTCAGTTATTATTAAGATATCGCCGGAAATCCCTCGAACACCTAAAATTAACAGGGATTTATTCTTTAAGATTGTAAAAGCTGGTTTTTCCCAACCCAGGAAGCAATTAATCAATAATATATACAGGGGATTAAAAATAGACAAAGAAAGTGCTGAAAAATGGCTTTTGGAGAATAAAATACAACCCTCCCAAAGAGCTGAGACCTTAAATATTGAAGATTGGCTAAATCTAACTAGAAGCTTCTTCTTTTAAAGGCTGCTTTCCCTCTGAAACCCTTCTGGATAAGGTGTGGATAAAGATCTTGACTTTAAGGGTTGGAAGAGGTAAATTGAAAATGCACAATGAACTGGTTTTTTAAACCATTTTTTAGTAATTTAAGAGGATCTTATCGAGATCCTTTCCTTCGTTTGGCCTTAATTTTAGTTATTTTGATTGTTGCAACCTTTTTTAAGCCAGGAATGATGCCCAAACCCCTTATTGATAAAGGGGGTTTTTATTTGGCAACCGTCTCAAAAGCATTGGAAGGGACCAATCAAAACGAGGTTTGCCTTGAAAAACAAACAAAAGTCCTTTCAGAAACCTGTTTGGATTCATCGGATAGAGCTCTGCCTGAATCGCCAGAGCTTCTTTTAGTTGGAGAAGGGAGTATAAGAGCTTCTTCTCCTCCGACCACTTTCTCTCCCCAGGCTTTAGGTGCCTTAATGGGAGGCCTTGAACCGGAAGACGCCAAGAAAGTCATTACCGAATACATTGTTGAGTCAGGAGAAACCCTGTCTTTAATTGCCACCAAGTTCAATATTTCTTTAAACACCATCCTTTGGGCTAATAATTTGAGCAAGAATACCCAAATCCAGCCTGGCACCAAGCTGATTATTCTGCCTGTTTCCGGTATTGTATACCACGTTAAAAGCGGGGATACGATTTCAGCAATTGCTGAAAAATACAAAGGAAAAAGTGAGGAAATTGTTGATATTAACAATCTTTCCGATGAAGGAGACATATATGTTGGAGATATCATCATTGTTCCCAATGGCGTAATGCCGGCTGCTCCGGTCTATGTTGCTCCTCAGGGCATACCTTTAGCTGACAGCTATTTCATTTGCCCTATTGCTTATCCCTGCCGAAAGACCCAGGGTCTGCATTGGTATAACGCCGTGGACTTTAGCCATGGTCAGTGCGGAGAGCCAATTTATGCGGCAGCTGGCGGTACGGTATTAAAGGTTAAATTAACCAATTCCACTTCCCGCTGGGCTTTTGGAGGAGCGGGAAACAACCTGACTATTTTGCATCCCAACGGAGTGGTAACAAGCTACGGACATATTGCCGTTAGCTTGGTTAACCCTGGAGATCAGGTTTCCCAGGGGCAAGCCATAGCTTTAATGGGAGGAAAACCAGGCATGCCGGGCGCTGGCTTATCCACTGCTTGTCATTTACATTTCGGAGTGTCAGGAGCCAGAAATCCTTTTAGATAACAAATTTATTTTAGACGCAAACCAAAAAGCCCGTTGCCGGGCGTTTTTGTTTATTTGCAGTTATTGCAGGTTCTTGCTTCGGGGAAGGCTTTTAACCTTTCTTCGCTTATCTCTTTTTTGCAGTTTTCGCAAATACCATACTTTCCTTTTTTAATTTTATCCAAAGCCAGATTAATATCTTTCAGCTTTATTTCCAAACTGTGCTCAATGGGCAGAAGGGTGCTGTATTCTTCCACCTCGTCAGCTGCTTTTTCCAAAGCAGCGCTGCCTGATTCTCCGCCGTTAAAACGGGGATAAATGGTGTTCCAGTCGCCCTTTATCTTGTCATCTTTTGTGGCAAATTTTTCCAGCTCTTTTTCAATACTTTTTGCCTCATTTTCCATTTTTTCTTTTAACTCCTCAATCAATTTTTTGTTCATTGTTTTTTTGGTAAAATATCGTCAATTGTTCTTAACATGCTTTCTCCGGAGGTTGTCCAGATAAAGTAGTTGTAGGCCGACCAGCAGATACCGAATTTGTTGTTTGAGAAAGAGACGTAGCGGAAGGGAAACTTCCGGTAGAACGCCTGTTTAAAAGAAGCAGGATGTTTTGTTTTTAGTTCCCCCAGTGAGGCAAATAGCCCTTCTGTATCTCTTTCCATGGTTGGCTCCCAGGTTTTTCCCAGAACATAGAGCCCTTCGTCATCCAGGATTTCCGCAATAAATCCTAAACGGTTGACTCCATTGCTGGAATAAACAAACAGGGTAAAATCATTGCTCAATTTTTCTAAAAGTCCAGTTGGCGGCAATATGTTAAAGGCGGAAAAGAAGTCATTTAGGCCAAAAAGTTTATTCTCTGTTGTGTTTTTGATTAAAATTCTGGCAAAACCGTCGGCATTAGAAGTTGTTGCTAAAAATTGGGACAGTAACTGAGGAACGATTTCTGAGCTGGTAGCCTCCAGGATCAAGATCGATTGTGTTGTAATTAACGAAGGAGGAACAATGATTTCTGGCAGCGGCTCAACGATTTCTTCCGTCGAGGTTGGCTCTGTTGCTGCGGGCGGCTCTCCGCCAGCCGGAGGAGCTTTCTTCCTTATCATTAAAAACCAATAGGAGGCGCCTATAATGATGATTAAAACCAATAAAACTATTATTGTTCTGACTAAGACTTTTTTAGAAAAACCAATTTTTTTGGAAGGAGGAGATTCAGGAATAAAAGCAGGCGGCTTCTCTTCGGGTTTTATCCTTTCTCCCATTGGCGGTGGCGGTGGCGGAGGGGGAGGGGAAACCATTTCCTGTTCTTTCTGGGCCTCCAGAGCAATAAGCCTTTCTTTTTCTTTTTGAGCTTCTATTTCTCTTAAACTGGAAACATCCTTTGCCATTGTTTTAATTTCCTCCCGCCTGAGAAGCTCTTTTTTTTCTTCTTGAAATTCCCCGGTTCCTTGGGGTTCTCTTATTGGTGGTTGGGGCATTCCCGTTTCTCGGGGCAACCCAGTTTGTGGTTCCTCCATAATATTTAAAATTATTTTTTATCTTTTGCTTCTTTCAAAGACAAATTTATTCTCCCTTGTTCGTCAATGGAAATGACTTTTACTGGGATAACGTCTCCTACCTTTACTATATCCTCTACCTTGGCAACGCGGTAGGGGGCCAGCTGGGAGATATGGACCAGTCCTTCCTGTCCCGGCAGGATTTCTACAAAAGCGCCGAAGTTTAAAACTCTGGTAACCCTTCCGTGAAAGAATTCTCCCGCCCTTACCTCTCTGGTAATGTTTTTAATCCAATTAACCGCTTTTTCACCGGCATCTTCTTTTTCGGCCGTGACAAAGATTTTTCCGCTGTCCTCAATATCAATTGACACCCCGCACTCTCCGATTATTTCATTAATGACCTTGCCTCCTGGACCGATGACCTCTCTTATCTTGGCCGGATTTATTTGTAAAATTATGATTCTGGGAGCATAAGGAGAAAGTTCTTTTTTGGACTCAGATATTGTTTTGGCCATTTCATTTAAAATTTTAAGACGAGCTTTTTTTCCGGCTGCCAGAGCATCTTTTATAATCTCTTCCCCGACTCCATCGGTTTTTACATCCATCTGGATTGCTGTTATTCCTTTTTCTGTTCCCGCCACTTTAAAATCCATGTCTCCGTGATGGTCTTCCGGCCCCTGAATATCAGTTATGATTTTATAGTTTCCTTTAAAATCATGTATCAGACCTATGGCAGTGCCGGCAGCTGATCTTTTAATGGGCACGCCAGCATCCATTAAGGCCAGGCTGGAGCTGGATATTGAAGCCATAGAGGTGGAGCCGTTAGAAGAAAGGATTTCTGTCACAATTCTAATGGTATAGGGAAAATCATCAAAATTAGGCACCAGAGGCATTAAAGCTTTTTCCGCCAGCATGCCGTGGCCTATTTCTCTTCTGCCCGGTCCTCTCATCGGCTTTATCTCGCCCGAACAGTAAGGGGGGAAATTATAGTGGTGCATGAAGCGCTTTTTCCCAACAATTTCCATACCTTCAAGGATTCTGACGTCTCCCGGTGCACCCAGGGTTAAAATAGAAAGAGCCTTGGTTTTTCCTCTTATAAAAAGGCCGGAGCCGTGAGTCCGGGGCAGTAATCCGATTTCTGTCTGAATCTTCCTTATTTCATCAAGCTTTCTGCCGTCTGGCCTTTCTTCTGATTTAAGAACGTTTTCATGAAGCAGTTCCTCAACCTTGTTCTCAAAATATTGTTTAGCATAGCCAACTTTTTTCTCCTCTGGCTCTGGATACACTTCTTTAATGAAAGCAATTAAGTCTTCTTTAAGAATGCTTATTTCTTCCCCTCCCTTTCCTTCGCCGCCCCTAAAAAGAACTTTTTCCATTTTTCCGGCCAAGAATCCATTAATTTCATTTTCCAGTTCAGGATCTCTGGTGATTTGTTCGATAACGGTTTTTTCTTTTCCGACTTTTTCAGCGATTTCTTTTTGGAATTCAATCAGCTTTTTCAGATAAGGCTTGCTAAAGTCAATTGCCTCCATTATTGTTTCTTCCTCAATCTCGCTTCCCTCTCCCTCAATCATATTTATTAAAATATCATCATCCTTTTTATTGCCCAGGAATTTGGCCAAGGGAGAGGAAATGGCGGCTAAAGAAAGATCCAGTTCTTTTTTATCTCTTTGGATGTATGTTGGATTCAAAATGAATTTTCCTTCTGTTTTCCCTACTCTTAAACAGGCAATAGGGCCTGACCAGGGAATGTTGGAAACGGAAAGAGCCAAAGAAGCGGCAATAAGCCCCACAATATCAGGGTCATTTTCACCGTCCCAGGAAAGACAGGTAACAACTATTTGTACTTCTCTCTTTAAATTTTTAGGAAACCTGGGCCTGATTGCCCGGTCAATGAATCTGGCGGTCAGGATTGCTTCATCTGAAGGACGGCTTTCCCTTCTCATATATCTTGAGCCCAGGATTTTCCCGGCAGCATAAAACCTTTCTTCATACTCAACGGTTAAAGGGAAAAAATCTATTCCTTCCCTTTCAAAATCAGACATTACTGCCGTAGCCAGAACCAAGGTGTCTCCGTATTGGACCAAAACATTGCCCGATGCCTGCTCGGCAAGATTTCTCATTTCTGTCTTGAGTTCTTTTCCTCCCAGCTCCATTTTGAAAACGTTTTTTTCGCTCATCTTTTTAACAAATACTTTTCCGGGCTTTTTTCCAAATCAATAAATTCATCGGCCATTTCTTTTAATTTGGAAGAAGCTGATTTTCCGAAAGCAATAACCTCCACTCTTTTCCCCTGGTTTTTCAGATATTCAACCAATTGAAGAAAATCACCATCTCCTGAACCAAGGACAATGGTGTCAACGCTAGGAGCTATTCTGATGGCATCAACCGTAATTCCCACATCCCAGTCAGCCTTTTTTAATCCGCCATAGAATTCCTGCAAATCCCTGACTCTGGTTTCAATCCCCAGCTTGCTGATGGCCTCAAAAAAAGGTTTTTCTTCTCCGGTTTTTGTTCTTACCACATAGGCAAAAGCCCTTATTAAAACTCTTTCTCCCACGGCTGATTTTAAAACCTCGCGGAAATTAACCTTGGCGTGAAAGAGGTTTTTGGCAGAATGATAAAGATTTTGAACGTCAATTAGAACTGCCACTCGCTGGGCAGGATGTTTTACGATTGACATGATGAAAATTATTACTTTTTAAGACCTATTTTTTCCAGAATGACATTGTATCTTCTGGTACTTTCTTTCTTTAGATAAGCCAGAAGAGTTCTTCTTTTGGAGACCATTTTCAATAATCCTTTCTTTGAATGCAAATCCTTGGGATGCTTTTTTAAATGCAAAAGCAGCTGCTTGATTTCTTCGCTTAAAAGCGCAATCTGGACCTCCGGAGAACCGGTATCCATGTCATGCAGCTTGTACTTTTTGATTATTTTTGATTTTTCTTCTGTTGATAACATATATTTATTACTTTTATGCCCCCACCAGGACTCGAACCCGGAACTCTGGCTTAAGAGGCCAGTACTTTGCCAGTTAAGTTATGGGGGCAAGCTATATTCAAATTTCAGCTGGCAAATTAATTGGGCGAGGGGTTTCTTTCAACGATTTCCATTCTTTTCGGACTAACTCTATTTGAGGAACAATGTCTTTTAAGGCAGCCTTTATCCATCCGTAAACCCGATGGCGAAAATTTGTTCCTTTTGAAACATAGATTCTTACTGTCCCATAATAAAGATTGTTTTTCTTATACCCTTTATTTACTGGATTTATAAAGCTCTTGCCAAAATTTTCCAAGGGAATTCCAGTTAATTGAGACCAAAAACTCTTTAATTCTTGATCATTTTGTTGTGAATAAATATTCAAATTTACCTTTAACTGGTTGGGCAGGACGCTAAAAATTTTTTCAAACCACTTCACCATGAATAATATAAATTCGGGATCGGAGTTTGTAATCTCAAAATTTTTAGTTTTACTTCCTTCAGCCCAATACAGCGCGGCTCCCAAAAGGCGATAAACATCAAAAGAAAGAGGGGTTTGAATTTCTTTTTCCGCTTCGTCAATAATTTTAGCTATTTCTCTAATTCTTCTTTCTTTCTGGCTTTGAGGACCCCTTGATAAAACTAGTATTTTCTTTGTATAAAGACGTTTTTTCTGCTGGGGCGTCAAAGAAATTGTTTTTAGCCAAAAACTTAAGGTACTCTTAGAAACATTTATTTCTTTTTTAATTTCACCATAACTTAAGCCTTTCTTCCGTAGGGCAACAACCTTTTTCTTTAATTGATAATATTTTAATTTTTCCATTTTTAATATCTGCCAAACAAATCAAGGGCGTACGGTTGATTATTGGCAATTAGGCTTAAACCATCCCTCTTGCAAACCGGTCCAGGATTCAACCCCAATAAAAGAAAAGAATACATTTATTAGCAGCCAGGCGCAAAAGACAATTAACAAACCGATAACCACCGCCTTAAGAACATCTTTTCCCTGGTTTACCATTGTTGGATTTGCCCCGGCAAAAAGGAAATAAAGTCCGGCAATAACAATTCCTGCTACGGCAAGAGGCGGCACCAAACAGAATAGGAGAAACTTAATAATGTTGTTAAAAACTACAAAAAGGTCGCAAAACTTACAGGGATTACTTGGATCATTGCCGCAGGGAACAATTGGTCCTTTGCAAGCAGATTCAGCCAGAGCTTGAGTGCCTGAAAGTAAAAAAAACAGAGTCAGGATAAATATGGGTAATAATTTTTTATTTCGCTTAAAAATTGTTTTATTTTTCATATATTTTTTAATGCCCTCGGAAGGATTTGAACCCTCAGTCTCCTGCTCCGAAGGCAGGCATGTTATCCATTACACCACGAGGGCAAAGGGATAATGAATTAATATATACTACCAGAACGAATTGAAAAAAACAAGTTTTTGAGATAGGATTAAGCAAAAGAGAAATCAAATGACAATTTCAAAAGAAGTAAAATCAGTTATTGAGAAATTGAAGAAAAAAGGATTTGAAGCTTATGCGGTGGGCGGCTGTGTTCGTGATTTTTTATTAGGAAAAGAACCGGAAGACTGGGATATAGCTACCAGCGCCAAGCCGGAAGAAATTAAAAAGATATTCCCCAAAAGTTTTTACGAAAACAGATTCTTTACCGTAACAATACAGACGGGAAGCAAAAATCCAAAATTAAAAGAAATAGAGGTTACCACTTATCGTTTGGAAGCGAAATATACCGACAAGCGCCATCCTGACGAGATAAAATTCGCCAAAACGATTGAAGAGGATTTGGCCAGAAGGGATTTCACCATAAACTCTTTGGCTTTGGAAGTCCAAAAAACCAAGACCAAAATCATTGATCCTTTTAAAGGCCAGGAAGATTTGAAAAATAAAATTATTAAGGCGGTAGGCAATCCGGAAGACAGGTTTAACGAAGACGCTTTAAGAATGGTCAGGGCAGCCAGATTTGCCGCAACCTTAAACTCAAAAGGAGGAGAATGGAAGATTGAGGAAAAGACATTTCAAGCAATCAAAAAAAGATCGGGTGGTTTAAAGGTTATTTCCCAGGAAAGAATTAGGGATGAATTAACAAAGATTATTATGTCTGATAAGGCGGCCCAGGGAATAGAATTGTTAAGGCAGCTTGGCTTGATGAAGTACATTATGCCCGAACTGGAAGAAGGTTACGGGGTCGGCCAGAACAAACACCATATATATGAATGCTACGACCATAATCTGCGCTCATTGGATTATGCCGCCAAGAATAAATTTAACAAATATGTAAGAATAGCAGCTTTGCTTCATGATATAGCAAAACCCAGAGCCAAAAGAGGCAATGGCCTTGACTCCACTTTTTACAATCACGAGATTATCGGGGCCAAGATGACATACAATATCTTAAGCCGATTGAAGTTTTCCAAAAAAGAAATTGAAAAAATAGTAAGATTGGTTCGTTATCATCTTTTTTACTACAACGTTGACGAGGTTTCCGAAAGTTCGGTCAGAAGATTGGTTTCCCAGGCTGGTCCGGAAAACATGGAGGAATTGTTGCAGTTAAGGATGGCTGATAGGATTGGCTCAGGCGTTCCCAAAGCCGAACCTTACAAATTAAGGCATTTAAAGTATATTATTGAAAAGGTTTCTTTGGACCCCATTTCAGTGAAAATGCTCAAGGTTTCGGGAAACGATGTGATGAAAATGCTGGATATTCAGCCGGGACCCAGAATAGGAAGGATTTTAGACGTCCTGCTGGGCCAGGTTTTATCAGACCCGAAGAAGAACAAAAAAGAATATTTGGAAAAAGAAATTAAAAATTTAGGAAAGCTTTCGGAAAAAGGATTGAATTTTCTGTCAGAAGAAGGCAGAAAGGAAAGAGAGAAGCTGGAAATGAAAAGAGACGAGATGACTAAAAAGAAATACTGGGTTAGTTAGTTTTCCGGGGTGGAGTATGACGGCAGTACGCATCCTTCGGGAGGATGTAGACTGGGTTCAATT